>Ga0075424_100000476_pt1 | contig 31410 bp, 22 predicted proteins | sample SoiMethybrSBSTD3_FD_75301 | JGI IMG/M metagenome (GOLD analysis project Ga0075424, IMG submission 75301) | Bulk soil microbial communities from a Populus tree surrounding site in Tennessee, USA - Soil MetaG P. TD hybrid SBSTD3 | ecosystem: Environmental > Terrestrial > Soil > Tree plantation... | reverse complement strand
GTCACTGCTTTCCATCAGTTTCGTCAGTCGTCCCTGGATGATGTCCCGCTCTCGTTGGCGCTCCCGAATTTTCTCGGCATCCGTTTCGTCCAGTGGAGGCAGGTGGGAGATTGCGGTGAGAATGCTTTCCAGTTCCATCACGTGACCAGGAGACTCCTCAGGTAGCCGCCGCATTTCCTGTAGCACCCGATCCAAGACCAGAGACCAGGAACGAGCAGCAACCGGAAGATGAGTATTCTGGCAATCCACGAAGAAACAACCGCCTTCGAAGATCAGCCTGATCTGTTGGTTCTCCAAAACCCGGCCGAACTGGTCTGGGAGAATCGGTAGCAACACCTTGTTGGTAAGTTCTGCCTTGGGAGGATTCCAGTCGATATCGAAATATCGCGAGAATTGGGAGCCCGGTCCATTCTCAAGCACATCCCACCACCACTTGTTGGAGGGATGAGTGACACACATGTGATTCGGGACGACGTCTACAATTAGTCCCATACCACGCAGTTTTAATTGATCTGCGAAGTGCTGGAACTCCTCTTCCGTGCCTATTTCCGGATTGAAACTTTTGTGATCGGTCACGTCGTAACCGTGCAGGCTGCGGGGACGCGCCATCAGAAATGGAGAGGTATAGCAATCGGTAATCCCCAAGTCTTGGAGATAGTCGAGCAAAGCCGCTGCTTCGGGAAAGGTGAAAAAGCTGTTCAGCTGCAGTCGGTAGGTGGAGCAAGGAATGTACCGTGGTTCTCCCTCAGCTCGTTTCGTCACGGCCGCACCCCTCTTGTAGAGAATAACCGAACAGTAGCGCCCGCGAGCCCCAAGGGCTATGCCAGGCGAGCTCTTGTGTAGGCGTCCTTTAGCCATGGGCAGGAAAACGGTCGGCCAGCAAGTGGCTCATGGCAACTATTTTGATATATATCGTGAAGCGATACTACTTTCCCGTCCGAGCCTGTTCAACGCGAATCTCCGGAAATCAGGTCCAGGCGACTCAGCGGCCCCCCATCTTCCAGGAGACGGGCCTCACTCGATGGTCGTGATCCCCCAGTCTTGAGTTATTCTGAGGGTTGGGTAATGTGGGAAATCAATCACATGTCGAGGACGGTCGTTTCCTAGCAGCCTGCCCTGGAGCAGGAGCACGACGCCAAATGGTTTCGCTAGATCTGCGAGTACAGCCTGGAAGAAAGACAGGATGATTTTCTCGAGGAGTTGCTCGATAGTGCGGTGAGCATGGCACAGCTGGTTCGGGCTTTGTTGTCGAGCTCGCGCTTGCGGAGGAACGGGCGGCGATAGCACTCCCGAGAAATATTCGGTCACAGCGTAAGCGTGCTACTTCAAAGATGTCTCATCTGCTGAAAGGTCAGCCAACTGGAGGGCGGCGAACAGCCCGCAAATGGACCGCAGATTCGGTGTCGTCAAGCTCGCGCCAGGGCGAAAAAGCCAAGCGCAGGTGCTTCAGTCGCTGGAGTGAGCGGCGTGGCGAGGTAACAATTCATGACGCGGAGTAGCCTTCAACCATAGTCCACCGAGAAGGCCGGAGGGTAGAGGTTGCAGGTTGTCAATGTCTTGCGGAACGAACCGCTCACCGTAACGATCGTACGCCCCACACCGTGATCTTGGTCAAACAACCTCCTTTTAGTCAGTGAGCCCAAAGTGACATCCACGCCTGTCATTTCGCAAATGCCGGGGAACGCTCTTTTTTTGGGCAATTCCGAGAATCTTGGCGACTGTTGCTGCTTAGAGTTTTGCTGAGTTCCTTGATTTTGCGGAGATTGGCACGTGCATTCGGGTTGCGGGCACCTATTGATCGTTGACTGTGGCGGATTCGTGAGTACCGCGAAACAACTTGCCCTCCCATTGGCACAGTTCAAACCGCCATTATCTTCCGAACACTTGAGTTTCTTGATTAAGGCAGTTTTGCGGGCTTGCGCACGGCTCGCAGAAACGACTTCAAGAACCCCAAGCCTCCATTAGGAAGACCAGTTTTTTGCATCGTCCGGCAAAGCAACGACCAGGAACGTTTTCTGTTAATCCAATTCGAGGTGAAGGCATTAATAACCGCCTGTTCTGGCGACGAACAATTGGCGGGCCAAATGCAGTAGCCGATGTAGTTTTGGCCCTTCGGAGATTGAAATCTATACAAAACTCTTTCGCGCGTGGGCTATGCATTAGTTGACTCATATCCTGCCGGGCCTGATATCGTTGCCTGCCGCTGACAGGTTTGATGTGCGCGAACATCCATATAACCTTGCTCTCTCCTCGCCAACGGCATCAGCGGAAGAGAACAGCGAAAGCGATCGCACCGTGATCCCGAACGATGGGGACCCGAAAAATACGTTTTTTGAGGCCTTTAACTTGAATCCCGGCAGCCATTTTGATACAACCTTACCACTGGGGTTGGTGGCAAGCATTGAAGGCTCAGCGTCTCTGCGCCGTCATGCTTGCTTCCAGAATCAATGTAGTCCAACTGATGAGGATGCTTTCCGGGAGCGCCTAACGGGAAGCCAGGTTGTCGGGCCCGTGCTTAATCCGGCGCCGTGAAGTTCGCACCCAGCGTTCTCCGGTGCACAACATCGAACCTCCTGTTCGCCAGTATTGGGGAGTTCTGATGGCAGGCGATGTTCTTCTGAAGTGCAGGGCAGCAGTTGGGTCGCATTTCAGAGCACCTAAATTCTTTGTCCCAAACGGCTTTCCCACGGACAGCCATCCCGCTGTCTGCCCCTTCCCGACTGCAACCATCCAAAATTCTGCACACGCCGGAGGAAGACCATGGCGACGAAACTCGTCAGTATTGAAAACGACGTAGAGATTCAGCAACGCCTGCAGGCGGAGCGTATGCGCTTGCGCAAGATCGCGGGTCTGGACCAGCCAACACATTTTCATCGCCCGATCGAGCGCGCCTTCAGAGCGGAGGAGCGCAGCAAAGTCACCATCCTCTTTGGCGGGTTTACCTGGAAGCACGAGGACTTGATCCGTGCAGTCTTCCAGGGCTGCGGCTATCGTTGCGAGAAGTTGCCGGTGCCGGACGTGCCGGCCTTCCAATTGGGCAAGGAGTATGGCAACAATGGCCAGTGCAACCCAACATATTTCACGGTCGGCAACCTGGTGCAATATCTCCAATTCCTGGAAAAGGAGGGGATTCCCCGCCAGCAGATTCTGGACAATTACGTCTTCTTTACGGCGGGGTCGTGCGGGCCGTGCCGCTTCGGTATGTACGAAGCCGAGTATCGCTTCGCGCTGAAGAACGCCGGCTTCGACGGCTTCCGCGTGCTGCTCTTCAAGGACAGTGACGGCATCAAGGCCGCCTCGGGCGAGCCTGGATTGAAGTTCACGATCGACTTTGGCTTTGGCATGTTAAACGCCATGCACATGGGCGACGTGCTCAACGATCTGATCTACCAGGTTCGTCCTTACGAAGTGAACAAGGGAGATACCGATCGCATCTTCCGCGAGGCCGTAGATGGTCTCTGCGAAGATTTGAAGAATCGCGATTCGTTCGAGATCGAGCAGCGCGCTCCTGACTGGGCGAAGCCCAAGTTCAAGAGCAACAAGATCCTGCGCAACACGTTCAATGTGTTCGGCAAGATGAACGAGCACTTGCGCGGGAAGGACTACCTAAACGCGCTGGGCACTGCCCGCGAGAAGATGGACTCAATCGAAATCGACCGCACCAAGGTGAAGCCGATGGTGAAGATCACCGGCGAATTCTGGGCACAGCTCACTGAGGGCGACGGCAACTTCCACATGTTCGAATTCCTCGAACGGGAAGGCGCACAGGTGATGGTCGAACCCATCGCTACGTGGGTCGCCTACCTGCTCTATCAGGCTAAGGCGCATGCGAAGGCAAAGTGGCCGGTTAACCGCCCGCATCGCAATCCCGAATGGTGGGAAATCAAAAAGCACATCGCGAACGACCTGGGACTGCGCAAGAAGTTAATGGGTCTCGGCTTCGGCGAGATCATGTGGAACTTCCTCTATCACCGTACCGCGAAGAACCTGGGCGACATCACCCATCATCTGGTTCCGCAAACTGACCTCGCCGAGATGGCGCATCCGTTCTACAACCAATTCGCGCGAGGCGGAGAGGGGCACCTCGAAGTCGGCAAGAATGTGTACTACACGGTTCACCATCTCTGCCATATGGTGCTGGCTCTGAAGCCATTCGGCTGCATGCCTTCTTCGCAATCGGATGGTGTTCAGTCCGCCGTGGTGAACAAGTTCAAGGACATGATCTTCCTTCCGATTGAAACCTCCGGCGAAGGCGAGGTCAACGCTCACAGCCGTGTGCAGATGGCACTCGGCGAAGCGAAGGTGAAGGCAAAGACGGAATTCGAACAGTGCCTCAAGTCGACCGGCAAGAGCCTGGACGAGATCCGCGAATACATCGAAGAGCACCCCGAACTGAAGCGGCCGTTTTACAAGGTTCCGCATCGCGAGGGCATCGCGGGCACGGCGGCGCAGTTCATCCTGCATGTGAGCGATCGCATGGACAAGAGCACGCGACTCTGGAAGCGTGCGCGAGTCCCAGGAATCGCCGTACCGAACGCAGCGTAATGGATCCGGCCGGCAGTGGCAGACCCGCCGGCCTCCCTTTTCTCAGTAGTCGATCGGAGAGATTGAATGCATGACCATCTCGCGGGCCACGAAGCAAAGGCACCTCAGTTGTTCCAGATCGCGTCGGCTCCTTACCAGAAGCCGCACGACCACAACACGCAATTCCTGGTAGGACTCGATGTGGGGTCCACCACCGTGAAGGCGACCGTGGTGGAGGCGGCAACGGACCAGATTTTGTGGCAGGACTATCAGCGCCACGAGACCAAGCAGCCGGAGAAGAGCCTCGAATTTCTTCGCCGCATGGAAGCCGAAGTCGGCATCAATCGCCACAACACCCGCATGTTCATGACGGGTTCCGGCGGCGGTGCGATTGCGGAACAGATCGGCGCCAAGTTCGTGCAGGAAGTTACGGCCGTGTCGCTGGCGGTCGAGAAGCTGCACCCTGAAGTCTATTCGGTTATCGAACTGGGCGGGCAGGATGCCAAGATCATCGTCTTCAAGGACGACGACGAAACGGGCCGGAAGAAGAAAATCCCGTCGATGAATGACAAGTGCGCGGGCGGCACAGGCGCGGTCATCGACAAGATCAACGCCAAGCTGAAGATCCCAACGGCTGAGCTCGCGCTGCAGGGCTATCACGGGATCAAGTTGCACAAGGTCGCAGGGAAGTGCGGCGTGTTCGCCGAGACCGACATCAACGGACTTCAGAAAGTCGGTACGCCTTCCGATGAACTCATGGCCTCTCTGTTTGAAGCCATTGTCCTGCAGAATCTGAGCGTCTTGACGCGCGGGCACACCCTTCGTCCGCATGTGTTGCTGCTGGGTGGGCCCAACAGTTTCATCAAAGGCATGAAGGAGGCGTGGCAAGCCAACATCCCGCGTATGTGGCAGGAGCGCAAGGTCGCGATTCCCGACGGGTCCAAGCCGGAGGATCTGATCAAGGTTCCCAACAACGCGCAGTACTTCGCCGCCATCGGCGCGATTGAATTCGGCAAGACCGAAGACGATTGCGTCGGCTGCTACCAGGGCTACGAAAAGCTGGTGTACTACATCGAGTACGGACGCCAGGAGGAGAAGGCAAAATCCGGCTCAAAGGGGTTAGTTGCGAAGGAAGGCGAACTCGACACTTTCAAAGGTGACTATCGCCGCAAAAAGTTTACTCCTGCGACCTTCCAGAAGGGTCAGACAGTCGGCGGCTTCATCGGCATCGATGGTGGATCAACCTCCACGAAAGCCGTGCTGCTCGATGAAAAGGGCGACATCCTCTGCAAGGCGTATCAGCTCTCCAACGGCAACCCGATCCAGGACACGATCGAGATGTTCGAGAACCTGCGGGGACAAGTCGAAGCTCAGAATGCCAAGCTCGAGGTTCTGGGGGTAGCGACCACAGGTTACGCCAAAGACATTCTGAAAGACGTGCTCAAGGCGGACGTGGCCTTGGTCGAGACAGTCGCACACACGGAATCCGCGCTCAAATTCTACGAGGATCCCCACGTGATCGTGGACGTGGGTGGGCAGGACATCAAGATCATCATCCTGCACAACGGACGCGTGAAAGACTTCAAGCTGAACACTCAGTGCTCAGCAGGGAACGGTTACTTCCTGCAGTCCACGGCGGAAGGCTTTGGACTGAAGGTCGACGAGTACGCTGACTTGGCGTTCTCCGCCCAAGCCATGCCAGTGTTTGGCTATGGATGCGCGGTGTTCATGCAGTCCGACATCGTGAACTTCCAGCGCCAAGGGTGGCGAGCGGAAGAAATCCTGGCTGGATTGGCCGCCGTTCTTCCGAAGAACGTGTTCCTCTATGTCGCCAGCATTCCGAACCTGGCGGCTCTGGGTTCACGGTTTGTTCTGCAGGGCGGGACCCAGAACAACCTGGCCGTGGTTAAGGCTGAGGTGGACTTCATCAACAACAGCTTCCGCGCTGCTGGTAAGAAGCCTGAGATTATCGTCCACGAATTCTGCGGCGAATCAGGCGCAATTGGCGCGGCTGCCGAATCAGTCCGTCTATGGCGCAATGGGACTGTAACGAGCTTCATCGGCCTCGATGCCGTTCGAAAGATCCAGTACCGCACAACCCGCAACGAAGATACGCGGTGCAACTTCTGCAAGAACAATTGCCTGCGCACCTTCATCGACGTCCGTACGGCCGAGGTGAAGAAAGACGATACGCTGGCGTTCGTGCCCATCCAGAAGATCACCAAGGTCCCGCTCATGCACGGCGAGCAGCGCCTGATTATCGCCACCTGCGAGAAGGGCCTGGTCGAAGACATCAACGAGATGAAGGACATCAAGGCCGGCCTCGATCAACTGAGGGACAAGTACCCCAACTTCGTTGACATGGCGTCGAAGGAAGTCTTCCGTCCCACCAACGCCAAGAACGTGGCCGATCCGATTCCCACTGCGAAGTTCTGGAACAAGGCCGCCAAAGAACGCGTTCCGCTCATGCAGAATCGGAAGAAGATTCGCATCGGCATCCCACGCGTGTTGAACATCTACACGTACGCTCCCCTATTCAATGCGTACTTTGAGAGCCTCGGCGTCGCGCCCGAAAACATCATCTACTCCGACTACACCAGTTCCGACCTCTATCGCGCAGGCGCAAGCCGCGGGGCGATCGATCCCTGCTTCCCGGCCAAGATCGGCATCTCGCACGTCTACAACCTGATCCAGGAGAAGCATCGCAAGAAGCCGTTGAACGTGATCTTCTTCCCGATGTACGACGTACTCACCTCGCCGCTGGTGAAGATCGTAGGTGCAAATGCCTGCCCTACCGTGACGGCCACGCCGGAAACTGTAAAGGCAGCTTTCACGAAAGAAAACGACGTCTTCGGGGAAAACAATGTGAAGTACGTCGACCCGGTGTTGAACTTCGCTGACCGGAAGCTTTTCGCCTTCCAGATGCTGCAGGCGTGGCAGCCAATTCTCGGCCTTTCGCAGGAAGAGAATGATCGCGCCGTCGAGGTGGGCTTTAAGGCGCTCACGGACTATGAAACCAGCATTCGCAGACGGGCACGCGAGGTGCTTGACCAACTGGAGCGCGAGGATCGCATCGGCATCGTGATGCTGGGTCGACCCTACCACCACGATCCGGGTCTCAATCACGAAATCATGGACGAGTTCCAGAAGCTTGGTTATCCGATCTTCTCGCAGAACACGCTGCCGCTCGACGAAGACATGCTGGAGCGCCTGTTTGGCGACGAAGTTCGTGCCGGCATGATTAGTCATCCGCTGGACATCGGCGATGCATGGAAGAACTCGTATTCCTGCAGCACGAACCACAAAGTCTGGGCGGCGAAGTTCACGGCCCGTCACCCGAACCTGGTCGCGCTGGAAGTCTCCAGCTTCAAGTGCGGGCACGATGCTCCCATCTACGGCGTGATCGAGGGCATCATCGAGCAGTCGGGTACGCCCTATTTCTGCTTCAAGGACCTCGACGAAAACAAGCCGACGGGTTCGATCAGGATCCGCGTGGAAACCATTGACTACTTCCTGCGCCGCTACCGCGAGGAAGTGATCCGGAAGCGGAAAGCGTCCGAAGACATCGAGGCCCAGCTCGCTGCGCTGGAGCAACAGCTTCGCGGACAGTTCGTCGAGGAACCGCAGGAGATGGCTGCGGACTAGCCACCAAAATTGCGGGGAAAGCTGGTTTCGGGCCGTGGTTTAAGAACCACGGCCCTAACTTTTTTATGATCCCACCATCCACATCCGAGGTAGAATAACAGCTGTTTGTAAGGGTCTCATCCTTCAGTGGGAGTCTCACTCCCGCAGGCATTCTTAAATAAGCTGCGTTGCACTCATGGCAAGGTTCATCCGCAGGAGGAACCATGTTTTTGCGTCGCTTGTTCAGAAATTGCCTGGTCATCCCGACGATCGTAGTCTTCGCTTTGTCTATCGCCTTGGGCCAATCCACACAGCCCAAGTATGATCTGGCGACGGAAGCCAAGATGAAGGGCACGGTGGAGGAGTTAAAGTTGCCCGACAAAGGTAAGGACAAAGAAGCTGCACACCTCATGCTCAAAACCAGTGACGCCACTATCGACGTTTACCTGTGTCCGAAGTCATATCTCGACGATATGGGGTCGACCCTGGCCAAGGGAGACGAAGTCAATCTCACCGGCTCCAAGGTCAAGCAGGATGGAGCCGATATGATCCTGGCTCGTGAAGTAGTGAAAGGAACCGATACCCTCGTGCTACGCGACGACAAGGGCAAGCCAGTTTGGAATTGGCATAAGTAGGCGCCGTACGCAAGGTAACCTGGGCACGTGAGGCACTCCACCCACGTCCGGCCCCCCGGAGTCTGTGCTGGAAAGTAATCGCCGTCAACGGTACGTGAACCCCTCGGGCCTGTAAACTGTTCCCATTCTTCGCCGTCCAATACCAATTAGTCTTTTGGAGAAAGAATGAAGATTCCGCGCGTTCTCGCGCTCTGCTTGCTTTTGTGTCTTCAGTCTGGCGCCCAGGAGAAGAGCGGGCTGCCGGCTCCACGGCCGGACGATCGCCTAAAGGCCGACGTGCTTCTAATCGTGGCGCACCCTGACGACGAAACAGCAGTTTCCGCTTATTTGGCGCAGTTGCTCGATCAGGGAAACCGTGTGGCGGCCGTCTATCTCACGCACGGAGAAGCTGGTCACAACAATATGGGGCGCGAGCGCGGCCCATCGTTAGGCGCAGCACGCGAGATGGAACTTCGTCACGCGATGTCTCAACTCGGGGTGCAGAACGTATGGCTCTTGGGTGGGAAAGATACGCCCAGCCAGGATGTGTTGCAGTCGCTGGCCAACTGGCATCATGGCTCGAGCCTGGAAGACGTTGTACGGATCGTGCGTATCACGCGCCCCGCGGTGATCATCACGTGGTTGCCGTCGGTCTTCATCGGGGAGAACCACGGCGACCACCAGGCCGCTGGCGTACTCGCGGTGGAGGCCTTCGATTCTGCGGGTGATCCTGCTGTGTTTCCGGCACAACTGGCGCAGCCCCGCAAAGTCAATGAGACGCTGCTGGAAGGATTGTCGCCCTGGCAGCCGCAGAAAATCTACTTCTTCTCCGATGCCAGCGATGACAAGCAGTTCAAGGGCAAGGGCCCGGAATACGCGGCGACTGCGATTTCTGCGACTCGCCACCTACCCTACTGGCGCATTGCCATGGAAGAATTCCGTTTCCACCTCACGCAGTACCGCTCGTACATCGAGAAGCTGGGTTCGCTAAACGACGAACAACTGACCAAGCTGGCGGGCGCGGATCAGGATGGCTGGAGCGCTCCGGTGCGGCTCATCTTTGGAAAATCGCTTGTGTCAGGCACACCAACCGGAGACGTCTTTGAGGGCGTCCAGCCCGGACCCTTCCCCTTCAAGCGGCCGGCGGCGAGCACACTTGTGCAGCATTCCGGGCTTTCGATCGAAATCGGCGGCCCGTGGCATTTCTACGAGGATTTCTGGCGGGCGCATGCACTGATGCAGATTCCGAAAGCCGAGACGCCGGAAATCTCCGTTGCCGCTGGCACGCCTTTGCAACTTCCGGTCATCTTGCGAAATGACGGCAATGAGCCGGTAGAGATTCCGCTGTTCACGAGTTTGCCGGACGGGTTTGCACTGAAGACTACGCTGCCACATTACCTGCTCTCTCCCGGAGACGTGTATCCCCTGGAAGTCGAACTGACAACTCCTGCGAAGAAGTCTGATCAGATTGGCGAGGTGACGTGCCGAGCTGAGGCCGCTGGAAAGGAGATTGGAAGGGTGAAGCTGAGGGTGCGAATCGCGGGAGGCGGCTTGCCGCAATAGGCTTGTGGAGGGACAGTCGTCCAGGCGGGTGGGGACGCCCGCCCCATCCATCAACTGCGAGCGTACGCTATGAGACCTTCGTGCGGCCGGTTCGCTTCCAGAAGAGATAAAACGGCACACCGACAAGAACGATGATGGTGCTGGCCAGTGCCTCCATCGGGCGCTCTACTAGGGTGTTGATCGCCCACCACGAGCCCAGCAGAACGTAGATCGCCGGAAGCCAAGGATAGCCTGTGCAACGATAAGGACGCGGCAATTCTGGGCGCTTCCAGCGCAACACAAACAAGCCAATTACCGTGAGGGTGTACGACACCACCATGCCGTAGATTACGTAGGTATAAAGTTGATCGTAGCGGCCGCTCACAGTGAGAATACATGCCCAAATGCCCTGCCCGATCAGGCTCAGCGCCGGCGTTCGCCATTTGGGATGAACATCCGCCATACGCCTGAAGAAAACTCCGTCCTGCGCCATGGCGAAGTAGACGCGGGCACCCGATAGCGTGCAACTGGCCATGGCGCCGAAACAGGAGAGCGCAATCACCGCCGAGAGCCAGTTGGCTGCTCCAGGTGAGAACAAAGCTTCCGCCGCCGAACGCACGATGGTTTCGTGCTTCGCCACTTCAGTAAGCGGCATCGCGTAGACGTACGTCATGTTCATGGCGAGATAAACCACGGCTACCACGACGATGCCAAGCACCATGGCGCGTGGCACGTTGCGTCGCGGGTCTTTCACTTCGCCGGCCACCCATGTGATGTAGACCCATCCGTCGTAGGCCCAGAAGACGGCAATCAAACCGATTCCGAGCGCAGCAGCCAATTGATGGCCGCTCATTCCCATCGTGACGCCCATTCCCGCATGCTGGACGAAGTTCGTCCAATGGCCATTGCCTATGAGGAATCCAAGAATCACAAACGCGCCCATGGCCACGAACTTTGCCCAAGTGGCCACATTCTGCAGGACCGCTCCTCTCCGCAGGCCGACGACATTGATCCCCGTTACAATCACAATCGATACCAGACCAACCAGGTGCGCTCGGGTCAACGTGATCGTCTCCAGCGTGAAAGCAGGGCGGCCCGAAACCCAACTAACCCATGGAACATGAAAAGCACCGATCAGGTGCTCCTGGGAGATGGCGGGAAAGATGCCACCCAGGTACGCGGCAGAGGCGACCGACAGCGCGGCAATTGTTCCGCCATTAGCAACGGCAAACAGCATCCACCCGTACAGGAAAGCAATGAGATCCCCGAATGCTTCGCGCAGGTAGACGTATTGTCCGCCCGAATCCGGGAACATCGATCCCAGTTCGGCGAAGGCAAAGGCCGCGCACATCGAGATCAGCGCCCCCAATATCCAGACGAGAAAAAACAAGGCGGGATGCGGCAAGGGTCCGGCAATGTCTTTGGCCGTGAGGAAGATGGACGAACCAATGATGCCGCCCGCGAGCAGCAGGACCGAATCAAGCAGAGAAAGCCCACGAACCAGGCTGGGTCTGGAATCGGCTGCTCGATCCGGAGTCTCAGCTGCGACGATGGGAGATTCCATGATCTATCCGATACCGAGTTCGTCCGGGGATTCCAGCGGCGTACCACAGCGCCGGCAGATGACCGCAGCGCAGTCCCCGCACGTCAGCGGATCGGTGACTTCCTGGCTGCATCGAGGACAATAGAGAACGGTGGGCTGAGGGTCCGGTTGGGGCGCCGCCTGCGGGCTTGGTGCCATGAGGATGGCAAATGTAGCATAGGAGGGGAAGCGGCGTCTGTAAGGACCCAAGCAGATTCTTGCTGTTTTCGCAGCCAGACCCCGCAAGGAACATGACCGAAAGACAACAAACTCCCGACGAAAAACTGCAAGAGGAATTCAACCGCTGGGCCGAGGCGGGCGAAGGCCCAAAGATGGAAAATCATCACCTCGACATCACCGAGAAGACGATCCGGCTAATGGAGTTGCGCCTAGGCGAGAGAGTACTCGATCTCGGATGTGGCTCTGGATGGGCGACGCGCTTGCTGGCCCGAATCGTTGCTGATGGTCCCGAGGGCTTCGGGCAAGTGGTCGGCGTCGATATTTCTGATGAGATGATTCGTCAGGCGCGGGCTGCCTCGAAGGACTTCGAAAATGTGATGTACGTTTGGGGATCGGCCACGCAGATTCCGTGGGAGGAGAACTTTTTCGACAAGATGCTCTCGGTGGAGTCGTTCTACTATTACCCGGACCAGGATCGCGCGCTCGCCGAGTTATTTCGCGTTATGGCACCCAAGGGCAGGCTATTTATTCTGATCAATCTCTATGAAGACAACCCCTATTCTCTGCAGTGGGTCGACAAGCTGAAAGTGCCTGTACATGTGCGCTCTGCACAGGAATATGTCGATTTGCTGAAGAAGCATATGTTCGAGAACGTCGCGTATCGCCAGATTCCTGACGACACGCCGACACCCGACGACTATGTGACGAAATCGTTCCACAGCTTAGAAGACTTAAGGGCTTTCAAGAAGACCGGAGCATTGCTACTGATGGCATCGAAGCCGGATTTCCGCACGCCCGCGCCGGGATACACGGTGTACTAGAACTGGAGGGACGGGCGTCCCGCCCGTTCAGGCGGGCGATGATGCCCGCCTCTCCATCAACTGCTCTGGCGCTCTGCGGCCAAGCGGTACTGCAGACCGATAGTGTCATCCAACGAGCGCAGTGAAGAGCAATCTGCTCTCTTCCAATTGTCTTCCTGAGCCCAACGAAGGGCCTGCTTTCCTCGCGAGAAGAGCAGGTCCTTCGGTTCCACCTCAGAATGACAACTCTTAGGACACGGGATGCCAAACCCGCTTCGAGCAGTGCCTAGATTCTGTCGTCGTCATCGTCCCGATCGTCGCGGTTAAGGTTCTTGGCCGGACTTAGCGGACGATTGTCGTTCGCATGCCGGATCTCAATCCTGCCATTGACATTGGACACGCGCACGTGCGGCCCACCACCACCCAATTCACCCCGCAAATCATGACCGACCCACTGGTGGCGCGAAACAGGAATTCCGAAGTCGTTTGAGATCGACCCCGAGACCGTCGTGGCCTCCAGATCAGCCTTGGTATCAGAGGGCAGGGTCAGCAGTACCGCCGCATTCACCGAAGACACATCCAGAGCGGAGTGCAGGCGATCCATATTCGCTTCCAGCTTCCCATTCACGGTGGAGAGCTCGGCGCGCCCACCCAGCTTGCGGGCGGTCAGGTGGCCGTTAACGCAGGAGACTCGCACCTCGCCATTGACGCCTTCTACATCCAGATTGCCGTTGACCAACTTGATTTCATCGAGGCGAGCGTTGCGTGGCACCGAGAGCGTGTATTCCACACTTGCCGGCTGGTCGTGGTGATGGTCGTTCCAAAAAGTGTGGTCGCGACCGGGATATTCGGTACGAATGGACAGTGAGTCCGGGCTTGAGTCCACTTCGATTTTTGCCTCTTGCAGCCGATCCTTGCTCCACGCTCGCTTGATCGCGTCAACCTTGACATCGTTGCGATCCCAAGCCGTGATGTGTACAGGACCGTTGATGTTCTCAAGCTCGATCCGGCCTGTCGCGGCCAGGGCGTAAGTCTGGTGAAACTCCTCAGTCACCGCGTCGTCGGTGTCGGTGGCCCGCGCCTGCAGGGCGAACACGAGGACGGCTGAAAGGCTGCCGAGAATCAGCCCCAATACGGTAGAGCGCCGGCGATGTTGCATCATAAAGCCTCCCGCTGGAGGTTAGACGAAACAACCCGCTTTTGGTGAGACCGACAATCTGGTCAATCTAAAGCAGAACCAGCCCCATCCGGATGCCCATAGTGACCGCCTCAGTGCGGCTGGCCGCGCCGAGCTTGGCAAGAATGGAGCTGATGTGGAACTTTGCAGTATGTTCCGACACTCCCAGCCGGGACGAGATTTCTTTGTTTCCGAGGCCTTCTGCCAGCAGCCGTAGCACCTCGACCTCCCGCGGAGTGAGCTGTTCGGGAACTCCAGCGGTGGCGTGAGCGCTCTCAAGGCGAGGCACGCTGCCGAATGCCTCAGCTACCTCCGGATCGAGCAGTACCAGACCCCGATTGGCAGCATGGATGGCAGCCAGAATGTCGGCACTGGCCGAATCTCGCGCAAGAATGGCCATAAGACCTGCACGCAGGCTGCGAGCGGTCCAACCAGGATTAGGATCGTCGATCAATGCGACCACCGTGGTGCCGTTCTGATTCAGCAAAGCCACTATGGAAGGGAACTGGGGATCGGAGTCCGAAAGGTCAGCAACCACCACATCCGGATTTATTTCCTGAAGCCGCGTCTTCAAGCTGAAGAGGTTGAGTACAGAACCGGAAAGTCGGAGCGACTTTTTGTCTCGAACAATCGCCTCCAGTCCACTACGGCGGACTGCGGAGGTGGCGGCTATTGCCACTCGAATTGCACCACCTCCACCGTTCTTCGTCATTCGAGTTACTTTGTTGGCCGGTCTTCAAGCTGTACGGAAAGGCGGAGGGGCGAACCCGCCCGCAGAACCGTGAGTCCAACTGTCTCTCCGACTTTGGTGGACGACAGCAGGTCTTGGATCTCTGTCGTGTCCTCCACCGCCCTTCCACCAAGTTCGACGATAAGGTCCCCCAACAAAACTCCACCTTTTTCCGCCGGGCCTGAACCCTCGACGTGCACCACCAGCAGCGCAGCATTCGCCTGGGGCGCGAGCTTCCCCCGTAACGATTCCGGAACAGCCACTGGCTGCATCGCGAGTCCCAGGTAGGGCCGTGCAATATGTCCCTTTTCGAGCAGCTCTTCCACCACGCGATTCACGGTCGCATTCGGGATGGCAACTCCTCGTCCGCGAGACAGACCTCTCGTATTGATGCCTAGAACCTGCTTCTGGGCGCTGACGAGCGGACCGCCCGAAAATCCGGGGTAAAGTTCAAGATCCAAGCGGATTTGCTGCGCGACGCGACCGCCACGCCGCGGTTCCCACTCTCCGCTCAGGCCCCCGATGATTCCAGCGCTCGCCACGAGGTTGGAACTGCGTGAGCGGCCGAGAGCAAGGACAAGGTGACCGAGCTTGGCGTCCGCAGCAAACTGCGGAAGAGGTAGTGTGTTGTCATCGCTAAGCTTGAGAATCGCCAGATCCGTACTCGGATCGCGTCCTGCAAGGCGCGCCTTCCAGGCTTTTCCGCCAGCCGCGAGGACCGTGATGTCGTCCTCGCGCCGAACGCTGTGATTTGCGGTCACAACAACTCCCTTGCGCCATTGGATGCCGCTGGAGGGCAACCAGCGTCGTCCATGGACTGCCACAACGGAGCCCCCGACAGCTTCCGCCGCCGCCTCGAATTCTTTTGAGAGTGTTTCCCATACCGATGCTGCCATTTCATTCTCCTGTCGCACCGAGCCGACCGGGCCCAGTGTTGTTTTTAGAATGCCCTCGTGCCGGCACGCGCACATCCGCCGAATGGCTAGGGACGGAACTGGTCAATTGGGTAGGGCTTGTTGCCGAGGTTGGAGACTGGGGCGCGCCAGTTGAGCGGTCGATTGACACCCTGTTCCGGTGCAACCTAGACTGAGGGTCAGATGGATAGCGCCGGAATCTGATCGAGGACGCATGAGCTGGCTACAGAACAAATTCGAAAAGAACTTTCTGATCACGACTGTGGACTACGTCTTCAACTGGGCGCGGAAGTCCGCGGTGTGGCCCATGACCTTTGGCTTGGCTTGCTGCGCCATCGAAATGATCGCGTCTTCCACAGCGCGCTTTGATATCGCCCGATTCGGGTCCGAAGTGTTTCGACCCAGCCCCCGGCAAGCCGACCTGATGATCGTCTCCGGCACGGTCACGTTGAAGATGGCGCCGGTGGTGAAGCGCATATACGACCAGATGCCCGAGCCCAAGTGGGTAATCTCCATGGGCGCGTGTTCGTCGGTTGGCGGCCCCTTTAATACCTATGCAGTGCTGCAGGGAGTCGACAAGATTGTGCCGGTGGACGTGTACGTGATCGGATGCCCGCCGCGTCCCGAAAATCTCTTCTATGCGCTTCTCAAGCTGCAGGACAAGATCGACACGATGACGCTCGCCAAGAAGCCCACCGAAGTGCGCCTGGAAGAGAACATGGTCGAGACCTTCAAGAAGCAGGTCATGATCGCGCAGACGCTGCAGCCGAAATAGCTGGTAGCTATCAGCTGTCAGCCATCAGCTAAGTGTCATGTTCACCAAACTCACTACGCAAGCCGATCTTCCCGCCAACAACGAAGCCAGAGAGTTTCCCTGCGGCGACAGGATGATCTGCATCGCGAATGTGAACGGAACAATCACAGCAATGGACAATGTCTGCCTGCATCGCGGGGGGCCGCTGGGGCAGGGTTTGATTGAAAAGGGAAAGCTCGTTTGTCCTTGGCATGGATGGGCCTGGGATCCGCAGACGGGGCAGGCAGTACACAACCCTGCTGCTAAGCTGAACGTCTATCCGATCAGGATCGAAAACGGGAACCTGCTGGTCGACGTCGATTCGTCTAAATGCGAAAGCTAATCGCATATCCAGTCATGCTGCTGTCGGGCAGGCGGGATTGTGGCTTGCGTAGTGCTCTATGTTTTGATCCTCGCCGGACACGAATCACTGGAAAAGACGACTCTTCCAATTGTATTTCCCGGCTTGTTCGTTGTCTGGTTGCCTACTGGGTTGCTGATGAACGGGCTCACGCGGGATTTCAAGCAAAAAGATCTGTGCAAGGCGGCGTTGCGTGGCTGTCCTGGGTGGATGCGGATTACGTTGTGGGTTGCACTAGGAACAGTCGTCTTGCAGGCATTCATAATCCCGATGCTGTCGGCGAGTAATCCAGGTGCCGCTCCGGGTGGCTTCATACTCTTCCCGGTTTGCTTTTAGGCAGTCTCATTTTGTTTGATGTACTCCGTAACCCAAGTGGACAAATTCGATGCCGGGCGCCATTGTTTGAATTGTCATCGAATATCACCTCTCGCCAAATTTTGCGAAGAGTGTGGCGCCCCCGCCGCCGTTGCTTCGAACTAACCCAAGAACTGCAGGAAACGACGGGCGGCGTTGTCGGCGAACCCCGGAAAGACCTGATCCAGTCTCTCATTCCCCAAGTGCCGAGAAACCGCCTCGCCTAGCACCCGTCGGAAGTCGGTAGTCACCGCGAGGTCGCGTCCTTCGTAGAGTTGGGACTGCTCAAGACCCGGCCACTGGCCGTACACCCGGCCTCCCTTGACCGCGCCACCCATCACGAACATCACATTGGCGTGGCCGTGGTCGGTGCCGCGATTGCCATTTTCGCGAGCCGTGCGCCCGAACTCAGACATGGTGATAATCACCGTTTCCTCGGCCAAATCGCCCAGATCGATCCAGAACGCCGACAGCGATTGCGAGAATTCACGCAGGATATTCGCAATCTGCCCCTGGGTGCTGCCTTCGTTCACATGGTGGTCCCATCCCCCAATATCTGCGAATGCAACCTGAACACCCAAGTCTGCCTTAATCAATTGCGCCAATTGCCTGAGGCTATCGCCGAAGCGGCCACGTGGGTAGTCCACTCCCTTCGCGGGCGTGTATTTTGCCGGATCGGCGGACTTCAGCATCTTTACTGCCTCAAAGGTCTCGCGTCCAGTCCCATGAAGAACCGCATCAGAGGACTCGTCGTACATCGCCTCAAAAGTATTCGCGATGGGGGAGGAACTCGGATTGCTCCCACCAACTCCAAAGTTGTTGATGTTGCTGACAGTGACTGCCGGTTCGGCACCTGTCAGGATACGAGGCAGAGAGGGACCCAGAGAAATGGCGCGGAACGCGGACTTGCTTGTGGCTGCCGGCAGTGAATGAAGCGAGCGATTCAGCCATCCGTCGGTGGTAGCCTTCAACCCCGGGGTACCTGACTCCATGAAGTCCTGAGCGTCGAAGTGCGAGCGGGTTGGATCAGGCGACCCGGTGGCATGCACGATGGCAAGGTGGCGCGGATTCCACAACGGCTGAAGCGACGCCAGAGATGGATGCAATCCGAACAAACCGTCAAGGTCGAGCACCTGATTGCGCGGAACACTAATGCTTGGCCTCATCGCGTAGTAGGCCCGCTCGCCGTGGGGTACCACGATGTTGAGTCCATCCGCTGCACCCCTTTGAAAGATCACCACCAGTCGCTTCAGCTTCGTGCCGGACTCGACCGAGCCGTAAGCGGCCCGGGTGAGAAAGCTCGGGATCGCAGCCGTACCGACCACAGCCAAAGCGCTGTTGCGAAGAAATACGCGGCGTGTGATGGCCATAACAACTCCAGTTCTCAGTTGCCGGTTCCCCAGATGTCAGACGGTGGTCTGCCTTGCTTGTGGAGCGACGGGCGTCCCGCCCGCCTCTCCATCTCCTACCTTCTCTGAAACTCCGGCGACCCCAGAAGCAAACCGGCGATCGTGCCGGCGCTGTTGGCCGAAGCCCGATTCGGTTTGTCTGCAGGCGACTGTGAGTTCTGCACCTGCTTCACGATCGCCTCGTGCGTCTGCTTGGAGACGTCTCCTCCCAGCAGAGAATGCTCCAGCATCGCGACCGTGCCTTCATAGTCCGTCGAAGGGCCGTTCACCAGATGCTCCGAATCGACTTGAACTCCCCTAAGCTTTCCTGACATCAAGGCTACCGAGAAATTCATCCTGCCGAGTAGCGCCGACGAGTTTACCCACGCTTCCGATTTCATCGAATAGCCCGTCGGTGGCTGCATTCCGTAGAGCGGCATTCCAAGCGTGTTCAGTTGACGCGCCAGCGGAAGGGCGTCGCTTATCTCCGCACCCGTGGCGCGTGCCGCCGAGGCAACGAATTCCATCGGAGTCTTCACCTTCGCGCGATATGCATCATCCCTCCAAAACTCCGGCGAACTAAACATAGTTTTCAAGACTTCTCGAATCTCGCCGTCTTTCTTTCGGAACGTCTCCGCCATCCGGTCGACGAGGCTTGCGGGAGGATCGTCCGAGACGAAACGCGTTGCCAGCTTGCTACAAATGAAATGCGCGGTGGAAGGATGGCGGGCCAGGATATGTAACACTTCTATGCCTTCTTTTTCCCCATGCTGCTTGATCTTATGGCCAAGCACCATCTTTGTTCCGGGCTCGTGCATCCGCTCTTCAAATTTAAAGTTCCCGCCCTTCCGCGGTTGGTCGATTGTCCAACCAGTAAGCACGCGCGCGACCTGTGTGACATCTTCCTGGGTGTAGCCGCCGTTCACTCCCAGCGTGTGCAGTTCCATGAGTTCGCGGCCGTAGTTCTCGTTCAATCCAGCATTGCGTTTGCGCTTTCCTTTGACCGGGCGCGGGGGTGGAGGGAAGCGCCGCCGCCGACCATAGAGCCCGGAATTCTTCTGGACGCCTCGTGCAATGTCCGAATCCGGGCCGACGCTCAGCCAGTTATCCAGATAGAACAACATCGCCGGACTCTTTGCGGTGGCGACCAGCACATCTTCGAACTTTCCCAAGGCATGCGGACGAATCACATCGCGCTCATAGCTCGTGATGAGGTAACGGTCTGCGCCTTTCCCGAGAAAAACATTGAAATGGTTGAACCAGAAGTCGACCATCACCTCTTCCAGTTGCCGCTCACCATAGATTGCCCGCAACAGCTTGGCCTGGCGCAATTCATCCGCAACGACTTCTTGCGGATTCCGGAGAGCCTGCAGCGTTTCCTTCTGCTTCGGATCCATGCCCTCCGTGAACTCCTCTGCTTTTTGCCCTCTTAGAGACATCGAGAGTGCCCGCTGCTCCTCAGGCGACATCTGCAGAACTTCCTTCATTCGCTCGTCGGCGGGCTTATCGAGCAATTCCTGGGCCTTCAAATTGGCGTACAAGCGATCTTCGCGGCGTTGCGCCAGTTGCTCTTCGGTCAGTTTTCCTTTGCCGCTGGGCTCATTCGACGGTGATGCATCATTGCTGGTGTTCTGATCCGCGCCCGCGGGAGGCGAGGATGCTTCCTTGGCCGGCGTATCCTGCTTGCGTTCGTTCTTTTCCTCGATACGCTCGATTTGTGCCTGATACACCGCGCGCTTTATCGGATCGGACGGCATCGATCGCTTTCCTTCCATCACCGCCTTGATCACCTGCGGCGGAGGAAAATTCTCAACGATCTCCCGTGTATCCATGCGAACAGTGCGGAAGGGCGCGAGTCGAGCTTCGAGTGCTTTGTCATCAATCCGCTCGGGATGCAGTTGCAGATCAATCCATTTGTCGACGCCCATCGCGGCCACGCGGTCGACTTCACCGGGCCGCGGACCGAACGACAGCCGCTGCAATGCATGCAGAGCTCGCTTGTGCTCGTCCATCTGCGGGGGAGCGCCATGCTTCTCGGGAGAGGCGAACAACAGGAGTCCGGCAAATCCAATAATCGGAAATGGAGTAAGCAGTTGACGCGTGCGCTGACTGGGCATCGTCCCCTTCCGTAGGGCAAGTTACGGTCTAGTGATTATGAACCCGGTTGGGCGGGAAAGTTGCACGGAAAGGCAGAACATAAGTCCTTTAAAATCAACTAACTATAAGGAGGTAGTGCCATCGTGGTTCGTCCCCGGGTCAACTTGTGCTGCAGGCTTGCAGCCAGCTGGTCGATGTCAGCGGGGGCGATGTTGAGGGCGATCCGCTGATCGAGCAGGGGCGCCCGGTTGCTGCCCACAGCGTCCCGCCGGATCTGAATCAATAGCCCCTGGACGGCACCCGGATCGTACTTCTGAGGCGCCAGTCGTACCAGTTCGCTGAGAGTTCCTCCTACGGACATCGGTTCACGATAAGGCCGCACGCTCGTCATTGCATCGAAGGTGTCTGCAAGGCCGATGATGCGCGCCGCTAAGGGAACTTCATCCATGAGCAACCCGTCCGGGTAACCGGACCCGTCGCCCCGCTCATGGTGCCAGCGCACCACGTCGGGAATCTTTGCCCATGGGAATTGGATTCCACTGACAATTTGATGACCGACGATAGTGTGCTCTGCCATTGCGCGGAACTCCTCCGGATCGAGCGCAGTGGGTTTCCCGAAGAGATGCTTGTCGACCGCGACTTTGCCGATGTCGTGCAGATATCCCGCCGAGCGCAGGGCTGCGACATCGTTAGGATCGAGGCCCATAGCCTCTCCGATGGCGGCTGCGTAGCGGGCGACTCGCAGCGAATGACCATGAATATTGACGTGCTTCACGTCAATCGCAGTGGCAAACGCCTCCAGAGCGTTGTCATAGAAACCGTGCAGGGATGCGAGCAGACGGAGATTCTCAGAGACACGCTGGCTCAAGGTTTGCGTCAGATTGTGGTTCTGCACAGCCAGGGCCACGTAGCTGGTCAGCAGCGATAAAGCATCGAGTTCCTCATCCTCATAGAGCGCATCATCTTCCCGGCGGCCAAGCGCCAGGAGGCCCGCGAGTTTTCCGCCGACCCTGAGTGGCGCAATGCACTTGAACAATTCGGGAGCAACGTTCCCGTTTGAACTGAAGAAGACATCATAGGTGGTTTCGTTGAGCACGACCGGCCCCCGCGCCGCGGTCAACGCATGCACATGCCGGGGAAGGAGCGGTACAAGAGCGGGCTCCGGCAATAACGCGAAGCCCTGCGCGGCCGCGGACGTTAACAGGGAAGGTTTATCGCTGAATGTGAAAAGCGCACCCTCACGCGCGCCAGCTGCTTCCATGAGAGCAGCCAGCATCGCTTGCGCCGTTTGGGAAAAATCTCGCTCCGCCGTCAGCTCGGGGCCAAGGTCCGAGAGCGCTTCCACCGTGCGCAACAGCCGTCGAAGATTGCTATTCGGCACTGCCAAGTCAGCGGGCAGCGAAAAAACCAGAGCAAAATAAGAGTACCATGCGCTAAACACATGGAGGAGAAGGGCTTGTTGGTTAATTTGGTGCCGGGATATCGCCGGAATATCCGCAAAAGCGACGAATCCCAGTCGCAGTTAGCTTCCGTGAGCGCGGAGGTCGAAAGCCGCCGAAATCAGAAATGCTCGCGCAGTTGCGCAAACTTCTCCACCGTCAGAAGCCGGCTGGGCGGCGTGGGCTCGGCTACCTCGTCGTGTTCGAGAATCCAGGTGTTCCCGTGCGGCACGAACACGGCGTTGAGTCCCGCCGCCAGCGCGGGGTTGATGTCTGACTTCGGGCTGTTCCCAATCATCCAGGTGGAGTCGTTGGAGAGGTCGTACTTGCCGACCACGGTTCGATAAACCTCCACGTCCTTTTCGGCGACAATCTCGACGGCCGAGAAGTATTCCTTCAAGCCCGACCGCTCAATCTTGCCCGATTGCTCGGCGATCGCGCCCTTGGTAACCAGAATCAAGTGATGCCGATTGGCAAGATGCTGCAGAGTCTCGGGCACTTCCGGGAGAATCTCCACCGGGTGATCGGCGACGGTATGCGCGAAGCTTTGAATCCGCGCATGGAGCTGCGGTGTGATGGGTTCGACCGAGAGCCGCTCAAACGTATCGACCAACGCATGCGCGAAACTGTGCAGTCCGTAGCCATGCTTTAGGATGCACTCCCGCTCCACTTCGTTAAGAACCTCGCGTACCTGCTCGGGCGAGTATTCCTGATGGTTCAGGAACGAAACGAATCGCGCAATGGCACGCTCGAAATAGATATTGTTCTCCCAAAGTGTGTCATCCGCGTCGATGAGCAGCGTTTGTGCGCCATTTGAGTTCGAGTGATTCGCCATCCCCCTTCATGATAAACGGTTCTCCTATCCTGCGCGTCAGGTCGTATGGAGAGTGAGCGATTCTCTGCTCTGCTAAAATCAAGGAATTTCATGCTCACCCGAAATGGTTGTGTTCTTCCGATCATCCTCTGTGTTCTTTCACCAATTGCTCTGGCTCAGAAGAAGAAATCCATGGTCATGACTGGTTCGGCAGCGAAGCCGTCCCAACCCGTGAACGTGAAGGTCGCGCCGGATTTGGCGCAGCGTCTGGCGAAATTTCGATCTGTGGAGATGCCGCTGCCCCGCATAGGCTTGACCGCCACCGAGCGCAAGATGGTCGACAAGCTGGTTGAAGCATGTCACTACCTGGAAGGCATTTTCTGGCGGCAGATGGATCCCGACGCCTTGTCGCTGTATCAGTCCCTGGCTGGCAGTACGAACGCACGCGATGTTCAGTTACGTCGCTATCTCTGGATCAACGCCTCCCGCTTCGACCTGATCGATAACAACAGCCCCTTCGTGGGCAAGGATCCCATGCCTCCGGGTCGTGGATTCTATCCGCAAGGCCTGACTCGCGCACAAATTGAAAAGTACGTTACCGAGCATCCCGAGAAGAGGGCCGAGATTTACAACCAATTCACCGTTGTGCGCTGGAACGGCCAGCAACTGGAAGGGCTGCCCTACCATCATGCCTATCGTTCGCTGTTGGAAGCCGCCGCGAACGCCCTGCGCGAAGCCGCCAAGCTGAGCTCCGATTCCGCTTTTGCGAGTTTTCTTCGCCTGCGCGCCGATGCGCTCCTCACCGACGACTACTTTCCTAGCGATCTGGCGTGGCTCGACTTGAAGAATCCAAAGTTCGACATCATCTTCGCCCCCTACGAGACGTACTCGGACGACCTGTTAGGCGTGAAGGGCTCCTATGGCGCGGCGGTTCTGATCCGCAATGAGAGGGAGAGCCGCAAGCTGGAAATGTTCCAACAGTACGTTGCACAAATTCAGGACGCCCTGCCGCTAGCTGCCGAAGATCGCCCATCCAAACAGGGGCTCGAAACTCCCATGGAGGTGATGGACGCACCCTTCCGCGCGGGCGATCTCACCCATGGATATCAGGCGGTAGCCGACAACCTGCCCAACGATCCGCGTGTCCACGAACAAAAAGGCAGCAAGAAGATTTTCTTCAAGAACTTCATGGATGCACGCGTGAACTACGTGATCATCCCAGTCGCGCGCCAGATGTTGCGGCCCGATCAGGCAGCCAAAGTCTCAGGCGAAGGCTACCTGCTGGGCACAATCATGCACGAAATCGCGCATGGGCTGGGCCCGGCATTCGCCCGTACGTCATCGGGAAAAACGAGCATCCGCGAAGCGATCGGCCCAATATTCGGAGGATTGGAGGAAGCCAAGGCGGACGTCACCGGCATGTTTGGGCTGAAGTGGCTGGTTGATCATGGTGCACTGCCCAAAGAGAAATTGGACGAATTTTACGCCTCGTACGTTGGTGGAATGTTCCGCACCGTCCGCTTCGGCGTCGCCGAAGCGCATGGCCAGGCCGAGATGATGGAATTTAACTATCTCAGCGAGCGCGGTGCCGTCGAACGCCAGCCCACGGGACGCTACACTATCCACTACGACAAGATGCCTGAAGCCATGGCTGACTTGGCCAAGGAGTTGCTTGAAATCGAAGCGACCGGAGACCGCGGGCGCGCCGAAAGCTGGTTTCAGAAGTATGGCACGATGCCGGAAGAATTGAGGATTGCGCTGCAGGCCAAGACGTCAGCCATTCCTGTCGACGTAGATCCGGTCTTTTCGTTCAAGCGGAGCCTGCCCTGACGAGCTTTCACCACCAATCGCAGACCGGCATCTTCCATCAACGGCAAACTGTCATCTCGAGCGGAGAGAGGCGAAGCCGAACGTAGTCGAGAGACCTTGTGTTTCTGGCGTCAAAGTCAGTGCGCCCACGCGAAGCTACCCGACGAACTCCACCCTCGCCGGGTGCGGAATGATTCCCGCCTTATGTCCCATATCAAGCAGTCTGCGCACGGCTTCCCGACCCTCGGGACCGTAATCCACAGTTCGCTCGTTTACATACATCCCAACGAACTTGTCAGCGAGCTGGGAATCGAGATCGCGCGCAAACTGCATGGCATAGGCCAGGGCCTCCTCGCGATGATCAAGTGCGTACTGAATGCTGTCGCGCAAGGCATGGCTCACGCTCTTTATCAGCTCCGGACCGAGTGTGCGGCGGATCGCATTTCCACCGAGAGGTAAGGGAAGGCCTGTGACCTTCAGCCACCACTTGCCGAGATCAACGATCCGGTACAGCCCAGCCTTCGAGTAGGTCAACTGGCCTTCGTGGATGATTAATCCCGCCTCGTACTTGCCCTCGAGCACTTGCGGAATGATCTGATCGAAGGGTACGACCTCAACCTCAATGCCGGGAGCGAAGAGTTTGAGAGCCAGATAAGCGGTGGTGAGCTTTCCGGGGATCGCGATCTTCTTCTTCTTGATCTCGCTCGCCGTGAATGCTCGCGTGGCCACAATCATCGGACCGTAGCCTTCGCCCACGCTGCCGCCGCTTGGCAGGAGCGCGTAGTGATCCTGAAGATACGGAAAGGCATGGAACGAGATCGCGGTTACGTCGTAAACTCCCTCCATCGCCTTGCGGTTAAGGGTCTCGATATCGCAAAGCGTGTGGGTAAAGCGCAGGCCGGGGACGCGCACTTTGTTGGTCGCAAGCGCGTAGAACATAAACGCATCGTCCGAATCGGGACTGTGCGCCACGGTAATCTCCCGGGCTGCAGAGTCTTTCAAAACTGAGGAGGTTCCAGAGGGGCTGGCCAAAGTCATCCGTGCACCTTGGGCATTCGCTTCAGACGAACCGAGAGGGCTGCCGCCATCAGGACTTTGATGACCTCAGCAAAAAGGAACCAGTACAGTCCCAGTCGAACTGCCACGGCCAGCGATCCCGTCCAGATTCGGAGCCAACTCAATCCCACCGCAAATAACAGGATTTCCGCCGCCAAGCTGGCAACTGCAGCACGTGCGAAGGTCTTCCGCCCACGCTCCACGAGGAATCCCGCAACTGCGGCGACAAACGGATAAGACATCAGGTAGCCGCCCGTCGGTCCAAGCAACTGAGCGACTCCACCGGGCCCCGTGGGATTGAAGACGGGGAGACCGGCCGCGCCTTCCGCCAGATACACAACCATTGCCGCGAACGCTCGCCGGGGTCCCAAAACCAAGCCAACGACCAGCACGCCGAAATTCTGCAAGGTCAGGGGAACTGGGTCGCCGGGCAGCGGCACCGTGATCCGCGCACACAATGCCACAAACAGGCTCGCACCCACGACTAGCGCGATCTGCTTTGCCCACTCTGCTGTGCGCTCCTGCGAAGGATGAAGAACGTCGATTGCCAACTTCGCCATAAGTGCCTCTTTAAGATTGCGTTTCGAGCAAGTACCGTGACTGCAGCGCCGCTGATCCACCGTTCCGAGGGCGAGACACCTTCGGGACAGCTGGCAAGATGCCGGCGCTACCTATACGTGATCGATGGTTTCATGGTCGATCCCGTCGTGCCCATCGCCGATCGCAGGTCTGGCCGATTTCAGGTGACGGCGAATCCTGAGGTAACTCGCAATGGCCACGCACACCACCACGAGCGCACTGAAACCCAGGACGATAAACCACCAGATCATCCGCACGACGATCTAGGATATCAAAAGGGAACTGCGAAATCGCCGATTTGTGGGACCGCTGCTGGACTATTTTCCCGCGATGGCACGCTCTACCTCGTCAGCGGTATGCGGCAATGCCGCGCTGAGATTCACCAGTTTGCCCGAACTGTCCACATAGAGAGTGTCTTCAATTCGCACTCCGAGCTTCTCTTCGGGAATATAGATTCCTGGCTCAATGGTGAATACCGAGCCGGGCCCCAAAGGAACGGTGTAGTCGTTGTCATCGTGAACGCCCAAGCCCACGTAATGACCGAGTCCGTGGATGAAGTACTTTCCTAGCGGTTCGCCGTGCAGGTCTTTTCCATGGGTGTTGATGTAGTCGTATGCGACCTTGTATAGGGAATTCGAGTCATCGCGCCGGAGGGTAGATTTTCCGGACTGGAACGCCGCAATCGCCGCCTGAGAGGCTCCCAAAACGATGTCGTAAATCTCACGCTGACGAGCCATAAATTTGCCGTTCGCCGGTAAGGTGCGGGTGACGTCCGACGCGTACATGGCATACTCGCCGGCAGCATCGATGACGACTACGTCGCCGGCTTGCACCGTTCCGGAGTCCGCCGAGTAGTGCAGTACAGTGGAGTTGAATCCGGCTCCCACAATCGGAGAATACGCCGGCCGCTCACAACCCCGCTTCCCCCACTCGTACTGCAACAAGGCCGAGATTTCGCGTTCTGTGATGCCCGGTTTCATGGCGCGCATTGCCGCCAACTGTGCCGCCACAGTCGCGTCGGTCGCCTTTCGTATGCGCTCGATTTCACCGCTGTCTTTGGTGGTCCGCAACGACGCAATCAGCGGCTTTGCGTCCTTGAACGCCGCGAACCCGAGAAACGCGTTTGCACGCTTGAGCCAGTCCAGTCCATTGGTGGAAGCAGATGTTTCACCATAGCCAGCTAGATCGCTGTAGACGACTGAGCGTTCCGTCGGTAGGAGGCGGGCCAGTTCGTCACGCAGTTTGTCGATGACCTCGACGTGGTCGAATCCCGTGGTTTTGGCGGCATCTGGACTGGCCGGGTTCAATTTCGGTCCGGTCCACTTTTCCTCTACGACGTTATTGGCAGCCAGAAAGAGGATCTCCGTATAAGGCCTCGCAGGCTTTTTGTCCGAAGCCTCCGCGGCGGGAACGATTAAAAGCGCGGCCCCGGGCTCAGTCCAGCCGGAAAGATAGAAAAAATTGTCATCCTGGCGAAATCCATACACCGCGTTCGGCCCCTCGGCTTCCATCGGGGCAAACAGCAGAACGGCGCCTCCCTCGGTTTTCTTCGCCAACGCTTCGCGGCGGACGTGGTAATCTGCGTTCGCCTGGCGATCGAGGCCAAAGGCGCTTGCAATCAGCAGCGCAGACACAAAAAAGACCAGGTACCTTCTCATGGGGTATCCAGCACCTTTCTTCTGCAGAGATAGTTTTATTTGGACGCTCCGGTCATGGTTTTGTTGGTTTGCCGGAACGATTCGACGTTGTTTTTGTCGATGAGCACGGAGCCGGTATCCACGAAGGCCGGTACCGGAGCAAAGCTGTCGTGGGTCCAGTCCAAGTCCATGTTGGAGATCTTGTTGTGATAATAGTCATCCAGCATATGTAGCCCGACCATGGTCATGGTATATGGTTTCTGCCCGATCGTGGCCGCGATGACCCCCTTTTGAACCCAGTCCAGTGTGTTGGCATCGGTATCCATCGCAATCACCACCTTGTTGTGGACGCTGTAGTTATTCAGCACCGTGCCCACCTCCTGGCCGCATTGAGCTTCGAGGCACACGAATGCGTCGACCTTATCGCGTTCCTTGCCCAGAACTTCGGTGGTCGTGTCGAAGGCAATTCTGGGGTCGCCCTTGATATCGACCACGCGCGCGATCTTCACCTGAGTGTTTTCCAGGGCATCGCGATATCCTTGCAGCCGCTCTGCAAGGTTGGTCTGTTCTGGCATGGTAAATACGACGACATTTCCCTTGCCCTTTAATTCCTGCGCTAGCCGCTTACCTCCCATGAATCCTGCCTGGTGATTGTTCGTCCCTATAAAGAAGAGCCGCTTGCTGCCCGGGGCATCAGAGTCGACGGTGATGACCGGAATGCCCGCCGCGATGGCGCGATCAATGGAATCCTTCATGATCTCGGGATCCGCGGGAGAAACCAGGATACCCGCCGGTTTTTTCGGAATGAGTTCGTCGAAGGCTTGTTTCTCCGCCTTCGGATCGTAGGTATCGGGCCCCACAAACGCAGCGCGCACACGGAGTTGGTTTGCCGCGCTCGAGAATCCCACGCCCGCCGTGTCCCAATATGGCAGCTTGATGTTTGCTCCTACCAGGTAATAGTTTTCGTCCGAGTCGTGTCGCGACCCGCAGGCCACTGTTGTGATCGTGAGAATCACCAGCGCGCTGACGGAGAAGAACCTCGCAAACATAGGAGCCTCCTGTCGAGCAGTCGAGATAGTCCCGCAGGGGAGATAGAGGCGTGACGGATTCTAACCGAGCGAACCCTGAAATAAAAGTGGAGCGATGGGCCGTCCCCGCCCGTCGGCGCGAAGCGCTCCTCTTGGTCTAAACACCAACCGGGAACGGCTTGGTATGGGTATCAGCGCTCAGCGCCAGACCCGAGAACCTTCCCTGCAGCAGCGACATCAGCCCCGTATACCAATAGCCAACCACGAACAGGAGCAAGAAGGGTACGGTGATGTAGTTCTCGTTTTGCAGCGCATAGTACACGGTTAAGGCGAAGTAGGAGCCGATCAATAACTCCACCCACGGGACCCATCCCAGACGCCGCCGGTACTTGGTGGCCCCAACCTTGTCCTTCTTGTTCTCAACCCGGTATTTCGGCGTGCGTGTGAAAGCGCTCTGTTTGCCGATGAGGGCCTCCAACACGGCCCCTGTGTTCGTGATCGTCAGTCCAATTCCCAGCGCCATCAGAAACGGAAGATAAAGCAACGCTCGCGGCCAAGTCTTGGGAAACAGTTCGCGCTGCGATACCAAATAGAAGCTCGAGATGGAAAATGTCGATGCCAAGAACAATGGCAAGTCGATGTACAGCATCTGAAACCATCCCTGGTAGAAACGAATGATCATGGCCGGAAGCAGAAGCACCGATAACACAATCATCAAGGGGTAGCTCAAGTTTGCCGTCAGGTGATACCAGGCTTCAATCTTGGTGTGCCGGGGCGCATCGCTCTTCAGCACGCGCGGCAGAATCTTTTTTCCGGTCTGGATCAGCCCTTTCGCCCAGCGCGCCTGCTGCGTCTTAAACGCCGTCATCTCGACCGGCAGCTCGGCGGGGCACTCAACATCCTGCAGGTAGATGAACTTCCACCCTTTCAACTGCGCGCGGTAGGACAGATCGGTGTCTTCCGTCAATGTATCGTGCTGCCAGCCGCCGGCGTCCTCAATCGCTCTCGTGCGCCACACGCCCGCCGTCCCGTTGAAGTTGAAAAACACTCCGCTGCTGGCTCGCCCGGAATGTTCCAGCACAAAGTGCCCGTCAAGCAGGATCGCTTCGACCTCCGTCAGAAAGGAATAATTGCGGTTGATGTGCGTCCAGCGGGTCTGCACCATCGCAATCTTGGGATCGGCAAAGTGATGGATCGTCTTGAGGAGAAAATCTTCGGGAGGCGTAAAATCCGCATCGAAGATCGCAATGAACTCGCCCGTAGCGGTCTTCATCCCTTCCCGCAGGGCGCCTGCTTTGAAACCTTCCCGATTGGTGCGGTGATGGTAGCTGATGGGGTGGCCGATGGCCGCGTATCGCTCCACCAAGTTTCGCACGACCTCCACGGTCTCGTCCGTGGAGTCATCGAGTACCTGGATATCCAGCTTCTCGCGCGGATAATTCAACTTGCAGATGCAGTCAATCAACCGCTCCGCGACGTAGCGCTCATTGAACATCGGGAGCTGCACGGTGACGCGGGGCAGTTCCTCAAAACGGCCGGACGGTTCCGTCGTCCGCTTCTTTCGATTCTTGTAATAGAGGTAGACCAGGATGTAGCGATGCAGACCGTAGGAGGCCAGCAGTATCAGCACTACGAAGTAGGGAACTAGCAGGGCAATATCGAATCCATTGGCGTGGTAGAGTCCTTGAAACGTTCTGTCAAGAAAGTGCTGGCGAATGTACTGACCAATCCCCTTGGGGGCGGAAAGCGCTGCCAGGCACGAAATCGGTGAGCCGTTCAGTCGGAACTCCGGTACGGTTGGATCAGCAATCCGTTCGTAAACCTATCATTCTACCTGAAGTGAAATACCAGCTTGGAGTTTAGCAATGCGATGTTGTTAGGTAGTCCTACGGTTGGTCCGCTGAAGCGGGAATGGCCTTTAAAGACAAGTTGCTGTGCTTGCCTTTGTCCACGCGTATCGGCGTTCCCCCGCCTTCGTATTTTTTTAAGTACTCCGGATCGAAATAATCGTCTCCGTCCATCGTCTCCCACGCCAGAAGCGTGTACGCTCCCGGACGAAGTCCTTTCATGCTGAAGTGGCCGTGCTGGTCGGTCGACACCTTGGCGTACCGATTTTGCTGCTGGCGGTACTTCTCCTCGGGAACCGCAACCACAGTGGCGTCGGCAAGGACCTGGTTCTTGTCGTTTGTGACGCTGCCATCGACAACGCCAGCTCCCGAACTGAATGTCACGTCGACACTGAGTGTTCCGCTGTTGACTTTCAGACCGCTCTCGGTTATGTCCTTCTCGCCCACCACTACCGATTCGACGAAGCCGTCGCTCATCCTTTTGGCGTCCCCGAACACATCAACGTTGTAAACCGCTGGTG
>Ga0075424_100000475_pt1 | contig 31411 bp, 27 predicted proteins | sample SoiMethybrSBSTD3_FD_75301 | JGI IMG/M metagenome (GOLD analysis project Ga0075424, IMG submission 75301) | Bulk soil microbial communities from a Populus tree surrounding site in Tennessee, USA - Soil MetaG P. TD hybrid SBSTD3 | ecosystem: Environmental > Terrestrial > Soil > Tree plantation... | reverse complement strand
CTGGGGACTCGGCGCCGAGGGCGGCGTCCTGGAGACCGCCGAGGAGCCCGCGGAGCAGGATCTGGTCGTGGAGGAGGAGGCGACCCGCTAGAAGGCGCCTTTTCCTTTCTAGCGCCCCTCACGGGTCTCCGATGGCACGCCCTCCGCGGATCCTCCTGGGTGTCTCCGGGGGCATCGCGGCGTACAAGGCCGCGGAGATCGTCCGCGGGCTGACGAAGCGCGGCGCCCAGGTCCGCGTCGCGATGACGCGCGGCGCGCGCGAATTCGTGACGCCGCTGACGTTCTCGGTCCTCTCCCAACACGCCGTTTACACGGAGGTCTGGGCGGAAGGCAACGCGCCCGCCGTGGACCACGTGGACGTCGCCGACTGGTGCGACCTCCTCGTGGTCGCGCCGGCCACGGCCCACACCATAGCCAAACTCGCGAACGGCTTCGCCGACGACTTTCTCTCGACCTACTTCCTCGCGCATCGCGGGCCGGTCCTGCTCGCGCCGGCGATGGAATCGGCCATGTGGGAAAAGGAGGCCGTGCGCGCCAACCTGCGGAAGCTCTCCGAGCGCGGCGCGCGCACGATCGGTCCGGGCGTCGGCCCGCTGGCCTCGGGACACGAGGGCGTGGGCCGCATGGCCGAGCCGGATGTGATCGTCGAAGAGGCCTGGGCGATCGCGACGGGAGAGCGGCTGGACCTCTCGGGACTCAAGCTCCTGGTTACCGCCGGGCCGACCCGCGAGCCGATCGACCCGATTCGCTTCGTGTCGAACCGATCGAGCGGAAAGATGGGTCTGGCCCTCGCCGAGGCGGCCCGTGATCGCGGCGCCTCCGTCACCCTGATCTGCGGCGCGACGGAGCTGGCGATGCCGGGTGGCGTCCGTGTCGAGAGGATCGAGACGGCCGACGACCTGCACGCGGCGCTGGTGCGCGACTTTCCCGAGTGCGACGGCCTGGTCATGGCCGCCGCGGTCGCCGATTTCATTCCGGAGGCCAGAGCGCAGCGGCTCCATCGCGACGAAGGCTCGAAGGAGCTTCGCCTCGTCCCCGGGCGCGATCTGCTCGCGTCGCTGGCGCCTCTCAAGCGAACACAGACGGTCGTGGCGTTCGCCGCGGAAACGGAGGATCTCGAGAATCGAGCGCGTCGCAAGATGGAAGCCAAGCGCGCCGACCTGATCGTGGTCAACGACGTCGGCCGCAGGGACATCGGCTTCGACTCCGAGGAGAACGAGATCCTGATCGTGCCGCGCGGCCAGCCGGCCGAGAGGGTCGCGAAGGCGGGGAAGCGCGAGGTCGCCGAGCGGATCTGGGACGCGTTTCTTCGGGAACGCCGGCGTCAGGAGTCGGAGCGCTCCGCGAGCACGGTCCACTTGTCGGACGCCCAGCCGAACGACCGCCGCGACGGGTAGATCCCGCGCAGCCGCAGACCCGCGGCCGACAGCTCCTCCTCGAGCCCCGCGCGGGAAAACCGATGCTGGACCTTCGGTAGGAGGCCGAGGGCATGGCGGATCCGCCAGCCGACCCACCGCGCATTGTAGCGATGGCGCACGTCCAGGACGAGCCACCGGCGGCTGACGCGCCGCGCTTCGGCGAGGACGCGCAGGCGGGCTTCGCGGTCGAGGTGAAACAGGAACCGGATGGCAAAGACGGCGTCACAGGATCGGTCGGCGAGCGGGATGGCTTCGGCGTTGCACTGAAAGACGGGGAAGCCCGACGCCGACTTGCGGTGGGCGACGCGCAGCATCTCGAAGGAGACGTCGGCTCCCCAGGCGCGGATCGCGCGTTCGGCGAAAAGGGGCGCGAGCCTCCCGGTGCCGCAGGGGAGGTCCAGCGCCGCGCGCACCGGAGCGCCGCGCTTCGCCGCTTCGTCGAGGGCACGCCCGATCGCCGCGAGATCGCGGCGGTTGCGCCGTTTCCCGCGCGCCGTCTCGTAGCGCCACGAGTCGTACTCCTCGGCCACGGCGAGGTCCTGATAGCGCGCCCGGGCACGGTCGAACGACGAGGCGCTCACGCGCCGGATTCTATAGACTGCCGGCGTGGAGGATCCGCGCCGGGAGCTCGAGTACTTCCGCGATCTCGGCGTCGCCGACCTCTTTCTCGACGCGCCGGCGCCCACGAGCAGGGCGCTCTCGGTCGGGTCCATGCCGGACCTCCCGACGCTCTCGAAGTTCCTGGAAGGCTGCCCGCGCTGCAAGCTCTCGAAAACGCGGACCAACATCGTCTTCGGCCAGGGCAGCCCGAAGGCCGAGCTGATGTTCGTCGGCGAAGCGCCCGGCCGTGACGAGGACGAACAGGGCCTCGCGTTCGTCGGCAAGGCCGGCCAGCTGCTGACCCGGATCATCGAGGCGATGGGCAAGAAGCGCGACGACGTGTACATCGCGAACGTATTGAAATGTCGCCCTCCCAACAATCGCAATCCGGAGCCGGACGAAGTCGACACGTGCCGTCCTTTTCTCTTCGAGCAGATCCGCCTGATCGGCCCGAAGGTGATCGTGACGCTGGGGACGTTCGCGGCCCAGGCGGTTCTCGAGACGGACGAGCCGATCGGCCGGCTGCGGGGACGGTGGCGCAGCGCCCAGGGGGTCAAGGTCATGCCGACGTTTCACCCCGCGTTCCTCCTGCGTTCGCCCGAGCGCAAGAAGGACGTGTGGGAGGACATGAAGCTCGTCCGCGACTTCCTCGCCGGAAAATGAAACGGGCGGCCCCGAGGCCGCCCGGCAATTCCCCTCGAACGATACCTACGGAGTCGGTGGAAGCTTCGTCGAGAAGATCGGGAAGTGGCTCGCCGCTCCCATGAAGAAGAGCATCGGGATCGAGAGCCAGGCGTTGGTGCGCGAGGCGAGAAAAGCGCGGCGGGCCCACTTGGGCTGATCCGCCGGAGCCGGCGTGCCGGCCGCGGCCGCGACGGTGGCCGCGATGATTTTCTTCTGGAGCGGCCAGATGATCATCCAGACGTTCAGCAGCATGATCGTGCCGATCCCGCCGCCGACCATGATCGCGGAGGCCCGGTTGCTCGCTCCCCACTGGTGCGCCACGGCGGACATGGCCCAGCCCGCGACGATGACGACGATCGCCACGACTACAGCGACGGCCTTGCCGTCCTTCAGCGCGCCGCCGGCCACGGATGCCCGGTACACGAAGGCCAGGATCGTGAACGCGCCGCTCCAGATCACGAGGAACAGCAGGATAGCGGTGCCGGCGTTGGAGGGGATCTCCTTGCCCGCGGTCGTGAAGTAGCCCAGATAGATGAAGCCCGAGAACCACGTGACGATCGCGCCCCACCGGAACCACCACAGCGTGCGGGTCAGCAAAGGCGGATTTGCCTTGGCCTTGGTCGCCGCGTCGATTTCCTTCTGAAACTGGACGTTGACCAGGTTGAAGAAGTAGAGCAGTCCGATCCAGGTGATCCCGCCCAGGAAGTGGATCCACCGAAGCAGGAACTGGAAGTTCGTCGGGAAGTCTTGAGGCCAGCTGAACATCGGCTCTTCCTCCTCTGGAAATGAAGCCGCGCCATCTTCTCACAGCCTTTCCCTGCCTTAGAATCGTGGGCTCGATGCGCAATCGCCTCGCACTCCTGGTGTTGGCGCCGCTTCTCTGCGCGGCCGGGTGCCGGCAGCGCGAGACGCCGGCCGCGGCGAGCGTGGATCCGGCTCCGACGCCGGGCGCTCCCGCGCGCGCCGCGGATTCCGGGTACGCGTTCCGGCCCAAGGAGCGCTCAGCCGTGGACGCGTTCCTGCGCAAGCACGTGGACCTCCGCGTCGCGGAAGACGAGGACCGCCGTCCCAACGAAGATGAGGGCGATCTCGACGGCCTGTACGGCGTCTACCATCCGTACTTCGTCCGCGGCGACGCCAACGACGACGGAATGCTCGACTTCGTCCTCGCGTTCGTCCGCCGCGACTCCGACGCGAACAATCCCTGGTTCACCGTCGTTCTCTTCACGGGGCGCGCCGACGGCGGCTTCGATCCGGGCGTCGTCCTCGAGCGCGACGTCTCCCTGGCCGACGGCGATCTTTCGCTCGATCGCGACGCGATCGTCGTCACGCCGGACACCGCCGACGAGGCCGCCCGCCGGTACCGCTGGGATCCGGAACGGCACCGCCACGTCTACGTGCACGACACGCCCGAGGACAATCCGCCGCCTCCCGCGGCGCAGACTTGAGCCAGGCCCCGCTCACCGTCGCCGTCGCGTTGCCTCTTCCGCTCCGCCAGAGCTTCACGTACGCCATTCCTCCCGGAATGTCCGCTCCGGCTCCCGGTGTGCGCGTCCGCGTTCCGTTTGGAGAGCGTGTCCTGACCGGCGTCGTCCTCGACGAGGCTGCCCCTCCGGCGCCGGCCGGGACGCGGGAGATCCTGGAGGCGCTCGACGCCGAGCCGGTGTGTCCGCCGGAGCTTCTGAAGACCGCCGCGCGCGTGGCCGAGCGCTTCTTCGCGTCGACCGGTGAGGTCTTGAAGAGCGCGCTGCCGGCGCGTCTGCCGGCCTCGGGCGCGGCTCGCTATCGGATCACCGAAAAGGGAATCCTCACGCGGCGCGGTGCGTCCGCGGCCGAGGCGGCCATCCTGGAACGACTGACGGACGGCGAGGCCGTTCGTGTCGTGAATCTCCCGGGCGAGGGAGCCGAGCGGCGCGATGCCCTGCGCGCCCTCGAGGAGAGGGGGCTGGTTCGGCCCGTGGGCTCGGTCAAGGAGCGCACGCCGAGAGCCGAGATCGCGTTCGCTCCGTCTCCGCTCGCTTCGGATCCGAAGGAGCGTGGGCGCGCGCTCGGCAGGAGCCGGCGCGGCCGCGACGTGCTCGAGTATCTGGAGGCGCTCGGTCGGCCCGCCACCGCCGCCGAGATCCGGATGGCGACCGGAGCGGCGGCGTCGGTGCCTCGCGCCCTCGCGGCCAAGGGGCTCCTTCGGTACTTCACGCAGTCGAGGCGATCGGAGGGGGAGACTCCGGCACCCGCGGCGCCGCGGATCGAGCCGACCGCACCGCAGTCCGCGGCGATCTCGGCGATCGCGTCAGCCGTGCGGGAGCGCCGGTATTTCGCCGCGCTGCTCCAGGGCGTGACGGGCAGCGGCAAGACCGAGGTCTACCTCCACGCGATCCGCTCGGCCCTGGACGCCGGGCGCGGAGCGATCTGGCTGGTGCCCGAGATCGCGTTGACGCCTCTGTTCGCGCGGGAGCTGAAGAGACGTTTCCCCGAACGCGCCGCCGTGCTCCACTCCGCTCTCTCGGAGCGCGAGCGGGCCGAAGCCTGGGACCGCGTGCGCTCCGGGGAAGCGCGTGCGGTGATCGGGCCCCGCTCGGCCGCCTTCGCACCGGTCCGGGACCCGGGGCTGTTCATCGTCGACGAAGAGCACGACGGCTCGTACAAGCAGCGTGAATCCCCGCGCTACGACGCCCGCGAGGTCGTCGCGCTGCGGGCTCGCGAGAACGCCGCCGCGCTCGTGTTCGGATCGGCCACGCCTTCGATGGAGGCGATCCACGGCGCACAGCGCGGCCGCGTCGCTCTGCTGACGCTGCCGGAGCGCATCGCTTCCCGGCCCCTGCCGGAGGTCTCGATCGTGGACCTGCGCGCCGAACGGGCACGTCCGGACGAGAAGGGCGTGCCTCTGTTCTCGCGGGCGCTCCTCGATCGGCTCGGCGAGGTGTTCGCGAAAGGCGAACAGGCGATCCTGCTCCAACCTCGCCGCGGCTTCGCGCCGTTTCTTCTCTGCCGGGACTGCGGCCACGATTTCCGCTGCTCGCGCTGCAGCGTCGCGCGCACCGTGCACGACCGCGGCCGCCGCCTCGTCTGCCACTACTGCGGCGAGACCGTTCCCCGCCCGCTGCGCTGCCCCGACTGCGGAGGCGCGCTCCTCGAGGCTATCGGCGCCGGGACCGAGCGCGTGGCCGAGCGATTCGCAGAACTCTTTCCGGGCGTGTCGCACGCTGTGCTCGACCGCGACACCGCGCGCAAGCGTGGGGCGGGCGCGGTCGTCGAAGACGTGCTTACCGGCCGCGTCGCGTGCCTGATCGGGACCCAGATGGTGGCCAAGGGACACGACTTTCCGGGCGTGACCGCCGTCGGCGTTCTGTCCGCCGACACACTCCTGAACTTTCCGGACTTCCGTTCGGCCGAGAAGACGTTTCAGTTGCTGGCTCAGGTGGCGGGCCGCGCCGGGCGCGGCAACGCCGCGGGCACCGTGCATGTCCAGACCTTTCACCCGCAGCACCCCGCGATCCGGCTGGCCGCGGCGCACGACGTCGCGGGCTTCGCCCGGCAGGAGCTGGAGTTTCGCCGATCGTTCTTCTATCCGCCCTTCTGCGAGCTGGCCGCCGTCCTCGCCTCCTCGGAGGACCGTTCGCGCGCCGAGGCTGCCGCGGCGGCGATCGGCGAGTCCTTGCGCGGCGCGTCCGATGCGATGCGCATTTCGGGCCCCGCTCCCGCGCCGCTCGAGAGGCTCCAGGGAAGGTGGCGCTTCCAGATCCTGCTTCGGGCCGCCGACCGCCGCGGGGTCCTCGCGGCGCTCGCCGCGGCGGTTCCGGAGAGGCCTCCGGCGCGCGTCCAGGTGTCCGTGGACGTGGACCCCCAGGACCTCCTGTAGGAAAATCGAGGCGTGGACACCGACAACGGAAACTTCGAAGAGCCGATCCTGCGGCTGCGCCGCCGGATCGAGGAGCTCGCAGCTCTCCCGGACGACGCCGCGCACCGCCGCGAGGTCGAGAAGCTCCGCGAGAAGCTGGACCGCGTCTCGCGCGAGATCTACGGGAACCTGAGCCCGTGGCAGAAGACCCTCGTGGCGCGCCACCCGTCGCGGCCGTATCCGCTGGACTACATCCAGGCGCTGATGACCGACTTCGTCGAGCTCCACGGCGACCGGAAGTTCTCGGATGACCAGGCGATCGTGGCGGGACTCGCGGACTTCCGCGGCAGGCCCGTGGCCGTCGTCGGCCACCAGAAGGGCCGCGACACGAAGGAGAAGATCCGGCGCAACTTCGGGATGCCCCGGCCGGACGGCTTCCGCAAGGCGCTCCGCGTGATGGAGCTGGCCGAGAAGTTCGGGCGCCCGATTCTCTCCTTCATCGACACTGCCGGCGCTTATCCCGGGATCGACGCCGAGGAGCGCGGGCAGGCCGAGGCCATCGCCGTCAATCTGCGCGCGATGGCGCGATTCCACGTTCCGATCATCGTCACGGTGACGGGGGAGGGAGGCTCCGGCGGAGCGCTCGCTCTCGGGATCGGAGACCGGATCCTGATGCTCGAGCATTCGATCTACTCGGTGATTTCTCCCGAGGGCTGCGCGGCGATCCTCTGGAAAGACGCGGGCAAGAAGAAGGACGCGGCCGAGGCGCTCCGGCTGACCGCCCGGGACCTGCGGGAGCTCGACGTCGTGGACGAGATCGTGCCGGAGCCGCCCGGTGGAGCGCACGCGGATGGCGCCGGAGCGGCGGCGGCGGTCGGCGAGGCGATCGAGCGCAACCTGCGGGAGGTCGCCGACCTGACCGCCGAGGAGCGCCGGGAGCGGCGGTACCGGCGCCTTCGCGCGCTGGGCCGATTCGAAACCGCAGGGGCTTCGTGAGCGGCGCGCCGCCCGGCGCGCCCCCCGACCCTTCGTCACCCGGACGCGGTCTGTCCCAGCCCCCGGCGAGAATCAAAGGCATGGCACGGTGGAGCCTGCAGCCCGAGGACCACGAAGAGACGCAGCGCCTCGCCCGCGAGATCGGCGTCTCCGCGACGCTCGCCTCCCTGCTCTTGCGCCGCGGGATCCGTACGGTGGAGGCGGCTCGGGCGTACCTCTCGCCACGCGAGGAGACTCTCCACGACGCCGATGCGATGCTCGGGGTCGCCGAAGCCGCCGACCTCCTGGTGTCGACGGCCCGGCGCGGGCGACGGGTCGTCGTGTTCGGCGACTACGACGTCGACGGCGTCACGGCGGTCGCACAGCTGCGGGCGGCGCTGGCGCGAACCGGCGCGGATGCGAAGGCGTTCATTCCGCACCGGCTGCGCGACGGCTACGGGTTGAAGCCCGACACGGTCCGCCGTGTTCTCGACGAGCTGTCGCCGGCCGCGATCGTCACAGTGGACTGCGGCATCACCGCAGTGGAGGGCGTCGCCTGCGCCCGGGACGCGGGAGTGGACGTGATCGTCACAGACCACCACCTGGTTCCCGAAGAGCTGCCGGCCGGAGCCATCGTGGTCAACCCCCGGCAGCCCGGCTGCGCCTATCCCTACAAGGAGCTCGCGGCCTGCGGCATCGCGCTGAAGATCGCCGAGGCGATCGCGCGGCGCGCCGGGGTGTCGCTTTCGGTGGAGTCGCTTCTCCGCGCCGCCTGTCTCGGCACGATCGCAGATCTGGTCCCGCTGACCGGGGAGAACCGCGGCATCGCCGCCCGCGGGCTCGCGGCACTGGCCACCTCTCGCGCACCCGGGCTGAGGGCCATCCTCGCGGAGGCCGGCCTGGAGCCGGGAACGGCGCCGACCTCCGAAGACGTGGCATTTCGGATCGGGCCGCGTTTGAACGCGGCGGGCCGGATCGACACGGCGGAGCTCGCCCTGTCACTCTTCGAGGAGCGCGACGCGGAGCGCGCCGAAGCGATCGCGCGGGAGCTCTCGGCACGCAACTCCGAACGGCAGAGCCTGGAGCGGCGCGTCGTGGCGGAGGCCCGCCAGAGGATCGAGGCCGACGCCGAATCCTCCGACGCGGCGGTCGTGGTCGAGGCCGACCCCGGCTGGCACCGCGGCGTCCTCGGCATCGCGGCGTCCCGCCTCGCCCGGGAATACCACCGGCCCGTGCTGCTCTTCGGAATCGACGGGGACCGGGCGAGCGGCTCCGGGCGAAGTGTCCCGGGCGTCTCGCTCCACGGACTGCTGACCGAGATGGCACATCACTTCATCGAGTTCGGAGGACACGACCAGGCCTGCGGCGCGACGCTGTCCGCGTCGGGTTTTGAGGCATTCGCCGCCGAGGCCCGATCTCTGTTCCGGGACCGGATCCCGGCCGATGCGCGCCACCGCGTGGAAGCGGTGGATGCAGAGCTGCCTCTCGAACGCCTCGACGAGACCCTGCGCGCGGAGCTCGCGATGCTCGAGCCGCACGGAGCCGCGAACCCGGCGCCGGTATTCCTCGCGCGGGACGTTCGTGCCTCATACCCGTTTCTTCCCGCCGGTTCCCAGGGCCTGCGAGGGCGCCTGCGCTCCGAGAAGGGCGACGTGCGGTGCGTGGCGTGGCGGCCGGACGCGCGGCTGGCGCAGCTGGCCTCCGACGGCGCCGCGATGGACCTGCTCTATCGGATCCCGCCCGACCGGGGAGACTGGGGCCTCCAGGTCGAGATCGTGGACGCGCGCGGGGCCGGAGGGGCCGCATGAAACGCCGCCGTGGAGAGCTTGTCGTGCTCGCCGGCGCGGCGCTCTTCGTGACGATCCTCGCGCTCTCGTTCCGGCCGGGCGGGCGCCCCGCGGCGGGAGGCCGCTCGGGCGTTCCCGACGGATCGGACGCCGCGGGCCAGGCCACGACGCTGCTGGAAGGCTTCGACTTCACAGAGTCCGTCGGAGGAAAGCCGCTCATGCGCATCAAGGCCGACCGCACCGTCGGCTACGGGCCGGCCGCGGGCTTGCCGCCCAACCTCTACGCCGGGGAGAAGGTCACGCTGACCGTGTATCCGGACGACGGCTCTCCCGTCACCGTGACCTCGGACAAGGCGGACTACGACGAACGCTCGCGGCAATCGCGCCTGCGCGGGAACGTCAAGTGGACCGACAAGAACGGCGCGGTCGCGCAGACGGAAGAGCTGCTCTTCCATCCCTCGCAGAAAACGCTCGAGGCGCCGAAGGCCGTGCGGTTCACGCAGGGCGACTCCGTCCTCAAGGCGCCGTCGGCGAAGTACGACCTCACGGAGCGCGTGGTGCGTTTCGCGGGCCCGGTCGAGGGAGAGAGCACCGGCACCGAGAGCGGCGGTCTCTCGAAGCTGACGGCCCGTTCGGGGCTCTACCGGCGCGACGACGGCGTGCTCGAGCTCGAATACCCCGACGGACAGTCACGCGGGGGCGACCGGCTGGCGGCCGACCACCTGGAGCTGAAGACGACCGGATCCGGAGGTCATCCGGAGTCGGCGCACGTCACCGGTAATGTGCGGGGCTTCCTGCCGCCGGAGGAGAAAGGGCCCGGCGGCGCGCCCGCGCCGCAGCGGCAATACTCCGGCGACGACGGCACCGTCGTCTTCGACACGACCGGAAAGACCAAGGCGATGACACTCGTCGGGACGCCGGCCGTGCTCTCGGAGCCGGAGCGCCGCCTCACTGCCCGCTCGATCGAGATCGCTTTTGCGGGCGGAAAGGCGTCGAGCGCGCGCGCCGAGGGAGACGTGCACATCGAGTCTCCGACCTCCGCCGCGCAGGCCCGGAGGGGAAGTCTGGTGTTCGACCGCGACGGCACCGCCCGCGACATGCATCTCGAGGGCGACGTGCGCATCGAGGCCGACGGCCGGCACGCCGAGGCGGCGCGCGCGGTCGAGACCGGACCGCAGGGACAGGGCACGTGGCGACTCACCGGCGACGCCTCCTCGGGCGCGCGCGTGGAGAGCGGAGGCTCGCGGCTTTCCGCCGACGCGATCCGGCTGGATCGCGCCGCGAACCACATTGCCGGGGAGGGACGCGCGCGGGCGGTGTTCACGCCCGACGCCCAGAGGAAGTCGCCGACCGTGACCTTCGTCGGCGACTCGAAGAAGCCGACCTACGGCAAGGCCGACACGATCGTGCTCGACGACGCGCAGAAGCTCGCGACGCTGACCGGGAGCGCTTCGCTCTGGCAGGAGAACTCCTCTCTCTTCGCCGACGAGATCCGGCTCTCCGACAACGACAAGACCGTCAACGCGGACGGCTCCGTGCGCGCCGTCCTGACTCCGGCGCGGGACAAGCCCACCAAGCCCGCCGAGAAGGACGCGAAGCCCGGCGAGAAGGACTCCTCCGTGATTACCGCAAAGAAGCTCCTGTATCGCGACTCGGATCGCAGCGCCCGCTTCGGCGGCGGGGTGGCGATGACCCGCGGAGGCTCGAGGACCTCGGGCGCCGAATCCACGGCCTGGCTCAACCCGGACGGGGCCGTGGAATCCGTCGAAATCTCGGGAGGCGTCCGCCTGACGGACCGCGCCACTGGCCGCTCCGGCGAGGCCGACAAGACGCTGGACTATCCGCGGCAAGGCAAGACGATCCTGTGGGGATCGCCGGCGCGCGTCACGGATGCGGGAGGCAATCGCGTGGCCGGCGCCATCTTGACGATCGTCGACCGCGGCGGTAGCGTCGAGATCACCGCGCCCGAAGGCGGCAAGACGGAAACGATTCACCGGACACAAAAAGATTGAGCGACACGGAGTCGAGATCCGGAGACCGGCCGGTCCTCGCCGCCGAAGGCCTCGTCAAGACCTACGCGGGGCGGGCGGTCGTGCGCGACGTGTCGCTCAACGTGACCGCGGGCGAGATCGTGGGCCTGCTCGGCCCCAACGGCGCCGGCAAGACGACGACTTTCTCGATCGTCGTCGGCCTCGTCACGCCGGACGCCGGCGTCGTACGCCTCGGCGAGCAGGACGTGACGGAGCTGCCCATGTACCGGCGGGCGCGAGCCGGGATCTCGTATCTGCCGCAGGAGCCGTCGGTCTTTCGCAAGATGACGGTCGAGAACAATCTCCTCGCGATCCTCGAGACGCTCGCGCTCTCACCCGGACAGCGGGCTGAGCGCTGCGAGGCGCTGCTCGAAGAGTTCGGGCTGACCTCCCTGGCGCGAAACAAGGCGTACACGCTCTCGGGAGGGGAGCGCCGGCGCGTCGAGATCGCGCGCAGCCTCGTCCTTTCGCCGTATTTCCTGCTCTTAGACGAGCCCTTCGCTGGAATCGACCCCATCGCGGTGCTGGATATCCAGCAAATCGTTCGCAGGCTGGCGTCTTCCGGCATCGGCGTCCTCATCACGGACCACAATGTGCGGGAGACTTTGTCGATCGTCGACCGGGCTTATATAATTCACGGGGGAGAGATCCTTCGCTCGGGCACGCCTCTTGCACTGTCGAGCGACGCCGCCGTCCGGAAGATCTATCTCGGAGAGAGTTTTCGGCTTCACTGAGAGGTCCGGACGTTCGTATGGCCCTGGAACAAAAGCTCAACCTCAGACTCTCTCAGCGGCTGGTCATGACCCCGTCGCTGCAGCAGGCCATCAAACTGCTGCAGATGTCCCGCCTCGAGCTCCAGGAGGTCCTGAACCAGGAAGTCGTCGAGAATCCGGTCCTCGAGGAGCAGGAGGAGGCTGCCGAGACTCCCGAGGCCGCTCGGGAGACCGAAGAGGCCCCGCCCGCGGCCGACGCGACTCCCCCCGCCGAGAAGGAGAAGGACTCCTTCGAGGAGATCGACTTCTCGACCTACTTCGAGGACTATCTCGACTCCGCTTACAACCCGAGGCAGTACCAGGAGGAGCCCGAGGAGTTCTCCCTCGAGAACATCCTGACGCGGCCGGAAGGTCTTCCCGAGCACCTCTCCTGGCAACTCTCGATGTCCGAGGCGCCGCCGGCGGTGCGGGAGATCGCCGCGTACCTGATCGGCAACATCGACGAGGACGGCTACCTCCGGGTTTCGCGGGACGAGATCCGCTCCGCCGGCTACGAGAACGACGAGGACGTCGAGGCGGCGATCGCGCTCGTGCGCTCCTTCGACCCGGCGGGTGTCGCGGCCTTCGACCTTCCGGAGTGTCTGCTCCTGCAGCTGAAGACGCTCGGCATCGAGAACCCCCTGATCGAGGCGATCATCCGCGAGCACTGGCCGGCGTTCCTGAACAAGCAGTTCGCGCCGCTGGCCAAGACGCTCGGCGTCGGTCTGTCCGAGATCCAGGCCGCGTTCGAGATCATCAAGAACCTCGAACCCAAGCCGGGCCGCAAGTACTCGAGCGAGCGCACGATCTACGTCGAGCCCGACGTCTTCGTGCGCAAGATCGGGGACGACTACGTCATCCAGCTTTCCGAGGACGGCCTCCCCAAGCTGCGCATCTCGGCGGCCTACCGCAAGCTCTTGCGCGGCGGCAACGGCGCCATCGGATCGGAGGCCGCGAACTACCTCAAGGAGAAGATGCGCTCGGCGGTGTGGCTGATCAAGAGCCTGGACCAGAGGCAGCGCACGATCTACAAGGTCGCCGACTCGATCGTGCGCCACCAGCGCGCGTTCCTGGACAACGGCATCGAGCACCTGCGCCCGCTCGTCCTGCGCGACGTCGCCAACGACATCGGCATGCACGAGTCCACCGTCTCGCGCGTCGTGTCGAACAAGTACATCCACACGCCCCGTGGGCTTTTTCCCATGAAGTACTTTTTCCACAGCGGGATCGACTCGTCCTCCGGCGACGACGTCTCGTCCCTCTCCATCAAGAACAAGATCGCCCGGATCGTGCAGGACGAGGACTCGCGCCGGCCCCACTCCGACGCCCGCATCATGCAGAAGCTCCGGGCCGAAGGGATCCAGATCGCCCGCCGTACCGTCGCCAAGTATCGCGAAGAGCTGCGCATCCCCTCTTCCTCTCAGCGCAAACAGAGCTTTTAGGAGGGACCCATGGCCGTGGAATGCACGGGTCGTAATGTCGAGGTGACCTCGTCCCTGAAGGAGCTCGCCGAGGAACGCACGCAGCGTCTGGAACGGCATCTGGGAGGGCCGGCGCAGGTCCGCGTCGTGCTCTCGCACGAGAAGCACCGATTCGGGGCCGAGGTTCTGGCGATCCATCGACGGCGGCGCTGGAAGGCACAGGAAGAGACGGGAGACCCGCGGGCGGCGGTCGCCGCGGCCTTCGAGAAGATCGACGCCCAGGCCAAGCGCGACACCGAGAAGCGCCGCGACAGGAAGCACCGCGGCTGGGCTCGGTTTCTTCCCAAGGGCTGGCGCAACCAGCCCCTCGCGGCCGCCGAGGGCCCGACCCGCACGAGTCCCCGCGTCATCCGGGCCCGCCCGCCGGCGGTCAAGCCGATGGGCGTGGACGAGGCGACCCTCGCCATAGAATCCGCGGGACAGGAAGTGCTCGTGTTTCGCGACGCGTCGAACGACCGCATCTCCGTCCTCTATCGGCGGCGGGACGGGGACCTCGGTCTGATCGTGCCCGAATGCTGATCGGAGGCGAGGCCACGGCGGCGGGGGAGGGCGCGGCCATGCCGCGCCTGGTCTTCTGGCACCTGCCGGGCAGCACGCGCGAGGAGGTCCTCGGCGCGCTGGCCCGCGGCGTCGCGGAGGCCGACGTCCCGGTCGATCCCGAGGAGCTCGCGGCGCGGCTGCTCGAACGCGAGCGCCAGAAGTGCACGGCGCACGGAGCCGGAATCGCGATTCCGCACTGCCGGCTGGACCGCCTCGACGACGTCGTCATCGCGGCCGCGACGACCGCGCAGCCGGTGGACTTCGGGTCTTCCGACGGAGTGCCGATCGAGGTGATCTTCCTCGTGGCCGGCCCCAGCCGTTCCCCGGCCCTGATCCTCCAGGCTCTCGCCCGGGTCTCGCGGCTCCTCCGGACTCCCGGCGTGACCGACCGGCTCCGCAAGGCCGGATCGGCCGAGGAGCTTTCGGAGATTCTCAAAGAGACGGAGACACAGCGCGCCGCGGGTGTCGCATGACGGCTCAGGGCTCGTCGCCGCGCACCGCGGGACTGACCGCGGACATCCTCCGCTCGCCGGAGCTCGAGGACCTCGAGCTGCGTGTGGTCGCCGGCGAGTCGGGTTTCACGCGACCGATCTCCTGGGGCCGGATCCAGCGGCCGGGCCTCGCCCTGGCGGGGTTCCTGCCGTACATCAAGCCAGGACGCATCCAGATCCTGGGGGAGAGCGAGCTCAACTACCTCGACACGATGCCCGACGAGGTCCGCCGCGAGCGGATCGCCTCGATCTGTGCGCTTCCCGTGGCGGCGTTCGTGATCACCAAGGGACAGCGCCCTCCCGAGGACATCGCGCGCGAGTGCCGCCTGCGAAAGATCCCGTTGCTCGTCTCGGATCGCACGACCTCGGTCGTGATCCAGTCGATCACCCGCGTGCTCGAGGATTCGCTGGCGCCCTCGACCACGCTCCACGGCGTCCTGGTCGACGTCTACGGAATGGGCGTCCTCCTGCTCGGCGAGTCGGGGATCGGCAAGAGCGAGTGCGCCCTGGACCTCGTCCACCGCGGTCACCGGCTGGTCGCCGACGATGCCGTCGAGATCCGGCGTTATCCCAGCGGCGCGCTCGTGGGACGGGCCGCCGAGATGATCCGGTACCACATGGAGCTGCGGGGCATCGGGATCATCAACATAAAACACCTCTTCGGCGTCTCGGCGGTGCGAGCGTCGAAGTCGATCGAGCTCGTCATCGAGCTCCAGCGCTGGGATCCGACCAAGAAGTACGACCGGCTGGGCCTCGACGGCGAGACGTACACGATCCTGGAGCGAGAGCGGCCGCTGCTGCGGTTGCCGGTGGCTTCGGGCCGGAACCTCGCGCTCTTGATCGAGATCGCCGCCCGCAACGAGCTCCTGAAGACCCAGGGTTACGACGCCGCCAAGGAATTCGCGCGACGCGTCGACGAGGAGATCGCCAAGAACGCGGCCGCGGAAGGCGGGCGGCGGTAGTCTCATGAGCAGCCAGCCGGTATCGCGGCCGGCGCCGAGCGTTCCGGAGAGCCTCGTCGTCGTGACGGGCCTGTCGGGCTCCGGCAAGAGCTACGTCAACAAGTGTCTGGAAGACATGGGGTATTTCTGCGTCGACAATCTGCCGCTCGAGCTGCTCGAGCCGCTGATCGACCAGGTCTCGGGCAAGCCCCGCGTGGGGATCATCCTGGATGTGCGCAACCCCGACTTCGCGTCACGCTTCCCGGCCATCCTCGCGCGGCTGCGACAGCGCGTGCCGGGAACGCGGCTGGTCTTCCTCGACGCTTCGGAGGAGTCGCTGATCCGTCGCTTCTCGGAGACGCGGCGTCCCCATCCTTTGGCCGGACGCGTATCGCTCCTGGAAGCGCTGCGCCGCGAGCGGGAGCTGCTGGGAGAGGTCCGCGCCGTCGCGGACGTCGTCATCGACACTTCCTCGATGACGGTGCACGAGCTGCGCTCGCTGATGCAGAAGACCTTCGTGGGAGATCCCGAGACGGCCGGCATGGTCATCTCGGCGACGTCCTTCGGCTACAAGTTCGGCATCCCGCACGACGTGGACCTGCTCTTCGATGTCCGCTTCCTGGCCAACCCGCACTTCGTTCCGGAGCTGAAAGGCAAAACCGGAATGGACCCGGCGGTCGCGGCCTACATCGAGAAGGACCCCGAGACGCGGGCGTTCATGGATCGCTTGATCGGGTTCCTGGACTATCTGATTCCCCGGTTCGAGGCCGAGAGCAAGAGTTATCTTTCGATCGGGATCGGGTGCACCGGCGGAAAACACCGCTCCGTCTACATCGCCGAGCAACTCGCGGGGATCCTCAAGGAACGGGGCTTCCCGGTTCGCGTGTCACACCGGGACGCCACCCGCGAATGAGATAATGGACGCCTCGGATGATTGGAATTCTGCTGGTGACCCACGGCAGGCTCGCGGAAGAGCTGCGCGCGGCCGCGCTGACCATCCAGCCGGGCATCGAGCGGATCGTGGCCGTGGCCCTGGAGTGGAGCGAAACGGGTGAGGACGCGCGGGAGAAGATCCGACGCGGCCTCGCCCAGGCCGACGAGGGCGACGGCGCCGTCATCCTCACCGACATGTTCGGCGGCACCCCGACCAACCTCACCCTGCCGTTTCTCCGGAAGGACCGCGTGGAGATCGTGACCGGCGTCAACCTGCCGATGGTCCTGAAGGCCGCGTCGCTCCAGAAGAGCGGGCGGCCCGTGACCGAAGTCGCCCACGTCGCCAAGGACCGCGGCCAGCGCTCGATCTACGTGGCCTCCGACCTGCTCGCCGAGGAAGTCGCACCTGAGGTCGTGTCGGAGAACCAGGACTCGTGATCGAGCGCGAGCTCGCCATTCGCAACCGCCTCGGTCTCCACGCCCGCGCGGCGGCCAAGTTCGTCCAGACGGCCAGTCGGTTCAAGTCGGAGGTCAAGATCCGGAAGAACGGCGAGGAAGTCGACGGCAAGAGCATCCTCGGCATCCTCCTCCTCGCGGCGTCGCAGGGAACGCGAATCACCCTGGCCGTTTCCGGCGAGGACGAGAAGGCCGCGTTCGCCGCGGTCGAGGACCTGATCGCCCGCAGCTTCGACGAGGAAGAGTAGAAGGCGACCGGGGCGCATCCACTTACCCATGCTACAGGGCCTCTCGGTTTCGCCGGGCGTCGCCGTCGGGCGCGCCGTCATTATCCGCTTCGGCGGGCTGCCGGCGTTTCGCCGGGCCGTCGATCCGGACGAGGTCGACCGCGAGGAGAGGCGGCTGCGCCGGGCCGCGGCGAAGGCCGCGGAGGAATTCGCCCGCCACTCGCGCGAGGCCAAAGGCGACATCGGATCCGAGCTCGCCGCGATCCTCGAGGCCCATGGCTTGATCGCCGAGGACGAGACCTATCTCGGGGCGATCGCCGCCCGCATTCACCGCGACCGGGTCAACGCCGAATGGGCGCTGGCCGAGGTGACGGGGGAGCTCGGCGAGCGCCTCGCGGCCGCCGACTCGACGGCGATGCGCGAGCGCGAGGCCGACCTGACCGACGTGGCGCGGGAGATCGCCGCGCAGCTGTCGGGCGGGGAGGGACCCGTGGCCGTCGAGCTGCCCCGGGGATCGATCCTGGTGGCCGACGAGCTCTCGCCGGTGGCTGCGGCGCGGCTGGATCCGCGGCGCGTTTTGGGACTGGCCCTGGAGCGCGGAGGGCCGACGTCGCACGCCTCGATCATCGCAAGGTCCTTCGGCCTGCCGGCGGTCGTGGGCATCCCGGGCCTCTGCGACCTGGTGTCCCCCGAGAGGCCCATCGTCGTCGACGGCGACCGCGGCGTGGTCGAGGCAAATCCGTCCAAGGAGCGCCTGCGCCAGAGCCTCGAGCGCGTCCGCGAGGACCGCGAGAAGAGCCGCCGGCTGCGGGGAAAGACCGCGCGCGCCGCGACGACGGCGGACGGCCTCCGGATCGCCGTGCGAGCGAACCTGGAGCTGCCGGAGGAGATTCCGGCGCTCGAGCGCTTTCACGCCGAGGGCGTCGGCCTCTTTCGCTCCGAGTTCCTCTATCTGCGGGCGCTGCCGCGCTCGCCGGGAGTCGAGGAGCAGCGAAAGGCCTACGAGACTCTTCTCGCCGCCGCGGCGCCCCATCCGGTCGTGGTCCGGACGTACGACCTCGGCGGAGAGAAGGGGATCGGTCCGGCCCCCGGCGAGAATCCCGCGCTGGGCCTTCGGGGCCTTCGCTATTGCCTGGCGCACCCTGAGCTCTTCGAGGAGCAGCTGACCGCGCTGTGCCTGGCTTCGCGCCGTGGAGACCTGCGCGTGCTCCTGCCGATGGTGACCTCGCTGTCGGAGCTGAAGGCCGCCCGCGCGGCGTGCCGCGCCGTCGCATCCAAGGTCGGCGTGGCGATGCCCCCCCTCGGTGTGATGATCGAGGTGCCGTCCGCGGCGCTCCTCGCCGAGAGGCTGGCCGAAGAGGCCGATTTCTTCTCGATCGGAACCAACGACCTCGCGCAGTATGGTCTGGCGGTGGACCGCGCGAACCCCGACGTCTCCGCGCTGTATCGGCCGCTCCATCCCGCGGTGCTGCGGATGGTGCGGATGGTGGTGGACGCGGGACGCGCGATGGGGAAGCCCGTCGCCGTCTGCGGAGAGCTGGCCGGAGATCCCATCGGAGCCGCGGTGCTCGTGGGTCTCGGAATCACCGACCTTTCCGTCACTCCGGTCGCGATCCCCGCAGTCAAGGAGCATCTCTCCCGAATCGATGCGGGCCGCGCGCGCGAGCTCGCCGAGCGGGCGCTCGAAGCGTCCGATCCCCAGGAAGTCGAGTGTCTGTTTGGAGGATCCGAATGAGAGTCGTGCCGAAGCCCTGGGGACGCGAAGAGATCTTTGCCGAAAACGAACGCTACGCCGGAAAACTGCTGCATCTCTCGGCGGGGCACAGTCTCTCGCTGCAGTACCATGAAAGAAAGGACGAGACGCTCTACGTTCTCGAAGGAGAGGTGGTGCTGCTGGTGGAGGAAGACGGGCAGATGCGGGAACGGCGGCTCCAGCCGGGCGAGTCGTACCGGATCCGCCCGCGGGTGAAGCACCGCATGCGGGCCGACCGCCCCTGCGTCCTCGTCGAGGTCTCCTCGCCCGAGCTCGACGACGTGGTGCGCCTGGAGGACCTCTACGGAAGGGAAGGCACGACGGCGCCATGAGAAAGCGGTCCCAGGTTCCAGGTCTCAGGTCCCACGTCGCCGCAATCTGGGGACTTGCGGCGGGAATTGCATTCGGGGCCACGACTCCGACGCCCACGCCCCGGCCCAAGCTCTCCGGCGGCTTCGGGCGTCCGCGCGCCACGCCGGCGCCCACGCCCGAAGGAGGCGCGAGCATCTCGGACCCTGTGCGCGCCGCGCAGACCACGAGCGCCCAGAAGACCGAGAAGAGCACGCTGACGATCGACAACCGCTCGCTCGTCACCAACCCCGACAAGGGCCGGGTCTCGACTTCCCGCATCGCTCTCGCACCCACCCCTCACGCGCACGCCGCCGGCGCGGCTCCCACACCAGCGCCCGCGGCCGACGGCTCGCTGACCGGCGGCACAGAGGCCGAGTGGCGCGAGACCGCCCGCCGGGCCCGCAAGCGCGTCGAGGACGACAAGCTCCACGTCGAGGAGCTCACCGCCGCGGCCAGGAAGCTCGAGAACGACTTCTACGCCTGGGACGACGGACAGTATCGGGACCGGGTCATCAAGCCGTCCTGGGATCGGACGCGGGCCGAGCTCGACCAGGCCCGGCTCGAGCTCTCCGAAGCGGAGAGGGATCTGGCCGACCTGCCGGAGAAGGCCCGGAAGGCGGGGGCGTATCCTGGATGGATCCGCGAATGAGCGACACCGCACTCCCGACGATGCCGGCCCACGGCCGCCGCCCCGAGACCTTCCGCGTCCAGACCTGGGGCTGCCAGATGAACGTTCTCGACGGCGAGCGCATGGCGGGCCAGCTCGAAGCCCTCGGCCTCTCCCGCTCTGCCGGCGACGATGTGCCGAGCGTGGTCCTGCTCAACACCTGCGCCGTCCGCCAGAAGGCCGAGGCCAAGGTTTTCAGCGAGCTCGGCGTCTTGGCGCGGCGAAAACAGGAGGACCCGAACCTGGTCGTGGGTGTGACGGGCTGCGTCGCGCAGGTCTCGGGCGAGGAAATCCTGGAGCGCGCACCGTGGGTAGACTTCGTGGCCGGCACCGGCCAGGTCGAGTCGATCGGCGACCTCGTCTTCGCCGCCCGGAGGGATCGGCGGCAGGCCCTCTCCCTGGAGCTTCCGGAGGAGGATCCCGCCTACCAGTTCCGCCAGATCTCCCGCGAGTCGGTGTTCCAGGCCTACGTCACGGTCATCGAGGGCTGCGAGCAGTACTGCACCTTCTGCATCGTTCCATTCACCCGGGGAAAGGAGCGGAGCCGGAGCGCCTCCGAAGTGGTCGAGGAAGTCCGGCACCTGACAGGCCGCGGCTTCACGGAGGTCACGCTACTCGGCCAGACCGTGAACGCGTACCGGGATTCGGCCGAAGGCTTCGGTCTGGGCGAGCTCCTGCGCCGCGTTAGCCGGGTGGAGGGTCTCCGGCGCCTGCGGTTCCTGACGTCACACCCGCGCTTCGTGGATGCGGACCTGGTGGCTGCCATCGCGGAGGTCCCGGTGGTCGCGCCCTACCTCCATCTGCCGGCCCAGGCGGGCTCGGATCGGATCCTGTCCCGGATGAAACGCCGCTACACCTCAGGAGAGTACAGGGACCTGGTGGCCGGTATCCGCAAACGCGTCCCGGGAATCGCCATCTCCTCCGACTTCATCGTCGGGTTCCCTGGCGAGACCGACGCCGACTTCGAGGCCACGCTCGATCTGGTCAACGAGGTCCGTTTCGACAGTCTCTTCGGGTTCCGTTACTCGCCCCGTCCGGGGACTGCCGCGGCCCGGTGGGGCAGTCAGACCGCCGTGCCCGAGTCGGTTTCGGCGGAGCGGCTGAACCGCCTGCTGGATCTGCAGACCGGGATTCAGAGGGCGATCAACGAGTCGCTCGTCGGCCGGGAATTCGAAGTGCTCATCGAGGGAACCAACAAGAAGGGGCAGGCCACGGGCCGGACCCCGTGCAATCGGATCGTCCATTTCGAGGAAGGGGCGGCGACGCCGGCGGCGGGGGAGTACGTCCGCGCGCGGGTCCTCCGCGGCCTTCCCAACTCGTTGTCCGGGAGGCTCGCCGCATAGGCGAAGGAGGCGACCCATGGTCCGAATGGAAATCAAAGGCCTCCTGATGGACCCGGTCTCCAACATGCCGGTCGTGATCCTGCGCGACACCGAGAAGGGGCACTTCCTGCCGATCTGGGTCGGGATTTTCGAGGCCAACGCCATCGCCCTGGAGATGGAGAAGGTTTCGACGCCGCGTCCGATGACCCACGACCTCCTGAAGAACCTTCTCTCCGAGCTCGACGCCCACGTGGACCGCATCGTCATCAACGACCTGCGCGACAACACGTTTTTCGCCCGGATCCACTTGACGCGCGGAGACTCGACGCTGTCCGTCGACAGCCGGCCCAGCGACGCGATCGCGCTGGCTCTGCGCTCGCAGGCCGGGATCTTCGTCGAGGAAGAAGTGCTGGAGAAAAGCCGGAACCTGCGCGCCGAGGGCAGCGAGCAGGATCCCGATCGCCTGAAGAAGTGGCTCGAAGAGGCGAGCCCCGACGAGCTCGGGAAATACAGAATGTAGAGCCGGCATCCCGAGCGATCGCGAGCCGACCACCGAAGGAAAAACCCCCAGCAGTAGACAACGCTGACCGAAGGTCGGCGGTATCGATCCCGAAGTCGGCAGGCTCTGAGTCTGAGCGGATCGAGTTCGGGATCCCTCGTCGCTTCGCTCCTCGGGATGACGGCTACATCGTCTCGCCCGGTCTAGGAGCCCCTCAACGCTTTCCGAAAATTGCGGAGCGCTCTCGACGCTCCTCCGACCTATACTGCGATTCGGTGATCATCTCCATCACGAACCAAAAAGGCGGAGTCGGAAAGACCACCACCGCCATCAATCTCGCCGCCGCCCTGGCCCAGAAGGGCATGAAGACCCTCCTGATCGATCTGGATCCCCAGGCCAACAGCACCATGTCGTATCTGGACCGCCGCTCGGTGGAGAAGTCCATGTTCGACGTGCTGACGGACCCCGAGGTCATGCTGGCCGACGTCATCCGGCCCTCCGGCGTTCCGAGCCTCGACATCGCCCCGGCGAGGATCTCTCTGGCAAAGATCGAGTCGAAGCTCCTCGGAGAGATCGACGGGCACTTCCGTCTCCGCGACAAGATCGACGGCGTCCAGCGCTCCTACGACGCCGTCCTGATCGACACGCCGCCGACCCTGGGAATGATCACGGTCAACGCCATGGTGGCGTCGAGCCACATCCTGATCCCGATCCAGTCCTCGTACTTCGCCCTGGAGGGGACCGACGACCTGCTGGAGACGATCGACAAGATCAAGGCGCGGCCCAACCCCAACCTCCGGATCCTCGGGGTCGTCATCACCCTCCACGACCGGCGGACGGTCCTGGGCAAGGATGTCTACCGCCAGATCGCCGGGGTCTTCGGCGCCAAGGTCTTCAAGACCACGATCTCCAAGAGCGTCCGGCTAGAGGAGAGCCCCGCCCACCAGGAGTCGATCTTCACGTTCGCTCCGCGCTCGAGCGGCGCGGCCGAGTACTACTCCCTTTCCGAGGAGGTCCTTTCCCGTGTCTAAGCGCAGAGGCCTGCCGATGGAATCCCACATGCGCCATGACTCCCACTTCGTGGAGTCACTCTCGGAGCGTTTCGGTCCGTCGCTCGGGCGGCAGATCGCGATCGACGAGATCGAGACCAATCCCGACCAGCCGCGCCGGAGCGTCGGCGATCTCGAGGAGCTCCGAATGTCGATCGAGTCCAAGGGCGTGCTCGAGCCGATCCTGGTCCGGCCGATGCCGTCGGGGCGCTTCCGGATCATCGCGGGGGAGAGACGATTCCGCGCCGCCATGGAGGCTGGCCTCGCCGAGGTGCCCTGCATCGAGCTCGACGTCCCGGACAACGAGGTCATGGAGATCGCGCTGGTCGAGAACCTCCATCGTCGCGACCTCCATCCGTTCGAGGAGGCTGCCGGCTACGCGTCGCTCGCCGAGCGGCACGGGTACACGCAGCAGAAGATCGCGTCGACCGTCGGCAAGTCGCGCGTGTCGGTGACCGAGGCGATGTCTCTGCTCGACATCCCCGAGGACCTTCGCGAGAAATGTCGGCGCGCCGACATCGACGCGCGATCGGTGCTGCTGGAGATCGCGAAGCTCGGCGACCGGCGCAAGATGGAAGCGGCGATCGAGCTCGTGCGCTCCGGCTCCACGCGCGACGACATCCGCGACCAGAAGAAGGGCGCCACTCCCGGAAAGGGAAAGGCGAAGGAGTTCCACTTCGTCTATCGTCCGAAGGACGGACCGTTCAAGCTCGACATCGCATTCGCGAAGTCGCGCGTCAACCGCGAGGAGCTGATCGACGCGCTGCGCCATATCGTCAAGCAGCTGGAATCGGGCGAGCTGTCTCTCAAGCGCAAGTAGGTCGGGCGGGTCCGACCCGATGATCGATCTGTCCGCGCCAGATCCCGGATTCGCGGAGCGCGTAAGGAAGAGCTTCGCCGCCCAGGCTCTCGGAGGCGAAGGGCCTGGAACCCGTAACGTCCGATAAGATATATTATGTAAAGTCGGCGATGAGGGGTGGCGGCGGAACGAGTCGCCGCGAACCCGGCCGACTTTACAGAACATCCGCGCCTCATCAAGCTCCCCCGTCCCGCTCAGTCCCGTAACATGGAGCCGTGCGGCTCATCTCACGCTCCGTCGTTCGCGAGATCTGGCCGCCGTTTCTCCTGGGCTTCGCCGCTTACACGTTCGTCCTCCTGATCCGCACGATCCTGCTGCTGGCCGACTTCGCCGTCCGTCGGAGCGCTCCGGCCAAGGAGGTCGCCTGGCTGGTCCTCCTGTCTCTGCCGTGGATCGTGGTCCTGACGCTGCCGATGGCGTTCCTTCTGGGCGTCCTCATCGGCCTGGGCCGCCTGGCCGCAGATTCCGAGCTGACCGCGATGTCGGCCTGCGGCGTCGGGACCGCCTCGCTCTACCGCCCGGTCCTGGCGACCGCCGCCGCGGCGGCGGCTCTGGTCCTTTTCATCTACACGGTCGTCCTGCCGCCCGCCAATGCCTTGCTGCAATCTTCGATGGCGCGCGTCGCGGCGACCTCAATCGTCAATGTGGTCTCCCCGCGGACCTTTCGAGAGCCTCGGCCCGGCATCACGTTCTTCTTCGACCGGGTCGCTCCGAACGGCCGCAATTTCGAAGGCGTTTTTCTCAAGCTCGGCGACGAGACCGAGGCCCCCAATCGCGTCATCGTGGCCAAGAGCGGCGGATTAACCCTGGAGGACGACCGGCTCTGGCTCGACCTCGTGGAATCGACCGTCCACGAGCGGGACCCGGGAGACCCGGCGCGCTACCGGGTCAGCCGCAACGCCACCCAGAGACTGCTTCTGGCCGGCGAGATCTCCACCGGCGGCCGGGTCCAGATCGAGCGGGGACTTCGCTCCCAGTCGCTGTCGCAGCTCATCCGCAGCGCGCGGAAGCTGTCGGCGACGGACCCCGACCGCCGTCTCGCGTGGGTCGAGATCCACAAAAAGTTCGCGATTCCCGCGGCGTGCCTGGCCTTTGCACTGGTGGGCATTCCGCTGGCGAGGCGCCTGCGCCGGGGAGGCCGCGGCGGAAGCTTCGCTCTCTCCCTCGCCGTCCTGATCGGCTACTACATCCTCCTGACGAGTGGCGAGACCTGGGCGACGGAGGGAAGAGTCTCCCCCGCCGTGGCGGTCTGGCTCCCCAACATCCTCCTGCTCGTCCTCGGGCTCGCGGCCCACTTCTGGAAGGCCGAGGGGCGGGGTAAGCCGCCGGCGGGCCCACCGAGACCCGAGACGCCGCAGGCCGCGCGCGCGGGAGAGCGCCGTCTCTGGGCCGCGATCCCGCTCTGGAGCCGATTCCGGCTGCTTAGCCACGTCGACCGTTACGTGCTTGCGCGGTTCCTGACGGCGCTCTTCTTCGTCTTCGCGTCGGCGATCCTTCTGTCGCTGGTCGTGGACTACGCCGACAAGCTCGACGAGGTCGCGCGGCACAACCCGCCGACCGAGGCGATCATCGGGTTCTACCGCTACTTCCTGCTGTCGGTCGCGATCCAGATTGCGCCCTTCGCGATCCTGCTGGCCACGCTGGCGGGGCTCGGCGTCTTCTCCAAGAACAACGAAGACACGGCGTTTCGGGCTTCCGGCGTCTCGCTCTACCGACTCGTCCTACCGGTCTTCGGCGCCGCGGCACTTGCTTCCCTCTTGTCTTTCGCCGTCGGCGAGTACGTGCTCCCGTTCGCCGAGCAGAGGCAGGCCCGCTTCCGCAACGCCATCTACGGCCACCCCGCCGACTACGGCGTGCACACGGCCGCCGACCGCAACTGGTACCTGGCTCACGACGGCAAGATCTGGTTCCGAGAAGACAGCGATCCCAAACGCGACGCTCTCCTCGCCGTTTCGGTCTTCGAGCTCGAAGGCGGCGACCGGCTGAAGGGTCGGACCGACGCCCGGGAGGCGGTCTGGGACGGGAAGGCTTGGGCCATGGCCGACGGCGCGTCGCGGACTTTCTCAGAAAACGGCGAGACGTCCGACTATGCGACCTTTCGCCAGAAGCTCGTCGAGGGCGACCCGCCGCGATCCGTCACCGCCGAAAAGCGCCGGCCCGAGGAGATGCGCTTCCGGGAGCTCGAGCGCCTGACCCGGCACCTGCGCTCCAGCGGCTACGCCACGATGGGTCTGGAGACGGCTCTCCAGGCCAAGCTCGCCCAGCCGGCGCTTCTCCCCATCATGGCCTTGCTGGCGGCGCCGTTTGCATTTCGGGTCGGCCGCCGGGGGACGCTCGCGGGAATCGGGGTGGGCATCGGGCTGGGGATCCTCGCTCTGGTCGCGTCGGCTTTCCTGATGAAGCTCGGCGAGGTGGGATCTCTCCCCCCTGCCCTCGCCGCGTGGTCGCCGAACGTCTTCTTCGGACTGGCTGCGGCCTACTTCCTGGTCCGCCTGCGCACGTGAGGAGCTTTTCTAAAACGCCTGTCCGCTCGAGAAGGAGACCAGCCAGCCGCGCCGTCCCTGCGGATCCGGGTCGAACGCGTAGGCGAAGTCGAGGCGCAGAACCGTGTTGCGCGCGGCGCGCGCGATCCCGACGCGCAGGCCCGCGCCGGCGTCGGTCTTGAAGGCCGCGACGTTCAGAGGTGTGCCCGGCGGCACGGCCGTCCCGGTGTCCACGAACACGGCCGCGCCCAGCGTGAAGAGCTGCAGAACTTCGAAGCCGCCGAAGACGCGGTGCTCGACGTTCAGGATGAAGCGGCGGTCCCCCTCGAAGGCGTAGAGGCGATAGCCGCGCAGCCCGTGGTCGCCGTCTGCGAAGAACTGGACGTCCCCGTCGAGGTTCCACCCCTTCTGGAACACGGCCCGGGCCACGGTCGTCTGCGCGAGCCCCGACCGCCATGGGATTACGACCGATCCCGTGGTCGTCAGGATCGCGTTCTGGAGGCCTCCGTCGACGCGCGTCTCGAAGGCCGCCGACACCTTCGCGAAAGCCGCACCCGGAAGACGCCAGCCCTGTTCTAGGGCTCCGGCCACCGCTGCAGTCGTCGCCGGAACGCCGAACGCCTTGGGCGAGAGCCCGACGGACACCGCGACTCTGCGGCCGAGGTTGAAGTCCTCCACCCGCAGGTCGCGGTTGACGAACGGGAGTGAGAGATAGTCGTTGGAGATGCTCTCGAACCCGACGTACACGTATCGGAATTCGCGGTTTTCCGGAAGCCCGGCGTCGGGAGCGCCGGCGACGGGTGCGAAGAGGTCCTTGACGAACCGGACGCCGGCCGAGAGGCGCTGCGCGCTGGATGAAGAGGAGGAAATCGACGTGCCTGCCGAGAGGTTCGCGATCTCCTGGTGGTGCGCGAACTCCGAGACGATCTCGCCGTCGGTGTACATCCTCTGTTCCAGCCGATGGTCGTCCCAAAGTGCCTCCGCAGCCAGCCGGTCGAGGACGGAGGTGAACGGTTTGAACACCCGCACGCGGCGCTGCCCGCCGTCGGAGTTGTCGGCGTAGAGCAGCGACGCCGACCAGTAGGAGCCGAACAGGGCGGGATCGCGGAATTCGATGCGCCGGTCGGTGCGCTCGAAGCCGTCGACGTAGGAAAGGGCGAGCTGCTTTCCCCGACCCAGGAGGTTGCCCTCGACCAGACCCACGCCCCAGCGCGTCTCTCCCCCGGCGGAGCCGGCCGACAGCGCGATCTCCGTAGTCCAGGCGTCCTGCGTGACGACCTCCACGTCCACCACGCCGTCGTGGGGCTTGCCCGCCTTGACTTGCGCGGACTTGAGAAAGTCGAGCTGACGCAGGTTCCGCTCGGTCTGGGCCAGAACGGTCGGGTCGTAGGAGTCGCCCTCCTCGAACAGAAGAAACTTCCGAATCGTGTCCGGCCGCGTTCCGACGTGGAGCGCGTTGGCGGTGCGGTAGACCCATCCGCGTTCCGCCTCCTCGGGAGCAAACACGTCGAGGCTCGTGACGGTGATCCGCCCGATCCGTAGGGGTTCTTCCTCCGCCAGGACGGCCGCAGCGAGCAGAAAACCGGCGAAGATGAGGGCCGGAGCACGGCCGGTCATGTCCCGGAGTCTACGTCTCTTTGTTCTCTTGGAGTGTCCGGCGGCCTCAGTCGTTGTCCGTGATGATGAGCACAGCCCTGCGTCCCTGCCCGAGGGTGGCGCCTCCGGTTGGATTCGAAAGCGTCAGGTTGAGACTCTCCACCCCTTCCGGGACCGTGTCGTTGACGATCGGCACGGTAAAGGTCTTGCTCGTCTGCCCCTGTGCGAAGCTCAGGGTGCCGGACTTGGCCGTGTAGTCCGAGCCCGACGTCGCCGTGTTGTCGCTGGTCGCAAAGCTGACGTCGACGGCACCGTCCGTGCCGCCTGTCCGTGTCACGGTGATCGTTGCGGTTGGAGCGCCCTCGCCGGCCGAGAAGGTCGCGCTCTTGAATTGCAGCGCGCCGTTCGTGTCGTTGTCGGTGATGAACAGAACGGCCGTCCGCTGCGCGGCAAGCGTTCCGCCGCCGGTGGGATTGCTCAGCGTCAGATTGACGGTTTCCTTGCTCTCGACGATCGTGTCGGCCAGGATCGGGACGCTGACCGTCTTGGAGCCTTCGCCTACCGCAAAGTTGACGACCGCCGTCACGGCCGTGTAGTCGCTCCCGGCCACGGCGGTGCCGTCGCTGGTCGTGAAGGTCACCGACTGCGCCGCGGTGGTCGCGGTGCGCGAGATCGTGATGGCCTTCGAACCGCTCTCGGCGGTCACGAAATTGGTAGCGCCGAACTTGAATCCCGAGGCCGGCACGTCGTTGTCGACGATGGTCAGCGTGGCGACACCGGAGGTCCCCACCCTGGCTCCGCCGGTCGGATTGCTCAGGATCAGGTAGCCGGTTTCGTTCCCTTCGGCCGCCGTGTCGTTCGTCACGCTCACCGTGAAGGATTGGCTCGTCACTCCCGGACCAAAAGTCAGAACGCCGCCCGCGGCGCTGAAATCCACGCCCAGCGTCGCGGTGTTGGAGGCCGCGCTCCAGTTCACGCTCACCGTGCCGGTGCTGTCGCCGGTCCGCGACACGGTGATCGACTTCGTGGCGGTGGCTTCGCCCACGCTGTAGTCGGAAGCGCTGAAATTCAGGGTCGGCGGCGTGTAGACATCGTCGTCCAGGATCGTCAGAACGGCGCTGTTGTTCGGGCCGATCAGGGCGCCGACCGGTGAGCTCAACGTCAGATTGAAGGCCTCGTTACCCTCGGGGGCCGTATCGTTCGTGATCGGAATGTTGATGGTTTTCGACGGCTCGCCCGCGGCAAAGACGAGCGTGCCCGAGGTCGCTGTGTAGTCGGATCCGGCGAGGGCCGTGTTGTCTCCGGTCGCATAGTTGACGGAAATGGGACCGGTGCCCAGGCGCGTGACGGCCACCGAGAAGCTTCCACCACTTTCGGAGACCGAATACGCCGTCGCGCTGAGTTGCACGGTGTCGGTCACCGTCGTGGTCTGGGTTGCCGAGTTGTTGGCCGTGTTGGGGTCCGTTTCGTTGGCGGTCACGCTGGCGGTGTTGGTCAGAGTCGTTGGAGCCAGCGGCTTGACGACGATGGAGGCCGTCGCGGAAGAACCGGCGCCGAGACTGAGGATCTGGCACGTGACGGTGTTGGAGAACTTGCTGCAAGTGCCCCCGGGCGTCGTCGACGAGACGTAGGTGATGTTTCCCGGCAACAAGTCGGACACCGTTATGCCCGTGGCTTGCGTGGCGGCGTTGTTGGTCACCTGGATGGTGTAGGTCAGTGTTCCGTTCACCGCTACGGGATCGGGGGCATCCGTGCCGGCGATCGAGAGGTCGATGGCCGTCGGCGGCGGTATCGAGACGTTGGCGACGGCGAAGAATTCGCCGCGCGGCTGTTGTACGTAGATCTCGTTACCCCCGTTCCAGTCGTATCGCCAGGTCCCGACGTCGCCGGAGATGGTCCACCAGTCGCCGATCATGTACACGTGACCGAGCCCGTCGGTCATCATTCCCGGAATGCGCCACGCCTTTCGCCCGTCCGGGTCGACCATCAGCCCGTGGTCGGTGATGGGATAGCCGGCGGTCTCATCCAGCGAGACGCTCAGCAGATGAAAGTTCTGCGGGGCGTCCTGGTTGCCAAATCCGCGATTCTCGCGCTGGTAATAGAAGACGCGGTTGCCGCCCAGCGCGATCCCGCCGAGATAGTTATAGCCAATGTGTTTGATGGCGGTAAACGCGGACGCCATGGGCTGAGTCGAGTCGAACTTGTAGAGCATGCCGCCCGAAGTCCACATGGTGAGAAGGGCGTGGTCACCGTCGAGCGGCTGCATCCAGTTGATGTGGCGACTCGATTGAAGAGTCGGATCGGTCTCGAGCTGGTTTGTGTCCCAGCGGACCAACGGCGGCAGCGCGTTGGGGTGTACCTCGATGACGCCGGTGTCGCCGTGAATCTGCTGCAAGTCGCCGCCCTGGTTCTTGATGGAGAACCAGACATCCCCGCGCTGATCGACGAATGTCCAGTAGGACGCGAAATCGTAGCCGCCGCCGCCGTTGCTCGGAGCACCGACCTGCCCCAGGTTGGTCTTGTCTCCGGTCACGGTGTCGATGCGATAGATGTAAGAAGCCTGGCCGGCGGTCTGCCCGGTGAGGAACACGTAGAGGTAGTTGCGCGCGGCATCGACGCCGACCGCTGAATAGGCCGTGTAACCCGGGAGGATGACGCCGTAGTCGCGCCAGTTGCCGGTCGCGAGCTCGTAGCCCAGCGCGTGCGATCCGGTCCAGGTGGCCCAGGCGCCGGGCTTCTCCGCCGCGAAATGGGTGGCCATGTAGAGCCAGCCGTTGGCCTCGACGATGTCGCTGTGGATCTTGCCCTGGGGATTCGTCTGAACGTCCTCGCCGCAGATGTCCGTAATCTCGTGAACCAGCTCGGTCACCAGGCCGGTCGTCGTGTCGTACTTGAAGAACGAAGCGCCGTGATGCGCGGAGTGCGAGGAGCTCGCGAAGTACACGTTGCCGTCGGATGCGAGGCGAATCCCCTCCCACTGGCCGTCGAGCTCGCGCTTGTAATCGTCGAGCGGGAAGGTCTGCACCAACTGGTCGGGTATGGGGTCGCCCAAGGAGGCGGACACGAGGATGAGTGCGGAGGCGATGCCGAACGCTCCGATCATGGACCGGGAGACCGAGCCGTGCGCCCTGGTCATGAGGAGTAGGTCCCTCCCACGCGTCAGTGATCGTCATCATCACATCTTGTGATGATTCGTCGCAACTGCTGTGCCTCGGAAGAGTGAGCCTCAGCCGCCCGATTTCGCCGTCGATCGGTCGGGTGTCGGCGGGATCGTGACGCTGGCGACAGCGAAGAATTCGCCGCGCGGCAGTTGCAGGTAGGTCTCGTTCCCGCCGCGCCACTTGTAGCGAAGGCTCCCGAGATCACCCGGGATGGTCCACCAGTCGCCGATCATGTAAACGTGACCGCGCCCGTCGGCCTGCATCCCCGGAATCCGCCACGCCTTCCGTCCGTCCTGGTCGACCATCAGCCCGTGGTCGGTGATGGGATAGCCGGCGGCCTCATCCAGCAACACGCTCAGCAGATGAAAGTTCTGCGGGGCATCCTGGTTGCCGAATGCGCGATTCGCGCGCTGATAGTAGAAGACGCGGTTCCCGCCGATGGCGAGCCCGCCGAGGTAGTTGTAGCCGATGTGCTTGATGGGGGTGAATGCGGACTTCATGGGCTGGGTCGAGTCGAA
>Ga0075424_100000474_pt1 | contig 31412 bp, 26 predicted proteins | sample SoiMethybrSBSTD3_FD_75301 | JGI IMG/M metagenome (GOLD analysis project Ga0075424, IMG submission 75301) | Bulk soil microbial communities from a Populus tree surrounding site in Tennessee, USA - Soil MetaG P. TD hybrid SBSTD3 | ecosystem: Environmental > Terrestrial > Soil > Tree plantation... | reverse complement strand
GTTATCGTTGCCATCGAGATGTCTCCCTCATCGGTAGCGAATCCTCGGGTCGAGGTACGCGTACAGGATGTCGACCAGGAGGTTCGTCATTATGAAGATCGCGGAGAACACGATCACGACGGCCTGGACAACCTGATAGTCCCGAGCTCTCACGGCGTCGATGGCCAGCAGGCCGGTCCCTGGCCAGGAGAAGACGCTCTCGGTCACGACGGATCCCGTCATCAGGACGCCGGCGATGATCGCGAAGAAGGTCAACGGCGCGATCGAGGCATTGCGAAGGCAGTGCTTCCAGACCACCTTCCACTCGGCGAGGCCCTTGATCCGGGTCAGCTTCACGAACTCCGTGTCCAGCACGTCCAGCATCGAGGAGCGGACCAGCCTCATGATCGCGGCGACCTGGAACCATCCGAGCGTGATGGCGGGAAGGATCATGTACTGGATCCCGCCACGGCCCGAGGTCGGCAGCCAGCCGAGGTGCACGGCGAAGATCCACATCAGCACGATTCCGAGCCAGAATCCCGGCAGGGACTGCCCGAGTAGCGCGATGACCTTCGCGCCGCTGTCCCACACGGTGCCCTTTTTCACGGCGGACAGGACCCCGATGGGCAGCGCGATCAGGGCGCTCACGAGCAGCGCGAAGCCGGCGAGCTGGAGCGTCGCCGGGAGGCGATCGATCACGAGCCCCATCGCCGAGTGCCCGGGCCACTTCCAGGACATGCCGAAGTCGCCCTGGAGGGCCCGTGCGACGAAAATGCCGTACTGGACGTGGACCGGCTGATCAAGCCCCCAGTACTTCGCCAGCCGGTCGTAGTCCTCCTGTGTGGACTCCATTGGCAGCATGACGTCGAGCGCGTTGCCGCTCAACCGGGCCAAGGAGAACACGATCAGACTCATGACCCAGATGGCCAGAAAACTCTGCAGTACCCGTCTCGCGATGTATCGCTGCATAGCGCCCTCGCTGGGACCGGGACCGTTTGTGTCGGGTGTTAGGTTCCGCAGAAGGTACCCCAGCCACGGCGCTCCTCGCAAGCAGGCCTTTCCCGGACGCCAGAGAGCTCAGTCCCGCGTCAACGGCACTGCTTGATTGGCTGGTAGGGGGCCCCCCGGCCCGCCGAGACGGGTCAGGGGCTCTCGGAGCAGGCCCGACTATCCCGCTTTGACCTCGTCCGCGCTGACACTGTCGTTGTCACCGTTCGACATCTCAAGCTTTTCTCGCCGACCGAGCGCCCGACCGCGCGGATCTACGGTCGCGAGCCACTGCTGATAGGTATCCAGCGCGGCGCGGATGTCGTCGACGAGCTGAATGCGGCTTTGGGCCAGGCCGGCGATCTCGCTTCGTAAGGCCGCTTCCTCCTCCCGGGCGGCCCGGATCAGCGATGCGGCCTGATCTCTTGCAGTCGTCACCTGCTCCTCGGCCTCGGTCTGAATCCGTGCCTTCGCCGCCTCGGCTTCTCGTAGCGTGGCAGCTTCGCTCTCCTTTGCTCCGTCGATCAGCGTCTGCGCGCGGGCCTGAGCGTCGTGCAGCAACGCCTCGATTTCCCGCAAGGTCGCGGTCCTCAGCATCTCGATAGGGGTCGGCCCTGACGGCTCCTTCCCTCGCGCTGCCAGCCCCAGGATCTCCTCTGACATGCTCTGCACCCGGGCCATGAGCTCGTCATTCCACTTTTGGAGCTCGCCGTACGCCTCGGCGACATCCTCGAGGAACGCCGACACTTCTTCAGGGTTCAGCCCGCGCAGAAGCCGCACGCCGAAACGCTGAGACCTGATGTCCTGGGGGGTCATAGCAAGTTCTCCTCCGTGGACAGCTAGTGGCTACGCGTCCTGGACGTTTTCAGAAGCCAGTCGATCGCTGCGGTGGGATCGACGGCCCCCGTGTCTTGGGGTTCATCGCCTGAGGGCGTGACCGCGCCGCGATCCTGGCTGCCGGGCAGCAGGCGCGCCCGCCGGTTGGCTTTGAGCTCGATACGACCTGGTTCAGTCGCGGTCCGCTGCACCGCGTCGGGGCGAGCCGGTGGAGGCACGCCCGCCGACGGTGGCCCGAACGCGGAGCTCGGGGCCGCCGGCAACGCATCCGCCGGGTTAGGCGCCGGCGCCCCGGGGAAATCGAGACGGTCGAACGACGCACGACGGACGATAGTGAAACCCAAGACGCCCGCCAGCGCGATCACCAGCGGCGCGACGACCAACAAGCGGCGGCGTCGGTGTACCCGCCGTTGCGCTCTGACGCGTTCGAGCCGTTGGAACTGGAGAGTTTCAGCGCCGTGCCCTGTGGAGCGGGATTCGACCGGAACCAGGACCGGTGTTGTTGCCATTGCCTCCCTCTACTCACGCCGCCGGTCGACGCGCGGCAATCTATCCTGAACTGGCCAAACCGTCAATTCCCGGAAAATTGGGGTAGAGGCCGGCCGATCGGCCACTTCCTTAACAGCGCGTGCACTTCATCTGCATCTCTTCCCATGTGCCATGAGCCCGCCCGCAGTCGGCCTTGGTGATCGGCTCGCTCGCGGTCGGGAGCGAAGAAGACGTACCCGGGGTACCGGCTCGTTGCGCGTCGCCCGGAGACGCACTCCGTGTGGTGACGTCGCAATTGGTCTCCGGACTTCTGCGCCGCGTCTGATCGTTGTCGGACTGCGGGCCTTTCGTGTCGCAGGTAAACCCGCTGCCACCGGTGGTCGGCTGCGCCGGCGCGAACGCCGGGCCGAGACCAATCAGGGCGACCAGATTTACCAGAATCATCTTCTTCATGAAGCTCTCCCCCGCCGCCGAGGTGCTGCGGCGACAATGTCGTTCCACACATTTGGCCATCGCTGTTGCGACGAATCCATACAGGTAGACCCTTGACGAAAACTGGGGTTTTGCCTTCACGCGAGACAGGACTTCAGCACGCTGATAGGATCAGGTCATGCACGAGCTGAACATCGATCCATGGTTCGTGACCAAGGCGAGGGAAACACGGGACGGCCGGATCAACGCCTACGACACTCTGGACGCGCGCAAGACGGCGCTCGTCGTCGTCGACATGCAGAATTATTTCGTTGCCGACGGCATGCCGGGCTGTGCGCCCGAGGCGCGGACGATCGTGCCCAACGTCAATCGCTTGGCCCAAGCAATGCGGCAGGCCGGCGGGACGGTGATCTGGATCCAGACAGAAGCGCTCATCGCAGACCCGCGAGACTGGGCGAACCGCAAGGAAGCAACGAGTGCGGCAAGATGGGCGAAGCGCCAGTCGCTCCTGGCGAGGTCCGGTGCCGGATTTCCCATTTACGACGCCTGCGCGGTCTCGCCCGAGGACAAGATCGCGATCAAATACCGCTACTCGGCGTTCATTCCCTATCCGTCGGAGCTCGATGACCTGTTGCGCAAGAATGGTATCGATACGCTGCTCGTTACCGGCGTGGCCACCAGCACGTGTTGCGAATCGACGGCACGCGATGCGGCCATGTGGGGGTATCGCACGATCATGGTCTCGGACGGCAACGCCGATCACACGGATGCACTGCACAATCACACGCTGGGGAAATTCCTGGTGACATTCGGCGACGTTCAGACGACCGACGATTTGCTTGCGAAGCTGAAAGGCGTCTAAGTCCCCGCGTCGCTATAGTGCACGGCCGGCCGCATGGCCCTCGTAGATCGCCTCGAGCGCCGTGCGCGGCGCCACGCAGTCGCCGACCATCCGAAGATCCGCAACCCGGCCTCGCAGCTCGCGATAGAGCTGATCCTCCGCCGCGCTACCCACCGCGGCCACGATGCTGTCCACGCCTTCCAATCGATCGGTCTCGCCGGTCGACACATCCTCGAGCACGAGCGTCGAGCCCTCCACGGCACGAATGGCCCGTAGCGCCATCACTCGAATCTGCTTCTCCCGGAAACGATGGCGGACGGCGAGCATGCTGTAGATCGTAATGCGCGATCCATAGCCGGCGCCGGCCGTGATCAGCGTCACCTTCTTGCCCAAATCGGCCAGGTGTTCGGCCGTCGCCACCGATGGCCAGTTGCCATCGGCGTCGAAAAACGCAACGTGATGGCCCAGTTTTTCGGGCTCGAGTAGCGCGTCCCATACCGAGTGAACGCGCGCGGCTCCGGGAATCGCCATCGGCAGGGGGCGGGCGCCCGTCGCCAGCACGACCGCATCGGGCTGGAACGCGAGAACCCGCTCGGCGGTCGCGTGGACGCCGCACTGGATCGCCACGTTCAGCGCCCGGCACTGACTCTCGAAGTACGTGCGGGCATACGTGAACTCGCTGCGTGATCGAATGCGACCCGCGATGTTCACCTGGCCGCCGACCTCCGCCTCGCGCTCCCACACGGTCACGGCGTGGCCGCGCAGCGCGGCGGTCCGCGCGGCTTCGAGCCCCGCCGGTCCACCGCCGACCACCAGGACCCGCCGCTGTACGGGCGCCGGTCTGAGCGTGCCCTCGCCCCACTCGGCTTCGCGACCTGCCGTCGGGTTCATCAGGCACGTGATCGGCTGATGCAGCTCGACCATCGCGATGCATCCTTGATTACACGCGATGCAGGGCCGGAGCTCGTCGAGCCGGCCTTCGCGAGCCTTGGTCACGAGAAGCGGGTCGGCGATGTGGGCCCGCGCCATGCCCACCAGATCGGCGTCGCCCGCGGCGAGCACCTCCTCGGCGAGCTCGATGCGATTGAACCGACAGACCGCGAAGACCGGCAGGTGCGGGACCGCAGCTTTGATGCCGGCGGGCAGATAACGAAACGCCGCTCGAGGAAAGTGCATGTCGGCCATCTGGGTCGCCAGCGAGTAGCTCGCGTGATAGGCCGAGTGGGAGACGTTGACGAAGTGAACCGGCACGGTGGCGACGATGCGCGGAACCATTCGCTGCATGTCCTCGAGCGTCAGGCCGGGGCTCATGAACTCCTCGGCGCTGACGCGGATCCCGACCGGAAAATCCGGCCCCATGGCCTCGCGGACCGCGTGGAGCACCTGCAGCGGGAAGCGGAGCCGGTTCTCCTCGCTGCCGCCGTAGGCGTCGGTCCGCACGTTCGACGCGGGCGAGAGGAACTGCTGGAGCAGATGCCCGTGGCCGAAGTGCACCTCGAGCCCGTCGAGCCCGGCTTCTCTCAGATGACGCGCCGTCAGCACGTGCGCCGCCACGACTTCAGCCATGTCGTCTTCGTTCATCTCGTGCGGAATCGGCCCGGTCGGCGACCATGGAATCGCCGAGGCGCCCCACGTCGCCGTGCGCCCAAAGAACCCCTCGGCGTGCCGACCGACGTGGACGATCTGGCCGAAGAGCCGCGCGCCGTGATCGTGAACCGCGTCGGCGACGCGCGCGAACCGCGGAACGCAGCGGGGATCGTAGCCGATCACGCCTTGAGCGCGACCGATACTCGTCGGGTGGACCCGGATAGCCTCGAAGATGATCAGACCGACTCCGCCTCGGGCCTTCTCGGCGTGATAGTGCACGTGCCGCTCGCTCGGCAGGTGATCGTCCCCGTAGTTGGTGGTGTGCGCGGGGACGAAGATGCGGTTTCGCAGCTCGACCGACCCGATGCGGAACGGAGAGAAGACGTGGGGGAAGCTGTTTGCGGTCACGGCGCTGCTATATCATAGCCGCCACTTACCATGCGAACAGGCCGACAGTTTCTCGAGAGCCTCAACGACGGACGCGCCGTCTACCTGGACGGCGAGCGAGTGGCCGACGTGACCACGCATCCGGCGTTCGCGGAGCCGATCCGCCAGGTCGCGACGATGTACGATCTGGCGCGCGAGAGCTGGGATCCAAAGATCACGACGTATGTCGACCCGGCGACGGGCGCCCGCACGTCGGCCATGTGGCTCATCCCTCGCTCCGCGGCCGATCTCGCACTCCGCCGCCACATTCACCGCGCGTGGTCGGAGTGTTCGTTCGGCGTCATGGGGCGCACGGCCGACTCGGGCGCGTCGATCCTCGCGGGGTTCGCGGGCTCGCCCGACGTCTTCGCGCGGGGCGGCAAGCAATTCGCCGACAACCTGCTCCGCTTCTACGCACGGGCGCGGGACGAAGACCTCTTCATCCCGTACGCGGTGGTGCCGCCGCAGGGCGATCGATCGAAGCCCGCGCACAAACAGCGTGAGCCGTTCCTCTACGCCGGCGTGGTCAGAGAGCGTGACGACGGCATCGTGCTGCGCGGAGCGCAGATGATCGCCACCTCGGCGGTCATGGCGCATTACCTGCTCGTGAGCTACATCACGCCGCTCGTCCCCGGGGACGAGGACTACGCGTTCTGCGCCATGATCCCGGCCAACGCGGAGGGGCTCCGCATCTATCCGCGGCGCCCTTATGGCACCATGGCGACGAGCACCTACGACTACCCGCTCTCGTCGCGCTTCGACGAGATCGACACCGTCGTCGTGCTGAAAGACGTGTTCGTGCCGTGGGAGCACGTCTTCATCTATCGGAACGTGGACGTGGTGAACGCCCAGTGGCACGACACGGCCGCCCACACCTTGGTGAACTTCCACACGCTCGTCCGCTTTTCCGTGAAGATGGAATTCGTCGCCGGGCTCGCGATCAAGCTGGCAGAGCTCCACGGTATTCATTCGCTGCCGCCGGTGCAGACGCAGCTCGGTGCGGAGATCGGCCTGCTGGGCGCCCAGATCGATGCGCTGGCGCATGCCGCGGAGACCTTACCGCTCGTGCGCGGTGGCGTCGCGCGGCCGAATCCGCTCTACATCTACGCCGCGATGAACATTCAGCGCCGGCAAGCGCCGGAGCTCATGCGGACCCTGCGTGAGCTCGCCGGCGGCGCGTTCATCGCCGTACCCTCGTCGGATCGTGCGTTCGTCGGCGCCGACACCGCCGAGGACATGCGTTACTTCCAGGCCGGGGACACACCGGCCGAGAAGCGCGTGAAGCTCCTCAAGCTGATCTGGGACCTCGTCGGCACCGAGTTCGGCGGCCGCCAGCTCCAGTACGACATGTTCTATTCGGCCGCCCAGCACGTCGCGGACATGCGACTGTACCGCTGGTACGATTGGAGCCGCGGCCGCGCCATGGTCGACCGCTGCCTGGAAGGATACTGAGGCCCAAGAGGAGACTACTCATGAAGGTACACAAACCGAGCGAGATCCCGGCTCAACCTGTGAACGCTCCGCTGTTCACCGGTGGCCCGGTGACGCGCCAGACGCTGCTCACACCCGAGGCGAGCAGGGACTTCAATCTGGGCATCGTCAACTTCGCCGCGGGCGCGCGCAACAAGATGCACACGCACAGCAGCGATCAAGTGCTGTTCGTGACCGCGGGCAAAGGCATCATCGCCACCGAGACGGAGCAACAGGTCATCGTCCCCGGTGACGTCGTGCATATCCCGTCGGAAGAGAAGCACTGGCATGGCGCGACGGCCGACTCCGCCTTCTCTCACATCGCCTTGACGGCGAAAGGCAGCACGACGACTCAAGTAGAACCATAAGCCACTGCGCGGCGTGGGCGGCGGGGCGCCCCGGAGCGCCCCGTCGTCCGTGCTCCTCGACGTTCCAGCGTAGAATCTCGCCGTGACCAGTCCCTTCGTCGCCGGTGCGAGCGTACGCATTCCTGGAGCGCCGAACGGCCCGCTGGCCGGCCTGACCTTCGCCGCCAAGGACCTCTTCGACGTCGCCGGCCACCCGACGGGTGGCGGCAATCCGGATTGGGCCCGTCAGAACCCGGTGCCCACGCGCCACGCCTGGGCCGTGCAGCGGCTGCTGGACGCCGGCGCCACGCTGATCGGCAAGACGATCACCGACGAGGTGTCGCTCGGGATCCTCGGCGAGAACCCGTTCGACGGCACGCCGCTCAACCCGGCGGCGCCCGACCGCGTACCCGGCGGCTCGTCGTCTGGCTCGGCGTCGGCCGTCGCGCAAGGCCTCTGCGATACCGCGCTCGGCACTGACACCGGCGGCTCGGTGCGCGTGCCGGCGAGCTTCTGCGGGCTCTACGGCATTCGTCCCACCCATGGCCGGCTCGCTCTCACGGGAATGCTGCCGCAGGCGCCGAGCTCCGACACCACCGGCTGGTTCGCGCGCGACGCGGCGACCTTCGCGCGCGTCTCGGAAGTGATGCTGGCCGAGCCGATACCGGCGGTGCCCCCCACGCGGCTCGTCGTCGCCGTCGACGCATTCGGCTTTGCCGACGCCGAGACCGTGGCGGCCCTGCAGCCGCTGGTGCGCGCGCTCGCGACGTCCATGAAGGACGTCCGTGACGATCTGCTCGCGCCGTCCGGTCTCGCGACGTGGGCGCGCGCGCAGCGGACCTTGCAGCCGTGGGAGGCGTGGCAGACCTTCAAGCCCTGGCTCGAGCGCGACAACCCGCGGCTGCAGTACAGCGTGGCGCGCAACCTGGCGCGCGCCGCCGCGATCCCCGAGAGTGAGCGTGAATGGGCCGCGCTGGTGCGGAGCGAGGCGCGAGCGTGGATGACGTGGCTCTTGCCGCCGGGGACCATCCTCTGCATGCCGACGACGCCGTTCCCGGCGCCGCTCAAGGGCCAGTCGCTGCCGGCGCTGGAGCCGGTGCGCGCGCGCATCCTTGGACTCGCCGCCCACGGCGGGCTCACCGGTGTGCCGCAGATGAGCGTCCCGGGGGCCAAGGTGAACGGCCTGCCGGTCGGGTTGTCGATCGTCGGTGGCCACGGCAGCGACACCGCGCTGGTCGCGATCGCGCGAGCGCTGGAGGCCTCCCGAGAATGAACATGACCGTCAACATTCCCGAGGTCGTGGCGGAGGTGCGCGCGCTGTTCGAGCGCTACGAGCAGGCGTTGATCGACAAGAACGTCGAGATCCTGGACGCGACATTCTGGGACAGCCCGCACACCATCCGCTACGCGTTCAACGAGCACGGCTATGGCTTCGCGCAGATCCACGCGCACCGCGTGGCGCGCCGGCCGGGACCGGGCATCAAGGAGAAGCGGATCCGTCTCGAGATCCTCACGCTCGGTCGCGACCTGGCCACCGTGAACCTCGAGTTCAAGGTGCGCGGCCAGGACGTGATCGGTCGTCAGAGCCAGACGTGGGTGCGCTTCCCCGACCTCGGCTGGAAGGTCGTCAGCGCGCACGTCTCGACGATGAGCGCGCCGCCTTTGCGCTGAAAGACCTGCTAGCGTTTGTCGAGGTCCAGCGCCACGCGCTGCAGGATGGTCGGGTTCTCCAGGGCAACCGCTACGCGCAGCGCTCGGAGGCCCTGCACGCCCTGGAGCTCGGCCAGGTCCAGCTCTTCCACCTCGCTGGTCAGGTAACCGAAGTTCTGTAGGTATTCGATGTACGCGCGGTACTCGCGAGCTTCGGCGCTCTGGCTGTAGACGATGGCGATCTTGCCGGGCTGGGTTACGCGGTCCGACGTGCCTTCCACCACGGCTTTGTCGATGCCCTTCTTGACGATCTCGTAGCGGATGTCGTACGCGCCGTCGACGTCGAAGCGCTTCTCGTCGACGCGGAAGCGAATGGACCGGGGCGTGTGCTGCACCAGAATCAGGTGGGTGGTCTCGAGCGGGACGGGAAGCCGGTCGCGGAGCTGGTGGGCGCGCGCGGCGATGCCACACGTGAGCATCAGCTGCCAGAGCCGCAAATTCTTGAGGCAGATGGGGTCGAAGCGGCCGTCCTCGAGCAGGCTCGGGCCGACGTAGATCTGGTAGTCGACGCCGTCGGTCTTTTGCTTCTCGAAGTAGTGCGGGAACATGGCCTGCGCGGCCGGCTCCTGGAGGTCGAGGTACGCGGAGATCGTCTCGGCGATGCGCGAGACGCTCTCTTCGAAGAGCTGTCGCCGGCGATAGACTACGCCGAGTCGCGCGTCCAGCGCCCCGCGGTACAGCTCGATCCGTGCGCGCACATCAGCGCCGAACGTGCTCAGGTGGTCGAATTGGTTCTCGACGTTCGCGCGCAGGAAGCCGACAATGCCGATCTCGTCACCGGAGTTGAGAACCCGCTGGACCTGCCCGATGCGTTTGTCGACCCGGTAGCGGAGCTCGTCGAGCGCCGGGAGCGATCGCTCGTCACGGGCGGCGCGCAGAACGTCGGCGGCGAGGCGGAGCTGCGTGAGGAGGTCGGCCTGGATGGCCACTCCCCGCTGAGCGGACGCGCCGCGGATGTCCGCCAGGCCGTAGAGCGGGTAGACGTTCTCGAACACGATCGGCTCCATCTCCGTGGCGGCGTCGGAGACGCTCTCGCCATTTGGCGCGAGGGTGTTGAGCACGGCCTTCCGGAAGCGCCACTCCACCACCGGGTGAATGGCCGTGCACTTCTCCTTGATCATGGCCTGGACGCGGGTATCGAGCTCCTCCACGCTCCGCTGGACGGCCATCGAGAAGAGCGGCAGCACCTCTTCGAGCTTCGGCAGGTGCGTGGCGTTCAGGTCGCCGGGTCTGGTCGAGATGAGCTCGAGCGTGCCGATCACCCTGTCCTGGTAGTGAAGCGGCGCGCAGACGAAGGTGCGGGCACCGGCGGCGATCAGCTCTTCCTCCGACCGCGTGCGGTCGGGCCACGCCGCGAGGTCGTCGATGATGACGGGCCGGTTGTGGATGACGGCGCGCTCGTACAGCGACCCGGTGAACTCGGACGTCTTGTGGTACGCCGAGTCCGCGAAGACATGAGCGTGATCGCGGCTCATCGCGTCGTTCAGCACGAGCACGCGATCGCCCTCCACCGCGGCCAGGCCCAGGTGCAGGCCGGGCCGTCGGAACAGCGTTCGAAGCTTGGCCTGGAGGCTCTCGAGCCGGACGCTCGACACGATCGACTCTTTGTCGATCAAGTCGCGCTTGAGCGAGGACAGCACCTCCTGGTCGGTCACGTCGACGGCCTTGAGCGTCATGAAGCCGCGCAACGTGACTGTCTCCGGGGGCACGAGGTCACGGAGCTCGTCGAGCTCCACATTGCCGCTCTCGAGCTGCCGCCGCATGGCCTCGGTGAGCTTCGGGGCGGGCCCATCGAGCTTCACGTCCACGAAGCGCCAGTCGAAGTCCAGGCGGAAGTAGCGCTCGAGCGTCGTGGCCGGGTCCTCGGACGTGAAGACCACAGGGATCTCGACGCCGAGGTCGATCCCGTACGTGCGCTCGAGAATCAGCTCGTAGGCCAGCAGGAGCTTTGCGTCCCGGAGTCGCTGCGCCTCCACGTTCACCCGCCCGCGGAGCGTACCGTCGTCGTTCATGAGCGTGCGACGGAATATGCTCGTGGCATAGAACGCCCGGAGCTCGAACGGGAAGAGCGCCGCGCCGTACTCTTGTTCCCAGAAGGCGGGCGGGAACATGGCGCTCATCATGAGATCCACAAGTTGCCGGTGCTTGCCGATCAGCGACACGTCGTCGATGACCGCGGAAAGCTCGGGCGCCTGCTTGATCTTCTCGCGGACGATCCCGGGCAACGGCCCGCGGCCCAACTCGCTGTAGGCGGAGAGCTGCGTCCAGAACCGGATGAGAGGCGCCAGGCTCAGCTCGGTCCGGAACGGCACCGCAGTCGCGTGCGTGCCGGGCCCGGCCCCGACGTCGACTGCAGACGATACGAGCCCGCCGGTGCCGCCCATGACGTGCTAGGCGCGCACCCCGTCGGGTTTCACGGCGGTGTCGCTGCCGAGGCCGACGGCCTGACGGATTTTTTCGAGCTGGCCCGCGTGGTCGTTCCAGTGATAGTCGAACATGGCGCCGAGATACATCTCGATCGTGATCTCGTCAGTGCCCATGAACTGCTTGAAGAGGGGAATACGCGCCCTGCGCCGCTCGAAGGCCGACTCCTCGAGCCCTTCGAGGTACTCCAGGACGCGGCGGCGCTGGGCATCGAGCGCGTCCCTGAATTGGGAGAGCGTCAGCTGTCGGCGCTGTTCGTCGAGGAATGTGTCGCCGGGGGCGATCTCGACGACAGGGTAGTCGCGTTCCGAGAAGGTGGAGAGCGTGGCCGCCGGGTCGAAGCCCGGCTCGAAGAGGAGGTGCGAGAGCACCTCGCGCGTCGTCCACTCACCCGGGGCGTCCGAGCGCTCCAGGTAGGCGTCCATGCCCTGGAGCTGGCGGCTCAAGTTCTCGGAGGCCGCGTCGATCCGGTGCCGAAGGTCCTGCGCGTGCTTGCTGGCCATGGGTTCCTCCCACCTCGCGGCCCCCCGGGGCCGGATCAGTTCCTGCTGATACCGATACTCCGGTCACGGCCGCGCCGTGTCAACTGGACGGCCCCGGCCCGGTAGGCGGCCTAAGGATACTGCCCGCTAAAGCTCGACGACCCGCGGTTGCCGGCCTTGTCACTTATTCCGTGGGCGAGATAGTCTTAAGGACATGAAGTGGCTGGTGATGATTCCGTTACTGGCGCTGCTGGCAGCGTGTGCTACCCAACAGGCAGCGCAGTCTGACTGCAAGGCGGAATGGATGGGCCGGCCACCCGTCCAGGTAGATTCGTGCACCGGCCGCGGCGAGGACCTGATGGCTGGCTGGCACTGGTACGACTACGTGTTCGGCATCCCCCTGGGCATGCTGGGGTTCTACGATCCCGGTCGTGCGCCAACTAGGTCCGCGACCGGCGACGTCACGAACCGAACGTAGTCTTGCTGGGGTCGTCGACGTAGCCCGCGCTCGCCTTTGTCGCGATGAGTCCGGCCACGCGCCCCGAGATGATCTGGCGCGCCTCCCCGACCAACTCACCAACGATCTGACTGCCGATCGGCCAAGATTTTCCTTCGGTGCTAGGCTCATGCTCGATGGCGAGTCGCTACGCGCCCATCGGCGAATACGGGGTCATCGGCGACCTTTACACCGTCGGCCTAGTGGGCATGGACGGATCGATCGACTTTCTGTGTCTGCCCAACTTCGACTCGCCGTCCGTCTTCGCGGCCCTCGTCGACGCCGAGCGTGGCGGGCGATTCCAGATCGCACCGCTCCTCGCGAGCGCCGCGCGCAAGCAGCTCTATCTGCCCGACACCAACGTGCTGCTGACGCGTTTCCTCGATGCGGACGGTGTCGCCGAGGTCTCCGATTTCATGCCCGCGGACGAGGCGGGACAGGCGCATACCGTGGTGCGGCGGGCTAAGACGGTGCGGGGCGAGGTGCGCTTTGAGATGCGCTGCGATCCGCGCTTCGACTACGCGCGCGCCATTCATACCGCCGAGCGTCGAAGCAACACGGAGGTGCTGTTCGTTGGCCGATCGGGCGGCGGCGAGCTGGCCCTTCGCCTGCGCTCGTCGGTCCCCTTGCACATCGAGAAGGGCGCGGCCGTGGCCGAATTCACGCTCGGCGCCGATGCCTCAGCCTGGTTCGTCCTCGAGGTGGTCCGGGCGCAAGAGCCGTCACCGTCGGAGCAGCCGGACTACGAGAGTGACTCCTTCAAGCAGACGGTGAACTTCTGGCGCCGCTGGGTCGCGCGCAGCAGTTACAGCGGCCGCTGGCGCGAGATGGTGAATCGCTCGGCACTGACCTTGAAGCTGCTCACCTCGCGACAGCACGGCTCGATCATCGCGGCGCCGACTTTCGGTCTCCCTGAGGTGATCGGTGGCGGGCGGAACTGGGATTATCGCTACACGTGGATTCGCGATTCGTCGTTCACCCTGTACGGCCTCATGCGTCTGGGCTACACCGACGAGGCGGCCGCCTTCATGGGTTGGCTCACCGCCCGCTACCGCGAGCTCGAGCCGGACGGCTCGTTCCAGATCATGTATGGGCTCGACGGCCGTCACGCGTTGCCCGAGGAGACCCTGTCCCACCTCGAGGGCTACATGGGATCCCGACCGGTCCGGGTCGGCAACGCGGCCTTCGATAACCTGCAGCTCGACATCTACGGCGAGCTGATGGACTCGGTGTACCTGTACGACAAGTATGGCTCGCCGATGGGATACGACGCCTGGACGAACCTCGTGCGGCTCCTGGATTGGCTCTCGGCGAACTGGCACCGGCCGGACGAGAGCATCTGGGAGGTGCGCGGAGGGCGGCAGGAATTCCTCTTCTCGCGGGTGATGTGCTGGGTCGCCTTCGACCGTGCGATCCGGCTTGCGACCAAGCGCTCGTTCCCGGCCCCTCTGGCGAAGTGGTACGAGACGCGAGACACGATCTTTCAGGACATCTTCACCCGCTTCTGGGATCCGGGGCGCGAAGCATTCGTCCAGCATGTCGGCGCGACTACCCTCGACGCCGCGACGCTCCTCATGCCGCTCGTCCGCTTCGTGTCCCCGACCGATCCGCGGTGGATCTCGACCTTGCGCGCGATCGAGCGCGAGCTGGTGAGTGATTCCCTGGTCTATCGCTATCGCCTCGCCGGCGGATTCTCCGATGGGCTCACGGGCGAGGAAGGCACGTTTTCGATGTGTTCCTTCTGGTATGTCGAGTGCCTCTCCCGCATGGGCGACCTGCACAAGGCGCGATTCCTCTTCGAGAAGATGCTGGGTTACGCCAATCACCTGGGCTTGTACGGCGAGCAACTGGGTTTTCAGGCGCAGCACCTCGGGAACTTTCCTCAGGCGTTCACGCACCTGGCCCTCATCAGCGCCGCCTTCGATCTCGACCGCCGACTATCGGCCGCCGGCCACGCCGGATGATCGAGGCCGCTTTCTTCCGCCCAACGAGTTGAGCATGGCGGATCCGCGCGATATAGGTGCCAGCCGCATGGTCCTCGATTCGTCGCCATTCCGGTGACCCGTAGCTAAAACCTCCTTGACAGAAGGGTTCTCCGCGCTGTATCGGAGCCAGGAAGCAGGAGTTCGGACGGGTCAACGAGGGAATCGTGTGACCGTCGCGGTCACGTCATGCCTACCGATATGATCGATTGCTCGGCCTACACGCTGGAGCCCCTTCACGCAGACGGCGAACTCGTCCTGTACCGCGGTCGATGCGCGAGTGCGACGAATGACGGCCGCGCGCGGATTCTCGTCCTTGCTCCCTCCAGAGACCACGCGTCCCCGCTGACTCAGGCGCGTCTCGAGCACGAAGCATCGCTGGCCGCCGACCTCGATCCGCGATGGGCCGCTCGCCCGTTGCAGGTCGGCCGGCACCACGATCGCACGGTGCTGGTGCTCGAGGATCCCGGCGGCGACTCGCTCCTGCAGATGCTCGGCGAGCCGATGGAGATCGGCGTGTTCCTGCAGCGGGCCATCGGCCTCGCGCGCGCTGTCGGCGGCGCGCATGCGGCGGGCCTGATCCACAAGGATATCAAGCCCGCTCACATCCTGATCGACACGGCGACGGGCGACGTCTGGCTGACTGGCTTCCAGATCGCGTCGAGATCACATCGCGAGCGGCAAGCGCCCGAGCCGCCCGAAACGATCGCCGGCACGCTCGCGTACATGGCGCCCGAACAGACGGGGCGCATGAATCGCTCGACCGACTCGCGCAGCGACCTCTACTCGCTCGGCGTCACGCTCTACCAGATGCTGACGGGCTCCTTGCCCTTCGCCGCCGTCGATCCCATGGAATGGGTGCACTGCCACATCGCCCGGCAGCCCACTCCGCCGAGCGACAGGATAGGGAGTGTCCCGGCCCCGGTGTCGGCCGTCATCATGAAGCTGCTCGCGAAGACGGCCGAGGACCGGTACCAGACCGCGGCAGCGCTGGAGCGGGATCTCCAGCGCTGTCTGGCTCAATGGGTTGCCGAGAAACGCATCGACGGTTTCCCGCTCGGCGAGGGCGATATACCCGACCGGCTGCGGATCCCCGAGAGATTGTACGGGCGGGAGCGCGAGATCCAGAGCTTGCTCGCGGCCTTCGAGCGCGTCGTCAACGGCGGCGCGCCGGAGCTGGTGCTGGTCTCCGGCTATTCCGGGATCGGCAAGTCCTCCGTCGTCAAGGAGCTGCACAAGGTCCTGGTGCCGCCGCGGGGCCTGTTCGCGTCGGGAAAGTTCGATCAAAACAAGCGCGACCTTCCGTATGCGACGCTCGCCCAGGCCTTCCAGCGGCTGATCGCTATGATCCTGGCCGAGCCGGAGGCGGAGCTCGCGCGCTATCGCACCGACATCCGCGCCGCGGTCGAACCCTACGGTCAGTTCGTCGTCAACCTGATCCCCGAGCTCGAACGAGTCATCGGCAAGCAGCCGCCGATTGCGGAGCTTGCGCCGCAGGACGCTCAACGCGTGTTCGAGCAGGTGCTGCGACGCTTCATCGGCGTCTTTGCTCGACCAGAGCATCCGCTGGCCCTGTTCTTCGACGACCTGCAGTGGCTCGACACCGCCACGCTGGACGTGCTTCAGCACTTGTTGCTGCAGGACGAGGTCAAGTCCCTGTTGCTGGTCGGCGCCTACCGCGACAACGAGGTTGATCCCGAGCATCCGCTCCTGCGTCGTCTGGAGGCGATTCGCGAGGCCGGGGTGCACATCGGCGAGATCCAGCTCGCGCCGCTCGCGTTGGGCGACGTGCGCGAGCTGATCGCCGATACGCTGCACGAGATCGACGTCCTCGCCTTGGCCGAGCTCGTGCAAGACAAGACCGCGGGAAATCCGTTCTTCGCGACCCACTTCCTCACCGCGCTCGCCGACGACGGTCTCATCGCCTTCGATCCCGGCGATCGGCGCTGGATCTGGGATGGGGCGCGCATCGCGGCCCGCGGCTTCACCGACAACGTCGTCGCGCTGATGATCGAGAAGATCACGCGGCTGCCCGCCCCGTGTCGCGAGACGTTGCAGGCCATGGCGTGCATCGGCAACACCGCGCGCGCGGAGGCGCTGGCGGCAGCCCTGGACGTCGGTATGCCCAACGTCCACGCCGCCGCCCGTCCCGCGGTCGACGCCGGTCTGGTGGCGCTCCAGAGTGGCGCCTACACCTTCCTCCACGATCGAATCCAGGAGGCCTCGTACGCGCTCATCGCGGAAGCGGAGCGCCCGAGCGTCCACCTCCGCGTGGGCCGGCGCCTGCTCGCCCGGACGCCGCCCGAAAAGCTTGAAGAAGACGTGTTCGAGATCGTCAATCAGCTCAATCGTGGCATCGAGCTCGTCGGCGACCGCGCCGAGCTCGATCGCATCGCCGAGCTCAACGCGAGGGCAGGGCAGCGCGCGAAGGCCGCGACCGCGTACGCCACGGCTCTCGCGTTCTTGCGCACGGGCGCCGCCGTGCTCGGCGATTCAGGCTGGCCGCGGCGGCGCGCGCTGGCGTTCACACTCGCCTTCGAGCGGGCCGAGTGCGAGTTTTTGATGGGCGACCTGAAGCAAGCCGACGCGCGACTCTCGGCGCTGGTCGCGCGCACCGAGGGGCGGCGTGAGCTTGCGGCGGTCGCGTGCTTACGAATCATGCTCTATGTGACGCAAGGTGAGCCCGCGCGGTCGGTCGAGGTGTGCCTCGAGTACCTCAAAAACGAGGGCATCCATTTCGCGCCCCATCCGTCGCGCGAAGACGTCGAACGCGAGCTCGAGCGCATGTGGCTGGCGCTCGGCGCCCGCTCCATCGAAGACCTCGCGCGGCTCCCCGAGACCGCCGACCCGGCCACACTCGCCACCTTGGACGTGCTGGCGGCGGTCGCGTCGCCCGCCTGGTTCACGGACCAGCTACTGCCCGCGCTGATCGGCGCGCGCATCGCCAATATCTCCATCGAACGCGGCAACGGCCCCGCCTCGAGCTTCGGGTACTCGATGCTGGGGATGAAGTTGGGACCTTTCTCCGGCGACTATCGAACCGCCTACCGCTTCGGAAAGCTCGCGCTCGAGCTCGCCGAGCGCGGCGGCAACCCGCGCACTCTGGCGCGGGTGCTGTTCGGCTACGCCGGGTTCACGCGTCCGTGGGCCGACGATCTGAGCGGCTGCCGGGAGCTTCTGGAACGCGGCTTCGAGGCGGCGGAGCGCGCGGGAGACGTGACGTACGCGACGTATCTTCTGTACCACGTCGTGGAGTTGATGCTGATCGCGGGCTCACCCCTCGAGGAGACCGAAGCGGCCTGCCGGCGCGCCCTGAGTTACGCGCGCAAGCTCAACTTCGACTTCGCCGTGCTCCAGGTTCAGCCGCAACTGGGTTTGACTCGGATGCTGCGAGGGGACTCGGTGCGTTTCGGGTCATTCGACAGCCCCGAGTTCGACCAGGGCAATTTTGAGCGCATATGCAGCGGCGTACCGGCACTCACCTCGCCTCTTTGTCGGTACTGGTTCCGCCGCCAGCAGGCGCACTTTCTCGCCGGTGACGCGAGGGGATCGGTCGCTGCGGCGGAGGCCGCTGAGCCATTGGTGTGGTGCGCCGACGTTTTCCCTCAGTTCGCCGAGCATCATTTCTATGGAGCGCTCGCCCGTGCCGAGTGTCTGGACGGCGCTGATGACGTCGCACGGCCGAGCTTGCGCGAACGGCTCGAGGCACACGTGACCAAGCTGGCTCAGTTCGGTGAAAACTCGCCGGTCACGTTTGGCAGCCGCGCTGCGCTGGCCGCGGCCGAGCTCGCGCGCAGCGACGGCCGGGAGCGAGATGCGATGACCCTGTACGAGCAGGCCATCCGCTCAGCGCGCGCGGCCGGCTTCGCCCACATCGAGGCCCTGAGCTTCGAGCTCGCGGCGCGCTTCTACGCCGCTCGCGGCTTCGAAACGATCGCCGCGAGTCATCGGCGTGAAGCTCGCGCCGGCTACACGCGCTGGGGCGCGCACGGCAAGGTGCGGGAGCTCGACGAGAGTTTTCCCGAGCTTCGCGATCGCGCACCGCTCTCGGGCACCACGACCATCGCCGCGCCGGTCGAGCAGCTCGACCTGGCGACCGTGATCAGGGTGTCGCAAGCCGTCTCCGGCGAGATCGTTCTCGAGAAGCTGCTCGACACGCTGCTCCGCACCGCGATCGAGCATGCCGGCGCCGAGCGTGCGCTCCTGATTCTTTCGCGAGAGTCCGAGCAGCGGATCGCGGCCGAAGCCACCACGAGCGGCGATGCGGTCAGCGTGCGGCTCCGCGACGAGCTCGTGAGCGCCTCCGCCTTGCCCGAGGCCGTACTCCGCTACGTTGTGCACACCGGGGAGAGCGTGATTCTCGACGATGCCGCGAGCCGGGAGCCGTTCTGGCGCGACGAATACGTCGTGCGGCGGCGCGCGCGGTCCATCCTGGCCTTGCCGCTCGTGAAGCAGGGCGCGCTCGTGGCGGTCCTGTACCTCGAGAACAACCTGGCGCCCGGGGTGTTCACGCCGCGACGGATCGCCGTGCTCAAGCTGCTCGCGTCCGAGGCGGCGATGGCGCTGGAGAACAGTCGCCTGTACCGGGAGCTGCAGGAGCGTGCTTCGAAGATCCGCCGGCTCGTCGACGCCAATATCGTCGGGATCACGATCTGGCATTTCGATGGTCGACTGATCGACGTGAACGAGGCGTTTCTGAACATCGTCGGCTACAGCCGTGAGGAGCTCACCTCGGGCGCGATGCTCTGGCCGGAGCTGACGCCGCCCGAATGGCGCGACGTGGAGGAGCAGCGACTCGCCGAGATGCGTGCCACCGGCCGATCCACACCGATCGAGAAGGAGTTCGTCCGGAAGGACGGCCGTCGCGTGCCGGTACTGGTCGGCTCGGCGACGTTCGAGGGCCAGCCGGACGCGGGCGTCAGCTTCGTGCTCGACCTGACGAGGCGCAAGCAGGCCGAGGAGGCGTTGCAGCGGACCCGCGGCGAGCTCGCGCATGTCACCCGGGTGACGACGCTCGGCGAGCTGGCCGCGTCGATCGCGCACGAGGTCAACCAGCCGCTCGCGGCCATCGTCGCGGACGCGGGCGCGTCGCTGAACTGGCTGGCCGGCGCGCATCCCGATCTCGAGCAGGTGCGGGCGGGACTGGAGGCCATCGTCACCCACGGCCACCGTGCCGCAGACGTGGTTCGGCAAATCCGGGAGATGGCGAAGAAACGTAGCGACCGAAAAGCGCGCCTGGCGATCAACGACGTCGTGCACGACGTCGTCCAGCTCGTCCGGGCCGAGCTCTTGAAGCATCAAGTCGCCTTGCAGCTTGAGCTCGCGGCCGACATCCCTGCCGTGGAAGGCGATCGCGTTCAGCTACAGCAGGTTGTGATCAACCTGGTGATCAACGCGATCGAGGCCATGGCGCCGCTGACCGACCGGCCGAAGGAGATCATCATCCGGTCGACGACCGGCGAGCCCGGACACGTCACGGTCGCCGTGCGGGACACCGGGCCAGGCGTCGACCCCACCGCTGCGGATGGAATATTCAGCGCCTTCGTCACGACCAAGCCCGGCGGCATGGGAATGGGCCTGTCCATCAGCCGGTCGATCGTCGAGTCGCACGGTGGACGGCTGTGGGTCTCGCCTGGTCAGCCGCATGGCGCGGTCTTTCAGTTCTCGCTTCCAGCCGACCGGTCGTGAACGGCCTCGCTACTCTCGCTACGTGATCGCGGTGCCGAGTCGCGCAATGTCGTCGGCGGGGTGCTCGCCGATCGGCGCTATCGCGAGCTCGGTCACGCCAGCCTCTGCGTAGCGCTCGGCCTGCGCCAGACACTCGTCCGGCGTACCGGCGACGGCATACTCCGCGAGCAGGCGATCGTCGATCGCGTCTTCCGGCGCGTCGCCGCGGCTGAGATGGCTCATCGCGCGCGCAAAGGCCTCCGGCCGGCCGTACTCGCTCATCGCCGCCCGCGTCGCGGCCGATGCGGTCTGAGCGTAGGCAGCGAGCATCGCGGCGACGCTACGCTTGGCGATCCGCCGCGCCTCAGCGCCGTCTGCGCACACCGCGCCGGGCACGTACTGCACGATCTCGCGCGGCGCGCGGCGGTTCGCGCGCGTCGCGGTCTCGCGGACGATCGCGACGGCGCGCTGCGTGAACGCAGTCGGGACGAGGTTGGAGATGATCACGCCGTCGGCGATCTCACCGCACAGGCGTAGCGCCTGTTCGCCCATCGCCGCGGTCAGGATCGGCACGTTCGCGCGCCGTGGGGTGAAGTCCAGCCGCGCGCCGTTGGCAGAAAACGCCTTGCCGGTGTAGGTGACGGTCTCGCCGCGCAAGAGTGCGCGCGTGATCGTCACCGCGTCGCGCACGGCGGCGATCGGCCGATCGACCGGCGCGTGGGTCTGTTTGATGCGCGACGGGATCCCTGCGCCGATGCCCAGCGCCGCCCGTCCCTCGGACAGCTCGTCGAACGCCGCGATCTCCATTGCCATCAGCGTGGGGTGTCGCTGATGGGGATTGAGAATCCCGAGGCCGATCCGTATACGTCGGGTCGCCACGGCGCACGCCGCCGCCCCGGGCCACGCGCCTCTTCCGAAGGGATTCTCCGCGAACCAGACCGTCGAGAAACCGGCGCGCTCGGCGGCGACGGCCTGCTCGACGCACTGCCGCGGGGTCAGACCGCCATGGCAGCGCAGCGCCAGGGCCGGCCTGGTCGCGCTAGACATTCCCTGGACGGGGCGTATCGCGGCCTTCCGAGAAGTGGACGTGGACGGTCTTCCATTCGCCCTGCTGTTTCAGCAGCACCATCGTCGAGCGCGAGATGAATGACTTGTCCACGTGGCCCACGTCCGGCTTGCCCGTCTCAGGCCGCCAGCGCGATGTCGTCTTGCGATGGCACGTCACCACGGCCAGGTCGCCGCGGACGATCACCTTCACATCGAACGGCTCCCACCAGCCGCTCTCCTTGTGCTGCGCGTAGTACTGCCAGAGCCGGCTCCAGTGCTCGAGCCCCACGTACGTGTGGCCATTCATGTTGAAGAAGACGTTGGTGGGATCGTCGCTCCATATCGGCTTCAGGGCCGGCCAGTCGAACGCCGCGTTGGCGTGCAGATAGGCGTCGTGAGCGGCGAGGATGGCCTTGTGGTCCGCGGCGGCGCCGCCGTCGAACGTGATCGGGTCTGGCACGCCGGAAGGCTAGCACTTCTTCTCGGCCTCCACCACGATGGGATAATTCACCGCATGAGCAATGCCCTGGTGCGGCGCATTCGTGCCGCTCTGCTGGTCCTCATCGTTGCGTTGCTCCCGCTCAGCGCGATTCGAACCTCGTGGGCCTGGAATCTCACGGGCCATCGCTGGATCGCGCTCGACGCGTTAACCGTGCTGCCGTCACCGATGAAAGAGGCACTCACGTCCCACGCGTCGGCGTTGCTGGCCGGTTTGCTCGAGCCGGATTTCAACCGCGTCGTGAGTCACAAGATCCCCATCATTTCCCTCCGCGGAACGTCGCTACCACCGCGGACCGAGGCCGCGGACACCTTCAAGCGGTTTGCCAACGACGCCGAGGAGATGATCCGGCTCGGACGCGGGCTCGATGACGTGGCTTTTGTGCTCGGTCAGGCGACGCACTTCGTGCAAGACCTCAATCAGCCGCTCCACGGCGCGTGGGGCGAGACCCGGGCCGAGCATCACGAAGTCGAGGACCAGATGCTGTACCGCTCGTGGCAGAAAGATCACGCGTACCGCGGCTTCATGCTGATCAAGGACTATTCCTGCTTCGCGTATTCGATCGCCGAGAAGTCCTCGCGGCATGCGCGAACGCTCTTCTTCGATCGCCGGATCGAGCGCGTGACCGACATCGCGTGGGATCAGGCCGTCAACGACACCGCGAGTCTCTGGCAATCGGTGTTCTGGCGTGCCCTGGGGCCGGAGCGGGCGCGGCAGGTGTACGGCATTCCAGCGCCCGTCGGCGAAGTCGGGAACAGCTCGCGGTGCCCGTAGTCAGCGGGCCACGTTGCGCGGGCGCAATGCGAGCGGTCAGGACGCGCGGGACGAGAGAATGCGCACGATCGTGTCGATCGCCTGCTCCGCCTTGGCTTTCAGCTCGTCGTCGGTGTTCCCCGCGATCGGATGCGCGATCACTGTGAACGGGTAGTCCGGTAATCCCTCGATCGACGCGATTTCCTTCGCGCTCGGAATGAACCGGTCGGTGATCAGCGCCGCTGCCGGAACGCCGCGCCGCTCCGCGGCCAGAGCGTCGTGCAGACTGCACGACGAGCAGCTCCCTCAGTCTCCGATTCCGGATACGATCGCGTCGGCCACCGCCAGCTCGGCCAGCATCTCGGGCGGGACCGGCCGCGACGTGTCGGGCTTGCGGCGACGGATGAACTCGCGTACGCCGTGTTTGCGCAACAGGTCTTCTAGATGGTTGTAGAAGCTCGCGGTGCCGATCTTCGCGTTGTCGAGCAGGCCGATCGTCGCGCCGCTCAGGACGGCGGCCGGGGCGAGACTGAGCGGCTCGAGCTCGGGGTCGACTCGGGGGTCGAGCACTCGGATCGTCATGGCTTCTCCTCGATGCGCATCGTGACGGCCAGGGATTTCGCCCCCAACCACGGGGGAATGATCGCGCCGAACCCGCCGGCCGGTCCCCCCGCGGAGACGACGAGCAGGTCGTCCGGGGTCCGCAGCGCCGTGTGAACCCGGTCCGGGTCCTTGCCGACCACCGCGGCTTTGCCGACCGCCGCCCAGTCGCTGCGTTTCACCCACGCGCGCTCGTGCACGTACTCGCGAATGTCCTTCTTCGACCACCCGGCTGCGGCGAAGACCTCGCGGTTCTGGCGTCCGATGACCATGGCGTAGTGGCCGGCCCAGATCGAATACGTGAGCATGTTGCCGCGGATCGCGCCGACGTACGTATCGAGGATCTCGCGCGGATCACGCGTCCACTCGTTCAGTACCTGGTGAGGGCCCAGCGCCGCGAGTATCGTCACGGCGGAATCGCCGGCCGGAACGCCGCGTTCGACCGACAGCGGGAGCCACGGGCTCCCGTCCTCGTCCTCGGCGACGCAGTAGGTGAACTTGCCGGGATGACCGAGCGTCGAGCGATCGAGGCCGCCGGGCACGCCGTGCAGCACGTTCAGGATGATCAATCGCGTCGTCCGCCCGATGGTCGCGTTCGCCCGGCTCGCGTTGGCGAGCGCGTTGTGCGTGGCGTTCATGCCGATCGCGTTCCGGATTGGACCGTTGACGACGATGAACGGCGCGCTGCCTCCGGTCGAGGCGGAGACGCCGTGCAGCCCGTACCCCGTATCGCACAGCGCGCGGACCACCGCGAGCACCACCGGCATGTACTCGGGGCGGCAGCCGGCCATGACGGCCGCGATCGCGACTTTTTCCGCCGCGATCCGTCGCCGGCGCACGGGCTCGACGCCGACGACGTCGCCCGGCGTCAGGCGCGCCGCATCGAGAAACGCTCGCACGAGCGTCGCGGTCGGCGGAACGATCGGAAGCCCGTCGGTCCAGCCGTTGTCCAGAAAAAGCTCGTTGGCGGCGAACGCGTCGTCGACGTCGTAGGCAGCGGAGGCGAAGTCCATGGCTCGATCTCCTGCGAATCCGACGCCATCCTATCACCCGCCCGCGCGCGGCGCAGGGACTGTGTCGTCAGCGCGCACGTCCCGATGATGAGCGCGCCGCCTCGGTACTGGTGGGCTTGACCGATTCGCATTGGGCGTGTGGCATCGATTGCTGGTGAAGGAGCCGGCCGCGCTCGTCGGCGTCACCCGCCACGCCGATACGCAGCTTCGCGACGTGGTAGTGTGATCGTGCCATTGGCTGCAACTATGAGGAGACCGTCAAGGTCGACGACGGGCGGTGAGCGATGACGCTACGCAAGCGGATCGGTGTGATGGTGCCTTCGACCAACACGACGTTCGAGGCGGACTTCCAGCTCGTCGCGCCTCGTGACGTCACCATCCACGGCCAACGCCTGTGGCTGACCAACGGCGACGAGGGCGCCGCCGGCATGGACCGGATGAACGCCGAGATCGAATCCGGCGCCAAGTATCTGGCCACCGCGAACGTCAATGTAGTGGCGTACGGCTGCACGACCGGCAGCTTTTACCGCGGACCCGGCTACGACCGCGACATGCTTCAGACGATCTCGAAGGCGGCGGGTGTGCCCGCCGTGGCCGCCGCCCCGGCCGTGGTGGACGCGCTCCGACACTTCGGTGCGCGCCGCGTGTCGGTCGCCACGCCATACCCCGATTGGAACAACCAGCGACTGCGCGCCTACCTCGAGGCCTCGGGCTTCGAGGTGCTGAACGTCGAGGGCGAGCCCAAGGCCGCCGCCTCCGGTAACCAGGGCATCAACGACTCCGATCCCGAAGAGGTGGTGGCCTTCGCCTCGCGCGTGTGCCGGCCGGAAGCGGACGCGCTGCTTTGCTCGTGCACGGCGTGGCGCTCCGTCGAGGCCGTCGCCGAGCTGGAACGACGTACCGGCAAGCGCGTGGTCACATCGAACCAGGCCAGCATTTGGGCGTCGTTCCGCGCCCTCGGTCTCCGGCCGGCCCTGAAGGGTTTCGGCCATCTGCTCGAAGACCTCGCCGCGTGAGCGGAGCGTGACCGGGACGCCAGCGCGGCGCCTGCCCGTTGCGCTGGTCCACCCTCCTGTTGTATCTCCGAGCCACGGTGTCGACAGGCGGGCCTGCCCGCGCGACGGGCAGTGCGCAGCGGACCCATGGGGGAGGCCAGGATGCACTTTGGCGCGTTCTTCTACGGAACCGTGGACATGCCCGACGCGGGAGTGGAAGGGCCGCCGGCGCACCGGCGCAGCTATCGCCAGGAAGACTACCGGAGCGTCTACGCTGACCTGATCGCGTACGCCAAGGCCTGCGACGGGCTCGGCTACGACTCGTTCTGGACGGCCGAGCATCACTTTCATAACCACGGCTTCGAGGTCGTTCCCAACGTACTCCTGTTCAACGCCGTGCTGGCGCAGCACACGCAGCGCATCCGGCTCGGTGCCTTGATCCATGTGCTGACCGCGTGGCACCCGATCCACTTCGCCGAGGACTACGCCCTGGCCGACGTGCTCTCGGGCGGGCGATTGCTCTGCGGTCTCGGCCGCGGCACCGAGGAGCGCGAGTCGAACGTGTTCGGCGTCAACGTCGGCTACAGCGGCAACGCCGACGACGTGCACAACCGTAGCGTCTTCGAGGAGCAGGTCGAGATCTTCAAGGCGGCGACGTCGAACGAATGCTTCGCCTTCCGCGGGCGGCACTACACGATCCCGCCGGAGGGCCTGACCTTTCGCGGCGAACCCGTCCACGAGTTCCCCCTGGTCCCACGGCCGATCAACACGCCGGTGCGCGTCTACCAGCCAGTCAGCAGCGAGGACACCCTGGCGTACACCGCGCGCCACCGCCACGTGGCGGTCCTGGCGAACCATCCGTGGGAGCGAATGGTCCCGTGGTGGCGGCGATACGGCGCGCTGGTCGAGGAGCTGCACGGCGCGCGGCTCCGCCCCGGCGAGGACCGCGTGCTCCAGGTGCAGCTGCACATCGCCGACTCCACGGCCGACGCGATCCGGACGGCGCGACGCGGCCACGACGAGCTGACCAAGCTCCTGTGGCCGAACATCGTGCGGCGCAACACGGCGCTCGCCGGCCGTGGCCCGTTCACGCTCGAGGAGCGCATGGCCGGCAAGTCGTGGATCGTCGGCACGCCCGAGCAAGCGCGTGACGAGCTCCTGGCGATGCACGACGAGCTCGGCTTCGAGGCGCTCCTGATCTTTCCCCATCTGCCCGGCATGCGACGGGCGGCGACGCTGGAGCAGCTCGGACGCTTCTGGTCCGAGATACGCCCGGCGCTCGCCGCGCGGATGCCGGCGAGCCGGCCGATCACGGCCGGCGTGTGAGGCCGCCATGCTGAAGGACCTTCCCGCGACCGTCGGCACCGGGCTCCACGGCTCGATCCCGCCGCGCCGCTACTGGGCGTACTACACCTGGCAGGAGATCGACGCGATCGCCAAGCGCGATCCGAACGCGACGGCCGTCATCAATGTCGGCGCCGTCGAGCAGCATGGACCGCACCTGCCGCTCATCACCGATACGCTCGTCGGCATGGAGCTTCTCGGTACGGCGCTGGCGCAGCTGCCCGACGACGTGATCGTGCTGGCGTTGCCGCCGACGAACTACGGCAAGAGCACGGAGCACACGACCTTCCCCGGCACCTTGACGTTCACCGGCGAGACCTTGCGCATGGTGCTGCGTGACCTGGCGGCGTCGGTGGCGCGCAGCGGCTTTACCAAGCTCGTGCTGCTGGGCAGCCACGGCGGCAACGTCGGTACCCTCGACGACTTCTTCCGCGATCTGAGGATCGACACCGATCTCCGCGTGTTCAAGATCTTCCTCGGCGGGATCGGCCAGGTACCCGGGCTCGTCGCCCCCGAGGAGGCCGCCATCGCCATGCACTCGGGCGACTCCGAGACCTCGATGGTGCGCCATCTCACGCCGGCCCTGGTCCACATGGACCGCGCCGAAGGGTACGTCTTCGATCCGACGCCGGACATCGGCTACTCCTTCAAGGGCCACGACGCGATCGAGGCGTGGGTCGCGTCGGATCTGTCGAAGACGGGCGCCATCGGCAATCCGCATCGCTCCTCGCCCGAGAAGGGCCGGCTGATGTGCGAGGCCAAGACGGCCCGTCTCGCCCAGCTGCTCGAATCGATCTACCGGAGCCCGAAGCGCGAGATCCGACTGGCGCCGAAAGAATCCTAGGAGGCGACGATGACTCGCCGATCGTTCCTCGTGACGTCCTCGCTCGGGATCGCCGGCGCGCTGACGCCGACCCAACGCGCCGCCCGTGCGCAGGGGCTCGACAAGCTCACGTTCGGCACGAACTGGAAGGCGCAGGCCGAGCACGGGGGCTACTACCAGGCGGTCGCGGCCGGCATCTACAAGAAATACGACCTCGACGTCACGATCCGGATGGGTGGTCCGCAGATCAACCATCCGCAGCTCCTCGCGTCGGGCGTGATCGACTTCAACATGGGCTCGAACTGCTTCAGTGCCCTGAACTACGTGAAGAACAACATCCCGATGGTGTGTGTCGGTACCGTGTTCCAGAAGGACCCGCAAGTGCTGATCGCGCACGCGGGCCAGGGCAACGATTCGCTGGCGGCGATGCGCGGCAAGCCGATCATGATCTCGCCCGTGGCACGCGCCGGATACTGGCAGTTCCTGCGCGTGAAGTACGGCTACACCGACGATCAGATCCGGACCTACACCTTCAACATGGCGCCGTTCCTCGCCGACCAGTCGGCCATCCAGCAGGGTTTCGCGACGAGCGAGCCCTACAAGATCGAGCGGGCCGGGGCGAAGATCGTCGTGCATCTGCTGGCGGACGCCGGCTACTCGAGCTACGCCACCACGATCGAGACGTCGTGGAAGCTCGTCAACGACAAGCCCGAGGTCGTGCAGCGGTTCGTGAATGCGACGATCGAGGGCTGGTACAGCTATCTCTACGGCGATCCGGGGCCGGCGCACGCGCTGATCAAGAAGGACAACCCGGAGATGACCGACGACCAGATCGCTTACAGCCTCTCCGCGATGAAGCGCTACGGGCTCGTCGACTCCGGCGATGCCGAGAAGCTCGGGATCGGCGCCATGTCGAGTGCCAGGTGGAAGGATTTTCACGCGACGATGGTCGACGCCGGGCTCTACACCGCCGACCTCGACCTCACGCGTGCCTACACCTTGAAGTTCGTGAACAAGAAGCACGGCCTGCACCTGAGGAAGACGTGATCGTCCGGCTCCGAAACGTCGACAAGGTCTACTCGAACGGCGTCGTCGCGGTGCGCGGCCTCGATCTCGACGTCGGCGAGGGCGAGTTCCTGAGCCTCCTGGGGCCCTCCGGATGCGGAAAGAGCACCGTCCTCCGGCTCGTCGCCGGGCTCGGCGAGGTCTCCTCCGGACAGATCGAGTGGGCGGACACGGGCGGGCCTGCGGGGGCGAAGGGAGACATCGGGTTCGTGTTCCAGGACCCGACACTCATGCCGTGGGCAACGGTGTGGAAGAACGTCATGCTGCCGCTCAAGCTGCGCGGCGTCGCTCCGGAGGAGTCGGAGCCGCGGGTGCGCGAGGCGATCGCGATGGTGGGTCTCGATGGCTTCGAGAAGGCCTATCCGCGGGAGCTGTCGGGCGGCATGAAGATGCGCGTGTCGATCGCGCGCGCGCTCGTCACTCGGCCGCGCCTGCTGCTTATGGACGAGCCCTTCGCGTCCCTCGACGAGATCACGCGGTTCAAGCTCGACAACGATCTCCTGGCGCTCTGGGCGCGCCAGCAATGGACCGTCGTCTTCGTGACCCACAGCGTGTACGAATCGGTCTACCTGTCGACGCGGATTGCCGTCATGACCGCGCGCCCGGGTCGCACCGCGGGAGAGATCGCCGTCGAAGGGCCTCGTGTCCGGGACGAAGGGTTCCGGACCTCGTCGCTCTACAACGACTACTGCCGCAACGTGTCGGCCCGGCTGGCCGAGGCCAGCCGGGGGTGACGCGCATGTCGAGCGTCCCGTCGATCGGTCCCGAGCGCGCCGCCGGCGGCGTCGAGGTGCGTGAGCTGGCGCCGGCCTGGACCGGCGCCACTGCGACGCCGCCGCGGCGACAGCGCATCGCCCGGATCGTCCGCCTGGTGCTGCCTCCGGCCGCCGTCGGCCTCGCGGGGCTCATGATCTGGGAGGCCATCGTCCGGATGCAGCAGATTCCGATCTACATCCTGCCGGGCCCGTGGCTCATTCTAAGAACGCTCGTGAAGGACTGGGGCACCCTCTATCCGTCGCTCCTGGTGACGCTCGCGATCGCCGGGGCGGCGCTGCTCGTCGCGACCGTCGCCGGGGTCGCGATCGCGATCCTGTTCACGCAGTCCCGCTGGATCGAGCTCTCACTGTTCCCATACGCCGTCATTCTCCAGGTGACGCCGATCGTGGCCATCGCGCCCCTCGTCATCATCTGGGTCAAGAACATCCCGATCGCGCTCCTCATTTGCGCGTGGATCGTCGCGTTCTTCCCGATCGTGTCGAACACGACACTCGGGCTCAACAGCGCCGATCACAATCTCCTGAACCTCTTCCAGCTCTACGGCGCGAGCCGCCGGCAGGTCTTCTGGCATTTGCGGCTGCCGAGCGCCATGCCGTATTTCCTCGGTGGCCTCCGCATCAGCGGCGGCCTGGCGCTGATCGGCGCGGTGGTGGCGGAGTTCGTCGCCGGCACCGGCGGCGCGCAGTCCGGCCTCGCCTATCGCGTGCTCGAATCCGGCTACACGATGCAGATCCCGCGCATGTTCGCCGCACTGTTCATGATCACGTGCACGGGCGTCCTGATCTTCGCGGCCCTGACCGCGTTATCGCACCTGTTGCTCCGGAAGTGGCACGAGAGCGCCGCCGAGCGCGAGGGATGACGACCGCGATCCCCGGCTTTGTCGCCGTGCCGGACCGCTCGACGGTCCGCCTGCGCAACGCGACCGTTCCGGCGCCGCTCTTGACGGCGCTCCCGGCGGGAGCGCGCGCGTCGGGAGACGGGCTCGTCGTCGTCGATCTCACCCTGCGGGATGGGCGGATCGACGACGTCGCGGCGGCGGGCGTCTCCGCGGTCGACGGGTCGGAGACCGCGGCCGAGGTCGATCTCCGGCGCGGCCAGGTCTGGCCCTGCCTGGTCGACGCGCACACGCATCTCGACAAGGGCCACACGTGGGAGCGCGCCCCGAACCCCGACGGGACGTTCAACGGCGCGATTCGCACGGTCATGGCCGATCGCGCGGCCCACTGGTCGGCCGAGGATGTGCGACGGCGGATGGAGTTCGGGCTCCGCTGCAGCTTCGCGCACGGCACGCGGGCCATCCGGACTCATCTCGATTCCGCCGGACCTCAGGCCGCGATCAGCTGGCCAGTGTTCGAGGAGCTCCGCAAGGAGTGGGCCGGCCGCATCGAGCTGCAGGCCGTCTCGCTGGTGCCGCTGCAGGTTTTCGGCGGGCCGGAGGGCGAGGCGCTGGCCGAGCGCGTCGCCGCGGCGCAGGGCGTGCTCGGCGCGGTGGGCTATGTCTCACCCGAGATCGACGCGCTGCTCGATCGGATGCTCGGGCTGGCGACCGCGCACGGGCTCGACGTCGATCTGCACTGCGACGAGAGCGGCGACGTCGGCGCGCGAGCGCTTGCGCATCTGGCGCGCGCGGTGCGGCGCAGGCGCTTCGCGGGTCGCGTCGTCTGCGGTCACTGCTGCAGCCTTGCGGTGCAGGCGCCCGACGTCGTCGCCGAGACGCTCGACCTCGTGGTCGAGACCGGCATCAGCGTGATCAGTCTCCCGATGTGCAATCTCTACCTGCAAGACCGCGTGCCCGGACGGACGCCGCGCTGGCGCGGCGTGACCCTCCTGCACGAGCTGGCCGCGCGCCAGGTGCGTGTGGCCGTCGCGAGCGACAACTGCCGCGACGCGTTTCACGGCTACGGCGACCACGACATGCTCGAGGTCTTCCGCGAGGCCGCGCGCATCGCCCACCTCGACCGGCCGTTTGGCGAGTGGCCGCGGGCCGTGACCACCACGCCGGCGGACCTGATGGGCGTGACCGGCGCGGGCCGGATCGGACCGGGGCTCCCCGCGGATCTTGTCCTCTTCGAGGGGCGCACGTGGAGCGAGCTGCTATCGCGTCCGCAGGGCAACCGGGTTGTGCTCAGACATGGCAGGCAGATCGAGCGGCGGCTCCCGAACTATCGCGAGCTCGACGACCTGGTCTCGCCACGCGAGCCCGAGGGAGCGCGCCATGGAGCGTGAGCTCTCGAATCCCCCGAGCGTCCATACGCCCCAGGCGCACTACTCCCATGTCGCGCGGGTCGGCCAGACGCTCTACATCGCTGGCCAGCTCGCGATGGACCCGTCGGGCGCGCC
>Ga0075424_100000472_pt1 | contig 31420 bp, 24 predicted proteins | sample SoiMethybrSBSTD3_FD_75301 | JGI IMG/M metagenome (GOLD analysis project Ga0075424, IMG submission 75301) | Bulk soil microbial communities from a Populus tree surrounding site in Tennessee, USA - Soil MetaG P. TD hybrid SBSTD3 | ecosystem: Environmental > Terrestrial > Soil > Tree plantation... | reverse complement strand
CAAGATCCGCAAGCTGAGAAAGCTGAAGCTGCACGCCAAGATGCTCCTCGCCGATGGTGTCAGCGCCATCGTCGGGTCGATCAACCTGGCGCCCGGGAGCTTCGACAGCAGGCGCGAGCTCGCGATCGAAGTGCGCGATGGCGCGGTCGTAGACCGGCTGCACGCGATCGCCAAGCACGACAAAGAAAACTCGCACCCACTCGATCTCTCGGACGAAGGTCTGATGGCGGACCTCGCGGATCGCGTCGAGGACGCCGCGGAGAAACTGGCGCTCACCCACCGCGCCCAGAAGAAAGAGAAGAAGTGATTCCCCGACCCCTTAGTCAAGCTTGATCCGCGACAGATCGACGGTCGGCTCGGGGAACCGCATGTCGAGCGCCTCGAGCGTCTCGACGAGAATGTGTGATACGGCAAAGTTGCGGAACCACTTCTTGTCCGCCGGCACGATGAACCAGGGTACGTCGGGCGTGCTGCAGCGGGTGAGCGCCTCTTCGTACGCGGTGACGTAGTCGTCCCACTGCTTCCGGTCCTCGAAGTCGCTGGGCGACAGCTTCCACTGTTTCGTGGGATCGCGTAGCCGCTGCTCGAAGCGCCGCCGCTGTTCGTCCTTGCTGATATAGAGGAAGAACTTCGAGACCACCACGCCGCTGTCGGTCAGGAGCTGCTCGAACCGGTTGATGTGGTCGAAGCGCCGGGACCAGACGCTCTTCGGCACGAGCTTCCGCACCCGTGCCGCCAGCACATCCTCGTAGTGTGACCGGTTGAAGATGGCCACCTCTCCCGAGGCCGGCGCGGCGCGGTGCACCCGCCACAGAAAATCATGGTCCGCTTCCTCCGCGGAGGGCGCCTTGAAGGACGTCACCCGGCAACCCTGGGGATTGAGGCCTCGCATGACGTGGCGGATCGTTCCGTCCTTGCCCGCGCCGTCCATGCCCTGCAGCACCACGAGCAACGCGTGCCGGTGCTCGGCGTACATCAGATACTGCAGCTCGTCCAGGCGCGCGATGCTCTTCTCGGTCTTCTCGACCGCCGACCCTTTCTCGAGTCCCAGTGTCTCCCCGGGATCCCAATCGGCGAGTTTGACTTGCTTGTCCGGACGGACGACGAATCTGTCGCGTAGCTCCATCGGTTCGCGCTCCCGCGGGCGAGTTGCCGCGAAGCTACTGCGCTGCGCGTTGAGGCTCAACGTGGCGACATCCGTTTCCCCCCATACATTCTCAGGCGCCCAAGCCGGGCCAGGCCGGTCAACCGACACCACGGGGCGCGCATGCATCCTACGCTGATCCTGCTGGTTGGAATGGCCACGATCCTCGCGGGGATCGTGCTGCTCCGCCTCAACGCGTTCCTGGCCCTGATCATCGCGGCGATCGTGGTCAGCTTGCTCGCGCCCGGTGAGCCCGCGGTGAAGATCGCTCGCGTGGCCGAGGGCTTCGGCCGCACGGCCGGCACCGTCGGGATCGTCATCGCGCTGGCGGCGATCACCGGCAAAGCGATGACGGACAGCGGGGCGGCGGACCGGATCGTCAATGGGTTCCTCGCCTTGCTGGGGGAGAAGCGAGGCGCGGCGGCCCTGTGCTCCACGGGCTACATCTTGTCGATCCCGGTGTTCTTCGACACGGTCTTCTATCTGCTGGTCCCGCTGGCCCGCTCGATGTACGGGCGCACCCACCGCAACTATCTCAAGTACCTCCTAGCGATCGCGGCGGGCGCGGGGGCGACGCACACGCTGGTCCCACCCACCCCCGGACCGCTGGCCATCGCCGGCACGCTGGGGGTGGACCTGGGAACCATGGTGCTGGTCGGTATCGTCGTGGCGCTGCCGGCGGCCGGAGCCGGGTTGCTGTTCGCGGGATGGGTGGACCGCCGCATGCCCGTGGTGCCGCGACGCCCCGCCGCCCTCTCCGTCGGCGCGAGTGCCGTAACGGCGCCGCCTCTGCAGCGACTTCCCGGTCTCGTTCCCTCAATCCTGCCAATCATCCTGCCCGTGCTCCTCATCTCGTCGCACACGGTCGTCGTCTCCATGACGGCCCGACCTGGGCTGCACGTCGCGATGTGGTCGGCTCTCGCGCCCTACACGGCGATCATCGGGAACCCCAACCTGGCGCTGCTTTTGGGCACGGGGATCGCCCTGTGGGTGTACGCGCGGCAGCGCACGGTGAGTCGTGCCGACCTCGCGGAGATGGTGGAGACGTCCTTGATGAGCGCCGGGGTGATGATCCTGATCATCGCGGCGAGTGGAGGGTTCGGCGTGGCGCTGCAGGCGACAGAGATCGGCTCCGTGATCGAGCGAGCGTTCGTGGGGCAGGCGGCCGCATCTGGGACGGGCTCCGGCTTAGTCTTTCTGTTCCTCGGGTTCGGGGTCGCGAGCCTGATAAAACTCGCCCAAGGCTCGAGCACCGTCGCGATGATCACGACTGCGGCGATGCTGGCGGCGATGCTGCCGGCGAGCGGCCTGCCGTTTCACACCGTGTATGTCGCCACCGCGATCGCCAGCGGATCGCTCGTCGGGACGTGGATGAACGACAGCGGGTTCTGGCTGTTTTCGAAGATGGGCGGTGTGACGGAGATCGAGACCCTGAAGTCGTGGACACCAGTGTTGGCGGTCGTCGGCGTCACGGCCATGGTGACGACGCTCGTGCTCGCGCTGGTCGTGCCGCTGCGGTAGCATGTATTGACACCCCCCGCAACGATATGGTACTACTCGGCATGACCTCCGGAGCTACTATGAAGGACAACATGGGAACCTTCCGCGTGGACGTCGAAATCGAGAACCCCGCTCGCCCGGGCGAGCGACGCCCCTTGAGATCCGTCCTGGTGGACACCGGCGCGGAGTTGTCGTGGATCCCGGCGGAGCTTCTTGAATCCCTGGGTATCGAACGGTACACCACCTGGCGTTTCCGGCAGGCCGACGGCACGATCCTCGAGCGCCGGACTGGTGCCGCGTTCATCCACGTCGCCGGCAAGCGCACCAGCGACGACGTCGTGTTCGGAGAGCCCGGCGACCTCGTCTTGTTGGGCTCACGCACCCTGGAAGGGCTCAACGTCCGGATCGAGCCGGTCACCAAGCGGTTGGTGGACGCCGGGCCCGCGCCCGCCGCGGCGGCGGCGTAGGGTGGTCCGGCCATCATCGATGTAGGGGCGCAGCATGCTGCGCCCCTACCCTTCAGTCGTCTATGACGTCGATCGGATCGTGGCGACTCTCGTGGCCGGTCTTAACCGCACCCAGGAGGTGACGTGATCTCGTTGCGATGCTGGATTCCTTTCGGGGCGATATTCATCATCTCCGCCCCCGAGGTGCTGCTCGCCCAGGATCCGTCCATCGTGGCGCCGGGCGCCAAGCTCGAGCGTCTGTTCGACGAAGGGTTTTTCACTGAGGGTCCCACGCAGGCGCCCGACGGTTCGGTCTATTTCTCGGACATCACGGTCGGCAAGGCCTCCGGAAATCAGGCGGGTTACATCTGGCGCTGGGACCCGCGGACCAGGACGACCGCTGTGTTTCGCTCGCCCAGCGGCATGTCCAATGGGATGGTGTTCGACGGCCAAGGGCGGCTGGTCGTGGCCGAGGGCGCGGCGTTCGGCGGCCGGCGCATCACGCGGACCGACATGAAGACCGGCAAGAGCGTGATCCTCGCGGCGCTGTTCGACGGCCGGCCGCTCAACTCCCCGAACGATCTGGTGCTGGATGCGCGCGGGCGCATCTACTTCACCGATCCTCGCTACGTGGGCTGGGAGCCGATCGAGCAGCCGTTGCAGGGCGTCTACCGCATCGATCTCGACGGACGCGTCTCGCTGATCGTGGCCGATGCCGGGAAGCCGAACGGAATCGCCGTCTCACCGGATCAGGCGACGCTGTACGTGGGCGCGAACGACAACGGATCGTTCGGCGATCTGCCGCCGGAGATCCAGGCGGCGTCCGGGCGGAAGGCGCTCTTGGCGTACGATCTGGCGCCCGACGGCTCGGCGAAGTTCCGCCGCGCGGTGGTGGATTTCTCTCCGGCCGGGCCCGATGGGATCGGCGTGGACCGGGACGGCAACATTTATTGCGCGGTGCAGGGTGAGCGCCAGGGCATTTACGTCTACTCGCCGGCGGGGAAGGAGCTGGCCTACATCCCGACGCCCGAGAGCCCGACGAACGTGAAGTTCGGCCGCGGCGGGGATGCGCAGACGCTATTCATCACCGCCGGGAAGGGCCTGTACCGAATTCGGGTGGAGCGGACCGGGTACGCCGCAGGCCCGTGAGCGATCAGTGGCTGATCGCGAAAAACCACGCCGCGATGACCGGGCCGCGTGGCGGGCGGGCCCCCGGCTGCGGCGGTGGAGCGCCCGGGGCCGGCGCGGGAGCCGGGCCGTACTCGGGTTGAAACAGATACGCCACGTGCTTCATCGGATCCACGCTGATGGTCTTGGCGCCCCGCATCGTGGCGACCGTGGCCACCACCGTGTACTTGTCGGGCGCATCCTCGTGCACGACGGTGACGTTGCTGTCGCGTCCCGCGGGGATGTAGATGAGCTTCTCCACCGGGTCCCACCCCAGCGCGTCCACACCGTCGCCGTTCGCCATCGTCGCCACGATCTTCCCTGTGACGGGGTCCACCACCACCGACGTCTTGCCGCACCCTGAGAAGATCCGGTTCGTGGTACGATCGTAGGCGATGCCCGTCGGACCCTCGCACGGCGCGAGCGGCCACGACGCCAGCACTTTCATCGTCTTGACGTCGAGCACCTGCATGGTGCTGGTGCCTTCATTATTGACGAAGATCTTGCCCTTGCCGTCGCTCGCCGCACCTTCCGGAGCGTTGTCCTCGAGCTGCGCCGTGCCGATGATGTCGCCGGTCTTGGCATCGAGCGCCACGGCGGTGCCGATCGGCCGGCTGTGATTCGTGAGGATGATCCGATCTGAGAAATCCTCGTACATGATGCCGTCGAGACCGCCGGTCGAGACGGGAATCTTCTTGATCACCGCCAGGGTCTTCAGATCGAACATCGTCACCGTCGAGTCACCGCCGTTGGTGATGAACCCGCGCCCCGACTTGGGCGCCAAGGCGATGCCATGCGTGCGCGGTGTGTCGGGTATGTCGCCCACGACTTTGCCCGTGGGACCGTCCACCACGATCACGTGGGTGCTGCGCGAAACGAACACCCGTCCGGTGCCGGGCTCGGCGGTCAAGTAATCGGTGCCGCCGTCACCGCCGATCGAGAACTTCGCGGTCTTGAACGTTTGCGCGGGGCTTACGGGGGGGGAGGCCAGGGCGGCCGTAATGAGGAAGGCTGCTGTGGTGAAGGAGTGCCTGGTCATACAATCCTCGGTCGAGGCCGTTGATCGTTCATCTGGCGCTCGAGTACCGTCCGAGCACCTCTTCCAGTACAACTCCGTCGATGATCTCGTCCGGCGCAATGCCCAGCAGTGCCGCGAGCGTCGGCGCGATGTCCACGGTGCTGACCGGTCGCGTGACCGTGCGGGCATGGATGCCCGAACCGAAGAATACGATCGGCACCGCTTGATCGTCTGCATTCGCTGACCCGTGAGACGCCTGGAGATCCCCCGCAGACCAAACGTAGCCGGGCTTGGTGAGCGCGCACATCAGCCAAGGGTAATCGGACGGCAGCAGGTTGCGCCACAGCGCGGCGCCGGCATCGGACTGGGGCGCCGCGGCGAGCGTTGCAGGCGTGTACACCGCTCCGACGCCCGGCACCGAGGACGCCTCGGCCGCGAGGACTCGCGCGACGCTGTCCACGTTCACACCGCGCGCCCGCATCGCGCCCACCTCCGCCGTGATGAGCCCATTGTCGAAGTCTAGGCCGAAGCCGGTGCCGTAGCGAAGCGTAAGCCCTGCCGCCGCTCCTCGTGTCACGAACCCCAGCCCCACGCGCCCCGCCGGCTGGTGCCGCACCATCACCGCGTACTCGGGCAGCGCGGTCACGCCGTGGTCCGCGGTCAGCACCACCACCGTGCGCTCGGACGGCACGAACCGCGCGAGCGAGTCGAGAAACCACCCCAGCCAGCGGTCCACCCGCAGCAGCTGATCGTGGATCTCACGTGAATCCGGCCCGAACGCGTGTCCGATCGCGTCGGTCGTCGAGAGCGACACGCTCAGCAAGTCAGGTCGTCCCCGGCGGCCGATCTCGAGCTCGCGCACGCCGTCGAGGGCGAACGCCAGGGTGAGCGAATCCATCCACGGAAATGACTGGATTCTCTGGACCGCGCCCTCGCGGGTGTCGGGCAGGCGGTGCGGGAATACAAAATCCTGGCCGCCGTTTTCGAAAGCGAAGCTGTCAGGCTCGGCGTACGCGGACGCCGGCAGCAGCAGGTCCCACGTGGCGCCCACCAGCCGCTCGACGCTGCCGCGCGCGTTGAATGCCTGTACCCACGCCGGCAGCGAGTCGGCGTAGTAGCGACTCGTGGTGAATGCGCCGGCGTCGAACCAATAGACCGCGCCCTTCGCCCGCCCGACCGGGAAGATGGCGCCGCGGTCCTTGCGCGACACGGACAGCACGCGCGCATCGGGATCGCGCGCCCGCATCCAGTCGAAGAGGGTCGTGCCGCGGAACCGCCGGGGCGATGCACCCACGCTATCCGTTCGGCCGACGAGCGGCGCCTCCGGATCCTGCACGCCCCGGCTATTGAGCACGATCCCCGTGTGCGCGGGCTCGCGCCCCGAGAGCATGGTGGAGTGGCCGGGTGCGGTCTCGGTCGAAGCGTGGTCCTGGCGGGCGGCCGTGAAGACGGTGCCGCGCGAGTACAGGCGCGCGAACCCGCCCGTCCATTGCGCGGCGAACCGGGGCAGGTAGTCGGCCCGCATCTGGTCCACCGCAACCAGCACGACCAGAGAGATCGGCGGCCGACTCGCGGCGGAGCCGGGCGGAGCGGCCTGCCCGGGGAGCGCCCCAGCGAGAGCCGCCGCCAGCGCCGGCAGCGTCACGAGCACCCGCAGCGATTTAGAAACCGTACTTCATCCCGAGATAAAACGTCCGCCCGTAGTACTCGCGCTGCACGTTGAATTTGTGATCCGGGTTGCCGTTGAAGAACCCGAACTCCGCGTTGTTCAGGCTCAGGGCCTGGAACTGCATCTGCACGGCGGGGGTCACGTTGTAGATCAGCGATGCGTCGATCTGCGAGTGCTTCTCGAAATAGTTGTCCCCGTTGGCCGTGGGCGAGCCGTCGCCGTACCCCCCGATGTAGGGTCCGTTATAGGTCCACCCGATGCGCGCGGAGACCGGGCCCCGATCGTACAGCAGCGCGGCGTTGCCGATATCGGGCGCCTGACGCAGCAGCGGGGCCTCGCGACCGCTCGCCGGGTCCACGAGGACTTTCGAGTCCGCGTGCATCCAATTGACGTCGAAGCCCAGGCCCGACAGAGCCCCGGGGAGGAAGCTCAAGTGCTGGGCCCAGTCCGCCTCGACCCCCACCAGATGACCTGAGCCGCCGTTCTCGGGCCTCGTGCCGAAGTAGCCGACGAACGGCGTGAAGGGCCCCGCATACACGAAGTCCCGCGTGAGGATGACGTTGGAGAGTTGCTTGTAGAACACGCCGGCCGAGATGACGCCGCCCAACGACGGCAGGAACCGCTCGATCAGGAGGTCGTAGTTCCAGGCGTGCTCGGGACGTAGGTCCGGGTTCCCGGCGCTCAAGTTGGAGTAATCGTGCTGATACACAGGGCCGAGGTTACCATCGAGCTTGGGTGCCAGATCCCCGTAGTTCGGCCGGGCGATGCCGCGCGTCACGGCGATGCGCACGTTGGTGTTCTGGTCCACGCCGTAGCGGAGCTGCACGCTGGGAAACACGTCCGTGTAGTTCTGCGTGCCGCTCACGGTACTCACGGTGGTCGGGCCGGTGGGGTTGCCGGCCGTATCGGTCGGCGTGGACGCGACGTGCCCGGTGTAGTCCGAGTGGGTCGCCTCGACCCGGAGTCCGACGTTGACGCGCAGCTGCCCCAGCTCGACCGTGTTCATCACGTATCCCGCGTAAATCCGCTCCGACCCGTCGAAGCTCCCCAGCGCGTTGCGGATCGGGTTGGACTGATCGGCGAACGCGGCCGGGTGGCCGTTCTCGAATTGGTCGGTCGTTCCCAGGTCGGGCACCGGCCCCATGGCGAAGGCGGAGGAGAGCGACCGGTAATAGTCGGGGTCCGAGAACGAGCTCAGCGCCTGGGCCAGCGTGTAGGTCTGCGCGGTGGTGTCGGCGAAGGAGACGTTGCCGCGCGTGATGTGTTTGGTCTCATCGCGCAGGCGCGCCCCGACCTTGAAGGTGCCCGGATGGCCTCCGAGGGCGTACGCGAGCTGGGCATTAAACCGCCCGCCCAGGTCGCGGCCGGTCGTGAGTCCATTGCTGGCGTCGTACCCGGTCAGCGGGAAATTGGAGGCCAAGGTCGCCGCCTGGGCCTGGGCGCCGTTCATGTACTGGTACGTCGGCATTTCGGGATTCGACGCGTCGTATTTGAACGTCAGGCTGTTGTTTCCTGATGGCTGGTACACGAAGTCACTGGAGCGGTAGTCGGTGACCGATTGCCGAGTGCCGGCGAAGTTCGCGGCATAGTCGATCGTCCACGCGCCGGTCTCGTGTCGTGCGCCTGCCGTGAGGCCCCAGAGCTGCTCGACTGGCGTCCGGACCTGGACCTCGCGGGTGAGCGCGGCGCCGGTGCCGTACCCGGTGGTCCCGGAGGGGGCGGAGTCGGCGCTCGTCGCGATGTCGTATACGTAGCGGGTGCCGTGATTCTTGAACAGGCTCCACAAACCTTTGAGGTAAAAGCTGGTGTGATCGTTGAAACGGTAGTCCACGGCACCCCCCAGGCCGACGCGCGTGCGGTAATACAGGTAGTCCCGCTGGCTCCATTCGACGGGGTATGACCGCCCGGTGCCGTCGACACTCCACGCCGGTTCCACGTCGTTGATGACCCGGTTGGTGCGATCGACGCTGCCGCCGATCAACAGGCCCAACTTCGAATCCGGCCCAAAGCGACCCCCGTAGTTCAGTCCGCCCTGCACGAGGTCGTGGTCCAGGAGTGAGATGCGTCCGTATTGGGCCGCCACGTAGCCCTGCGGACGACCCTCCGGCGTCTTCGTGACGAGGTTCAGCGACCCGCCGATTGCATCGGCGTCCATGTCGGCCGTGAGCGTCTTCGACACCTCGATCGCCGCCAGCACGTCTGAGGGCACGTCGTCGAGCTTCACGATACGGTCGCCCCGCTCGGTCCCGGGCACGTGCACGCCGTCGACCGTGACGTTCGACAGACGCGGCTCGGTGCCGCGGACCTGCACGAACTTGCCTTCGCCTTCGTCACGCTCGAGCGACACGTCCGGCATCCGCCCCGCGGCCTCGGCGGCGTTGTAGTTGGGGAGGGCGCGGATCTCGTCGCCCGCGAGGACCGTCACGAGGTTGTCGGCCTCCTTCTGGCGATCCAGTGCCGCCATCTTGGTCTCGCCGCCGCGATGCGCGATGGCCAGCACGCTCTGGAGCGTCACCGCGAGCGCCCGCAGCTGCAGATTCGCCTGGGCGGTCTGCCCGGCGGCGACCGTCACCTGCAGCGAGTCCGGCGCGAAGCCGAGCAGCCGGACGTGCAGCCGGTAGTTGCCCGGCAGGATGTTGGTGAGCCGGAACGAGCCGTCCTCCCGGGTACGCGTCCCGAACGGGGTGCCGGCGAGCTGCACCGAGGCGCCCACGACCGCCTTGGCCGTCGAGTCGGTTACCCGGCCGGCGATGGCGCCGCTTTGCGCCTGCGCGGGCGCTTGGACAGAGATCAGTGTGAGAAGGAGCAACGGGACCATAAGGCCCTCCATCGCGTGGGCGTGAGCGGAGGTGCTGCTCTAGTCCCGACAAGACTGTCCTGCGCGAGGCGGTGGTCCGATGAAGAATCGGTAACAGTTCGGTCAAAGAGGATCGTTCAGAGTGCACCGTTCCGTTCTGACACATTCCTAACGCTCCGCGAGTCCCCGTCTCATGACGTCGCCACCATACTACCGGACATGCTCCTCGCGGTGTGCGTCCTCCTCCATGGCGGCGACTCCACGACCTACTCGGGCCGGGACCATCAGCTCGACGTGCCGATTCCCCACTTTGAGGCCGACGTGGTCATAGACGGCGACCTCTCCGACACGGTGTGGGCCCATGCCGCGCGGTTGACCGGCTTCTCACAGTATTCCCCCAACGATGGTGTGCCGGCGGCGGACTCCACCCACGTGCTGGTCTGGTATTCCGCCGCGGCGATCTATTTCGGCATTCGCGCCTTCGAGCAGCACGGTCGTCCCACGGTGACGTTGGCGAGTCGCGACCAGATCTTCGGCGACGACAACGTGCAGATCCTGCTCGGCACGTTTCACGACGGGAAGCAGGCGATGATGTTTGCCGTGAATCCACTGGGTGTCCAAGGCGATGGCACCCTGATCGAGGGCGCCAACGTCACCGCCAGCGGCTTCATCGGCAGTGCCGTCGTGGGACGCGAGCAACCCGACCTGAGTCCCGACTTTGTCTATCAATCGCGCGGGCGCGTCACCGATTGGGGATACGAAGTCGAGGTGCGCATTCCGTTCAAGAGCATCCGGTACCAACCGCGGCAGCCGCAGGACTGGAAGTTGAACATCGTTCGCGAGGTGCAGCACTCGGGCTTCGAGGACTCCTGGTTTCCGGCGCGTCGCGCCAGCGCGACGTTCATCGGACAATCAGGCAACCTGGTCGGCCTGAGCGGCATGCATCGCGGGCTGGTCATGGACTTGAACCCCGAGGCCACCGGGAAGGCGAGTGGTGCTCCCACCCCTGACGGGTATCAGTACCACCGGGGAAATCCGCAGCTGGGCGGCAATATCCGCTGGGGGGTGTCGGACAACCTCACGCTCAACGGCACGATCAAGCCGGACTTTTCGCAGGTCGAATCGGACGCCGGCCAGCTGGCGTTCGATCCACGGCAGGCGCTGTTCTTTGCGGAGAAGCGGCCCTTTTTCTTGGAAGGCAGCGAGCTGTTTCAGGTGCCGCAGAACCTGATCTATACCCGTCGCATCGTTCAGCCGGTCGCGGCGGTCAAGCTCACCGGAACGACCTTCGGCACCGATATCGGTCTGCTCTCGGCGGTGGACCAGAAGTTCGCGTCGCTGACGGGCAGCGACAATCCCATTTTCAACATTTTGAGGGCGCAACGCAGCCTGGGCCCGGGCTCCCGCGTTGGCCTGGCCTATACTGATCGAATCGATGGCGGCGATTACAACCGCGTCGCGGAGGTCGACAGCCGACTCGTCTTCAAGGAGATCTACGGACTGAACCTGCAGCTCGCGGGCAGCCGCACGCGGGTCGGAGGCGTGACCACGACTGCGCCGCTATGGCTGAGCCAGTTCACGGTGCAGCATCGCGTCTGGGGCCTGCGCAGCCTGTTTGCCGGCATCGGGGACGACTTTCGCGATGCGAGTGGGTTCATCGGCCGGGCGGGGATCGTGCACGCGTATGTCGACCCGAGCTACACGACCTATGGGCGGCCTGGGGCGCTGCTGCAGCGGTTCACCGGCGACATCGTGGTGGACGGCATCTGGCAGTATCAGAACTTCATCCACGGCCGCCACCTGCAGGACAAGAAGCTGCACTTCAACGGCAACGCGACGCTGCGCGGAGGGTGGAACGTCGGGGCGGGGTACTTCGTGGAGTCGTTTGGCTACGATTCGGCCCTCTATGCCGACTACCGTCTCAAACTGCCGAACGGCAGCGTCGTCCAGTTCACGGGACAGCCCACGATCGCGAATGGCGAATACATCGTACAGATCGGCACGCCGCAGTGGAAGCACTTCAGTGGCAGCGGTTTTTTTCTGCAAGGCCACGATGAGAACTTCTTCGAGTGGGCCTCGGGCGATTTGCTGCTCTTGAGCGTGGACCTGTCCTACCGCCCCACCGAGCGGCTGCGCAACAGCGTCAGTTATTTCTGGCAGCAGGTGAATCGCCGTACCGACCGCAGCCCGGTGAATGTCGGACGCGTGCTCCGGGCCAAAGTCGAATACCAGCTGTCGCGCCCACTGTTCGTCCGCGTGGTGGGCCAGTACATCCAGGACAAGACCGACTCGCTGCGGGACGACTCGCGCACCGGCGCTCCGATTTACATCCAAGGGCCGGACAGCCTGACGCGAGCCGCCGCGTCGCGCAGCAATCTGTTCCACGCCGACGTGTTGCTCAGCTATCAACCCGTGCCCGGGACCGTGGTGTTCGCCGGGTATGGCAGCAACATGACGGACGAGGAGGCGTTCCAGTTCCGGGGTCTCAGGCGAACGGACGACGCCTTCTTCCTCAAGCTGAGTTATTTGTTCAGGCTCTGAGGCCCGGTGAGTTGGGCGCGACCCTTCACGGTTGGAGTGCGAACGCCCTGTGGCCGTTGACGTCGAGCTGCAGCGCCAGCGCCGCCACATTGCGGGCGATCCCTTCCCCCGCCGTCTTATCGAAGCGGTAGTGAATGCCGCCGTACAATCGCGACAGCCCGGCTTCATCTGCCATGGCCGCGAGCCGGCCCGCCTCCGATGGGAAAATGCTGCCGAGCATCAACGCAGTCGTCGTCGACACGGCGGCATGGTTAGACGGGTACGACGGGTGGTTCGGCAGCCCGATGGATAGCGTGATGAGGGGGTCGGCCTGGGTGGGCCGGATCAGCCAGTAGTGATACTTGGCTTCGTGTGAAGCGGTCAGGGCGTCCAGCGTGGCCATGTTCATCAGGGCAAGGGTGTGCGCCGCCTTCCGCTCATCCTGATGGAACTGGACGATGAGTTCGGACGCGACGCTGTTCCAGAATCCCGCGACCAGGAAAGTCCCGGCCGGAAACGCCCAGAACTTAGCGATGCTGTCCTGCTCGTGGGTACGCGTGTCCGAGAAATGCCGGATCTCCGCCAGCGCCGCAAGGAATTCGGGAGAACCGAAGGCCGGGGGTGGAGCGGGGCGGAACTGGTCACCCGACGCCAGGAAAAAGGGACGCATTTGGCCCTGCTGCGGGTGGATCGGCGGGAGCCCAGGAGTGTTGGGGTGCCAGCACCCTGCGCACACAGGAATCGAACCGGTCCAGGGATCGTTGAACCGGTCCGTGGCAGCGGCGGCGACCACCTGGGCGCCCACGGCACGGCCCACCGCTTCACCCGCGGCGAAGTCGGCTTGCGACTCGCCGGGCCAATGCGCCCCTTCCTGCTGGGCGCTCACCTGGCCATCGAGAAACGCCTGTTCATCGGGATAGAAATAGGTCAGCACCGCCGCGGAAGCCCCCGCGACCGCCGCCTGCTCGGAGGGGCGGGTCGCGCCGTGCCGCCCACCCTCGGCGGCGATCACCGCGCTGTACTGCGCCAGGGACAGATAGGCGAACTGACGGAACGCCGCATTCTGGTCGGCAAACCTGCGCTTGATCAAGAGATTGCGCTCGATTGCGTTCCAGCCCACACTGGCGCCCACATCCCAGAACTTGACCGCGCTCGTTTGCACGCTCGGTCGTGCGAGGGACAGGGCCGTCGGTTCCTGGGACTGGTCGGAACACGCGACCAGCCCGGCGGCACAGGTGAGTGTTGCCGCGACTGTCACGAACTTCGTCATAGGGACCTCCCGGGAGATGTGGCTCATGGATGCGGCTTCCACGCCGGCTGGTTGCCGGTGGTGAAGACACGCAGGTTGGAACCATCCGAGTACGCCAAACTCGTCTGCAACATAGTCCGAAACCTCCACCCGAGTGCGGGAGGCAGCCCCTTAGTCGTCATGGAGCCTTCCAAGTGTCCCGACATCTGTACAAGCGCAAAAAGGACGCGAAAAACGTCACTCTCCCAAAGGCTTCCCGCCCGGTATCCGGTGCGTTGGAAGGGGCTAAGAAAGCGTGGTAGATTGGCCGCCATCGGGCCGTCCCGCAGCGGAAGCGAGGTCGCATGGCTGGCCACTCGACCCACGAGATCACCCGGCTTCTCCAGGCGTGGGGCGATGGGGACGAGCGCGCGCTCGAGCGGCTGATGCCGCTGGTGTACGAGGAATTGCGTCAGGCGGCGCACCGATACATGGCCCGGGAAGCCCCGGGTCACACTCTCCAGACTACGGCGCTCGTGAACGAGGTCTACCTCCGCCTCGCCGGTGTGCGTCGAGGGCTGTGGAAAGACCGCGCGCACTTCTTCGCCCTCTGTGCCAAGCTGATGCGCCGCATTCTCACCGATTTTGCGCGCTCGCGGCGCAGCTTGAAGCGAGGCGGGCGAGCCCCCCATGTCGCGTTGGATGAGGCCTTGTTGGTTTCGCAGGGACCGCAGGCTGATCTACTGGCTCTGGACGAGGCCCTAGAGCGTCTAGAGGTCTTCGACCACCGCAAGAGTCGGGTGGTCGAACTCCGCTTCTACGGTGGCTTGAGCGAGCAGCAGACGGCCGACGTGTTGCACGTGTCTCCGGCGACAGTGCAGCGAGAGTGGCGTTTCGCCAAGGACTGGTTGTTCAGTGAACTGCGGAACGTGCATGCCGACGGGGCCTGAGCGCTGGCGGGACGTCGAGCGGCTGTATCATCAGGCGCTCGACCATGCGGAGGGCGAGCGAGGCGCGTTCCTGCTGGATGTGTGCGCCGGTGATGAGGCGCTACGCCAGGCGGTCGAGGCCCTCCTGTTCGCGCATCAGGAGTCCGAAGCGTTCCTCGAGACCCCGGCCTTCGAGCTCGCGGCGCGAGCACTCGCCGAGGCGGCTCCGGCCCGAGAAGGGGAGGTGAACCTCCTCGCGCACTTGCACTCGGCGCTTGCTGATCGCTACGCGATCGAGCGCGAGCTCGGCCGTGGCGGGATGGCGACGGTCTATCTCGCCCGCGACCCGAAGCACGACCGCCCGGTCGCGCTCAAGGTACTGCGCCCCGAGCTCGCCGGCGTGCTTGGCGGTGAGCGGTTTCTCAGAGAGATCAGCCTCACGGCGCAGCTCCAGCACCCGCACATCCTGACACTCATCGATTCGGGGGAAGCGGACGGCTTCCTGTATTACGTGATGCCCTACGTCGAGGGCGAGAGTCTGCGCCAGCGCCTGGAGCGGGAAGGCCAGCTGCCGCTCGATGAAGCGCTGCGCATTACCCGGGCGATCGCCTCGGCTCTCGACTTCGCCCATGGACACGGGGTGATCCATCGGGACATCAAGCCCGAAAACATCATGCTCCACGAAGGCGAGCCCATGGTGGCGGACTTCGGGATCGCGCTAGCGGTGAGCACGGCGGGGCAGAAGCGGCTCACCGAGACAGGCATGTCTCTTGGGACCCCCGCGTACATGAGTCCCGAACAGACGAGTGGCGAAGCCAAGCTCGATGGCCGAAGCGACCAGTACAGCCTGGCGTGCGTGCTATACGAGATGCTGGCGGGGGAGCCGCCCTACACCGGCCCGACCGCGCAGGCCATCATCGCCAAACGCTTGACCGAGCCGATACCGCACCTCGGCACTGTCCGCCGCGTTTCACCAGCCGTGGAAGCCGCCGTCACCAAAGCGCTCGCGAAAACACCGGCCGACCGGTTCGCCACCGCCGGAGCTTTCGCCGCAGCGTTCACGGCCGGCTCGACTCGGGCGACGCACCCCCGACGGCGCTTCGTAGGGGCTGCCCTGGCGGTGCTGATCATGGTGGGTGGCGCGGCAGCGTGGTTCTATGCGTCCCGGACTACCCGCGTCGGTCAGGACCACCCCAATGTCGTGCCCTTCACGAGTTCGCCCGGTAAGAAATCTGATCCGGTCTTCTCGCCGGGCGGCAACGAGATTGCCTATACGTGGAAGGGCGAAAATGACGACAATTCCGACATTTACGTCAAGCTGATTGGCGCGGGCAGTCCGCTCCGACTTACCAGCAGTCCCGCCGAAGAATACTGCCCCGCGTGGTCCCCCGACGGCCGTTACATCGCCTTCTTACGCGATGGGCCGTCGGGTGACAGAGCTTATTACCTCATCCCCGCGTTAGGTGGGGCCGAGCGCAAGATCGGGGAGGCATACGGCCAAAGTCAGCTCTATCAGCTCTATGAGGATTGCCTCGACTGGTCCCGCGACGGCAAGTACCTGCTCGTGGCCGATAGAATGGCGCCCGAGGACGCCCGCTCCAGCATCCTGCTCCTGTCGGTCGAGGACGGACAAAGGAGGGTATTGGTCTCCCAACCCGACTTGTACGTCGCCAATCCCATCGGCTCCCCCGACGGAACAGCGGTCGCCTATGTGCAGGGAGCCGGTTTTGTGGCCGGCGACATTTACGTCGCGCCTGTGAGCGGTGGTCCGCCCCGTCGGGTCACTTCTGATGGGCGATCGCTCAACGGTCTCGCCTGGACGGCGGACGGCAAGGGAATCGTGTTCGCCTCAAATCGTGGCGGTCTGTGGAGGCTGTGGCGTGTCTCCTCGTCCGGCGGGACACCCGAAATGGTGAACGGTGTGGGTGAGGGCGCAGGCGCGCCGACCATCTCGCCGAGGGGGAACCGACTCGCCTATGTTCAAGCCAGCACCGATGCGAACCTCTGGCGCACGGCAGGACCTGCTTCGAAAGGCCGCCGTGGCGCTCCCATGAAGGTCATCGCCTCATCACGCCAGGACTGGGAAGGCGTCTTTTCTCCCGACGGCAAACGGATCGCGTTCGCGTCCGATCGCTCCGGCACGGTCGAGATTTGGACCAGCAATAGCGACGGCACCAATCAAGCGCAACTGACATCTCTGAGGGCCGCCGATGCCGGCACGCCACGCTGGTCTCCTGACGGCAAGACCATCGCGTTCGACGCCCGCCTCGAAGGCCACGGTGATATCTTCGTCATCAGTGCCGATGGAGGCACTCCCCGCCGCCTCACCACCGAGCCCGTTGAAAACAACGTCCCGACGTGGTCGCGAGATGGCAAATGGATTTACTTTTCCTCGAACCGGACCGGGAGTTGGCAGATTTGGAGAGTCCCATCCGCGGGCGGCAGTGCGACACAAGTCACCAAAAACGGCGGCTTCAGCGCGGAGGAATCTCCCGATGCCAGGTTCCTCTACGTGTGGGTGGACGGGGGAACTATTTGGAGAATGCGGCCTTCCGGTGAGGAGACCACCCGCATCCTCCAAGGCGTGTCGGCGTTTGCCTGGTGGAGAGTTGCTCCCGGCGGCATTTACTTGATTGACGGGTCAACCACGCCCGCTCGCGTCAGGTTCCTCGATTTTGCGACCAAACGCGTGAACACGATCACGACGCTGGATCTCGGATACTCGCACCCCGCCTTGGGCTTTGATGTCTCTCCGGATGGGCAGTGGATTCTCTTCAAACGCGTGGACCAGGTCGCCAGCGATATCATGGTGGTGGAGAATTTCCGCTGATCAGCCGCTCCTACTCGTGCAGTACCTGATGCACCGCCGCGATCGCGATGGACCCCTCGCCCACGGCCGATGCCACGCGACTTGGCGCCGGCGCCCGTGCGCAGCGACACGAGCGAGCTGCGCCGGCGTCAGCGTCGGATCGAGGCGCTCGGCACGTGGCCGGGAGGGTGGGGCAGCGACGGTCATGGCGTCACGGACGCTTGCGGAGCCGAGCGGTTGACCCGCCGCCGCACGGCCTCGATGTCCTGCACCGCCCGAACCTCAACGCAGCCGGTTTGCGCCCAGGGAAAGTGCGTCGCGATGCGGACCGCCTCGTCCATGTCCTCGGCCTCGATCAGGTTGAAGCCCGCGAGCAGTTCCTTGGTCTCGGCGAACGGCCCATCCATCACCGTCTGCCGGCCGTTGCGCACTCGCAAAGACTTGGCGGTCGAGGCGCCCTGGAGCATCTGCGAATCGAGCAAGCGCCCGTCTTGGCGCAGCTCGTCGGCATACCCGAGGCAGTCACGCATCTTCGCGTCGAATTGTCCCTCCGGGAGGGCGTCGAGCAGGTTGGCGTCGGTATAGATGATGATGGCGAATTTCATGTCGGTTCCTGTGATGGTCATGGAGTGCCTGAATGGTGCCTATTCTTGAATGTGTAGACAAGTCGCTCCCGCGCTGATAGCTTCGCCCCTTCCTCACCCAACCCTATGCCACCTTTTCTCGCAGAAGTGCTCGGCACCATGCTGTTGATCATCCTGGGCGATGGCGTGGTCGCCAACGTGGTGCTCAACAAGACCAAAGGCCAGAACAGCGGGTGGATCGTCATCACCGCGGGCTGGGCGTTCGGTGTGGCGGTCGCGGTGTATGCCGTCGGTGCCTTCAGTGGCGCACATTTGAACCCCGCCGTGACCATCGGCCTCGCGTCCATCGGCAAGTTCCCGTGGTCCTCGGTGCCCGTCTATATCGTAGCGCAGATGCTGGGCGCATTTCTCGGTGCGACCATCGTGTGGCTCGCCTACCTGCCGCACTGGCCCGTGACCGAGAACCAGGCGGGGAAGTTGGCCGTGTTTTGCACCGCCCCCGCCATTCGCAGCACGGCCGCGAATCTCCTGACGGAGATCATCGGCACCTTCATGTTGGTGCTGGGGGTGCTGACCATCCTGACACCCAAGAATCTCAACCCGGTACATGGCTGGGACGCGGGGTTCGGCCCATTCCTGGTCGGGATCTTGGTGTGGGCCATCGGCCTGTCATTGGGCGGGCCGACCGGCTACGCGATCAATCCAGCGCGTGACTTGGGTCCGAGAATCGCTCATGCGCTGTTGCCGATCGCGGGCAAGGGCAATTCGGACTGGAGCTACGCGTGGATACCGGTGGCCGGACCCATCATCGGCGGTCTGATCGCGGCATTCGTATACCGCACGTGGTGGCCGGCGTGAAGTATATCCTGGCCTTGGACCAGGGCACGACGAGCTCGCGCGCCATGGTGTTCGACCACAGCGGCAGCGTGGTTGCTTCGGCGCAGAAAGAGTTTCGTCAGATTTTTCCCCAGCCCGGCTGGGTGGAGCACGATGCAACGGAGATCTGGGCCACCCAGCTGCACACGGCGACCGAGGCGCTCGGCAAGACCGGACTGAGGGCCGCAGACATCGCCGCCGTCGGGATCACCAATCAGCGGGAAACCACCGTGGTCTGGGATCGCGACACGGGCGAACCGGTGCATCACGCCATCGTGTGGCAGGATCGCCGCACCGCCGCCCGGTGCGACCAGCTGAAGGCCCGTGGACTCGCGCCGATGATCAAGCGCAAGACCGGCCTCGTGGTGGACGCCTATTTCTCCGGCACGAAGCTCGAGTGGCTGCTCCGCAATGTCCCGGGCGCGCGCGCCAAGGCGAAGGCCGGCAAACTGGCGTTCGGCACCGTGGACTCCTGGCTCGTGTGGAATCTCACGGGCGGCCGCGTGCACGTGACCGATCCGAGCAACGCGTCGCGCACCATGCTCTTCAACCTGCGCACCGGCGATTGGGACGACGAGCTGCTGGAGCTGTTCGGCGTGCCGCGCTCGGTGTTGCCGGTGGTGTCGTCGTCGAGCGAGGTGTTCGGCGAAACGACGCTGTTCGCCGGGGGTCGCGCCGTTCCGATCGCCGGCATTGCGGGCGACCAGCAGGCTGCGTTGTTCGGCCAGGCGTGCACCCAGCCCGGCATGGTGAAGAACACCTACGGCACCGGCTGTTTCATGCTCATGAACACCGGCACGAAACCAATTGCTTCGAAGAACAATCTCCTGACGACGGTGGCGTGGCGCATCGGGAACCGGACGGAGTACGCGCTCGAAGGCAGCATTTTCATCGCCGGTGCGGTGGTGCAATGGCTGCGCGACGGACTGGGCATCATCAAGTCGTCGTCCGAAGTCGAAGCGCTGGCCGCGCAGGTGGATGATACGGGTGGGGTGTATCTGGTCCCCGCCTTCGCCGGGCTGGGCGCCCCGCATTGGGATCAATACGCGCGCGGTGCGCTCGTGGGGGTCACGCGTGGCACCACGGCGGCGCATGTGGCGCGCGCCGCGCTCGAGGGGATCGCGTTTCAGGTGGCGGACGTACTGCGGGCGATGGAGGCGGATGCGAAGATCAAGCTGAAGGAGCTGCGCGTGGATGGCGGCGCGTCGGCGAACAACCTGCTGATGCAGTTCCAGTCGCACCTGTTGGGCGTTCCCGTGGTGCGGCCGAAAGTCACCGAGACCACGGCGCTCGGGGCGGCCTATCTCGCGGGATTGGCGGTGGGCTACTGGAAGGACCAGAAACAGATCGCGGCGCAGTGGCAGGTGGACCGCCGCTTCACGCACGCGATGAAAGCCGCGCAGCGCAAACAGCTCGAGACCGGCTGGCGCAAGGCGCTCGACCGCGCGCGGCGGTGGGAAGCGGAGGGGTGAACCGTGGAAGTCATCATTCAGCGCGACTATCAGCAGATGAGCAAGGTGGCGGCCCGGATCGTCGCCGAAGTGCTCAACACCAAACCGAATGCCGTGCTCGGCATGGCTACCGGGTCCACGCCCTTGGGCCTGTATCAGGAGCTGGTGCGACTGCATAAAGAGGAGCAGCTCGACTTCGCTCGCGTGACCACGTTCAATCTCGACGAATACGTGGGCCTGACGGCGAATCATCCGCAGAGCTACCACTACTTCATGCACGAGCACTTCTTCCAGCATGTGAACATCCCGCGACAGAACATCAACATTCCCTCGGGGACGACCAGCAACTACCCCGCCTTCTGCAAGTGGTACGAGGAGCGCATCGCGGAATGCGGCGGGATCGACCTGCAGATCCTGGGCATCGGCTCCGACGGCCACATCGCCTTCAACGAGCCGACAAGCTCGCTCAGCTCGCGCACGCGGCTCAAGACGCTGTCCAAACAGACCATCGATGACAACGCGCGGTTCTTCGAGCACCGGGAAGACGTGCCGGTGTATGCCATCACGATGGGTGTCGGCACCATTCTCGATGCGCGCAAGCTCGTGTTGGTGGCGAGCGGGAAGAGCAAGGCGAAGGCGATCGCCCAAGCCGTCGAAGGACCGGTCACCAGCATGGTGACGGCGAGCGCGCTCCAGCTGCACCGCGACGCGATCGTGATCGTCGACGAGGAGGCAGCCGCCGGCCTGGCCATGCGCGACTACTACGAGTTCATCTACGCCGCCAAGCCGGCGGCGCCCAGGGCGTAACAGTCGGAGCTCCTGACCGACATCGTGGGCGACCAGTCGATCATTCGCGTCCAGCACGTCGTCAAGACGTTCGGGAAGGTCACGGCCGTCAACGATGTCTCGTTCGACTTACGAGCGGGTGAGATCTTCGCGTTCCTCGGTCCGAATGGGGCAGGGAAGACCACCACGATCAAGATGCTCACGACGCTGCTGCACCCCACGAGCGGCGCGCTCGAGCTCGACGGACTCGACGTCACCACGCACCAGACAGAAGTCCGCAAGCGGTTCGGCGTCGTGTTCCAGGATCCGAGTCTCGACAGCGAGCTCACGGCGTGGGAGAACATGGACATCCACGGTGTGTTGTACCACGTGCCGCGGCACGTGCGGCGGGCGCGGTGTGAAGTCCTGCTGCGGATGTTCGAGCTGTGGGATCGGCGTGATGACTTGGTGAAGACGTTCTCCGGCGGCATGAAACGCCGTCTCGAGATCGCCCGTGGGCTGCTGCACACGCCCAAGGTATTGTTTCTCGACGAGCCGACGCTCGGCCTCGATCCGCAGAGCCGCAATCAGATGTGGACCCACGTGCGGAACCTCAGGGGCAGCGAGGGCGTGACCGTGTTCCTCACCACCCACTACATGGACGAAGCCGACCGCGTGGCGGATCGCATCGCGGTGATCGACCACGGGCGCATCGTCGCCACCGGCTCGTCCGCGGAATTGAAGCAGCAAACCGGCACCGATTCGCTGGAAGCGGCGTTCTTGGCGCTCACCGGCACGACGATCCGCGACGAGAGCGCCACCGCCGCGGACCAGATGCGTCAGGTCGCCCGCGTCTGGAGGCGGTGAGCGCATGGCCGTCGTGTTCGTGCTGTGGCTGCGGGAACTGAAGAAATACCTGCGCTCGCGCGTCCAGATCGTGGCATCACTGGGCACCCCGCTCATGTACCTGGGCGTACTCGGGTTCGGCCTCGGTCCGGTGTTTCAACGCGCCGGCGAAGGCAGCTATCTCCAGTTCATGGCGCCCGGCGTGATTGGCATGACGGTGCTGTTCACCGCCATGTTCTCGGGGATCGCCATGCTGTGGGACCGCCAGTTCGGATTCCTGAAAGAGACCCTCGTGGCTCCAGTGCCGCGTCTGGCGATCATGATCGGCCGCACGCTCGGCGGCGCCACGGTCGCGGTGTTGCAGGGCACGCTGATTTTCGGTGTGACCCTCATCGCGGGCTTCCGCCCCGTGAGCCTCCTCGCCGTGCCGCTCGCGTTTCTCGTCATCGCGCTCATCGCGGTGATCTTCTCGGCGCTGGCGACCGCGATCGGGTCGAGCCTCAAAGAGATGCAGGGCTTTCAGATGGTGATGAACTTCCTCGTGCTGCCGACCTTCTTTCTCTCGGGGGCGATTTATCCGCTCGAGGGGCTGCCCCGAGTCCTGGGGGCGCTCACGCGAATCGATCCGCTCACCTATGGTGTCGACGGGGTGCGTGGGTTGCTGATCGGGAGAACGCATTTCGGAGTTGCGTTGGACGTTGCCGTGCTGCTGGGCGTTGGGGTCCTGTTCGTGCTGTTCGGTGCGTGGCGGTTCTCAAAAATCGAGGCTTAGCGTGATCCTGCTCACCCTATTCGTCATGGCTCAGCAGCCCGCTGCTCAAGGGCGTGCGATCGTTTATACCACGGCCGAGAGCACCACCTTCCGGTTGACGGCGACCGATACGCTGACGTTCACGCCTTCGGAGCCGACATCCGAGGGAAAGGTGTACGTCTTCGTCGATCCGCGGAAAACGTTCCAGCCGATGATTGGAATCGGCGGAGCGTTGACCGATGCCGCGGCGGAGACGTTCGCGAAGCTTCCCCCTGCACGACAGGAAGAGCTGCTGCAGGCGTATTACAGCGCCGACCGCGGGATCGGGTACACCCTGGGCAGGACCAACATCCACAGCTGCGACTTCTCGAGCGAGAGCTACACGTACGTCGACGAGGGTGACAAGGACCTGAAGTCCTTCTCCATCGCGCACGACCTGCGGTTCAGGATCCCGCTCATTCGGCGAGCGATGGCCGCGAGCGGGAACCGGCTCAAGCTATTCGCGAGTCCCTGGAGCCCGCCGGCATTCATGAAGGACAACAACGACATGTTGCACGGCGGTCACCTGCGGGCCGACTACGCGCATTCGTGGGCGCTCTACTTCGCGAAGTTCATTCAGAGCTATCGCAAGGCGGGCGTGCCCGTCTGGGGGATCACCATCCAGAACGAGCCGATGGCGGTCCAGCGGTGGGAGTCGTGTGTCTATCAGGCCGGGGACGAGCGGGACTTTCTCAAGAACCACCTCGGTCCGGTCATGGTGGAGCAGGGGCTCCGCGACGTCAACATCATCGTGTGGGATCACAACCGCGACCTGATCATCCAGCGGGCGCAGACCATCTTCGACGATCCGGAAGCCGCGAAGTACGTGTGGGGGATCGGATTCCACTGGTATGAAGATTGGTCGGGTGGGCAGCAGATGTACGGCAACGTGGCGCTCGTGAACCGGCTCTACCCCGACAAACACATCCTCTTTACCGAGGGCACACCGGCGAGCTTCGATTCGACCGGATATGGACGATGGAGCCTGGGCGAGGCGTACGGGCGATCGATGATCAACGATTTCAATTCCGGTACGGAGGGCTGGACCGACTGGAACGTTCTGCTCGATGAACGGGGCGGCCCCAATCATGTGGGGAATTTCTGCTTTGCGCCGATCCACGCCGACACGCGTACCGGCGCGCTCATCTACACCAATTCGTACTACTACATAGGCCACTTCTCGAAGTTCATCCGTCCCGGCGCACGCCGGATCCTCGCGTCCCCGAGCCGCAGCATGCTGCTCGCCACGGCATTCGTGAACCAAGACGGTACGGTGGCGGTGGTCGTCATGAACCCGACGGCAATCGCCGGGCAATACAATCTGGTTGTCGGCACGTCGTCGGTGGAGATCAAGTCACGGCCGCACTCGATCCAGACGGTGGTCTTCAAGGCCAGTTGAGAATGTCCAAGCCGTCTTGGTGCGCGCAATGAAGTGGTCATGTCAGCCGAAGCTGAACACAAACGTCTCCACGCCCGTTCCGAGCAAAGCGATTGGACCTTGGTATAGCATCACCATCCAGCACGCGTAGCAGGACTGCGGGCCAAGACGCGGTTGAAGACCAGCACCCACACGAGGCCGATGCTGGGCCAGATGAACCGCGAATAGGCGCCATCCGGGGCCCAGAGCCCTCCGTTCACCCACGTGGTGCCGCCCAGCACGCCCAGGACGACGACCGCGACCCCAGCCCCGAACAGCCTGTTCGAGATCAGCCCGGCCCGCCAGAGCCCGAACGAACCGGACATGATCAGCATCGCGCGCGGGAACGACGTCAGCACCACCAGTGCCCACGTGAGGTCGTTTAGTCCCGGCGTGAGCGACTGATTTCCGGAGCCGGCGATCGAGTACGCGAGGCCCGCGGTCACCGCGATGAGCAGGAGGAACAGGGCCCCGACCGCTGCGCTCGAGGCGGTCGCCGCCCCGCCCCAACCGTCTTGCCCGGCATCCGCCAGAGTGGCCCTGAGCGCCGCCGCGAACCACATCAGGTTGAGAACAGCCAAGCCGGAGAACACGGCAGAGATCAGGATCCGCGTGCGATGGCCGACATAGAACGCGGCGAGTCCGTCGGCCGACGCGCCCACCTGCGGCTGAGAGCCGTAGATGACATACGCGACGATGGCGAAAATGACGAAGTTGTTGCCGCTTCCTCGCCACAAGCGTTCCCAGAACGCCCGGCCATACTTGCCGCTGGATGAGCTCGTGGCTGTGTTGGATGCGCTCATGAGGATCTCCTCGCCCTGTCAAGGTGAGTAACGGTGAGAAACGAAATCGCGGGCGACCCATCCCCCCGTTTCATAGGGGAACGAACATAACGTTCATCGCACGACCAGGCCACGGCCATGACGCCGCGGCTGCCCGTAACACCTATCTATGATTGCCGAGTGGATCTCAACGGCTGCTATTATTGCGAGTGGACGTTCAACCCAGTGGGGATGAATATTTCTCGAGTCGCCCTTTCTCGTCCGATCGAATGGACCTGAGTTCGATTTACTGTATCAGTTGCGGCGGTTACATCGCCGACGTCCGGCGCGCCGGTTACCGCGTGTGGTCCGACCGGACGCAGGTCGCGGCCCCCCGCGATGAGCCGTGTGCCTGTGGTGAGCCCGTCTTGTGGATCCCTCGGACGCGCAGGCCGCCAGCGCGGCGCACCAGCGCCGCCGCCGAGCGCTAAGCCGAGGCCGTCACTCCCTCGCGTCGCCGCTACCTGATGTCAACGTCATCCAAGCGATCGCCCGGTGCCTGCCGCGGCAAGGGACCCAGGTGCCTCGCCGCTCCCTGCCGCCGTCCCTGAGGCGCCAGGCGGAGTCTCGCCGCCATTCGCACGAGGTCGGCGAGCGAGCGGGTCTTCATTTTACGCATCACGTGACCCCGGTGCGCCTTCACCGTGATCTCGCTGATGCCGAGCTCACCAGCGACCTGCTTGTTCAACCGACCGGCGACGACCAGCGCCATGACCTCCCGCTCGCGTGATGTGAGCAACGCGTAACAGTCCCGGAGCACCCGCATCTCCGCCTCGCGACTCAGTGCCGCATGGCTGCGCTCGAGGGCATTCCGGATGGCGCTCACCAGTGCGTCGTCGCTGAACGGCTTCGTCAGGAACTCGGCCGCCCCCCCTTTCATAGCCTGGACCGTCATCGGGACGTCGCCGTAACCGGTGATGAAGATGATCGGCATGTCCGTCCGCTCGGCAGCGACACGTTTTTGCAAATCGAGGCCGTTCAGGCCTGGAAGCGACACGTCAAGCACCAGGCAGCTTGGCGCTCGGACTCGCGGACGGGCGAGGAATTCCTGCGCGGACGCGAATGTCTCCGGCTGCCAGCCGGCGCAGCGGATCAGCAATTCCAGCGATTCGCGTACCGAAACGTCGTCGTCGACCACGAACACGATGGGTGTCGCATCTGGCATGTGTGCCGACCTCGATTCACCCTACTCTCAAAGCCGCGTTCAGCGCCCGGAGCAGCGCGGCCTCGCTGAATGGCTTGTGCAGACATTCCACCGCGCCCTCGGCAAGCATGCGTGGGCGGATGGTGTCATCGCCATTCGCGGTAATGAACACGATGGGGATCTTATGCCCGCGATGCGTCAATTCCTGCTGCAGCTCGGGACCGGACATCCTCGGCATCGCGATGTCGAGGAGCAGCGCCCGGGTCTGCTCGACAAACTCCGACGCGAGAAACTCCTCCGCCGACGCGAACGCCTGAACCTCGAAACCGAACTCCCTCACCAAGTCGGGGAGCGATTCGCGCACCGACTCGTCGTCGTCGACGATCGCCACGAGCGAAGCCACGGCCATCAGACAGTCTTCTCGACGGCGCAGGGAATGGCAAATGCAAGCGTGGCGCCCGGACCGTCATTCGGCTCTGCCCAGATACGTCCATGATGAGACTCGATGATCGAGCGACTGACCGACAGGCCAATCCCCATACCGCTGGGCTTGGTCGTGTAGAACGCTTCGAACAGTCTATCCACCGTGTGGGAGTCGAAACCCTCCCCTGCGTCCTTCACGGTGAGGCGCACCCGGTCGCCTGCATCGCGCTCGGTTCTGATCATCAACTGCCGCGGGCGATCGTCGACGCCGGCCATCGCGTCTGAGGCGTTGCGGAGCAGGTTCAGGATAACCTGCTGGAGCTGGACACGATCACCGCTGACAGGCGGGAGATCGTCGGCGAGCTCCGACTGAAGAACGACCCGGTTTCTTTGCAGTTCAGTCGAAGACAGGGCGATGACCTCTCGCGCGGCCTCGTTCAGATCCAGCGACTCCAGCGTGAGTTCCTGCCTGCTGAACAGGGCACGCAGCCGCGTGACGACATCCGAGGCGCGGTTGCCATCGCGAATCGTCCGCTTCGCCGTTTCGCGCGCGCCGTCGACGTTCGGAGGATCGGCATCCAACATCCGCAGGCACGTACTGGCGTTGGTGATGATGCCCGAGAGCGGCTGGTTGACCTCATGTGCAATCGACGCGGTCAATGCTCCCAGGGTCATGACCCTGGTGACGTGCGCGAGCTCCGATCGAGCTTTATCGAGCGCACCTTCTGCGAGTCGACGCTGCGTCACGTCCTGAGTTGCGCCGATGTACTCCACTTCGCCGCTCTCGTTTTTCGTCCCGTGTGCGATCAGATGAAGATGTTTTACGGATCCATCGGGCATCAGCAGACGATGTTCGTATTCAAAGTCACCGGCGGCACTCCTCGCTCGCTCGATCATCTCGTGTAACAACGCGAGGTCTTCCGGATGGACTCGTGTTCCGATCAGGTCGAGCGTAACCGTCACCTGAGGATCGAACTCGAAGATGCGATACAGCTGCTCGGACCAGGTGATTTCGTTCGTAGCCAAACGCCAGGCAAAGCTGCCGACGCGGCTCAGATGCTGTGCTTCCGCGAGGAACGCTTCACTGCGCTTCAGCGCCGCTTCACTCAGTGCCCGCTCGATGGCGATGCTGGCAATGTGTGTGACCTGCGCGATCAGATCTTGCTGAATCTGCGTCGGGCTCGCGGGTTCGCGATGAAAGATCGCAAAGGTTCCCAACACGCTGCCGTCTCGAGCGTAAATGGGCGTAGACCAATGCGATCGGAGCCCGTGGGCGAGTGCGAGTGGTCGAATTGCCGATTCCTGCCAAACAGGATCTGTCTCGAGGTCTCTCACGATCACCTGCCGCTTCAACAGCGCCGCCTGCCCACATGGTCCGATCTCGAGACTGACGGGCAGTCCGTCAGTCCGGTCGTTGAAGGTCGCCGGCAGGCTCGGAACAGCCCCATTCCGGAACCTCGGACCACTCCAATCGATCAAATAGACGCCGCAGTGACAATCGGCGGAAATGACCTCTACAAATGTGCACAAGGCAGTGAGCACGTCGGTGAGTGGGCAGCTCGAGGCCACCATCTCGAGCAGTCGCTTCTCGCCGGCGAGCTGGGCCTCGGCCCGCTTCCGATCGTCTATGTCGGTGAGCAGAACGTACCAGCGGACGATACGGCCGTTCGAATCGCGCAGGGGAAGCCCGCGAACCTGGAACCATCGATACACGCCATCGAAACGTCGAATACGCTGCTCGATCTCGTAGGGATCGCCCGACGTCATGGATTGCCTGATGACCTCGATGACGCGAGGAAGATCGTCTGGATGAACCGTGTCGCTGGTCCCCCACTGTTTCAGCTCTTCCAGCGTCCGGCCGCAGTACCCGAGAATCTTGCTGTTGACGGCGTCGACCTCACCGGCCGGGGTCAAGGTGGCGACCAAGCCGGGAATACTGTCCACGATCAGGCGCGACTCGCGCTCGCTTTTGCGCAGTGCCGCTTCGCCGAGCTCGTCGACCAGAGATGCGAGTGATGCCTCCATGTCAGAACCTCCGTCGACCGAGGCGTACGCTGATTCGCGAATGCGTCTATAGTCTCGTGCGAGGAAGACCGCTGTCAAGGATTGAGAAGCTGAGCACCAAGATCCTGTCTCGTGCATTCGTCCGAAGGCGGTGAGGCGTTAGTCGGTTCTCATTCGTGCGGACTCGGCCGTGCAGTGATGATATGCCGATGGCGGAGCTAATCTCCATGATACGTTGGTATCGGTTACTGTCGATCCAATACGAGGCGGATGCGGAAAGGAAGGCCGCATGAAGGCGGGCACGTCTCTGGTGGTGATCGCCGAGGCGATCATCGAGACGTTCTCCCGATAGGTATGCCTTTAGCGCCTGGGCGCGGAGTCCTCGACGGCCGCGGGCCATACGGCGCCGACGGCCAGGTAGAGCGCGACGGCGTCGACGAGCTGATCGCGCTCGGCTTGCGTGAGCGACAGCTCGGCGCTGAACAGGCTGCGCTGCGCATCGAGCACGTCCAAGTAGCTGGACACACCGTTTACATAGCGCTGGTTCGCAAGCTCGAGCGCGCGGCGCAGCGCGACCGCCTGGCGCTGCAGGGCCGTGGTCTCGTCCTGGGCCGTGCGCAGCGCCACGAGCGCGTTCTCCACGTCGCGCATGGCCGCCAGCACCGTCTGTTCGTACCGGGCGCGCGCCTGCGCCGCGCGCGCCCGCGCGACGGCGACCTCTTCGTTCCCGGGCCTCCCTTCTGTGAAGAGCGGTAGCGAGACCCCGACGAACGCCTGCCAGATGTTCGTTCCCGACCCGAACAACCGCGAGGACTGAGCGCTCTGGGTCCCATACTCTCCGGTCAGGGTAATGGACGGCAGCCAGCCGCCTTCCGCCACGCCGATCCGTGCCGTCGCGGCGCGGAGCGCCGCCGCCGCGCTCCGGACGTCGGGGCGATGCATGAGCAAGCCGGCTGGCACCCCGGCGGTGATCGGGATCCGGGTAACGAGCTGGGTGAGTGAGCGCCCCCGGGCGATCAGGCCCGGGGTGCGACCGACGAGCAGGCTCAAATCGTTCTCCCGCTGCGCGACGGCGCGCTGAAACTGGGCCACGCTTGCGGCCGGACTTGCCACCTCGGCTTCGAACTGGCGCACGTCGAGCTCTGAGATCAAACCCTGATCCAGCCGCCGCCGGGCGAGCGCCAGAGTCTGTCGGCGCGACTCGAGCGTACGGCGCGCGATATCCAGGTCGAGGTCCGACGCGCGCAGGTCGATGTACACCGTCGCCGCGGTGCCGATCAGCGACAGCTCGACCGCGCGGCGATTCTCCTCTTCCGCTTGGAGGTCGGCGTGGGCGGCTTGCGTGGCGCGGCGGAGCCGGCCCCAGAAGTCGAGCTCCCAGCGCCCGTCGACGGTGGCCTTGTAGACGTTGAAGGTCTGGACCCCCAGCGGGCCGAAGACGACCGCGTTCCTCCCTCCCTCGCCGTTGGCGGTGAGCTCGGGCAACAAGGCCCCACGTGTCGCCCGGAAGCGGGCGCGAAATTCGTCGATCACCGCTATTGCGGTCCGTACGTCGCGGTTTTGCACGAGGGCCGTGTCGACGAGCCGACGCAGCACGGGATCCTCGAACAAGTCGACCCACTGCAACGCGGCCGCGGAGTCCGATCGGCGGTCCACGCCCGTGTCGTAGCGGAACGGCACACGCGCGGTGTCGGTGCCTCGCGGTAGCAGCGTATCGCGGCTCGTCCGTAACGAATCGAAGAACGGCCGGAGCGAATCCTCGGACGCGGCGGGAGCCCGCCAGCCGTCGGGCACTCCGAGGGCGGGGCGGTGATAGCCCGGGCCCACGGCGCAGCCGGCGATCAGCACGACGGCACCTGCGGTGAGACCGGAGGATCGGGCGGGAGGCAGCTCAGTCTCCCGGCGCGGGGGCGGGGGCGGGAGCGGGAGCCGGCGGCACAGGACTTTCAGCCCCGGCGCGGTCCCGCGCCGTTGTCCCCTCGCTCAGGGCGCGGATCGCCGCGAAGAACAGCGGAATGAAGAACACACCCACCAAGGTCGCCACGAGCATCCCGAAAAAGACGCCGGTACCGATCGAGTGACGGCTCGCTGCCCCGGCGCCGCTCGACGTGAGCAAGGGCGTGACGCCCAGAATAAAGGCGAACGAGGTCATGAGAATCGGCCGCAGCCGCTCGCGGCCGGCCTCGAGCGCCGCCTCACGAATGGACCGGCCCTGGGCGCGCAGCTCGTTCGCGAACTCGACAATCAGGATCGCGTTCTTGGCCGCGAGACCCACCACGACGATCAGGCCGATTTGCACGTACACGTCGTTCGCCATCCCACGCAGCCACACGCCGAGCAGCGCGCCCAGCGTGCCGAATGGCACCCCGAGCAGCACCGCGAACGGGATCGTCCAGCTCTCGTACTGCGCGGCCAGCACGAGGAACACCATCACGAGCCCCAAGCCGAACACGAGACCGCCCTGCCCGCCGGAAGCGCGCTCCTGGTAGGACTGCCCGCTGAAAGCGTAGCCCACGCCTCGGCCGGTGTATTTGCCCTGGGCGAGCCGCTCCACCGCGGCGAGCATGTCCCCGGAGCTCTTCCCGGGCCCCGGCGCCCCAACTACCAGAGCCGACGTGAAGCCGTTGAACCGCGTGATGACGCTCGGGCCGGCCCGGAATTCGGTCCGGGTGAGCGTCGACACGGGGACCATCTGCTGACTCGGTCCGCGCACATAGAGTCGCCCGATGTCGTCGGGCGCCTGTCGGAAGCGGGATTGCGCTTCCACCTGCACGCGGTAGGTCTTGCCGTAGCGGTTGAAGTCGTTGATGTAGAGCGTGGACAGACACGCCTGCAGCGTTTGGAACAGCTCCGTCAGCGAGATCCCGAGCGACTTCACCTTCTCCCGGTCCACCTGGACGAACAACTGCGGCGTGTTCACCCGGATCGTCGGGTACACGCCGCGCAGCTCCGGCAACCCGTTGGCGTCGGCGGCGAACTCTCCCGCCAGGCCGGCGAACCGCGTCACGTCGTTCACCCCCCGGTCCTGGAGATTCAACTCGAGACCCGCAGTCGTGCCCAGACCGATGATCT
>Ga0075424_100000468_pt1 | contig 31463 bp, 30 predicted proteins | sample SoiMethybrSBSTD3_FD_75301 | JGI IMG/M metagenome (GOLD analysis project Ga0075424, IMG submission 75301) | Bulk soil microbial communities from a Populus tree surrounding site in Tennessee, USA - Soil MetaG P. TD hybrid SBSTD3 | ecosystem: Environmental > Terrestrial > Soil > Tree plantation... | reverse complement strand
ACCGATGCAGGAGCGTCACGTCGCTTCCGCTCTCCGCGCAGAGGAGCGCGTCCTCGACCGCGGCCGTGCCGCCGCCGACGACCAGGACGGGCTTGCCCGCGTATCGCTCGCGGTCACGGTTCGCGGAGTGGCTGACCCCGCGGCCGACGAGGGCCGCCTCGCCGGGGACGCCCAGGCCGCGGCGCCGGAGGCCCGTCGCGATCAGGATCGCCCGCCCCGAGAACCGATCGCCACCGCTTCGTTCGACCAAGCGCCCCCGCGCGGCAACCCGCGCCACGGGCTCGCCCACGAGAATTCGAAGCGCCGCCGAGCGCGCGTCGTTCAGCGCCTGCCCGGCGAATCGGCGGCCATCCCATCCGAATGCGAGCAAATAGTTCGGGATCGGGGCGTGGATCTCGTGGAGTTGCCCGCCGGGCTGGGTCGCTTCCTCTAACAACAGGGCGTCGAGCCCGAAGTCGCGGAGCCAGAGCGCGGCGGAGAGGCCGGCGACGCCGGCGCCGACGATCAGGACGTCGTGGCGTTCGGGGCGGGGCATACGGCCGCGGCGACTTCCCAGAAGGTCTTCGGCTCGATGCGGCCGAGCTTGTGGCGCTGGCTCATGAGGTCGAGGCACCGCTGGCGGTCGGCGATGCGCTCGGGCGCCAGCGCGCTCAGACCGCCCGCGTGAATGCGGACCGTCGCGGTGACGCCGGGAACGCGCACGATGACGCCGCCCTTCTTCGCGACGCGCACGAGCCACTCCCAGTCCTCGGAGTACTGGAACTCGGGGTCGAAGGCGCCGAAGCCGGAGAACGCCGCGCGCCTGGCGAGGAGGGAACTCGGCGGAATGTATCCGTCCCGGGTGAAGCGCCCCAATTCGAAGTCGCGCGCGATCGTTCGCGCCGCTCCGTCCGCTTCGTGAACCACGCGGACGTCGGAATAGACGACGTCCGCCTTGTCGTCGTGATCGAGCGCGTCCGCGAGGCGTCGCACGTGCTCGGAGGTCCAATCGTCATCGTCGTCGAGCAGCGCGATCGCGTCGCCGCGCGCCGCCTCGACGCCGCGATTCCGCGCGCGGGCGGCCCCTTCGGCCGCGCCGTCGTGCTCGAGGATCGTCGTCGGAAAGCCGAGCGAGCGGATGGCGGCGCGCGCCTCTTCCGCGAGAGGCGCGCCGCCGTCCCGCACCAGGATCAGCTGCAATTCCTGGTGCGTCTGGCGCGCCACGGCCTGGAGCGCCGACAGCAGTCGCTCGGGCCGATCGCGCGTGGGGAGGACGATGGAAACGGAGGGCACGGCCGTCTAGCGCCGGCGCGGCCCCAACCGCCTGATCGCGCCGGGGGCCGGGAGCGCTTCTCCGCGCTTCGCCTCGGTGGAGAGCCGCGCGCTCGCGCCCGAGCCCTTCAACTCCATGCAGAGATGGCGGGCGTGCACGCGCACCTCGATGGCGCGGGGCGTCAGGGCGCGTTCCACCAGGTCGGCGATCTCCTGCGTCAGGTGCTCTTGCAGCCGGGGCACCAGCGCCAGCTCGCGCACCGCGCGAACCAAAGCACCGGCGCCGCAGATCCGGTCGAGCGGCGCGAACCGGACGGAAGCCTCGCCGATGTAGGGGACGAGATGGTGCGGGCAGAGTCCGTAGAAGGAGATGCCCTCGATCGTCACGCTCTCGCCGGGCCGGCCCACGAAGGGGAGCGGGCGAAGCACGGGGGGGCCGTCGCGAAGGCCGGACGTGCGCTCGAAGAGGAGCTCGGCGAGGAGCGCGGCCGTCACGGAGTACTCGGGGTCGCGATCGGGATCCACGCCGATCGAACGGAGAAACCACTCCAGCGCGACGACATCGGGCCCGGTGTGGTGTTTCGCGGCGTGCGCGGCCTTGGCGTGCGCGCCCTCCTTCTTGCCGCGCGGCTTCGCGTGGCCGTTGGCGCGGGAGCGCGGGCTCATAGGCCGAGCGCTCCCGCGTCGGCTTGAAGCGCGGCCAAGACCACGCCGACGTGCTCGGCGAGCGGCACGCCCAGCTCGCCCGCCCCGACTTCGATGTCCTCGCGGTTCACGCCGCGCGCGAAGCCCTTCGACTTCATTTTCTTCAGCACCGACTCCACGGTCACCTCCGCCAGGGTCTTGCTCGGTTGCACCAACGCCGTCGCGGTGATCAACCCGCAGAGTTCGTCCACCGCGAAGAGCGCCTTCGCCATCGGCGTCGTGCGCGGCGTGCCGCTGTAGGTCGCGTGTCCCAGGATCGCCTGGATCATCTCGGGCGGATATCCCTTCTCGGTCAGGATCTTGCACCCGACGAACGGATGCTCCTCCTTCGACGGATGCTTCTCGTAATCGAAATCGTGGATGAGTCCCGCCGCGCCCCAGAGCGCCTCGTCCCCGCCGAGACGGCGCGCGTACGCGCGCATCGCCGACTCGACCGCGAGGGCGTGCTTTCGAAGGCCAGCGCTCTCCGTGTGCTCGTGGAGGAGGGCCAGAAGGTCGTCGCGGCGCACGGGGGCGCCGGCGGATGTGGTGTTGGGCGTGGTCATGGAAGCGCGAAAGGCGCCCCCAGAGAATAGGGGGCGCCTCTCGGAACGGCAAGCGCTGAGGCCGCGGCGGGGCGAACCCTCGCCGGGCCGCGGGCGCCTTACAAGTCCTTCTTCGTGATCACCGTGGCGCGGAGAAGCGTGATCGTCTCGGTTCCCTGAACGGGCGTCACGCCGCTCGCCGTGGTGTCGAACGTGATCCGAACGCCGATCTTGGCCTTGTCCTGTACCAGCGCCTGGGCGAGCGCGTCGGACGAGACCTCGGTGCTGACGTTCGTCACGGCGCCCGGCGTGAGCGACACGGGGACGTCCGCGATGGGTACCGTGGAGAAGACGTCCGCCGATTCCGCGGGCGTGATGTAGATCCGGAACGAGGCGCTGGCGGTCCCGGTCGTGTTGTCGAACGAGGCGCCGATGGCGAGTTTGGCGGACGAGACCTGGGTCACGTCCTCGATTCCCTGGAGCAGGCTCACTTCCTCGCTCGCGACGTCCACCGTCACGCCGGAAAGACCGCCGGGAATCGGGCCGTACGCCTGCGAGACGTCCGCCGGATCCAGGAACGAGAGCACGTCCACGGTGAGAATGAGGCTACGGTCCCCGCATCCCGCGGCGAGGAGCGGAAGCATCCAGAGCACGACGAACCAGCGACGCATGGTGCCTCCTAGTAGAGCGTGAGCGACGCGCTGAGTTCGGTCGCGGAAGCTTCTTCGACGTTTCGACGGTTCGAAGCGACGGCCAGGTCCAGCCCGATCCCGCCGAAGCGGATCCCGGTTCCGCCGGCCACCTGCCAGCGTCCGTTGGAGTCGCTGTAGGCGCCGGCCCGGAGCGCCACCATCCCGAGCCACGTTTCGGCTCCCAGGTGGACGCCCGTGTAGAGCTCGTTGTCGACGACGTCCATCGCGACGGTGGTCGGACCCATTCGCTTGGCCACGTTGATGGTGGTCGTGGCCGGGATGCGGCTCGTGAAGGCCTCGTCGACGGCCTGAACGGTCGACACGAATTCGTTCAGCGAGTCGCTATAGACGTGACGCCGCACGGTCGTGTCCCAGTGGATCTCGCTCGCGGCGTCGTTCACGCCGATGCCCAGCTCGAAGTTGTTCCAGAAGAGGACCGCGCCCAGGTCGGCGCCGTAGCCGTGGCCCATGCCGCCGGCCTCGCCGACCGCGGCGTAGCGCGTCACCGCGACCATGTCGAAGGCCACCGGGTCGCTGCTTCCGAACAGGGTGTCGCCGGTCGTGACGCCGCCGTCGCCGCCCACCTGCCCGTACGCCATCCCGAAGAGATATTTCGGAGCCGCGCCCAGGTAGAGCGCGGTCGACCCGTTTCGCCGCGGATCCTTGGCGCGCGGATCCGGCGGGTCGCCGTCCCCGTCGCCCTTCTCCTCGCCCTGGGAAACGTCTTCGCTTCCGGGGGCCGGCGCGTAGTACGCGCGGAACGCGAGGCCGACCTGGAACGCCAGGGCCGCCTGCGCCACGCCGTCATCGGTGAGGCCGTACCGCGTGTTGGAGACGAACGGCTCGGCGTCGCGGAGCGCGCCCCGAAGCTTGGGATCGAGGTCGAACTCGTTCCGGACGTGGACGATCGGCTGTGCCTGAACGAAGAAGTTCTTGATGCCGAAGCCGGCGCCGAAGAGGTGGTAGACGCCCCCGTTGACCATGGATTCCTTGGGGATCGTGCGGCGCACGTCGTTGAGATCCACGAGCAGCGAGTCGCGCCCCACGAAGATCGAGATATCGCCCGAGACTTCACGGGGTTTGGATAGCGACAGCGTCAGCGGAGGGTTCGAGACGAGATCCAGGATCTCGAAGATGTTGAAGTCCGGATCGTCGGGGTCGAATTCGGGCGTGTCGCCCGCGAATTGGATGAGCCCGAGCGGCAGCGGAATCGATCCGTAGCCCTCGCCCTTCGGCACCGCGCGGAAGGCGATGTTCGCGGACCGGGCGGCGCCGTTGTCGCTCGTCGCAACCCCGCCCATGCCGAGGCGCCGCGCGTTCAGGAGCTGGGCGTCCGCCACGCCAGGCAAGAGCCCCGCGATGGCCGCCGCCAGGACAAGCCAACCTATTCGGATCATGTTCGTTATCCCCCCAGCCGGTACTTCGACCGCCGAGCGCTCGTTGCGCCCTGGGATGTATCGGCCGACCCGGGGGGTAGCTTGAGCCGGTGGCCCATTTGACCCCACGATCGCCCGTGTGATACCGTTCTTCATTCGCTTGGCAGCGCGTCATTTAGCCCCGTTCCCGCGGGGCCCGTGGAGGCGCGCTCACTCCGGGGGACGTCCCGCACTCCCATGAACCAGATCGAACTGCCGAAGAATTACGACCCGGCCGAGGTCGAGAAGCGCTGGTATGCCCACTGGCTGGAGCGCGGCTATTTCCGCCCGAAGGACGGAGACGAGCCCCCGTTCGTGATCCTGATCCCGCCGCCGAACGTGACCGGCAGCCTTCACTTCGGCCACACGTTCGACCACACGATCCAGGACCTGATGACGCGGTGGCACCGGATGATGGGCGAGCCGACGCTCTGGCTGCCCGGCACCGACCACGCGGGGATCGCCACGCAAAACGTGGTCGAGAAGCGGCTCGCGGAACAGGGGAAGACGCGCTTCGACCTGGGCCGAGAGGCGTTCATCGAGGAAACGTGGAAGTGGAAGGCCACGTACCACGCGCGCATCACCGAGCAGATGAAGCGGCTCGGCGATTCCGTGGATTGGTCCCGGGAGCGCTTCACCATGGACGAGGGGCTCTCGCGGGCCGTGCGGGAGGTGTTCGTCCGCCTCTATCGAAAGGGGCTCGTCTACCGCGGCAACCGGATCATCAACTGGTGCCCGCGCTGTCACACCGCGCTCTCGGACGAGGAAGTGAACCACGTCGAGACCGAGGGGAAGCTGTACCACGTGATGTACCCGATCAAGGGGACGCAGAAGCATTTGGTCGTGGCCACCACGCGCCCGGAGACGATGCTGGGCGACGTCGCGGTGGCCGTGCACCCCAAGGACAAGCGCTACGCGCCCCTCCACGGCAAGACGGCGATCCTGCCCTTCGTGCGCCGCGAGATTCCGATCATCCTGGACGACAGCGTCGACCCCAAGTTCGGCACCGGCGCGGTCAAGGTGACGCCCGCGCACGACCCGACCGACTTCGAGGTGGGCCAGCGCCACGGGCTCACGCCCCTCAAGGTGATGGACGAGAGCGCGGTCATGAACGAGAACGCGGGCGACTTCCAGGGGCTCACCCGGGAGGAGGCGCGGAAGCGGATCGTGGCGGCGCTCGAGGATCGCGGGCTTCTCGCGCGCGTGGAGCCGCACCGCCTTTCGGTGGGGCACTGCGACCGCTGCGACACCGTGGTCGAGCCCTACCTCTCGCTCCAGTGGTTCGTGAAAATGAAGCCGCTGGCCGAGCCGGCCTACGCGGCGATCGAGAAGGGCGAGCTGACGATCCTCCCGCGGCGATGGGAGAAGGTCTACCTCCGCTGGCTCGAGGGGATTCGCGACTGGTGCATCTCACGCCAGCTCTGGTGGGGCCACCGGATCCCGGTCTGGACCTGCGCCGGTTGCAAGGCCGAGATCGTCGAGGTCGCCACGCCCTCGGCGTGCCCGGATTGCGGGGGCGCCGACCTGAAGCAGGACGAGGACGTGCTCGACACCTGGTTCTCGTCCTGGCTCTGGCCGTTCTCGACGCTCGGGTGGCCGGAGCAAACCACCGACTTGAAGCGCTTCTATCCGTCCAGCGTGCTCGTGACCGGGCCGGATATCATCTTCTTCTGGGTCGCGCGCATGGTCATGGCCGGCTACGAGTTCATGGGCCGCTGTCCGTTTCCGCAGGTGTACCTGCACGGGATCGTGCGCGACGCGCAGGGGCGGAAGCTCTCCAAGTCGCTCGGGAACTCGTCCGACCCGATCGAGTTGATGGACAAGAACGGCGCCGACTCGCTCCGATTCTCGCTGGTGCTCCTGTCGCCGCAGGGGGGCGACATCCACGCCTTCTCGGACGAGAAGGTGGACCTGGGCCGCCATTTCGCGAACAAGCTCTGGAACGCGTTCCGCCTGGTGCAGCCGCACCTCGTGGGCTACGCGCCCGACGACGCGCGCGAGCGGCCGCGCCTGACCGACGAGGATCTCTGGCTCCTGAGCGCGCTCGCCGCCACCGTTCGCTCGGTGACGCGAAATCTCCGCGCCTACCGAATCGGGGACGCCGCCAAGGACATCTATGACTTCACGTGGCGGGAATTCTGCGACTGGTACCTGGAGATGGCGAAGCCCCGGCTCTACGCGGGCGCCGACTCGGCCGACGCTCCGGCCGTCCGGTACGTGACGCACACGGTTTTCAGCACGGTGTTTCGCCTGCTGCATCCGTTCATGCCGTTTCTGACCGAGGAACTGTGGCACGCCCTCCCCGGCACGCAGGGAGACGTGGCCGTGGCCGAGTGGCCCGTGCCGACGCGCGGCGCCTCCCAGCCCGAGGCCGAGGCGCGGATCGCGCTGCTCAAGGAGGCGGTGGGCGCGATCCGGAACCTCCGCTCGGAGATGAACATCTCGCCGGCGCGGAAGGCGGCGATCCTGATTCGGGCCGCGGGGCCCGACGTGGAGACGCTGCGGCGCCAGCGCGACCTGATTCTCCTCCTAGGCAAGGGCGATTCGCTCGAGGTGGGGCCGGACGTCGCGAAGCCGCGCGTCGCGGCGTCGGCGGTGGTGCGAAGCCACGAGATCTTCCTGCCGCTCTCGGGACTGATCGACGTCGATCTGGAGCGGCAGCGCCTGCTCAAGGAGTACGAGCGCGTGGCGCGCGAGTTCGACGTGTCGCGGCGAAAGCTGTCGAACGAGGATTTTCTGGGCAAGGCAAAGCGGGAGGTCGTCGACCGGGAGCGCGACAAGTTCGAGGCGCTCGGGGAGACCAAGGAGAAACTGGAACGGAATCTGGAGGTACTGCGTTGAGATCGACGACGAATCGATGGGGCGTGGGGACGAGGACGGCGGGCGCGGCGCGCGCGGCGGCCGTCGCGGCCGTCCTGTGCGGGTGCCTGGCCGGCGGGGTCCGATCGTCGGAGGCGGCCGACGCGAAGCGGGATGCGGCCGTCGAGCCGAAGCGCGACGTGGCGGTCACCGTGTACAACGAGAACCTGGGCGTGGTGAAGGACCGCCGCACCTTCTCCGTGGCCAAAGGCGTCTCGGACGTTTCCTTCACGGACGTGGCGGCGCTCATCGACCCGACGTCGGTGCATCTCCGCCCGCTCGGGGCCGCCTCGCTCGAGGTGCTGTGGCAGGATTATCGCTTCGATCTGGTCAGCACCGAGAAATTGCTGGAGCGCTACGTGGACCAGAGCGTCCAGGTCGCGACCAAGGACGACCAGGTGCGCGAGGGGACGCTCCTCTCCTACGACGGCGGGTCGCTGGTGCTCCGCGACGCGAAGGGCGGGCTGGCGCTCGTGAACCGCGCCGAGGTGCGCCAGGTCTCGCTCGCGTCCTTGCCGAAGGGGCTGATCACGCGGCCGACGCTGGTGTGGCGCCTCCGCGCCGCGCAGGGAGGCGACACGCCGGCCGAGGTCTCGTACATGACCGCCGGGATGTCGTGGCACGCGGAGTATGTGGCCGTGCTCAATAGCGAGGCCGCCACGAGCCTCGACCTCCAGGGCTGGGCCTCCGTGGACAACCGGTCGGGCGCCACGTTCGACGACGCGAAGATCAAGCTGGTCGCGGGGTCGGTGAACCGCGCCCCGACGCCGCGCCCGTACGCCATGGACTACGCGCGGGAGATGGCGGTGAAGGCCGCGGGCACGGGCATGGCCGAGCGCGGCTTCTTCGAATATCACCTCTACGAGGTGCCGCTCCGCGCCACGCTCTCCAACAACGAGGTGAAGCAGCTGGGGCTCCTTCACGCGGACGGTGTGAAGTCGGTGAAGAAGTTCGCCTATGACGCGGAGAAGGACGCCGAGAAGGTGATGGTCACCGTGGAGTTCGAGAACGCCACCGCGTCGGGCCTGGGGATGCCGTTGCCCGAGGGGGTCGTGCGGGTCTTCCAAAGGGACACGGACGGCTCGCTGGAACTGGCGGGGGAAGACCGCATCAAGCACACGCCGAAGAACGAGACGGTGCGGGTCGCGGTGGGCGCCGCATTCGACGTCACGCCCGAGCGGAAGCAAACCGAGACGCGGCAGATCAGCGCGCGGGTCCAGGAGCTGTCCTACGAGATCACGCTGAAGAACCACAAGAGCCAGACGGTGGACGTGACGGTGGTCGAGCACGCGTACGGAGACTGGGAAATCATCAAGTCCACGATGCCGGCCAAGAAGAAGGACGCCACCACGTTCGAGTTCGCGGCGTCGGCCAAGCCGGAGACCCCGCTCACGATCGCGTACACGGTGCGGATCCGATCGTGATGGAAGGCGGCGTCAGCGGGGGGGCGACCCGCCCCGAGCCCGCGCGCCCTCGGGCGCTCCTGATTCGCGACATGCCGCCGGCCCCCTTCACGCTCGCCGCGCCGTACGTCCCGACCGGGGACCAGCCCCAGGCGATCGCCGAGCTGACGGAGGGACTGCGGCGCGGCGACCGCCACCAGACTCTGCTCGGGGTGACCGGATCCGGGAAGACCTACACCATGGCGAACGTGATCGCCGCGGTGAACCGACCCACGCTCGTCATCTCCCACAACAAGACGCTGGCCGCGCAGCTCTACGGCGAGTTCAAGTCCTTCTTCCCGAGCAACGCCGTGGGCTACTTCGTGTCCTACTACGACTACTTCCAGCCCGAGGCCTACGTTCCGCAGACGAACACGTACATCGAGAAGGACGCGTCGATCAACGACGACATCGACCGCCTCAGGCTGCAGGCCACGAGCGCGCTCCTGGAGCGGCGTGACGTCGTGATCGTGGCGAGCGTCTCGTGCATCTACGGCCTCGGCTCGCCGGAGGACTTCCGCCGCGAGATGCTCCTGATCCAGGTGGGCGACCAGACGTCGCGCGAGGAGATGCTCCGCCAGCTGGTGCACAGCCAGTACACGCGCGGGGACTTGGAACTGAAGCGCGGCACGTTCCGCGCGCGCGGGGACGTGGTGGAGGTGCATCCCGCGTACGAGGAGACGGCGCTCCGGATCGAGCTGGACGGGGAGAAGGTGGAGCGGATCTCGGTCGTCGATCCCCTGACCGGAAAGACGCAGCAGCAGATCACGACCGCGGCGATCTACCCGGCCCGGCACTTCATGACCCACCCGACGCGACTGGAGGAGGGCGTCCGGGCGATCAAGGAGGAACTGGCGGAGCGGCTCGCGTTGTTCCAGCGGGAGGGGAAGCTGCTCGAGGCCCAGCGCCTCAAGATGCGGACCGAGTACGACCTCGAGATGCTCCGGGAGATCGGCTACTGCCCGGGGATCGAGAACTACTCGCGGCCCCTTTCCGGGCGAGCTGCCGGGGAGCGACCGGGGTGCCTCATCGACTACTTCCCGGAGGACTACCTCCTGATCGTCGACGAGTCGCACGTCACGCTGCCGCAGATCGGCGGCATGTACGAGGGCGACCGCTCGCGAAAGCAGACGCTCGTCGACTATGGATTTCGCCTCCCCTCCGCGCTCGACAACCGGCCGCTTCGGTTCGACGAGTTCGAGAAGATGTACGGCCAGGCGATCTTCGTGTCGGCGACGCCGAGCGCGCTCGAGCTCTCGAAGTCGGGCGGCGTCGTGGTGGAACAGATCATCCGCCCGACCGGCCTCATCGATCCCGTGGTCACCGTGCGGCCCACGAAGGGACAGATCGACGACCTCCTGGAGGAGATCCGTCGCCGCGTCGAGGTCGGCGAGCGGGCGCTGGTGACCACGTTGACCAAGCGCATGGCCGAGGACCTGACCGAGTACCTCTTCGCCGCGGGCGTGAAGGTGCGCTACATCCACTCCGACATCGACACCATCGAGCGGATGGAGATCCTGCGCTCCCTTCGCCTGCAGAAGGTCGACGTGCTGGTCGGGATCAACCTCCTTCGGGAGGGCCTCGACCTCCCCGAGGTGTCGCTGGTCGCCATCCTCGACGCCGACAAGGAGGGTTTTCTCCGGTCGGAGACGTCCCTCATCCAGACGGCCGGCCGCGCCGCGCGCCACATCCGCGGCGAGGTGATCTTCTACGCCGACCAGGTGACGGGCGCCATGCGCCGGGCGCTCGAGGAGATGAACCGCCGCCGCGCGACGCAGCTCGCCTACAACGAGGAGCACGGCATCACGCCCATGACGATCGTGAAGTCGGTCGACGAGATCATGCGCGCGACGTCGGTGGCGGACGCGGCCGCGGGACCGGAGCTGGCCGAGCTGCTTCCGGCCTCGGTATTGAAGCTCGACCAGGCCGCGCTGATGGACGTGCTCGAACGCGAGATGCTGGCCGCGGCCGCCCGCGAGGACTTCGAGATGGCCGCCGTCTATCGGGACCGCCTGGACGAGATCCGTCTCTCACCCGGAAAGGAGCCATCCCGTGCGCCTGGAAACGATCGCGCTGCCGATGGTGCGCCTCGCCCTCACGGAGGACGTGGGGGGAGGGGACGCGACCACCGACGCGCTCGTTGACGCGGCCGCCCGCGCGCGGGCCCGCATCGTCGCGAAACAGGAGGGCGTGATCGCGGGGACGAGCGTCGCGGCGCTGGCCTTTCGTGAGCTCGACGCGGAAGTCCGCGTGACGTGGGCAGTGCCGGAGGGGGGTGCCGTGAAGCGCGGGGACGCCGTGGCCGAGATCGAGGGCAAGGCGCGGGCGATCCTCACGGCGGAGCGCGTGGCCCTGAACTTCCTGCAGCGCCTGTCGGGCATCGCCACCATGACCCGCGCGTTCGTGAAGGCCGTGGAAGGGACCGGGGTCGCGATTCTCGACACGCGGAAGACGACGCCGGGGCTTCGGGTCCTCGAGAAGTTCGCGGTGCTGGCGGGCGGCGGCGAGAACCATCGCTTCGGGCTCTTCGACGGCATCCTCGTGAAGGAGAACCACGTGCTGGCCGCCGGCGGGCTACGGCAGGCGCTCGAGCGGGCCGTCGAGGTGGGGCGGGAGAAGAAGGTCCCCGTCGTCGTCGAGGTCCGCACCGTGGAAGAGGCGGAGGAGGCCGCGCGCTCCGGCGTGGACCGGATCCTGCTCGACAACTTCACCCCGTCGAAAATCGCGGACGTCCTGAAGCGCGTCCCTCGCGGAAAGAAGTCGCCGGTGCTCGAGGTGTCGGGCGGCGTCCGGCTCCAGAACGTGCGCGATTTCGCCCTGCCCGGGATCTCCTTCATCTCGATCGGCGCGCTGACCCATTCGGCGCCCGCGCTCGACCTCTCCCTCCTGGTGGAGCAAATCCTGTGACCGCGATCGCGGCCGAATTCCTCGGCGTGCCGGCGGAGTTCCACGAGACGCTGGGATCCACCAACGAGGAAGCGCTCCGGCGCGCGGCGGACGGGGCGCCCGACGGCCTCGTCATCGTCGCCGAGCGGCAGACCGCCGGGCGGGGACGGCTCGGACGGTCCTGGTGGGATTCGCCGGGAGCGTCGCTTCTCTTCTCGGTCGTGCTCCGACCCTCGATCGAGGTCGCCCGATGGCCGCTATTCGGCATCGCGATGGCTTGCGCGGTGGCGGACGCCGCCGACGAAGCCGCCGCCACGCCGCTCGACGTGAAGTGGCCGAACGACGTGCTCCACGCCGGCCGAAAGCTTTGCGGCGTGCTCGCGGAATCGCGCGTGCCCTCGCCGGGAGCCCCGGCGCTGGTCGTCGGCGCGGGCATCAACGTGAACCAGCGCGCGGACGCGTTCCCGGAGGAGATTCGAGAGCGCGCGACGTCCGTTCGGATCGCGGCGGGCGGCGCGCCGGTCGATTCCCGCGCCCTCCTCGCGGCCACCCTGGGCCGCTTCCGGGGATACCTCGAGGCGGCGCGCGACGGCGGATCGTCCGCGCTCCGCCGCGCGGTGGACCCCCGGCTTCCCAAGCGGGGCACGCCGGTCCGCGTCCTGGTCGGGGACCGGCTCCTGGTCGGCGCGATCGACGAGATCACCGACACCGGCGCGCTTCGCCTCCGCCTCGACTCGGACGGCTCCATCGTGACGGTGACCGCGGGAGAGATCGAGTGAAGTGTCCCTCGTGCGGGCACCTGGAGGACAAGGTCATCGATTCGCGGTCGGCGAAGGAAGGACAGGCGATCCGCCGCCGCCGCGAGTGTCTGAAATGCCAGCGGCGCTTCACCACGTACGAGACCGTGGAGACCACGCCCCTTCTCGTCATCAAGAAGGACGGCCGGCGCGAGCAGTTCAGCCGCGAGAAGATCCTGAACGGACTCCTCCGCGCGTGCGAGAAGCGGCCGATCCCCGCCGAGAAGCTCCACGCCATCGTGGACGCGCTGGAGGCGGATCTCATGCGCCAGGGGCTGGACGAGGTGCGTTCGAGCGAGATCGGAGAGCGCGTGATGGAGGCGCTTCGCTCCCTCGACGAGGTCGCCTACGTGCGGTTCGCCTCGGTCTACCGGCACTTCAAGGACCTGAATCAGTTCCTCGAAGAGCTGCGTTCCTTCCTCAAGTGACGCCGACCGCGTGAATTCGAATCCAGAGCCCGAACCGACCGCCGCCGCCGCCGCCGGCGGCCCCGCCGAGCCGGGCGCCATGCCGATCCTGGCCCACTTGGAGGAGCTGCGGACCACGCTCGTCCGGTGTGCCATCGTCGGCCTCATTCTCGTCGGCACGGCGTGGGCCTTTTCCGACCGCCTTCTCGACGGGCTGATCGTGCTCCTGATCGGAGACCAGAAGGCGCTGGCGCTCACGCCGGGCGAGGCCTTTTCCGCCCGCATGGAGCTCGCGCTCTGGGCCGGGGGACTGGTCGGCGTTCCCTATCTCTTGCTCGAGGCGTGGCGCTTCGTGGCGCCGGGGCTCAAGAAGCACGAGCGCCACTTCGCGATCCCCTGGATGGTCTGCTCGGGGCTCCTCCTCTACGCGGGGATCGCCTTCGCCCTGGAGCTCCTGCTTCCGACCATGATCCACATGCTCCAGTCCTTCTCGACGGCGCACATCGAGTCGCGGGTCTCGGTCTCCTCGCTGCTCCACTTCTCGGTCAAGCTGGCTGGGGGGTGCGGGCTGGTCTTCCAGATGCCGCTCGTGCTCTGCCTCTTGGCCTGGTTCGGCATCGTCTCGCCGTCGGCGCTCTGGCGGCAGTGGCGTCACGCCGTCTTCTTCATCGCGCTCGGCTCCGCGGTCATCACGCCCGGAGACGGGCCCTCCATGTTGATCCTCATGGTGCCGCTCGTGGCGCTCTACTTCATCAGCGTGATCGTCGCCATGACGCTCTGGCGCGCGCGAGGGCGCCCGCTTCGCGAGCGAGGGACGCTCGCATGACGGCCGCGCGACGGTCCAAGCCGCGCCGGAAACCGGCAGGAACGGAGGCAACCGTGCTCCTCGCGATCGATATCGGAAACACCGAGGTCACCCTCGGGCTCTTCGAAGGAAGGAAGCTGACGCGGTCCTTTCGCGTGAGCAGCGAAACGCGCCGGACCGCCGACGAGACGGGCCTCCTCCTCCGCCACGTCTTTCCGGAGCTCAAGGAGGGCGCGGCGGTGCTCGCCTCGGTGGTGCCGCCCCAGACGCCGATCTACGTCGAAGCGGTGAAGCGACTCCTGGGCTTAGCACCGCTCGAGGTGACCGCGGACACGGCGTCGGGGCTGACGATCGAGTATCGGGACCCGCGCGCGGTGGGCGCGGACCGGATCGCGAACGCCGTGGCCGCGATCGAGAAGTATGGCGAGCCCGTGATCGTCGTCGATTTCGGAACCGCGACGACGTTCGACGTCATCTTGAAGGGGGGACGGTACCGGGGCGGCGTCATCGCTCCCGGCATCCTGACCGGCGCCGAGCAGCTCGTCCGCCGCGCGGCGCGCCTTGGTGCGTTCGAGCTCAAGACCCCGAAGCGGGTCGTGGGGCGGAGCACCGAGGAGAGCCTCCAATCGGGGGTCTTGTACGGTGCCGCCGGACAGGTCGACGCGATCGTGAAGCGGATCGCCGCCGAGGAGCGGATCCGGCCCCGGGTCATCGCGACCGGAGGCCTCGCGAAGGCGATCGCGCCTCACGCGAAATCGATCGAGCGCGCCGACGCGGACTTGACGCTGCACGGTCTCCGGCTGATCCACGAGCGGGTCCGCTCCAGGCCGAAGACGTAATCCTTTGTGATTCAATCTCATACCGGCTCGCTCCCGGGGCTTGCGGGGCGGGGCGGAATCGGGTAGATTGGCGTGGGTTAGCACTCTGCACCGTTCAGTGCCAAATCATCACCGCGCCCTCGAGGGCGCGACACGGAGGATGAAAGAGCATGGCGAAGCAGCTCCTGTTTGACGCGGCGGCGCGCGACGCGCTCCAGCGCGGCGTGGACAAGCTCGCGAACACGGTCAAGGTCACACTCGGTCCGAAGGGACGAAACGTCGTTCTCGACAAGAAATTCGGCTCGCCCACGGTCACCAACGACGGCGTGACGATCGCGAAGGAAATCGAGCTCGAGAACGCCTACGAGAACATGGGCGCGCAGATGGTGAAGGAAGTCGCCACCAAGACGCAGGACGTCTCGGGCGACGGCACCACGACCGCGACCGTTCTGACGCAGGCGATCGTGCAGCACGGCATCCGCCACGTGGCGGCGGGCGCGAATCCGATGTCCCTGAAGCGCGGCATGGATCGCGCGGTGCAGACGATCATCGCGGATTTGAAGAAGCAGTCGAAGGCGATCAAGACGCCCGCCGAGATCGCGCAGGTCGCGACCATTTCCGCCAACAACGACTCCGAGATCGGAAAGCTGATCGCGGACGCCATGGACAAGGTGGGGAAGGACGGCGTCATCACCGTCGAGGAGGCGAAGAGCCTCGACACCTCGCTCGAGGTCGTCGAAGGGCTCGAGTTCGACCGCGGCTATCTCTCCCCCTACTTCGTGACCGATCCGGAGCGAATGGAGGCGGTGCTCGAGGACTCGATGGTCCTGATCCACGACAAGAAGATCTCCTCCATCAAGGACATCCTCCCGATCTTGGAGAAGGTGGCGCAGACGGGCCGCCCTCTGACGATCATCGCCGAGGACCTGGAGGGCGAGGCGCTGGCGACCCTGGTCGTGAACAAGCTGCGCGGCGTGCTGAGCGTCGCGGCGGTCAAGGCGCCGGGTTTCGGCGATCGCCGTCGCGCCATGCTCGAGGACATCGCGATCATCACGGGCGGCCGCCTGCTCACCGAAGAGGCGGGGCTCAAGCTGGAGAACGCGGTTCTCTCCGACCTGGGCAAGGCCAAGCGCATCGTGATCGACAAGGAAGACACGACGATCATCGAGGGCGGCGGCAAGAAGGCGGACATCAAGGCCCGGGTGGATCAGCTCAAGAAGGAGATCGAGGGATCCACGTCCGACTACGACAAGGAGAAGCTCCAGGAGCGCCTGGCCAAGATCTCGGGCGGGGTCGCGGTCATCCACGTCGGCGCGGCCACGGAGATGGAGCTGAAGGAGAAGAAGGCGCGCGTCGAGGACGCCCTGGCGGCCACGAAGTCGGCGGTCGAGGAGGGTATCGTCCCCGGCGGCGGCGTCGCGCTGCTGCGCGCGCAGGCGTCGCTGGCCAAGCTGGAGGCGAAGGGGGACGAAAAGTCGGGGATCGAGATCGTCGCCATGGCGCTCGAGTCGCCCACGCGTCAGATCTCGATGAACGCGGGCGCCGAGGGCTCCGTCATCGTCGAGAAGGTGAAGGCGCTGAAGGGTCCGAACGGCTACAACGCGGCGACCGGCGAGTTCATCGACCTGGTCGAGGCGGGGATCGTCGACCCGACGAAGGTCACGCGGTCGGCGCTCCAGCACGCGGTTTCGATCGCCTCGATGCTCCTCACGACCGAGGCCCTCGTCACGGACATCCCGGAGGAAAAGGACAATCCTCCGATGCCGGGCGGCGGCGGCATGGGCGGCATGGGAATGGGGATGTAACGATCTACTTTCGCGCTCCGGCGGCGGCGAAGATGCGCCCGACGTTCTCGTGGGAGAAGAACTCGGCCGGCGACGTCACGCCGGCGTTCACCCGCGCGAACCCGTCCATCGCATCCTGGTTCCCGTGCATCGCCCCGAGAAGCTGAACCAATTCCGGCGGTGGGGGATCCTGGGTCGCGAGCTGCGACGTGAACTCGTACATCGGAAACGCCCACGTGTCGCGCGCGGACTGATAGTCGCCCATCGCGGCGTCGAAGGGTCGGGCGCCGGAGAACGTCTCGTCCAGGGCCGTCGCGACCTGCTCGGCCTGCAAGAAGGCGTCCGTGATCCCCATGGCCGTGATGAAGTCCTTGTTGTACCCGGCGTCGCCGACCAGCGCCCAGCCCGGTCCGAACGGCTTTCGGAAGTAGCCCGGCACGGGGGTACCCACGAACCGCTCCTCGCGCTTGGCGGAGCGCAGCCGAGTCGCGAATTCCGGCGCCATGTCGACCACCCGGTGGTAATTCCCCTCGACGTCCTTCTTCCTCGCCTCGAATTCCCGGAAGGGCCACCCCGCGACGAGAAGGGTCAGGTCGCCGCTGGTCGGCCACACCGCGAACGAACAGTAATCGCGGACATAGACCTCGAACCGCCCGTTCATGGGCAGCCCGCTCCAATAGGTGTAGTAGGCCGCCAGTAGCTGGGGCTTCTCATTGTATTGCTCCGGGCGCACGGCGTCCGCGACGACCGAGTGGCGGCCGTCGGCCCCGATGACGACCCGCGCGCGCTCCGTGACGGACGCCCCGCCCTTGCCGTGGCCCCGGATTCCCGTGACGCGGCCGTCCTCGACGACCAATCCCTCGATCGTGAAGCCCTCCCGAACCTCGGCGCCGGCTTCGGCCGCGGCGTCCACGAGCGGCTTGTCGAGCACCGTCCGGCGAGGGGCGTAGGCGACCGGAGACTCGGCGGTTCCCGGAGATCCCGCGATCGTGAACGGCCCGAAATCGAACGAATAGGTATCGATGGGCGGGGCGCCCAGCGCCACGATCCGGTCCTGGAGGCCCCATCGCTTCAGCGCCGCGATTCCCGGCGGGTGGATCATGTGGGTCGAGATCGTGTCGCTCGGAAAGGTCGCCTTGTCGACGACCAGAACCTTGTAGCCCTTTCGGGCCAGGAGCATCGCGGTGGGAGATCCGGCGCAGCGCGCGCCTACGACGATCGCGTCGAATTCGTTCCGTGCCATTGTTCGCTCCGATCGTGGGAGTTCTACGACAGCCAAACGCCGACCGCCATCATCATTCTAGGCGATCGGGTGAACCCTGCTCGCGCAAAGCTTCGCCCGGACGCGGGCGTCCGCGACGTCGGGGCCGTAGGCGAGCGCCACCCCCATCCGCCGCCTCGGGAACGCCTCCGGCTTGCCGAAGAGCCGAAGGTCGGTGCGCGGGACGCGCAGCGCCTCGTCCACGCCGTCGAATCGGATCCCCTTCGCGTCCATGCCGCCGTAGATCACGGCGCTGGCGCCGGGGGAGCGGAGATCGACGTTCACGGGCAACCCCAGAATGGCGCGGGCGTGCAGCTCGAACTCGCTCTGCACCTGAGTGATCATGGTCACCATCCCGGTGTCGTGCGGGCGGGGGCTCACCTCGCTGAACCAGACCCGATCCTCCTTCACGAAGAGCTCCACGCCGAAGATGCCGCGCCCGCCGAGCGCGTCGGTCACCTTCCGTGCGACGTCCCGGGCGCGCGCCCGCGCCGCGTCGGTCATCGGCTGAGGCTGCCAGCTCTCGACGTAGTCGCCCTTCACCTGCACGTGGCCGACCGGCTCGCAGAAGGACGTGACGTTCGCGCCGGTTTCGCCGAGTGAGCGCACGGTCAGGAGCGTGATCTCGTAGTCGAATTGGATCCGCTCCTCGACGATCACGCGGCCCCCCTTTACCCGGCCCGCGCTCTCCGCGTAGGCCCAGGCTCGCTCCACGTCGTCGGCCGACTCGAGCATCGACTGTCCCTTGCCGGAGGACGACATGACGGGCTTGACGAGGCACGGGTAGCCAAGGGAGGCGGCCGCCGCCGCGACCTCGTCGGCGCTCTGGGCGAACGCGTAGGCGGACGTGGGGAGCTTCAGCTCCTCAGCGGCGAGCCGCCGGATCCCTTCGCGATTCATCGTGAGCTGGGTCGCGCGCGCGGTCGGGATCACCGTCGCGATGCCCGCATCCTCGATGCGCCGGAGCTCGTCCGTGGCGATCGCCTCGATCTCCGGCACGATGAAGTGCGGCCGCTCCAGCTCGACCACGGCGCGGAGGGCGCCTGCGTCGGTCATGTCCACGACGTGGAATCGGTGCGCCACCTGGTGGCCGGGAGCGTGGGGGTAGCGGTCCACGGCGATCACTTCGACGCCCAGGCGTTGGAGGGCGATGATGACTTCCTTGCCGAGCTCGCCCGCGCCCAGGAGCATGACCTTGACGGCGCCGGGGGTGAGGGGGGTTCCGAATCGCACCCGTGATCCTCTGCGTCAGGCCGCGGGCGCCGAATCGGACTTCGGCATCACGATCCAGAGCAGGATGTAGACGAGGATTCCGGGAAACGCCACGCTCAGAATCGAGACGAGGACGTAGAGGATCCGCACCAGGGTCGGATCCCACCCCAGCCAGTCCGCGATCCCGCCGCAGACCCCGGCGATCATTCGGTTGCTTGATTTGCGCAGGACGCGCTTCCCGTCGGCCATCGATCGGCTCTCCTTTTTGGGGCCACGCCGGGAATGAACGGGCACCGGCCCGGGTACGATACACCAGGGCAGGATTCCGGTGTAGAACCGGCATGGACCTGCCGAAGAATGGGTCGTATCCTCGGCTCCCGTCAGGGCTTCGACGTTGATACCCTAGGAGATCCCTTGAGCTTCGACACGCTGGCTACGGCACCCGACACGCTCGTCCTCAAGAAGAACGCGCCCATCGCTCCCTATTTGACGTTCGGGATCGGGGGCCCGGCCGACGTGCTCGCCGAGGTCTACACCGAGGACGCCCTCCAGCAGGTCGCGCGCGAGGCGGCCGCGAACGGCATGCGCTGGCTCCTGGTCGGCGGGGGTTCGAACCTCCTGGTCGGCGACACGGGTTTTCGCGGCCTCGTCATCGTGAACATGATCGAGCACCTTCGGGTGGACGGAACGCGCATCACCGCCGGCGCGGGCGCCGACTTCGGCGAGGTGGTGGAAGCGGCGCGGCAGGGCTCGCTTTCGGGGCTCGAGTTCGCGATCGACATTCCCGGCACCGTGGGCGGCGCCATCCGCGGAAACGCGGGCGCGTTCGGCCGTTGCGTGGCCGACGTGTTGACGCGGATCCGGCTCCTCGAGGGAACCAGGCTCGTCGATCGAAAGCCCTCCGAGCTTGGCTTCGCCTACCGGCACAGCCGCCTCAAGGAGAATACGCACATCGTCGTCGAAGCGGAGTTCTCGCTGCAGCCCGGTGATCGCGCCGAGATGGACCGGATCATGGGGCAGAACGCCGCGCAGCGGGCGCGGCGGAAGGAGAAGGGTCTCCACACGGCGGGGTGCTTCTTCAAGAACCCCGTCCTCCCCGACGGCACCAAGATCGCCGCGGGCCAACTCCTCGAGGCGGCCGGGGCGAAGGAGATCCAGGAGGGCGGCGCGGGCGTCCACGCTTTCCACGCGAATTACATCGTGAACAAGAACGGCGCCACCGCCGAGCAGATCCTGCGCGTCGCCCGCGAGATGAAGCGGCGGGTCGCGGAGGCGAACGGCATCACGCTCGAGGAAGAGGTGATGGTCGTGATGGATCCTCCCGCGGCGGGCAGCGTCTAGCCTCTTTTCGCCGTCCGCATCCCGCCTCGTTTCGCCGGTCGAAAACGCAGGACCCGCCCCTTGACCCCCACCCCAAACCCCGATACCGTCACTCGCTATGGCAAACCCAGAGCCGAGCGCCAGGCTTTCGGCGCTTCCGCGCTATCTCTTTCAGGAATTGGAGCGTAAGCGGGCCGACGCGGAGGCCGCCGGGCGCGAGGTGACGGACCTCTCGATCGGGGATCCGGACCTTCCCACGCCACGGCCGATCCTCGACAAGATCGCCGAAGCCGCCTCCGATCCCGCCAACCACCGCTATCCCACCAGCGCCGGGTTGCTCTCCGCGCGGACCCAGATCGCGCAGTGGTTCGCGGCGCGGTACGGCGTCTCGCTCGACCCGAAGCGCGAGGTGGCGATCCTGATCGGCTCGAAGGAAGGGATCGGGCACTTTCCCCTGGCGTTCCTGAACCCGGGCGACGAGGCGCTCCTGCCGGACCCCGGCTATCCGGTGTACGCCGCGGGCACCACGTTCGCCGGCGCCGTACCGGTGCGCTTCACGCTTCGCGAGGAGAACGGGTTCGTTCCCGAGATCGCGGCGCTCGACCGGCTGGCCACGCCGCGAACGCGGGCCGTCTGGGTCAACTACCCGAACAACCCGACCGGCGCCGTAGCACCGCTCCGCTTCTACGAGGAGCTCACCGCCTGGGCCGCCAAGCGGGGCCTGGTTGTCGCGAGCGACGCGGCGTACTCCGAGCTCTACTACGACGACCCGCCCCCGAGCATCCTCCAGGTTCCGGCGGCGCGCGAGCGAGCCATCGAATTCCATTCGTTCTCGAAGACGTTCAACATGACGGGCTGGCGACTCGGCTTCGCGGTTGGCGCGCCGCCCTTGGTCGACGCGCTGGTGCGACTCAAGGCGAACCTCGACTCGGGCGCCCCGCAGGCGATCCAGGTCGCGGCCGCGTGGGGACTTTCGGCGCTCCTGCCGAGCCACGGGCCGGCGCTCCGCGGCGTCTATCGCGAGCGCCGCGACACCGTCCTCCAAGGCTTGAAGCGGCTCGGTTGCCCGATCCGACCGCCCGGCGGCGCGTTCTACCTCTGGGGGCGCGTTCCGGAAGGCACCACCGCGATGGATTTCGCCGCGCGAGTGTTCGACGCCACGGGCGTGCTCCTCACGCCCGGCACCGGCTTCGGCGACGGCGGGGAAGGGTACTTCCGCATTTCGCTCACCGCGCCCGTCGCGTCCCTGGAACGCGCCGTGCGTGCCCTCGAATCGCTGGCGCCCTGGAAGGCGCCCCATGCCTCCGCGCCGTCCTACTCGCGCTAAGGCCCGCGTCGCCGCGGCGTCCTCGAGCTCCGACTGGCTCCGCCTTCTCGGGATCCAGGCGTACGGGCATCTCGGCGTGACGATGAAGGAGCGCGAGCTGGGACAGCGCGTCGAGGTGGACGTGGAGCTGGCCTACGCGGCGACGCCCGAGCGGCGCCCCGACGCGCTGGACGCCCGCTACGACTACGAAGAGGTGAGCCGCTTGATTCGCGCGCACGTCGGCCAGGCGCGATGCCGCCTCGCCGAGACGCTCGCCGAGGAACTGGCGCTCGCGCTCCTCGAGGAATTCGATCCTCCGCGGGTCCGGATCCGCCTCCGGAAGCTGCACGTTCCCGTCGCCGACTTCTCGGGCGTCCCCGAGATCGTCGTGGAGCGGAGCAAGCCGTGATTCGCGTCTTCGTCGGCCTCGGATCGAACCTGGGCGAGCGTGAATTCCTCATCCGAAAGGCGGTGGAATCGCTTCGCGACCTGCCGCGCGCCACGGTCGTCCGCGTCTCCTCCCTGTACGACAGCGATCCGGTGGGCGAGATCGAACAGCCCGCGTTCCTGAACGCGGTCGTCTGGCTGGAGACCGAGATGACGGCCCGCGAGCTCCTCTGGCAAATGCTTCTGATCGAGAAGCGGATGGGGCGCGTGAGGTCCCATCGGTGGGGGCCGCGCCCGATCGATCTCGACCTCCTCTTCTACGGGGACGATTCGATCGAGGAGCCCGACCTGACCGTGCCGCATCCGGAGGCGGCGAATCGCGCGTTCGTGCTCCTCCCGCTCCAGGAGCTGGATCCCGAATTCGTCCACCCCGTGACGGGCGAGTCGGTGAAGCGAATGATCCAGAAGCTGCCGCCGAACCCCCCGGTGCGCAAGGGCGGTCGGTTCTGGTACTGAGCGGGGATTCAGCCCCGGTGCCGGGCCGCTACATCGCGATCGAGGGCGTGATCGGCGTCGGCAAGACGTCGCTCGCGCGCCTTCTCGCCGAGCGCCTGAACGCGCGGCTGCTCCTCGAGGAGCCGGACATGAACCCATTCCTCGAGGACTTCTACAAGGATCCGAGGCGGTACGCGTTTCAGACGCAAATGTTCTTCCTGGTGAGCCGCTACCAGGAGCTCAAAGAGATGCGCCAGCCCGATCTCTTCCACGACGCGGTCGTGAGCGACTACCTGTTCCAGAAGGACCGGATCTTCGCGAACATCAACCTGAGCGATCGCGAGCTTCGCCTCTACGACAAGGTGGCGCCCCTCTTGGAGGCGGAAATTCCGGCGCCCGATCTGGTCGTCTATCTCCAGTCGAGCCCGGAGGTCATCCGGAACCGCATCCTGAAGCGCGGGCGCCACTACGAGAAGTCCATGGATCCGACCTACACGGCGACGCTGACGGAGGCGTACAATTACTTCTTCTTTCACTATCGCGAAGCGCCGCTCCTCGTGGTGAACACGAACGAGATGGACTTCGTGGACCGCCGGTCCGACCTGGAGGAACTGGTCGCCCGGATCGAGGGCCACCGCGAAGGGGTCGCCTATGTCAGCCCCAGCGGGAGCGCCGGAGGGACGCCGTGAGCGCGAAGGAGCGTTGGGATGAGCGCCGGTAGGGAGCCCGAAGCGCGCGGCAAGGTCACCGTCCGGTCGATTCGCGAGCGGAAGGAGCGCGGCGAGCGGATCGTCTCCGTCACCGCGTACGACTATCCCACGGCGCGACTGGCCGACGAGGCGGACGTCGACCTGATCCTCGTGGGCGACTCGCTTGGCATGGTGGTCCTGGGCTACGAGTCGACGATCCCGGTCACGATGGCGGAGATGATGCACCACCTCCGCGCGGTGGTTCGGGCGAAGCCGCGCGCGCTGGTGGTGGCCGACCTGCCGTTCGCCTCGTTCCAGGCGGGACCCGAGGACGCGGTCCGGAACAGTGCCAAGTTCGTGAAGCGGGGCGCCGAGGGGGTCAAGCTAGAGGGCGGACGACGCGTGCTCGCCCAGGTGGAGGCGATTCTCGCGGCGGACATCCCCGTGCTCGCGCACCTGGGGCTGACGCCGCAGTCGGTGCACGCGTTCGGCGGCTACCGGGTGCAGGCGCGCGGCCGCGCCGCCGCGGACGCGCTTCTCGAGGACGCGCTGGCGCTGGAACGGGCGGGCGTGTTCGCGATCGTGCTCGAAGGGATTCCGAGCGAATTGGGCGACGAGGTCTCGCGCGCGCTCCGGATTCCCACGATCGGCATCGGGGCGGGACCCGCGTGCGACGGCCAGGTGCTGGTGCTGCACGACCTGATCGGCCTCTCGTTCGGGAAGCCGGCGAAGTTCGTGCGGCGTTACGCCGAGGTGGGCGACACGATCCGGACCGCGGTCCGCGCGTTCGGCGACGACGTGCGCGCGGGCAGGTACCCCAGCGCCGCCGAGAGTTACGCCGCCGCTCCCGAGCCGCCGACCGCGGCGCCCGAGCCGCCGCCGCCCGCGGCCGCCGGGAAGGGTCGCCCGACCAAGGTCCCGGAGCGATCCGCGTGAGGGTCGTGACCGACCCCGCCGCGATGCGCGCCCTGTCGCGCCGCGCGCGGGATCGCGGAGAGCGCATCGCCTTCGTGCCGACCATGGGCGCGCTCCACGACGGCCACTTGGCACTCATGCGACGCGCGGGCACGCGGCACGATCGGCTCGCGGTGAGCGTCTTCGTGAACCCGCTCCAATTCGGGCCGCGCGAAGACTATCGCCGGTATCCCCGGGACGCGCGCCGCGACGCGGCGCTCTGCCGTTCGGTCGGCTGCGACTGGCTCTTCCTGCCGCGAGCCCGCTCGCTCTACCCGGCTGGGTTCTCGACCACCGTGAGCCCGGGGCCGCTCGGGGCGCGATGGGAGGGCGCCGTGCGGCCGGGCCACTTCGCCGGCGTCCTCACGGTCGTGCTGAAGCTGCTCCACGTCGTGGAGCCGGACACGCTGATCCTGGGCCAGAAGGACGCGCAGCAGGCGGCGCTGGTCCGTGCGATGATGCGCGATCTGGACCTGCCCGGGCGCCTCGACGTGGCGCCGATCGTGCGGGAGCCGGACGGTGTGGCGATGTCGTCGCGGAACGCCTACCTCGACGCCGGCCAGCGCGCGCGTGCCGCGGGGCTCCCGCGGGCGCTTCGCGCGGCCGCCGCCGCCGCGCGATCGGGGGAGCGGGTCGCGGCGCGCCTCACGGCGGCGGCGCGCGGCACGCTTCGCCGGGAGTCGCGGCCCGACGGGGTGGATTACCTGGCCCTGGTCGATCCGAAAACGTTCGCGCCGGTTCGCCGTCTCGACCGCCGAAGCCTCTTGATCGCGGCGATCCGGATCGGCCGGACCCGCCTCATCGACAACCGATTCCTGAACCCTGGAGGCCGCGCCTGATCGCCCCCAACGCCACGCCCCCCTTCACCGCGCTCATCCTGGCCGCGGGGATGGGGAAGCGGATGAACTCCGACCTTCCCAAGGTGCTCCACCCCGCGTTGGGAAAGCCCCTGGTCGGGCACGTGCTCGACCAGTTGAAGCCGCTGCGTCCCGACCGGGTGGTGGTCGTCGTGGGGCACCGGGAGGAGCTGGTTCGCGCCGCCCTCCGGGATCGAACGGTCCAGTTCGTGACCCAGTCGCCGCAGCTCGGCACCGGCCACGCGGTGCAGGTCGCGTGGGACGAGGTGCAGGCGGGCGCGCCGATCGTGATGGTGCTGGCCGGCGACATGCCGCTCGTGCGCACGGTTTCGCTCAAGCGCCTCCTCGAACGGCACGCGGGCGAGCTGAACGGCGCCACCTTTCTCTCGGCGCTTCTCGACGACCCGGCGGGATACGGCCGCGTGATCAAGTCGCACCGAGGGGAGTTCCAGAAGATCGTCGAGGAGAAGGACGCGACGCCGGCGGAGCGCAAGGTCTCCGAGGTGAACTCCGGGATCTATTGCTTCAACAAGGAGGCGCTCCATGACGCGCTCTCGCGCCTGAGCTCGGACAACAGCCAGAAGGAATACTATCTGACCGACACGCTCGCGCTGATGAAGGAGAAGGGAATGCGCGTGGGGGTCGAGCTGGCCGCCGACGCGCGCGAGTGCTTCGGGGTAAACACGCCCGAGCAACTCCGAATGGTCGAGGAAACGCTCCAGGCGTGGGGAGAGGGCTGACATGGAGCGGATCTGGGCGGCGTGGAGGATGAGTTATGTCGCCGGCGCGTCGAAGCGGACCGCCGGTGGGTCGAAGGGGAAGGGTCGCAAATCCGCCAAACCCAAGTCTCCGTGCCTCTTCTGTGCCTTCGGCCGAAAGCGCCCGGCGCCCGGGAACCTGCTCCTCGCCGAATCGCCCCTCTCGCTCGTCATGTTGAACCTCTACCCTTACAATGTAGGGCACGTCATGGTCGCGCCCCGGCGCCACATCGGGGCCCTCTCGGCGATCACCGCCGAGGAGGCGGTGGATTTGACGTCCTGGCTGGGCCGCCTGGAGCGTGCGCTTCGACGGGAGTACCGGCCCCAGGGACTCAATCTCGGCGTGAACGTGGGCCGGCCGGCCGGGGCGGGTGTCTTGGGCCACCTTCACTGGCACGTCGTTCCGCGATGGAACGGCGACACGAACTTCATGCCCGTCACCGGGGGCGCGAAGGTGATTCCGGAGTCGCTCGACCGGACGTATCGGCGGCTGAAACGCGCGCTCGCCGCGACCTCGTCGCGGCGTGCCCGCTGACGGCGCCGGAACGACATGGCGAAGAAGGCGCGGGCCGGCTCCTCGGCGCTCGACGCGGCGATCGCCGTCTTCTTCATCGTGATCGCCGCCTGCGCGGTTTCCATCGCGCTTCGCGTCGGGCCGAGGTCGGCGGGACGCCCGAAGCAACCGATCCGGATCGAGCTTCTGAACGGGAGCGGAAGGGCCGGACTGGCGGGTGAATTGGCGTCGTACCTGAGGGACGGAGGGTTCGACGTCCTGGAAGTGAGCAACGCGGACCGGATCGACTACCGGACCACCCTGGTGGTGAGCCGAACGGAAGCGCCGGAACCGGGTAAGATCGTGGCCGACTATCTGGGGACAAGCCACGTGATCCAGCAGATATCCTCACAGGAGATGATCGACGTCACGGTTATCGTGGGCCGGGACGCACGGCGCTGGACCCAGGCGCCGTAACCACCACGGAGCCCTGCGGGGCTCGGAGAGGCGGACCGAAAACATGTTCAACATCGGACCCCAGGAGCTTTTCTGGCTCTTCCTGATCGTGCTTTTGATCTTCGGAGCCAAGCGGATTCCGGAGATCGGCCGCGGGATCGGGCGGGGGATCCAGGAATTCAAGAAGGGGATGCGCGACGTGGAGACGGAGCTCAACGTGAGCGACAAGCCGGCGACGCGCGAGGGCTCGAACGAAGAGCGGAAGCCCTAGCTCCCGAAATCGACCTCGAAACGAGAAGCCGGGCCGGCGATTCCCGCCGACCCGGCTTTTTCGTTGTCCGCTTCGCGCGCGGTGCCCGATCAGGCGTCGAAGTAGTTCTCCCGGTAGTCCTTGATCTTCGCCCGCCGGCGCACGTCCTGCATCCACTCCGTGTAGAGTGCCTGCCGGCGTTCGTTGAGCAGCGACTCGCGGATCTGCTGCTCCTTCCCGCGGAACTCCTCCTCGGTCGGCGTCGTGCGCGACTCGATGAACGCCAGGTAGACGCCCGCCTCCCCGGATAACGGTTGCGACCAGGTCGCGTTGGCCAAGGGGAAGAGAGCCCCGATGACGTGCGGCTCGCGGACCCCGATCGACCCCAAGAAACCGTTCCGCGTCACGGCGTCCGCCACGACCGGGCGCCCGTGGTGAGCCGCCGCGGCCTGCGCCTCGGTGCTCCCGGCCGTCACCAGGGCCCGCGCCTCCGCCGCCGCCTGCCGCGCCCGATCCACTTTCATCGAGCGGATCAACGCGAGCTTCACGTCGCGCCGAATCTTGTCGAACGGGCGCACGCCTTCGTCCCGGCGGTCGAGGATCTTGTACAGGAACCATCCGTTCTCGCTCGGGACCGCACGGGAAATGGAGCCGATCCGGGCCCGGAACATCCACGCCTCCACGTCCGGGAATCGCTCCAGGATGGAATTCCCGCTCTGGCCCATGGAGAACCACTGCGAGTCGTACGTCCGGAAGCCGTGCCGCGTGGCGACCGGGCCGAATCCCTCGCGCTCGGCCTCCGTCCTCGCCTTTCCGGTCAGCTCGCGGATGGCGCGAACGGCGTTCGGACCCGGGGTCACGTTCATCAAGATGTCGCGATACTGGATCCGCTCGCCCTTCGTCGCCGGGTCGGTCTCCCGCTTCTGCACCTGGAAGATGTGGAGCGAGCGCTCATCCTGGACGATGTCCGAGATCTGGCCCGCGGGAACGTTCCTTAGTCCGTTCCGGACGGCCGGCGGCAGCTCGTCGAGGAGCCGCCCGATCCCGTTGTCCCCGCCCATCGCCGCGTTCGACCCTTCGGAGTACGTCCTGGCGAACTTCGGAAAGGAGTCGGGCGTGGCGCGCGCCTGCTCGAGGACCCCACGGAGACGCTCCCGCACGGCGGCGTAGTCCCCCTCGTCCGGCTTCCGCGGGACCAGGAGCACGGCGACCTGCACCTCTTGGGGTCCGCTGAATTCCTCGGGGTGGCTCTTGTAATACCCTTCGATGTCGGCGTCGCCGATCCGCGTCGTGTCGACCGAGAAGGAATCGGAGGGGAACTGGAGCAGGTGAACCTTGAGACGCTCGCTCTCCAGCGCAAAGCGCTCGCGGATATCGCCCTCCGAGACCTTCGCGGCGGCGATGACGGCCTCCTGCAGCTTCTGGACCGGCAGGGTCTCGGCGACGAGCGCCTCCACCTGAGCCCACGGAACCTGCGAATTGGGATTGTCCAACTCGGCCAGGTACTTTCGGTAGTCGAACTGGCCGTTCGTCTTGAACCCCTCGGCTTGCGTGATCACATCCGGCGGCGCCAGGCGAACCGCCATCTTGATTTCCTCGGGGGTCGCGCCGATGCCCCTCCGCTTGGCTTCCTGGGCCATCAGGGTGTTCCGGACCACCATCTGCCACGCCTGCTCCCGGACGTACGCGTCCTCGCCGGGCTGGAGCTCGCGCTTCAGCCTCCCGATCATTCCGTTGTACGTGTTGGAGAAGACGTCCATTCGGACGGGCTCGCCGTTGATCTCCGCGATGACCCCGGTGGGACCCTGACCGGTTCGCCCCGAGTCGAGGACGCCGCCCAATTGCAGGATCCCGAATCCGACCAGGAAGATGATGGCCGTGATCCAGATGATTATCTTCATGTTGTCGCGCAACGACTGCATCATGGTCCGAGATCCTCACGGCCGAGGTGACAAAGACGGCGCCCGGTGGGGCGCCGCGGGAAGACTCATTCGGACAACAAGGCTAACAACGGGCCGCCGCCGGCGCAAGCGCGCGTTCCCGGGCGTCCGGGGCGCCGGAACGCCCGTTTTGGGTTGACGTTCCGCATGGCACGAGGCAACGTGACCTCAGCGGTTCTCGAGCGACGGCGGAGGGTTTGAATGGCACGCGTGGAAGCACCGGAGATCGATCGAGAGCTCCTCCTCAACGTGCTGGACGCGCTGGACACGGGCCTCTTGGCACTGGACGAGGATCGCCGGATCGTCGCGATCAACGAAACGCTCGCGCGCGGATGGGGCGTGGATCGCGCGGAGGCGACCGGCCGTGCGCTTTCCGAGGTCTTCGAGTCCGAGACCGAGCGCTGGTACCTGCCGGAGCGCGGCGCGCGCGGCGAGTCGGGGCGGGCGACCCGCGACGTACGCGGCACGGTGGCCGAGCGGGAAGTTCTGATGCGGTACAGCGCCACCTCCCTCGGGGACGGCGGGGCCGTCCTGATCCGCGTGGAGGATTTGGTCGACGCCGACACCGAGGAAGAGGTCTTCCGCAACACCGAGCGCCTGATCTCCCTGGGCGAGCTCTCCGCGCGCGTCGCCCACGAGATCCGAAACCCGCTCACGGGGGTCCGCACGACCGTCCAGTTCGTCGCCTCCAAGCTCCGCGGCGGCGATTCCCGCCGCGACGACCTGAACGACGTGCTGAAGGAGCTCGACCGGATCGAGCAGATCATCACGGACCTCCTCCTCTTCGCGCGACCCCAGGCGGGCAAGCCCGTGACGACGGACATGCGCGAGGTGGTCGAGAAGGTCCTCGACAACCTGGCGCGCCGCCTGAACGACGCGGGCATCGAGGTGGAACGCGATTTCGACCCCGAGGAGAGCCTGCCGATGGTGTCGGTGGATCCCGACATGGCCCAGCAGGTCGTCCTGAACCTCCTCATCAACGCGATCCAGGCGATGCCGGAGGGAGGCACGATCCGCGTCAGCTCGGGTCTTCGCCGCACGCGGTACAAGAAGGCCTACGTCGACGTCTCGGTGATCGACTCCGGGCCGGGGATTCCGGACGAGGTGAAGGAGAAGATCTTCGATCCGTTCTTCACGACCCGATCGATGGGGACTGGTCTGGGCCTTTCGATCTCCCTCCAGATCGCCCGCGAGCACGGCGGGAACCTGACCGCGCGGAACCTGACCCAGGGCGCGGCGTTTCGCTTCAGCCTCCCGGCCATGACCGCCGTGGACGCCGAGGAGCCGAAAGAGGAGAAGAACTGACGTGAAGCTCCGCGTCCGCGTCGCCGACGACGAAGAGCTAATCCGGAAGTCGCTGACGAAGCTGCTTCGGGCGGAGGGATACGACGTCGACTCGGTGGGCACGGCGGCGCAGGTGCTGGAGTCGGTCCGCCGCGACCCGCCGCACGCCTTGATCCTGGACCTTCGTCTTCCCGACGGGAGCGGCCTGGACCTCCTGCCCCGCCTCAAGACCCTCGCTCCGGACCTCAAGGTCGTCGTCATCACCGCGTTCGGGGACCTGCCGACGGCGGTCGAGGCGATGCGTCAGGGAGCGACCGACTTCCTGAAGAAGCCCTACGAGATGGACGAGGTGCTGCTGGCCGTCGAGCGGCTCCGGGCCGGGATCGTCCAGGAGACGCAGCTCGACGCGTTTCGCCGCGGGGAGCTGGAGACGTTCGTCAAGACCAAGATCGTCGGCGAGTCCCCCGCGATGGCGCGGATCTGGGACGTGACCTCGAAGGCGGCCCAAAGCGAGACGACCACGGTTCTGATCGAGGGGGAGAGCGGCACCGGCAAGGAGCTGGTGGCCCGCGCCATCCACTTCGACAGCGCCCGGCGGGACGCGCCGTTCCTGGCCCTCAACTGCTCGTCGTTCCAGGAGCAACTCCTGGAAAACGAGCTGTTCGGCCACGAGCGCGGCGCCTTCACCGACGCCCGCGAGCCCAAGCGCGGGTTGGTGGAGCTGGCCGACGAGGGGACGCTCTTCCTCGACGAGATCGGCGACCTGCCGGCGCCGACGCAGGCCAAGCTCCTCCGATTCATCGAGGATCGCACCTTCAAGCGGGTCGGCGGCTCGGCGGACCTGAACGTCGACCTTCGAATCGTGGCCGCGACCAATCGCGAGCTCGACGCGTCGGTCAAGGACGGGCGCTTCCGCCAGGATCTCTACTATCGACTCAAGGTCGTCTCGATCCTCCTGCCGCCGCTCCGCGAGCGCGGCGACGATGTGCTCCTCCTCACCCGGCATTTCCTCTCCTTATATAATGAGAAGTTCCGGAAGCGGTTCCACTCCATCGCTCCGGAGGTCGAGGTGATCCTGCGCGGTTACCGATGGCCGGGCAACGTCCGGGAACTCAAGAATTTGCTCGAGCGGATCGTCCTGCTCGAGGACGACGAGGTGCTGCGCGAGGATCATCTGCCCGCGGAAATGGTCGCGCAGGTCGAGTCGCTGCCGCGCGTGCTGCGCGACGCGCTGTCGGCTCGCGGCGAGGGCGGCGACGAGATGCCGACGCTCGCGGAAGTGGAGCAGGAGCACATCCTGAAAGTTCTCGAGCACACCGAAGGCAATCGCTCGCACGCCGCGCGGATCCTCGGCATCTCCCGCCAGAGTCTGATCGAACGCTTGAAGCGCATCGCCATCGCGCGCGGCGCGCTCTC
>Ga0075424_100000467_pt1 | contig 31542 bp, 30 predicted proteins | sample SoiMethybrSBSTD3_FD_75301 | JGI IMG/M metagenome (GOLD analysis project Ga0075424, IMG submission 75301) | Bulk soil microbial communities from a Populus tree surrounding site in Tennessee, USA - Soil MetaG P. TD hybrid SBSTD3 | ecosystem: Environmental > Terrestrial > Soil > Tree plantation... | reverse complement strand
GTGTTTGCTTGATGGGAGCCGAGTGAGGTGAGAGCTTCACGCTCGGTTCTACGAGAGGCCGGTGGTGAAACTCCGCCGGCCTACTCAACCGCTGTACTGCACACGCAATCGAAAAGGTAACTTTCGGATTCGAATGCGTACAGAAAAGTCACGACTGCGACGTGCGCTTATGCGTCTACAGGATCAGAGGCGGCGAATGCGGCACTCGCCACTACGGGAGCAAGCGTACCACCTCAATCAAATGCTTCGCGGTCACTATGCGTACTACGGCATTGCCGGAAATATTCGGGCACTGCGCGGAGGGTCCATCGTGCTGTGGAGTGTTACTGGCGCAAAATGCTGAGCAGCCGGAGTTGGAAAGGCGAGGTCTGGTGGAAGAAATTCCAGCAGATCAAGGAACGGTTCCCTCTGCTGCGACCCAAGCTGCGTCTCCCCTATGAGGCGCTGCAAGCTCTCGCTACGCTGTGAACCAACCTGTGAAGAGCGTAGTGCGGAAAATCTGCACGCTACGTTCTGTGGAAGCCGGGGACGGGTGACCGCCCCGGCCACCCGGTGGGTACCACGCAAAGTGGTATCCCTACTGCGATCTCGTTGACCGCCTTTACTAGCATGAATTTTAGTCCGGAGGATGAAGTCCGACGCCAATCAATCCACAACCTTCACATCGATTGCCTGACCCAGAATGTCCACTTGCTTGCTCTGCAACTCGTCAGTTGTGGTGTCGTAAATTTGCAGCTCGCCAGCCTGGACCACATACACAACGTTGCGCTTCGGGATTGGCTGCAGCCCGGTCACATCACCATTTACTGGTGCTATATGAACATTTGAGTTTGTGGTATCAAAAACCGACAAGCAGCCACGCACTTCTCCCGCGCTGCCGTTGCTCGGGGGAAGGTTAATGTTCGTGCATGCTCGCGCCCCAATAAATAATTGTCCATTCGCTCCCAGCTCCATGCGGTTGTGATAGCCATCGGCGATTTTGATCGTGCTGGTGTTCGATACCGTCATCGACCCGACATCAACGGTGCTCACCGCTCCACAGCTTTGCGCTTGTGTTCCGGAATCACATGCCAGCCCCGGCGGGCTGCCGGCCACGTATAAAGTCGTACCATTCAGCAAGCCGATCGTAGCGCCGCCGGTCACCGTTCCACTGCTCAGCGGAACCGGAGTTCCAGGGGTATTGCTGTTCAGATCAAGTGGCGTGACGCTCGCCTGGCTCCCGCCACATTCCGGCCCACAATTCAGCACATATGCGGTATTGTCATCGCCGCTGAAGACAGCCCATACCGGGTGATCGAAAGCAGTGCTCGAGATATCGCGAATCACGCTAGGATCCGTGGTGCCGATCAGGCTGGGAGTAACCATGGCCACGGTCTGTGGCCGGTTTCCAAAAACGAGCACGCGATCACCGTTATGGCTCTGAACCACAAACCGAGCCCCTGAGACCGGCAACGTGGCGGAGGTGGCATTATTTGTGAGGTCCAGCACCTCAAGCGCCCCTTGAGCCTGTCCTGCCAGCGGCGCGCTGGGCACCGCGACGAAGCCGGTCACATTGTCGGCCGCAACCACCATGCTTTCCGTGGGCCCCGGTAGGTTGATCGCGCTGGCCTGCCCGCCCGAACCCTGAGCTGCGCTTTCTTTCCCATTATCGACAACGGTGATGGAGTTGGCGCTGCTTGTGGAGCTAAACACCAGCGTGAACCGCTTATTGGGAAAAAGTTCCATGAGCCCGGGGAAGGGGCTGGTGGTCAGCAGCGACACCGTAGATGTGGAAAGCTTATCGTTAAGTGCATCCACCACGTTCAAAACCGGTGCAGCCGAACCGCCAACCGGCATTAATGGGTTCGAAACGAATGCCCGCAATTTGACGGGCCCCGTGGTAATCGTCCGGTTGATGTTGGGATTGTAACTTCCGCACGACACCAGAACGAAGCATGCAGCCACCAGGACCGCAAATGCCACAAAGGTCCTGTTCACACCGGGAATCTTAGAGAACATGGAAGATAAGGGATTAGATGCAAGAAGCGGATTATAACAAAGGGAGTTTCACCTCTTCGGACGTCGAATGGCACTGAATGGCCCTCCCAGATAATGCAAAACTGCTGCTCGTCTTGTATTCTCAACGCAATGGCTGGCGATCTGATTGCGCGCTTAAACAAGGCTCCGGTTCTGTGTGACGGCGCGATGGGCACCCTCCTCTACAGCAAGGGCATCTTCATCAACCGCTGCTATGACGAGATGAATGTATCTCAGTCCGAGATGATTTTTGATTTGCATCACCAGTATTTACAAGCTGGTGCAGAGATCGTTGAAACCAATACTTTCGGCGGAAGCCGCTTCCGGCTGGAGCGTCACGGTCTCGCAGACAAGGTGCACGAGATCAATGTCGCCGGTGCCCGACTGGCACGGATCGCCGCCAAGAGTTTCGATGTGTGGGTAGCTGGAGCCGTGGGCCCGCTTGGGATTCGCATTGAGCCGCTCGGCAAAACTTCGTTCCAGGAAGCACGCGCAGCCTTCCGGGAACAGATTGCGGCATTGGCCGAAGGCGGAGTGGATCTGATTATTCTGGAAACATTCGGCTACGTGGAGGAGCTGCATCAGGCGATCCTCGCGGCCAGAGATGTCGCACCGAAGCTTCCGCTGGTCGCGCAAGTGACCATCGACGAAGACGGCAACTGTCTGGACGGCTCGACCCCGGAAACTTTCACGCCACGCCTTGAGGAATGGGGAGTGGACGTGATCGGCTGCAACTGCAGCGTGGGTCCTGTAGCGATGCTGGATGCCATCGAGCGGGTGCGTGCGCTCACTGCCCTGCCCTTGTCGGCACAACCGAACGCTGGCGTGCCCCGCTCCGTCGAAGGCCGCAACATTTACTTGTGTTCACCGGAATACATGGCCAGCTACGCGCGCAAATTCGTGGCGGCGGGAGTGCGGATCATAGGCGGCTGCTGTGGCACTACGCCCGACCACATTCGAGTGATGAAGTCCGCGTTGCGGGTGGGCGAAGCCCGCTCGAAGGTCGCGAAACCTCCTGACAAAGGCGGAAAGAAACCCGTGGCGGCACCGGCGCTCCCCTTGCAACAAAGATCGCGTGTGGGAGCGAAGCTGGCATCCGGCGAATTTGTGAGCATGGTGGAGATTGTCCCACCCAAAGGCACCGACATTCGCAAGGAAATCGAGGGCGCGCGTTTTCTGAAGTCGGTGGGCGTCGATGCCATCAACATTCCCGATAGCCCACGGGCGTCAGCCAGAATCAGCAATCAGGCGCTCTCGTTGCTCGTTCAGCAGGAGGTGGGAATCGAAGCCGTCCTGCACTACACCTGCCGTGATCGCAATGTGCTCGGCATCCAATCCGACCTGCTGGGCGCCGCAGCCATCGGTCTGCATAACCTGATCTGCATCACCGGCGATCCACCAAAGATGGGCAACTATCCCGACGCGACCGCCGTCTTTGACGTCGACGCGATCGGCCTGGTCAACATCGTCCACAATCTGAACCGCGGCTTGGATATCGGAAACAACCCCATCGGTGCCGGCACGGCATTCGTAATCGGTGTGGGCGCCAACCCTGGTCTGCCCAATCTTGATGAAGAAATCCGCCGCTTTGAATACAAGGTGCAAGCGGGAGCCGAATACGCCGTCACGCAGCCGGTGTTTGATCTCAGTCTCCTGGAGAATTTCCTGCGACGCATCGAGCCCTTCCGCATACCTGTTATCGCGGGCATCTGGCCGCTGGTAAGCGTTCGCAACGCCGAGTTCATGAAAAACGAGCTGCGGGTCTCGGTGCCGGATTCCATTCTGGAGCGCATGGCTCGAGCCAAGACCCCCGACGCCGCCCGCGAAGAAGGCATAGCGATCGCGCGGGAAATGCTCATCGCCGTGCGAAGCATGGTGCAGGGCGCGCAAATCAGCGCCCCGCTCGGCCGATATGCATCCGCAGTGGATGTGCTCGAAGCTCTGGGCACTTCGCACTCTGCATCGGTGTCAGGGGATATATAGAGGCACTTGAGGTTTAAACCTTATTCGGTCGCACAAATTTTTACAGTATTTACCCGATGCTTCGCAGTGCGATCTGCATTAAACTACGTAGGGAGTCTCCCTCTTGCCAAAGTTTGAAGATTGCCTGCAGCGTCTCGAGACGATTGTTCAGGAACTCGAGAAAGGCGATGTGCCTCTCGAAAAATCCTTGACGCTTTTTGAGGAGGGCATGCAGCTTTCAGCCACTTGCCGGAAAGAACTGGAAGATGCCGAAGGCAAAGTGGAGATTCTCCTGAAGCAGAACGGCAAACTCCGGGCCGAGCCGTTCGATACCTCCAACGAAAAAGGCCAGCTCCGCAAGTAGTGGAAACAAAATCATCTGCGCGGCTATCCATCCCCCCGGCTGGAAGCGACGCAGTTTAGCAGCACCGTAGCACGGTGAATTCCGAGGTAGTCATGCAGTACTCAAGTGTTGTCCTCCTCCAGGGTGATTCAGGGATGTCGCAGTCTCTGGTCGCTTCGTTGTGTAACTCCTTCCACTCGGTTCGGGCCGTGCGTTCGGTTGACGAATTGCGCGGCAGCATCGCCAAAAACCGGGCTGACGTAGTAATTCTGGACATCGAAAAGGCTCCCCTGCCGGATGTGGAGCGCTTGTCACACGAGTTTCCGGAAATCTGTATCGTTTGCACCCATCGTCTCGCCGACGAAGAGATGTGGACCGCGGCGCTGAATGCTGGCGCAGTTGACATCTATCCGTCGGACGATACGCAGGGTATTCTGACCGCGGCGCTGCGTTGGCCTTCGCAGGCACACGCAGCCAGCGCATAACGTCAAGGTTCTTCTCAAAGGACGCCTGCTGCGGGCGTCCTTTTGGATTTCCAGGAGAAATCGATATTCCACTCAGCGTTAGCCCTAGACTCTTAGCTTTTTGGCTCTTGCATTTCGGATTTCGCTAAAGACCAAAAGCGGAAGACTAACGGGTAAGCGCAATCCGCTCGCTTGTTATACTCGACCTCCATGCTGAGCGAAACTCTGGAGCAGGGCCAGGCCCTGACCGACAATGCGCTCGAACGCCTGTTACCGCCGGACACTCAGCATCCCGCGTCCATCCACCGCGCTATGCGCCACAGTGTGTTCGCCGGAGGCAAACGTCTCCGGCCGATTCTTTGTCTGGAAGCTGGACGTTTGATCGCCGCCACTCTCCCGCAAGGTATCGAAGAACTCGGCGCTGCCCTGGAAATGTTGCACACCTACTCGTTGATCCACGACGACCTCCCAGCGCTCGACGATGATGACCTGCGCCGAGGCCGTCCCACGTGCCACAAAGTTTTCGGCGAGGCCACAGCAATCCTCGCCGGTGACGCGTTGCAGACTCAGGCCTACCAGGTACTGGCTCGCATGCGCTGCTCGGCCGAAGCGCGCGTACGCATCATTGGGGAAATCGCGCGCAGCACCGGCACTATCGACGGCATGATCGGCGGCCAGATGGTGGATCTCGAAGCCGAGCACACCCGTCCCGACGTGGAGATGCTGGAGTACATCCATCGCTCAAAGACTGCGGCCCTGATCACCGCCAGCGTTGTGAGCGGCGGCTTGTATGCCGGTGCGAACGATGATGCGATCGTTAAGTTGCGAACTTTCGGCCACTCGATTGGCCTAGCATTTCAAATCATTGACGATGTCCTGGACGTCACCCAAACCTCTGCCCAGCTCGGCAAAACTGCCGGCAAAGACAGCGCCGCCGAAAAAGCCACCTATCCCGCCCTGTTCGGGATCGATGAATCCTTGAAGAGAGCCGACACCCTCGCAGCCACAGCCTGCGCCGCATTGGACGAATTCGGCCACAGAGCTGAGATACTTAAATCCTTGGCCCGTTTTCTTGTTGAAAGAAAGAAGTAACGGATTTGACGGCGATCCGGTTCCCGCTTACGCCACGCGTGTCCCGCAGTCTCTGAGAAAAGGGTCGCTTCGGTAAGCCAGGCTCCGATGATACCCACATTGATTTTTTAGCCGACTAATCATCTAGAATAATCATCTAGATGATGCGAAGGATCGGATTATTCGAAGCCAAACAAAAACTCTCCGAGCTCGTCGACCGCGCCACTGAGGGAGCGTATCGGCATCACGCGCCGCGGAAAACTGGCGGCACTAATCATCTCAGCCCGCCCACAAGTCAGCGTGGAGAATGTTTTCCACGACATCGAGCGTCTACGCAAAAAAGCTCGCCGCTGCAGAGGCTTCAGCTCGAAGCAGTTAATCGAGGAAGGCCGGACTTGAGCAGCTTCGTTCTGGACGCTTCCGTCGCCCTGGCCTGGTTCCTGGAACGACCCGTTCCCGCCTATGCCACCCACGCCCGCCAGTCTTTGATCAGGGGAATGCGGGCCTTCCCGCGCTTTGGCACCTGGAAATGGCCAACGGCCTTGCAGTCGCGGAACGCCGCCGAATGCTGGCAACCGCAGACGTGGCGCGCTCCCTAACCTACGTTGAGCAACTGACCGCGGCCATCGAAACCAACACCGACCTCGTCCCCTTCCGCCAGGCCCTGAATACGGCACGCGCTTTCCACTTGTCCGCTTACGATGCCGTCTATCTCGACCTTTCGCAGGTCGAGGCGCTCCCCCTCGCCACCCTGAACCAGGCCCTGCGCACCGCCGCCACGCGCGCAGGTGTGGAACTGCTGCGCCATAACAAGAGAAGGTAGGTTGATCCCCGTGGTCTTCGCTAAACTGATGATTCCCAAACATCGCAGGAGAGGGGTATACCATAAGCGGAAGGAGCTCCAAAAAACCGCTACGGAGGCTGACCGGTAACCATGACGAGTGTCAATTCGCGCAAAGGGGTGATCGGAATCCTGACCGGTGGAGGCGACGTGCCGGGGCTGAATCCGGCGATTCGCGCCGTCACTATACGGGCGCTGCGCGAGGGGTACCAGGTGATGGGGATTCGGCGCGGGTGGGCGGGGCTGGTGGAAATTGTGCGCGAGAAAGATCATGACAACAGTGACAACTTTCAGCTCCTCACGGAAGAGATTGTCAATCGCGCCGGGCGTACGGGAGGGACGTTTCTGCACAGCTCGCGAACCAATCCGGCGAGTGTGAAGAAGTCCAGCCTGCCGCCACATCTTAAGGACAAGTACACCGCTGATAAGAACGACCTCACTCCGGAAGTGTTGAAGAACCTCGAATGGCTGGGCATCAACTTTCTGATCCCGATTGGTGGCGACGACACCCTGAGTTATGGCGTGCGGCTCTACCAGGAAGGACTGAAGGTGGTCGCCATTCCGAAGACCATGGACAACGATGTGCCCGGAACCGATTATTGCATCGGCTTCAGCACGGCAGTGACGCGCACCATCCACTTGACGAATAGTTTGCGCACTTCGGCGGGATCGCATGAGCGGTTTCTGGTGCTGGAAGTCTTTGGACGATATGCGGGTTTTACAGCAATGCTGCCAACCATGGCAGGAGCGGCGAACCGATGTGTGATTCCGGAGCACAAGTTCAACATTGAGCGGCTGACAGAATTGCTGGTGAGTGACCGCTGCAAGAACCCCAGCCGCTACTCAGTGGTGATCGTTTCCGAGGGAGCCATGTTTGAAGACGGAGAGATGATCTTTGAGAAAGAAACTACGGATGCTTTTGGCCATAAGAAGCTGGGGGGCATCGGCGATCTGGTTTCGGAAAAACTCAAGGAACTGTCGCCGAAATTCAATCATGGAAAGGCAATCGACGTAATCAATCAGAAGCTGGGATATTTGGTGCGCTGTGGCGACCCAGACGCGATTGATTCTGTCGTGCCCATGGCGTATGGAAATCTGGCGCTCGATCTGCTGCTTAGCAGGGTTCATGGGCGTCTTGTGGTGCTGAAGAACGGCCGCTACGACAACATGCCGATTGATGCGGTGGTCGCGTCGAAAAAAGTTGTGAATGTGAAGGAGCACTACAACGTGGATCGCTTAAGGCCTCACTATCACAGCTTCGAGATGAAGCCCCTGTTCATCATGACTAGCGAGGCCGTGTAGCTATTTCAACTGGTTCAGCAACTCCGCAGGAACCTTCGGAAACGGAGGAAACTCCTGAGAGAATCCTTTGAACAACGAAACCGTTTCCTCGGCGCGCCTGGTGCCGTCATCCACCGCAATTTTGTGATGATTGGGTTTCGGGTCATCCCAGGGCCAAGGCGCGTAGCCCTCCCATAAGGAAACGCCGGCGTAAGCGCCGTCTTTGCGCAGGATGTAGTAAGTCATGTCCATGAAGCGCAGCCTGCTCATGTCATTATTGTGATTGCGCGCGATGCGCTTCAGCGCATTCATGCCAGCTTCCTGCGGCGACATGCCACGACGCATGTTCTCCACAATCGTATGTGCGCCCGCAACCTTGATGTTCTCTTCCCCACTGCCCGTCGCACCCGCGGAGCCTACATCCTGATCGGTGTAGCAGCCTGCGCCGATGATTGGCGAATCGCCGACACGTCCCGGCAGTTTGAACGCCAGGCCGCTGGTGGTGGTACAGCCGGAGATCTCGCCCTTCTCGTTCAGCGCAGAACAATGGATAGTTCCAGTGGGCGGGAATAATACTTTGCGGATCGCGTGCGCGCGGTGTTCAGGCTCGATGCCCAGGTCAGCAGCCATCTGCTGCAGCTTGCTAAGGCGTTCTTGCCATATTTCACTTTGCGGAGCCGCTTCCGGCGGCTTCCATTGCGGATCGGAAACACCTGGTCCCCACCAATCGTCCGTTGAGTGATATTCCTTCCACAATAACCACACCTTGCGCGAATGCTCAGTAAGCAGGTTCTCGCGCGGAAATCCGTGGGCCACGGCGAAGCGCTCTGCCCCTTCCGCAACCAGCATCACGTGCCCAGTGTGCTCCATGACTGCTTTGGTGACGAGTGACACATTCTTGATGTTGCGAACTCCGCCCACCGCACCGGCCCGGCGGGTGGGCCCATGCATGCAGCAGGCATCAAGCTCAACGACTCCCTCCTCATTGGGCAGTCCGCCCAGGCCGACTGAGTCATCCCTGGGATCATCTTCGGGACCTTTGACTACCTTCAGAGCGGCGTCCAGTGTGTCGCCGCCGTTCTTCAGGAACGCGAATGCGTCGTCAAGGTAGTTGAAGCCATTGTTGGCTGAGATGATGATAGGGCGCTTGCCGGCTAGAGTTCGAGTCGTGGCTTGCTTCGAGCCTTCTTTCCTTTCCTGAGCCTTCAAGCCGAGTGAGAGAGAACCAGCAACGCCAGTTGCGAGGAATTCGCGGCGGGAGAAGGACATTTGTGCTCCTGAACCGATGAGGGTTCAAAAGCATATCACGCAAAACTGACGGCATGCGGCCAGCCCTGAGGCAGCGTGGCACGTCGGGGCCGCGCTTTTGAGGGCTACAACAAGGCATCTTCGATTCCCGGTTAGAATACGTCTCGCTATGCTCTTCGGGATGGCAGCTACAGGAGAGTGGAGCGGAAGAGCGACTTAAGAGGCCGCAAGTCGACCATTCTTGTTCTGATCGGCGCGGAAGCGGAGCAGGGCGGCGATGTTCCCCGCCATGTCGAGTTTAGGCTCGTTCTTTACATAGATCAGTTCGACATCGCGGCGGATGGCTGCCGGAATAATGGCATCACAGACGTCTTCGAGCTCACGCGTGCTCCGCCCACACAGAGGGCAGTAGCGCACCATGTGGGCGTCGAGATGTCCGCACGAGGCGCATTCTACCGCGGGGGTCGAGTAGTTCTCGCCCAAGAGCAAAGTCTGGACTTCGCCCATTTCCAGGGAGCGGAGCACGCGGCGCAGGCCAGTTACTCCGCGCCGGTCGCTTTTAGCTTCGTCCAACACCTCTTGTACCAGCTCCCGCCGCCGACGATCTTGAAATTCCTTCAGAACCTTTCCCGCGCTCTCCCGGATTTCATTTTCACTGATCGTGCCTATGTCAGCGGAAAAATGACCCAGCAGGCGTTGCTTCACGTAGGGATGAAGGTAGGTTTGAAACTCAGGCCAGTTACTCAGGTGGCATCCGACGATGAGGGCTTCGAAACGTCCCTTCTCCGATTTTTCCTTGAGATGTGCAGAAACGTTCTTGAAATGATGCATAACGTCCCCATGAACACTGCGCTCCGCGTGGCCGGCATCGTAGCCGCCGAAACCATCGCTGCGGCCGCGGCGCGGCAGCGAATGGAATAGAGATTCACGTTCTGTCAGTTCATCCAGACGCAACTCAAGGAAGCGAGCGCGCTGGCGATCAACGAGCACAATCCAGAGCAGCCGTTCGGCTCCCAGCAACGCCGCTAATGGTTTGAGGCGAAAACGGCGGTTGACGAATAGCTGCGTACCGGAAAGGCGGGGGGGGAGGTCAAACTCACGCCAGAAATTGTGAGCACCGCAGGCAAAGACCGCCTTCGCGCGTGTTTGATTCCCATGCAAGCTGCCCGCGAGATCAAGAATGCGCTGCAGGTCGGTACGAGTGCCGTTCTTCTTGCCGTCCTTTTCGGCTTCGCGCAGGGCATTGCGCACGAGATCTTTGGCCAGAATGGATTCCTCGTGATGAGATTTACTGTGCGGGGTCTGCGGCTGAAAGTAGAAGCTGAGGGCGCACTGCGAATTTGTTTCACATTGAAATTCTGCCAGTTCACGAATCTCTTCACGGGCAATCATGGGTCCTCCCGGTCAGGTTGAGCTAATCGCCTGCGGTGTTCTGGAGTAATTTGTCTTTGAAACGATTAGCTATGGGAGGCGAACGGCGGAGGTGTTCGCGAGCGGCATTGATGGAAGCGCGTATCTCTTCCGGCTTGCGGTCAGTGATTGCTGAAATTTCCTCCACCGAAAATCCCTCAATCGTGTGCAGAATGAATGCCTCGCGATCGGCACGCTTGGCACCACCCAGCGCGAATTGCACCAAGGTAATCAACTCGTCGGTGTAAGCGACATCTTCGGGTGTGGCAATGCGGGTGTCGGGAATGACACTCTCTTCCGTCAGTATTTCATCCGGTTGATGATACTGAAGCTCGGCTTCATCGCTGGCGCGGACATTGGGAGCGCGGGCCGATTCTTCGAGGTGAACCGAGGAGAGATGATCGTTGGCGCGGGCGGCCAAGTCGCCAAGGGAGCGAATCGCCAGCCGATAAAGCCACGCTTCGAGTGCTAACCTCTCCGGTTTCTCTGAGCCATCGCCCAGGGCACGGGCAATGACTTCATCGATGACTTCTTCTTTGGCGACGGAGTCGGGAGGCATTTGTTCGGCGGCCTCACGGAAGTAAATTTCCCGCTCCACAAAACGGTCGAGGCGCGCCAGGTTCACGTTCACGTAGGAACGAATATCGTCAAGCGAGACGGTCGAAGGCTGTACAGCCGCTACAGTCTCTTCAAACGGAACCTGTGGCTCACGACGCGCGGAACGGCGGCGGCGCCATTTGTGTGAATTGCGCAACAGATCTTTATGACGCGTGACCTGTTGCAGCAAGTCGTCGCACACGGCTTTCAGGGCGGCGGCAGCAGTGGGAGCCGATTCTTGCACAGCCATCTGTCCTGAAGGAAGGCGCAGGTTCAATGAAACCACGAAACCTTCGCGCGGGGAATTTTCTTCAACGATACCTTTTAAGTGTATGAGTTCAGGCCGAAACACCTGCAAACGCTTTTGCAGTTTATGAACGATGTGATTGATTTCTTTTTCGATGTCAGGAGTTTTTCGAACTTTGTAGCTGATGTGCACATTCATGCGGGCCTCGGAAACGGGTAGCGGATCCCGTGAAGCTTGTTGCTACAGCCTGATTCTACACCCAGGCAAGAGGAGGCGAATCTGCAAAATCCTCCTCGCGCTGCCTGCGGCGGTGCACTTCGGAACGGAGTGCATTACAGTTCTTTGATCATGCGTTGCCCAGTGCTATCAAATGCGGTATGCATTCGAGCAGTTCAAGAATCCCTCACTCCCGCTCCCTGTGCTAACCTGCTGGCAGCGCGCTTAGCGTAGGGTTTTCCGCGATGGATTCCTCGCCCAAAATCTGCATCGGCACCGCGGGATGGTCCTATAAGGACTGGGAGGGCGTTTTTTATCCCTCGGGCATGCATCACCGCAAACAGCATCCGCTGGACTTGCTGGCGCAATGCTTTGATGTGGTTGAGATCAACACGTCATTCTACGGACATATCAAACCTCATCTGGCCAAGCTGTGGGCGCGCAGAGCTGCAGCCGTGAACTCGAAGTTCACGTTCACTGCTAAGCTGCATCGCTCCTTCACGCACAATCCGCTGGCAGTAATGGAACCGACGTCGGCGGCGAGCATTCGGCCTACTGACGAAGATGAGCAGCTCGCCCGCGAAGGTTTGGAGGCCTTGGCAGCGGAAGGGAAACTTGGCGCACTGCTCATCCAGTTTCCAGTTTCGTTCAAGAACACTTCATTGAACCGCGAATATGTAGAGCAAGTAACGCGGCAGTTCATCGAATACCCGCGAGTAGTGGAAGTGCGCCATGATACCTGGAATAATCCGGAGACGATCCGTTATTTCACCGAGAGAAATATCGCATTCTGCAACATCGACCAACCGCTGATCGGGCGGTCCATGGGCGCCACTGAACATGTGACTTCGGGGCTGGGTTATGTGCGACTACATGGCCGCAACTACGACCAGTGGTTCGAAGCCGAAAAACCGCACGATCGATACAACTACCTTTACACCGAAGCTGAGCTAAGCGGCTGGAAGGACAAGATTGAACGCATTGCGCATAAGGCTGAAATTACGTACGTGATCGCAAACAATCACTTTGAAGCCAAGGGCGCAGTGAACGCATTGCAGGTGAGACATATGATGACGGGTGAGCGCCTGAAAGCTCCGGAGCCATTGCTGAGGCATTATCCCGACTTGGGGAAGATTGCCGATCCATTGTACGAACCTGGAGCCAGTTCAGAGTTGCCGCTGCTGGCATGACTCAGATGCCTGCTGTCGTTTCTTCCCTCACCGCGTAGTGCGACTCGACATAGTCGTCAAGAATGTGGATGAACTCGGCGACGATCTTCTCGCCGCGCAAGGTGGTAAACAGGCGTCCGTCAACGTACACCGGAGCTTTCGGCTCTTCAAAGGTTCCCGGCAAGGAGATCCCCAAGTTGGCGTGCTTCGATTCGCCCGGGCCATTGACTACACAACCCATCACGGCGACTTTCATTTCTTCTACTCCGGCGTAGTGTCCCTTCCAGACCGGCATCTGCTCGCGAATGTAGGACTGAATCTGTTCCGCCATCTCCTGGAAAAATGTGCTGGTAGTGCGTCCGCAGCCGGGGCAGGCCGTGACCTGGGGAGTGAAGCTGCGGATGCCGAGCGACTGCAGAATCTGCTGCGCGACGCGGACTTCCTCCGTGCGATCGCCGCCGGGCGCAGGAGTCAGGGAAACACGAATCGTATCGCCAATGCCTTCCTGCAAAAGCACACCCAGAGCTGCACTCGAAGCCACGATGCCCTTTGCTCCCATGCCGGCTTCTGTCAATCCCAGATGCAGGGGATAGTTGCAGCGCGCCGCCAGTGAACGATACACATCGATCAAATCCTGCACGCCGCTGACTTTGGCGCTGAGGATGATTTGGTCCGGTCGCAATCCGTACTTCTCAGCCAGGGCCGCCGAGTTCAGCGCGCTTACCACTATTGCTTCCATGGTGACTTCGCGCGCGTCCTTCGGTTCGTCCAGGCGGGAGTTGTCGTCCATCATGCGCGTGAGCAGTGCCTGGTCGAGCGACCCCCAGTTCACGCCGATGCGCACCGGCTTTTGATTCTCGACAGCCACTTCGATCATGGTGCGAAAATTGGAGTCGTCCTTGCGGCCAACGCTGACGTTGCCGGGATTAATGCGGTACTTGGCGAGCGCGCGTGCGCACTCGGGATATTTCTTCAGCAGAATATGTCCGTTGTAGTGGAAGTCGCCGATGATGGGCACGCGCACGCCTCGTCGATGGAGTTGCTCGACGATGGGCGCCACTGCCGCTGCCGCTTCTTCGTTGTTGACAGTGACCCGCACCAGTTCCGAACCGGCGCGCGCCAAAGCGACGATCTGCTCGACGGTTGCGGCGAGGTCGGCAGTGTCGGTGTTGGTCATCGATTGCACCACAACTGGTGCATCCGAGCCAACGCGCACGCCGCCGACGACGGCGGTCACAGTTTTCCGGCGCTGAATGTTAGCCATGCAGAATCTTTAGTTTAGCAGATTCATTCGACAGCGCCTTGCGCAGCACTGTTCGGATTCGGCAGGTCGCAGATCAAAACTTGGTCATTGGCAATGGCGCCCCTAGACGTCTCGCCCGCAAAATCTTAGATTGCACGTAAAACTGTGCTACACGTATAATGGTGCCGTAATGAAGACCAATATAACTTTGAAGCTTGACGCCGACCTGCTACGCGAGGTGCGCGTGTTAGCCGCCCAAAAGGGCACATCGCTTAGTGCCATGCTTGCGGACAAATTAGGGGCACTCGTCCGGGAACATAAGGGATACGACCGCGCGCGACGACGCGCACTGGCAAGGCTCCGCCGAGGATACCAGCTGAATTTCAAACCACCGAAATCTCGCGACGAACTGCATGAGCGATAAGAGGTTTGTCGATACCAACATTCTTGTGTACGCGCATGACCTTGGGAGTGGGGTGAAGCATCAACGTGCGCGCGCTCTGGTCGAAGAACTTTGGGCTTCTCTTTCGGGCGTTCTGAGCACGCAAGTGCTGCAAGAGCTCTGTGTCAGTCTTCGCCGGAAAGTGCAGCCCGCGATACCGTCTGATGAAGTCCGCCAGCTGGTTCAGGACTATTTGAGCTGGGAAGTCGTGGTGAACACGGGAGCCTCCATTCTGGAGGCGCTTGAAATGGAGGCTCGCTACAGGATTTCTTTCTGGGATGCGCTGATCTTGCAATCGGCAACACAGTCAGGCGCGGCTGTCGTGTATTCAGAAGATTTCGCGGACCGGCAGTATTACGGTTCCGTCAAGATCATCAATCCGTTTGTCGAAAGTCCGAGCTAAGCCTTACAACGCTGCAATACCCTTCGCACTCAAGAACCAGAAACTATGGCAGTCTCTGCATGACTCCTGGCAAGGTCTTGGCGAGGTCGTTGTAGATCACCATGGCGGCGAAGAGGACCAGGAAGACGAATGCAGCCTGGTAGATGCGTTCCTTGATAGGCAAGCTGATGTCGCGGCGCATCAGGCTCTCGACGAAGAGGAGCAGGATGACGCCGCCGTCGAGAATGGGAATCGGCAGCAGGTTGAAGATTCCGAGGTTGAGGCTGATGGCGGAGGTCAGCATGAGAAGCGGTGTCCAACCTTTTTCGCTGGCAGCTTCTCCGGCGGCGCGGCCAATGCCGATGGGTCCTTCAATAGTGCGCAGCGAGACTTTGCGCTGGACTAACTTTTTCACCAGCTCCAGAATTAAGGCGGAAGTTTTCTTGTTGTCCTCGACTGATCGGCTGAAAGCTTGCGGGAAGCTGAGATGGGCGACGCGCATTTCATGGCTATTGCGGAAGCCGATGCGATAGCGCTTTTCGCCGGGATCTTCGGTCTGCGCCAGCACTGGCTGCACGCGAAAGGTAAGCTCGGTGTTGTCGCGCAGGACTTTGAATTCGACGGGCTGATCCTTTGTGGCTTGCAGGCTCTCAATCATCGCGTCGATTGAGGGCACGGGTTTGCCGTTCATGGCGATGATCTTGTCGCCCTCTTTGATTCCGGCTTTGGCGGCAGGCATGTCGGAATCCAAGTCTCCGACTACGAGTGCTTCCTGCGGTGCCCATCCGGCAGAACCCACCTGAGACGAAGTAACGGCTCGGGGGACAATAGTCTTCTCTATCGTTTCAGCACCGCGCAAAATGGTGATGTCGAGAGGCTGATTTGGACTGAGCATGACTCTGGGATCAAGCTGCTCCCAAGTGGGATTCTCGATGCCATCCGCGCGGACGATGCGATCTCCGGGCTGCAGTCCGGCTCTTTCTGCGGGAGAACCGTGCTTGAGCCAGCCGATTACGGCGGGCTGGTCGATGTATACCGGATATTCGTAGTGCACCATGTAGACAGCGGTGAGCAGGCCGACGGCAAGGAAGATGTTCATGGCCGGGCCGGCGACGGCGATAATGAAACGATGCCAGCGAGGGTGGGAGAGGAACTCGGCGGGATCGCCGGTGCGCTCATCCATGGGGTTCTCACCGCTCATTTTTACGTAGCCACCGAGTGGAAGGGCGGCGATACGGTAGTCGGTGTCCCCGCGCTTAAAGCCGAGAAGCCGCTTGCCGAAGCCGATGGAGAAGACCTCGACGCGAACACCGAGGAGCTTGGCCGCGGCGTAGTGGCCAAACTCGTGGATCAGGATCATGAATCCCAGAATTACCGCCACCGCGAATAGAGCCGTGAAGAACCCGGACATAAGAATGATTATTCCTTTATTTAATTTGATTCCTAAGCAGGGCGCAACGCCGCACTTCGTCCCAGTTTTTCGGTTCTTTCCTGGGCGAGGAGACGGGCTTCAGCATCTGCTTTGAGCACATCCTTAATAGATTCCAGTCTTGCGGAAGTCGTCTCCGCAAGGGTTTGTTGAATTACGCGGGGGATATCGTCAAAACCGAGCGAACCGACGAGGAAGGCGGCGACTGCCACTTCGTCCGCGGCGTTAAGTGCAACGGTTTTCGCACCACCCGCCTCCACTGCTTCATAGGCGAGCCGCAGACAGGGAAATCTTTCCATATCCGGCGGGCAGAATTCGAGGTGCCGTAAGTCCATGACCCGGAAGTGCATATCCGACGTGACCCGCTCTGGGTACGTGAGGGCATAGAGGATCGGCAGGCGCATGTCGGTCACGGAGAACTGAGCAAGTATGCTGCCATCCACGAATTCGACCATAGAGTGAATTGTGGATTGCGGATGAACGATTACCTGCACCTGCTGCGGTGCAACATTGAAGAGGCGGCAGGCCTCGATGACTTCAAAACCTTTGTTCATCAGAGTGGCGGAGTCAATGGTGATGCGGCGGCCCATTTTCCAGGTGGGATGCTCGAGCGCCTGATCTGCTGTGATTGCCGGAAAGTGCGAGAGAGGCGTTTTGAGGAACGGGCCTCCGGACGCAGTCAGCCAGATGCGCTCGACTTCGTTTATTTTTCCCGCGCGCAGGCATTGATGCACGGCATTGTGCTCGCTGTCGATGGGCAGGAGGGGCTTGTTCTGGCGACGGGCTTCGGCGGTGATCAATTCTCCGGCGGCGACGAGGCACTCTTTGTTGGCAAAACCGACGGTTTTGCCGGCCTTTACGGCTTCGTACGTGGCTTCGAGGCCAGCGACTCCAACAATGGCACTGACCACGAAGGCGGCATCAGGATGAGTCGCGACACGAACGGCGCCTGCGGAGCCGTGTACTACTTCGATTTCGGAGAGGCCAGCGCTGCGAAGGAGGTTGCGGAGACTGACAGCGCCGCTTTCGGCGGCGACTGAGATGACTCGGGGCTTCCAGCGTCGTGCCTGTTCGAAGGCGGCTTCCACATTGCGTCCTGCGGCGAGGGAGACGACTTCGAAGCGGTTCGGGTGCGACTCAACCACGCTTAGAGTGCTGCGGCCGATGGAGCCAGTCGAGCCCAGGATGGCGATGCGCCTCATGCAGAATATCTACTTTTATTTCGTGGCTGCGAGCATTGCAGCGTACTGATCTATCCAGTTTCGCTGTTCCTTTGTTTCGGGGACGGACAAACCTCGTGCCGCGCTTACCTTCTTCACAGCCGCTTGGGGGGGCACACCCTTCATTGTCAGTAGGCAAGCCGCCACTAGACTACTTCGACCGATTCCTGCACGGCAATGCACAATTACGTTCTTACCGGCAGTGAGGTCGTGGTCAATCTTGTCCAGCAGCGCAGCCAGTTCGGTTTGCGATGCAGGCACCTCGCGGTCTGAAATCGGAAACGACGCAAATCGCATGCCTCGCTCTCGCACCGCATGGGCTTCGTTAGGAAGATCAAGATCTTTCTCCTCTTCTGGCGTGAGCAACGAGACCGCCGTGTTCAGACCAGCACGTTCCCAAGCCGCGACATCATCCGTAACCCAGTCACCGCCGCGCGGCCGCGGCCCGATAGCCAGCTTCCCCGGCCAAAGCCCATCAATCCAGTACAAATCCCTCTGCATCAGCTGTTCGTTTTCCCTAACCATGATCTCGCGGGGCAGTCTATCAGCATCCACTCCACGCTGGCGGAGAATGTGAACGCGATGATTCCCCCCGGTATCGTTCCGTCCGAGGCACGCTTTCTGGCCAGGCCGGAAACAATCCTTTAGAACTTCGGTTGCAAGCCGCCGCACCTGCTCAAGTTTGGCTGCGTTGAGAGAACTAGCCCGGATGAAGCAATATCAACGGCGGGGGGGGGAGGGTCCGGCATCCTCTCCAACAAAAATTACTGTATCACGCGCCAAGCCGCATAGTACCACAGCACGGGAGCGGCGAAGAGCAGTGCATCCATTCTGTCAAGCATGCCACCGTGGCCGGGGAGAATCCTCCCCGAATCTTTCACGCCCGCACCGCGTTTGATGAGAGATTCCACGAGATCTCCCAACTGCGCCGCAATATTGATTAACGCAGAAAGCAGCAAAGCCGGCCACAGCGGCGGCTTCTCCAAGGCGAAGAAACCATTTTCTCTCGTGATTAGATGCGCGTTGAGCAGCGCAGAACTGATAGGGAGCGCATAGTTGTACAGCAACATGCCCACGATCAGACTGGCTGCCATTGAAGCCAAGGCTCCTTCCCAGGTTTTTTTGGGGCTGATGCGGGGAGACATCAGAGTGCGCCCAAGTGATTGTCCGATAAAGTACGCGAAGATATCGCCCGCCCAAACGACGAGCAGCAGATACAAGACCAGAAATGCTCCCGACCATTGCTGCCGAATTTGCACAAGCATTGCGAGCGGCAGGGAGACGTAAATGAAGGCGAATGCGGAGACCAGCGCTGCTGGAAATGCTCCGGTTAGATCGACCCGCCGCATCGCGATCGACAAAAAAACGAACGCGGCCAGTGTCGCCGCCAAAGTTGCGCCGCAGGCAAAGGCGGCAGTCGAAAGCAATGGCTTGCCAGCCCCCACATCGAAACCCAGCAGGAGAAAGAACAGAGCAACAAAGATCAGCGTGGGCCAGCGCACGGGGCGAATGCCGTAGGCTTCGGAAAGGCGGAGAAGTTCCTCGACGGCCAGCAAGGCAATCAGGCCTGCGACCGCGGCGAGGGCTGCGATTGGCGCACGCAGCACCAGAGCCAGGACAATGGGGATCAGCACCACCGCCGTGGCGACCCGCTTGAGCGCGTTCAAGCGCCCCTAGCTCCGGGAAACTCTAGAAGGAGAATGGACGTCAGTGGTTAGTCCGCCGTAACGGCGTTCGCGTCTCTGATAATCCGCAATGCTTTCCAACAGGTGGACTCCGCGAAATTCCGGCCAGAGGGTCGGCGTCACATGAATTTCCGCATAGGCAAGTTGCCAAAGAAGAAAATTGCTCAGCCGCATCTCGCCGCTGGTGCGGATCACGAGGTCGGGATCAGGCAGATGACGGGTGTAAAGATTGCGAGATACGGATTCTTCGTCGATGTGCAGATGATTCAGTCCGCCGTTGCGCGACGCGGCATCGACCAATGAGCGAAAAGCATCCACCAGTTCGGTGCGGGCGCTGTAGTTGAGCGCCAGCGTAAGCACCATTCCGCTGTTTTGACCGGTTGCCTGGCGGGCCCATTCCATTTTCTGCTGCACGACGAGTGGAAGCTCGTGCTGGCGTCCGATATATTCGAGCCTGATGTTGTTTTTGTTCAGAGTAGGAACTTCCTGCTTCAAATAGCGGCACAGCAGTCCCATTAAGAATTCCACTTCGCTACTGGGACGCTTCTTCCAGTTCTCTTCTGAAAACGCATACAGGGTAAGCGCGGGAATTCCTATGCGTGCCGCGGTTTCAACCGTGGAACGTACTGAAGCGACTCCGGCGCGATGGCCGGCAACACGTGGTAAATGGCGGCGTTTGGCCCAGCGGCCGTTGCCGTCCATGATGATGGCGATGTGCTTTGGGAGCCGCGCCGGATCGAGCCGTCGATACGCTTCCGCCTCTTTGCGATCCAGCCCGGCAGGGATTGTTTCCTGCAAGCTAACCTCTACTGTGGGTTGAAGCTAACACAGGGGAAGTGAGGTTGCAATTGCACGAAAGAGACGTAGGGTTGCGTTTTGGCAAGCAAGCGAGCCCCACGCGGGGCTTATGTGTCACAAAGAACGCGACACGAGGCGCGGCTCGCCCAGGATGACATCAAACCGCACTACCAAGGAGTTTGGATCTCTTCAGTTGGAGCGTATTTCCTGGGGTAAGATTCTTAACTGCAGCTAATCAGTCCAGCGCAGTACTGTCAACAAGCTGCTCATTGCCAACACGCGCCTCAGTCAAAAGGCGGTGCAGATCTTCTACTCCGGCTACCGGCTCGCCGTCGAGAGCAATGATGACTTCCCCTTAGCGTAGTCCGCCTTCTGTGCCGGACTTGCACCACTAACAGATGACACGACTACGCCGCTCTCATGCGGCAGATCATAGAAGCGCACCAGCCGCCGATGTAGCGGCACAGTCTGCGCTTCAACCCAATGTAGCTGCGCCGGATGCGCCCATCTTGCAGCAAGCGGCTGGCAACGAACTTGGCGCTGTCGATACCGATGGCAAAGCATAGGCCTTGGGCGCCCATAATGGTTGCCGTGTTCACGCCCACTACGCGGCCGTCCGAGGTTACCAGTGGACCGCCGGAGTTGCCGGGATTCAGAGAAGCATCGGTCTAGATCACGTCATCGATGAGGTGTCCGGAGTAGCAACGCAGCGAGCGGCCGAGTGGCTGACCACGCCTGCGGTGACCGTGTATTGGAATCCCGTAAGGATTTACGATGGCAATCGCCAATTGCCCGACGCGGAGTTTCTGCGAATCTCCCAGAGGAGCGGCAACGGGACTGGGCGCATCAACCCGAATCACAGCCAGATCCGTGGCGGGATCATCGCCAATCGTCTGTGCTGGGCAACGCCGCCCGTCGGGCAATGAAACATGAATGCCGGTTGCGCGGTGCACGACGTGGCGGTTGGTGAGAATCAGGCCATCCGGCGTGAACACGAATCCGGAGCCCCCGCCTTGATGTTCACGAGGCTGTCCAGAACGGTTCCTAGTTCTTTGTGTGACCTCAATTTTTACCACTGGTGCGCTGATCTTCTCCGCAGCATTGACAACCGCCTGCGAGTAAGCATCGAGCAGAATCGAATCGGCGAAATCGATTCTGCTGGCGGGTTGAATCACGGCCCCGGCGAAGTCGGCAAGAGGCAATGTCTCTATGGGCCATACGGGCTAGATGAAGTCATGCGTCCGTGGGATTCAGCCGGAGGCTGGTGCGGTTCAGTAAGACGGCGTTAGACCACCGGTGACTTCGGCGTTGGGAGCGGGCTCCTCGACTTCGATCCGGGTAAGAGGCACCCGCTCCCGTCACTACTGTGGGACTTCGGTGATAAATGTTCCCCAGTTGGCGAACAACACCCCTGGAGGAAGCTGGACCAGCGGGGGCAATATTGCTTCGTTGCCCATCCAGAGATTACCCGCCTCGTCGGAAACGGCTGCGGAGTAGTCGCCCCAACGTGCAACGCGGAAGCCGAAGGGGGCGTATCCGCTAAAACCATCGTCTGGAGCGAAGCCGGATCTGCTGATCACGATCGGGCCGGTGCCGGTGGTCGCATCCAGGGTGACGTATCCGGCGCTGGGATAGAAGTCCTGACCGGCAATCGAGAATGCGATCACGGCTCTTCCACTCGCATTCACTCCGACTGATGGGAAAAGCACACTATTTTGACTGGGGGATTGGATCGCCACATATCCCTGGTTGACCACGCTTGCGCTGAGCGTGCCTCCATTCACTGCCACCCGATCCGCCTTCGAGCGCAGAAAGAGAGATGGCATGGAGTTGTGCGCCCCGGAACCTTGAGGGCGGCAGTCCGAAAGCATTCGTGAGAAGCCGTTGGCGTCGGCGCCGATCAGAGGCTGGTCACCAAAGCAGCCAGTTGGACATCCGCCGAAACGAGCAGGCCACTGGAGAGGAAAGCGAAAATCAAGAGGATCAGGAGAAGTCGGACTCGGGCCATCTGAAGCTCCTTAGTTTTTAGGTTAGAGAGAATAGTGAGCCGATGCGGCCGGAAAGCTCGCGGGAGTGAGAAACCGGACTGGCTGGCGAGCATGGGCTCGGACCTAGGCTGGAGGATCCTAAATCGGCTGCATGAGGACCGTCAACCACCGGTGAACGGTGGAAAACCGCGTACGGCTGGGGTTTTCGGGGGAACGGGGCAGGTGAACCGTTACGGGTTCACTGTGCTGATCACCATCTCTCGCGCAGAGCGCAAGGCTGCCAGGGGGTCTCCCTCGGGGATAAACTCCATGGCGGCGTAGCCGCTATACTTCAATTCCGCGAGCACACGATAGATACTGGCATAATTGATCTCGCCCGTACCGGGCTGATGACGGCCAGGAACGTCAGCGATGTGTACGAGACCAACCAAGTCAATGTTCTCTTTGAGTTTTTTGATCAGGTTTCCCTCAGAAATTTGCTCGTGGTAAAAATCGTAAAGGAATTTCACGTGCGGGTTGCCTACCTTGCGAACGATTTCGAAGCCCTCGCCGACTGAAGTCAAGTAGTACTTGGGATTTTCCTCTTGATCGATGTTCTCGAGGAGCAGAATGAGATTGTGCTTCGCAGCAACGTCTGCAGCACGCTTCAAAGCCTCCACGCACGCATCATGATGAGCTTGTTTAGGGAGATTCTCGACTCGATTTCCTGACAGTACGATGATTGCCGGGCATTCCAGTTTCTGTGCCGTGCCAACGAAGGTGTTGAGTTCCGCGAGAAAAGGATCCCGCGCCTGAGGGTCGGCAATTCCCTTCCGCAGTCCGGCGGTTGCATCGAAGGTCATGCCCAGAGATTTCTTTTTGGCATTGATACGACGGAAAACATCGTCCGACCATTTCTCGAACTCGCCTACCAACTCCACGGCTCCGTAACCGGCCTCGGCCACCTTCTCCAGTCGTTGCTCAAAGGGCAGGTCGCGGTAGACGGTCCAGAGCATGATGGAAAGCTTGAACGGCACATCTTTGGCGTGCGAGGGGCTTAGTTGCGGCATGGCAGCTGCCAAAGTACTGGCTGCCAGGGCACGAGCGAATTCGCGTCGTTGCATGATGGGTTGTCCTTTTAGGAGCGGCCGTTCAGGTGCCAGTTCCGAGCAACTCGTTGCGGACATTCTTCAGCACATACAGTGCGCGCTCGACTCCTACTTCGCCGGACAGAATCGGATCTTCGTTCTCGACGCTAAAAATTCCCTGATAACCCACTTCCATGTACGCGCGGACGATTTCTTTCCATGTGCCGGCGCTGTGCCCGTAACCCACGGCGCGGAATGTCTCCGATGCGCGTGACAAATCATTCTTATCGAATGCGAAATTGAGCACGCCGTAACGGTCGACGTTCTCCTTGTAGAAAGTCGTATCTTTCATGTGGGCGTGAAAAATGGCGCCTTCTTTGCCGAGCATGTGAATGACTTCAACGGCATCACACTGCTGCCAAAAGAGATGGCTTAAGTCACAATTGGCACCGATTTCCTCACCGACCGCGGCACGCAGCTTGAGCAGCGTCATCGGGTTATAAACCACGAAATTGGGATGCATCTCCAGTGCGAGTTTGTGAATACCATGCTGGCGGGCAAAAGCGGCTGCTTCCTTCCAATAAGGAATAACTTTTTCCTTCCACTGCCAGTCCAGCATCTGCGCGTATTCGGGTGGCCAGCGATAGGTAACCCAGTTCGGCATGCTGTCCGTGGGAGTGCCTCCGGGACATCCGGAAAAACCGACGATGACTTGCACGCCGAGGCGTTCCGCGAGCAGGACAGTACGCTTGAAGAATTCGGCGTCGCGCTGGGCAATTTTGCTATCCGGGTGGACCGGGTTTCCGTGGCAGCTCAGGGTTGCAACCTGAATATTGCGATCTTCAAACTTCTTCTTCCAGGCGCGAAGCTTGGCGGGATCGTCGAGCAACTCCTGCACGGGGCAATGCTTTGTGCCGGGATATCCGCCGGTGCCAATTTCTACGGCTTCTACACCCCAACCGGCGAATTTTTCGATCATCTCGTCCAGGGATAAGTCCGGGAAAGCAGGATCGAAGACGCCGATTGGAATCTTGCGTTTTGCGCTTTCGGGCAAGGGTTGGGAGCTATCATCGGGCGCGGTGCTACCGAAGCCTGAAATAGGATGCGCAGCGGTGAGCGCCGCCACTGCGCCAGCGGCAGCGCTGAGGAATTTTCTACGCGCGGGAGAAGGGATGCTAGCAGTTGAGATCATGGAATCCTCGTGTCGCCTGGAATGGAGACAGAATCTTAAACCGCAAAGCTCGCAAAGGAAAATGCAAAGGTCGCAAAGAATCACGAGACGGTCAGGCGGCGTGGCAGTTGACAAGCGGCGAAATTTCACAGATGCTCTTGTGCCGATGGCGCGGCGACGTAAGGGCAATTCCCGCGTGACAACTCCGATGAGCCTCTCCGCCAGGGTCAGCCTTCTGACTCCGAGACGGCGCGAGATTATCAATCCCGCTTTCGAGCATCCCCGCGAGTTCGTTCTGCTTAGTGTTCGCGCGCTTGCCAAGCGCCTCAAAACCGATCCTGCTACCATGATTCGTATCGTGCGTGGCATGAAGTTCGGCTCCTATCGCGAGTTCCAGCATTACCTACATGAGCTCTCGATCGCGCATGCCACGTCGCTCGATACCATGCAGTCTGGACGCGCCAAGCAGGCTACGGTCCCTGCCAAAGTGAAGGCTTCGTTCGAGCAAGATTCGGAGAACCTGAAAGCGTTGATCCAGGGCTTGGATACGACTCGACTGGCACAGTTAGCCCGGCGTTTGCATTCTGCAAAGCGCATCCTATTACTCGGCGGCGACTTAGCGGCGAATCTGGTGAAATTTCTCGAGTACCAGCTGGCCGTTCTTGGTCTTCCCGTGATCGCTGCCGTCCTGCCCGGTGAGGTGATCCATAAGATTCGCCATGTCGGCAAACGGGATGTAGTGCTTGCCGTCAGCTATCGTAGAGGGCTGCGTCAGACGATCGAAGGCTTGCGTCAAGCCCGCGCACAGGGCGCTTACTGCGTCGGTGTGACCGACACACTGGTTTCCCCTGTCAACCAATTCGCGCAGGAGTGTTTTCTCACCCGAGTAGAGACTCCTTCGTATGGCGCTTCCTACGTTGCGCCTATTGCGTTGTGCAACGCGATTGTCGTCGCTTGCGCCAACTATCGCCGTGCCCGGACGCTTGCACTGATCAAAGCAATGGATCAAGAGCAGAGGCATGGCTTTCGATGGTACGAGGGTTAGGCGGATTCTGAGCGCGGCAGCTACTGCTTATAAATCTTTCCCTCTTTCATCACGAACTGCACATGCTCGAGGAGGCTGATGTCTTGTAGCGGGTTGCCCGAGACCGCGATCACGTCTGCAAATTTGCCGGGCTTGATGGAGCCGGGGACGTCAGGATGGCCTAACAGATCGGCGGCGTTCGTGGTGGCGGCTTGGATAGCCTGCATGGGAGTCATCCCATACCGCACCATGAAAGCGAACTGCTTGATGCTTTGGTCGTAAGGGCAGACGCCGGCATCGGTTCCGAATGACATCTTTACGCCAGCTTTTACAGCTTTGCGGAAATTTTTGCGTTGCAGCTCGCCGAGTTCGGCATCGTGCTGCAGGAAATCCTTGGGAATATTTCCGCGGCGGCCAGCTTCCTGAATACATTCTTCGTCGTAGATATCCATGTCGAGATACGTACCGCGCTGCTTGGCGAAGGCGAGGCCCTCATCATCGATCATGGTGGCGTGCTCAACCGAGGCGACCCCGGCGCGGATGGCATTCTTTATTGCATCCGGTGAGTGAGCGTGCGATGCCACGCGCAGGCCGAAGCGGCTGGCTTCGTCCACCGCAGCCTGGAGCTCCTCCATGGTGAATTCCTGTGATTTGGGATTGCTGCCGTGGGTCAGGACGGCACCGCTGGAAAGAATTTTGATGTGGTCTACTCCGTCGTGCGCGAGCTGCCGGATTTTATGGCGAACTTCCCAGGGGCTGTTCGCTTCGCCATAATGCAGGTCCCAAGGCAGTTGAATGTCGGGAGCGAGGCCGGTCATGGCTCCGGCGCCGCCGGTGATGGTGATGTAAGCGCCAGCCACGTACATGCGTGGTCCGATGATGAAGCCTTTGGCGATGGCGTCGCGCATGGCGACGTCGTTGAGAGCGCGATAGACTCCGACGTCGCGAACGGTGGTGAAGCCGGATTCGAGCATCTTGCGCGCGTTCGGGACGGACTGGAACGCCACTTGGGCGGCCGTCTTCTTCAATTGGGAGAGCGGGTCGCCGTCATCGGTGGGGCCGTCGGCGAGGTGTGTATGGCAATCGATTAACCCCGGTAGAACCGTCATTCTTGAGAGATCAATGACCTTGGCTTCAGCGGGAATCTCCAAGTCCTTGCCAACGGCTTCAAACTTTCCATCTCGTAGGAGAATTACTTGATTGCTAAGAACGGATCCGGAGTCCGGCTCAATCAGTCGTCCGGCTTTGATAGCGGTGACCTGGGCCATGGCGATGGGAGAGCACAAAACAAAACTCAACAGCAAAGCTGCCGTTCGGTTCACGTTGTGACCTCGTGGGAAAATTTGAACATGGAGCGATTGGGGAGTCGCCTAATCAGCGGCGGCGGCGGTTTGCCCTAAACCATTCTTTAAATCTGCGGCGAGCAGGCGATGGAACAGATGCTCGCCGGCCTCGCGTCGAACTGAAAGCCTGCCGGCACCATAGGCGCGTGATTTGAGGCCGCGCTGCACCGCCTCGCAGATGCCAAGGTCCTCGTCCTGGACGCGAGCGCCGACGGCCACGCTCTGCTGGTTGTACTCGCGGCGAGGCTGGCTCACGTCGGCGAAATAGAAGTCGAAGATGACGCGGCAGTGATCGACGTCTACAGGCAGCACGAGGTTGGTATCCATGTAGCCCTCGTAGCAATTGATCATGAGGTTGGGATACTGCCAGAAGTACCAGGCGCGGTCGCCCTTGCGTGTGGCGCCGGTGGCGGCGTCTTCTTCGGACCAAACCATAGGGCTCGACTGCAGGCAGCAGCGATCTTCATTCTCGATGGTGTACTGCTTGTAATCGAGAACGGAATTCAGGCCTTTATGGAGATGCGGGACGTGGTAGCCGCCATCGAGGTAGTTATCGACGAAAACTTTCCAGTTGCAATGGATGTCGTAAACACGAGTATCGAAAAAGTGAAGCTTTTTGAGGCCCAGCGGGGCAGCCCGCGTGACCAATCCGCCCAGAAATTCAGTGAGCGGTACGGCTGCCGGATCAAGATTCACGAATACGAATTTTTCCCAGACGTCAGCCTCGATCGGAACCAGGCTGTTGTGCTGGCGGTCGAAGTTCTTTACGCCGTCGAATTCGGGCATGCCCTTCAGCGATCCGTCTAGACCGTAATTCCAGCCGTGGTAGGGGCAATGCAGGATCGAAGCCTGTCCGCACGGTTCAGTGACGACGGCTGCAGCGTGATGGCGACATACATTGTAGAGACCACGCAGCACGCCATCGGCCCCGCGCACTACAACTATGGGCTCGCCAGCGACGGTGGCGCTCACGTACTGACCTGGTTTTTCCACCTGATCGATGCGGCCTACCAATTGCCAAGTCTTGCTGAAAACCGTCTGCGCTTCCAAGTCGGCGATGCGGCTGTCCACGTACCAAGGTGCGGGTATGGTAGAAGCTTCGGATAAAGGGGCGCGGTCGTCGTAGCTAGAAAGAATTTGTTCCAGTGATGGGGTCATCGCATCACGCTCGCGCTTCGGCGCCGATGGCCCGTTTCAAGATGTCCAGGAATTGCGCGATGCGGGCCTCTTTTTTTTCCTGCGGATCGCCGTGCCGGCGGAAGAGGCCGGGATCGAGTTCTTCCGTCAGTAGCGCGTCCTGAAAGCGTTCCATGGTCCAGTCGAGGATGGAAACCGCCATCTCCTGATCCAAGTCGCGCCGAAGCTCGTTTCGTTCCATGCCGAAGTGCACAAACGGCACAGTGCCGTAAGGATCCTCGGCCAACAGGAAACGGTTGATTTCGCGCTTGAGGGATAGGTCGGTGCCATAGTTGCCGAGCAGGGAGACTCGATACGGAATCCAATCTTCATGCAGCAGGTGTTCGGTACGGGCCAGCCAGTAACGCAGCACTTCGAAGAAGCCGGTCTGCCGTACCTCGGGGGGCGCATCCAGGTAGCGCGGGAAGGAGCGGACAGCTTTTTTGTAGACCTCGAAGAACAACCCGTCTTTGCTGCCGAAGTGCTGAAAAATGGAACCCTTGGCGATGCCAAGTTCGGCAGCGATGTCGCCGACACGCGCGGCTTCGTAACCCTGTTCGGCAAAGTGCCGCATGGCGACATCGACGATCCTAGCTCGCTTGCTTTCGGAACGGGGGCGGAGAGCTGCTTGTCGAAAGCGGGGAGGACAAACGATAGTTGGAATGCCAGCCATGTAGTCTGACCTCAAGTCATAGTAATCTACAAGAAATTCCCTGTAATTTCAATTTTGTTTTCGTTCAGCTTGCGCTAATGTAAGCTCGCTATCGAACTGTTTCACTGACCAAAAGTCATCAATGCCTCCGTCACAAAACGTGTATGACGCGATCGTGGTTGGAGGCGGCCACAACGGACTGACGGCCGCCGCTTATCTGGCCCGAGCGGGTCTCTCCACGCTGGTGCTGGAGAGGAGGGAAATTGTCGGCGGTTGTTGCGTCACGGAAGAGATTTTCCCGGGCTGCCACGCCTCGACTACTTCATATATCGCAAGCATGCTGCGACCGGAGGTGATCTCCGATCTGCGGCTGCGAGAATTTGGACTGCGGATGATTCCCTGCGATCCCGCGGTTCAAGTTCCTTTTCCTGATGGACAAGTGGTTTCGTGGTGGTCGGATCGTGAGCGGGCGAAAAATGACTTCAGCAAAATTTCCGCCAAGGACGCTGAGACATTTGTCCGTATCGATGATCAACTGAAAAGGCTGGCTCGCTATCTGCAGCCGTTTTTTCTTGAGCCTCCGCCGGAAATCGATGCGCACAGCGTAGGCGGCTGGTCGGACCTGTTGCGAGTGGGAAAGCGATTTCGGAGCATCCCCAATCACGAAATAGTACAACTGGTTTCATTCCTGACTGGCAGTCTGGGCGAATTTCTCGACAACAACTACACTTCAGAAAAAATAAAAACCATGTTTCTTGCTAACAATGTGTATGGCAAGCATGGGGGACCGTATCAGCCAGGCAGTGCAATCGGATTGCTGTTTCACCTGCTGAGCGGCGGAGAACATAAGCTGCAGGGCTTTTATGGCCATGTGATTGGCGGCATGGGAACGATCACGCAGGCGTTGGCGGCTGCTGGAAGAAAACTCGGGGTTGAAATTCGCACTTCTTCGCCGGTCGCAGAAATTGCGGTTCGCGACGGGCATGCGCGGGGTGTGGTCCTGGAGGATGGAACTGAGATTTTCACTCGAATCGTGCTTTCGAATGCTGATCCGAAGCGGACGTTTTTGAAATTGCTGCCGGCGCGTGAACTGCCGGATGATTTTCTGCACGCAGTTCGCTCGATCAAGATGGATGGTCCCTGCGCCAAGGTGAACATGGTTCTCGCGGAGGAACCCCGATTCACCGGCACTCCTTCGAGTTTCACGGCTCTGCAGCGTACCTTCTATACGCTAGTGCCTTCGCTGGAGTTTGCCGAGCGCTGCTATGACATCGCTAAGTTTGGTGAGATTCCGGAAGAATTGTGGGTGGATTGCGTTGTTTCCTCGAATGCTGACGACTCTCTCGCGCCGCCGGGCAAGCATATCCTGACCTGCTTTGTGCAATACGTGCCGTACCGCTTACGACAGGGAACATGGGACGAAGATCGGGAATTGCTGGGGGACCGGGTGGTCAGGAAGATTGCGGAATACGCGCCCAATGTGCCGAATGCGATCATTGCGCGACAGGTGTTGACGCCGCTCGATCTCGAACGCTCTTACGGCTTAACAGAGGGCAACATATTCCACGGTGATCTCCGGCTAGAGCAATTATTCTTCATGCGGCCGGTGCCCGGATGGTCGCAGTACCGGACGCCCATCGAGGGCCTTTATCTGTGCGGGGCGGGTGCGCATCCGGGCGGTGGCGTTACGGGGGCTCCGGGACACAATGCCGCTCATCAGGCATTACGTGATTGGAAAAAAGGACGATTCAGACGAGCGAGTCCCAGAAGCAGAAACGGGACAGGTGGAGCAGCTAGCGCGATTCAGCAGCAGCTTCCTAAGGAGCAGGTATGAAGAAAGGCATTCTTGAGCGTTTGAAAGAAGGGCCGGTGCTCGGCGATGGCGGGTATCTTCTGGAATTGGAAAAGCGAGGATGGGTGCGCGCGGGTCCGTTCACCCCAGAGGTGGCGCTGCTCAACCCAGAAGCGTTGCGCCAGTTGCACATCGAATTTCGCGAAGCAGGGGCCGAAGTCCTGCAGGCGCTTACTTTCTATGCCAGCCGTGACAAACTGGCGACCGTCGGTTTGGAGAATCGGTTGGAGGATTTGAATCGTGCTGCGGTGCGTATTGCGCGGGAGGTCGCAGGTGAGAAGTGCCTGGTCGCGGGAAATCTGAGTCTGACCTGGATGTACGAACCGGAGAGTTCGGCGGCGGCCGACCGAGTGCGCCGGACGTTTGACGAACAACTTGCAATCCAGGTAGAGGAAGGGGTGGACTTCATCATCGGCGAGACTTTCTCCTGGCTGGGTGAGGCCTTGCTCGCTGTCCAATGTGCCCGGAAGACTGGCTTGCCTGTCATGGTGACGATCTGCTTCGAGAATCGCGACGAAACTAGCGAAGGAAAATCCGCTGCGTACGCAGCCAAAGCACTCTTCGACGCAGGTGCTGACATTGTGGGAATGAACTGCCTGCGGCCGGCGGAACATTTATTGCGTCCGATGCAAGAGATGCGGAAAGCGGTTTCCGGCTATCTCGCTTGCCAACCGGTTGCGTACCGGACTCCCAAGGAGTCGCCCGATTTCACCAGCCTGCCTGAATTTCCGACATCGCTGGATCCGCTGCAGCTTACGCGAACGGAGATGGCCGAGTATGCAACTCATGCGCGTCAAATTGGGATCAACTACATTGGCGCGTGCTGCGGTGCGGTGGCGAGTCACATACACGAGATGGCGCGGGCGCTCGGGAAATTACCGGCGGACAGTCGCGTCTGGAAAAAGGAGGTGGGCAAACCTATGTCGGCGTATGAGTACTACGGGCATGGGCAGATGGCCGAGGCGAAAAGTTAGAGACGCTGCCCAAAACACTTCTGCGGCTAAGGCCTGCCTTTACGCACCAAGCATTTATCGCAGCCCTGGAGGGCGCCGCGCCCGTACATGAATTCAGTAAGGTCCCGGGACCACGCTTCGAACGGGCCAGCAGCGGCCACCCGTTCTAATTGCGATAAGCCTAAACACCGGGCGCACGGTAATTGTCATCACGTGTTCAAACAATTGTCACTTTTTTGTAAACGAAAATGA
>Ga0075424_100000465_pt1 | contig 31621 bp, 29 predicted proteins | sample SoiMethybrSBSTD3_FD_75301 | JGI IMG/M metagenome (GOLD analysis project Ga0075424, IMG submission 75301) | Bulk soil microbial communities from a Populus tree surrounding site in Tennessee, USA - Soil MetaG P. TD hybrid SBSTD3 | ecosystem: Environmental > Terrestrial > Soil > Tree plantation... | reverse complement strand
CAGCGGTTGGTGCCTTCGCCTTTCAGGGGCTCGATGCGCTCGAATGCCGCGGGGCCATCCTCCAGATTGACGCCGCGGCGCAGCTTTTCAATGTCGACCGGGCCTTGAACGCGCGCGAGGTACTCGCGCTCGACCTCGTAGCGGGGGTGCATCAGGCGGTTGGCGAGCTCGCCGTCGTCGGTGAAGAGCAGGAGCCCCGAGCTATTGAGGTCCAGCCGGCCGACTGCAACCCACCGGCCCGGCGGCAGGCGCGAGAAAACTGTCGGCCGGCCCAGCGGATCGCTCCGGGTGACCAGCTCGCCGGCCGGCTTGTGATAGAGCAGCACTCTTCCCCGTGCAGGCGCGGAAAGCGCGACCGGGCGGCCATCTACAGCAATGGCTTGATCGGAGCTTGCGCGCTCGCCTAGCTTGGCGACCCGGCCATCGACGCTGACGCGGCCGGCCTCGATCCAGGCTTCGATCTCGCGTCGCGAGCCGAGACCGGCCGCGGCCAGGAGCTTTTGCAGCCGTTCAGGCTGCTTCGGACTCGGCCGAGGGCTCGGAGTTGGCGGGGCGGACGCCCGCCTCGGCGGTCGGGACGGGCTCAAGGGAAAGCGTTTGCGCGATTTCCTCCAGCGGCGGCAGCTCCTCGAGCGAGCGTAGCCCGAGGTCGTCGAGGAATTTGCGCGTCGTGGCGTAGAGGGCCGGCCGGCCCGGAGTCTCGCGGTGGCCGACGACGTCGATCCAGCCGCGGTTTTCCAGCGTCTGGACGATCTGGGTCGAGACGACCACGCCGCGGATGTTCTCGATGTCGCCGCGGGTGACCGGCTGGCGGTAAGCGATGATGGCCAGCGTCTCCATCACGGCGCGCGAGTAGCGCGGCGCCTTCTCTTCCCCCATGCGCTCGATAAAGGGCCGGAATTCCGCGGTGGTCTGGAAGCGCCAGCCGCTGGCGAGGTGCGCCAGCTCGACCGCGCGGCCTTTCCATTCCTCGGCCAGCTCGGCGAGCAGGTTGCGCAGCGTGTCGAGGGAAATATCGCCCTGAAACAGGCGCTTGAGCTCGCTCAGGCCGAGCGGCTCGGGGGAGGCCAGCAGCGCGGCCTCCAGTATTCTTTTAACTTCAGGCGGGCTGCGCATACCCTAATTTAACGTAAATCGGGGCGAAGCACTCGGACTGGGTGATCTCGACCAGGAGCTCGCGCGCCAGTTCCAGCAGCGCGAGGAAGGTCACCACCAGCACTGCCACGCCGCGCTCGGGCTGGAACAGCTCGGAGAACTCGAGGACGCGGCGCTCGCGCAGCGCGCGCAGGATGCCGCTCATGTGCTCGCGCACCGACAGCTCCTCGCGCGAGATGTGGTGGTGCCTGGAAAGGCGCGCGCGGTAGAGCAGCGTGCGCCAGGCTTCCGCCAGGTCCTGCGGATTCACCATCGGCAGGCGCTCGGCCACGGTACGCTCGATCCACACCGACACCGCGACCACGTCGCGCCCCGCCTGCGGCAGGGCGTCGAGCGACTGCGCGGCCTTCTTCATCTGCTCGTATTCAAGAAGGCGCCGCACCAGCTCGGCGCGCGGGTCCTCCTCGGTCGCCTCGGCGGCTGGCGGCCGGGGCAGCAACAGGCGCGACTTGATCTCCATCAGCATCGCGGCCATCACCAGGTACTCGGCGGCGAGCTCGAGGTTCTTGGCGCGCATCGCCTCGACGTACTCCAGGTACTGGCGCGTCAGGGGCGCCATTGGGATGTCGAGGATGTTCAGGTTCTCCCTGCGGATCAGGTAGAGCAGCAGGTCGAGCGGCCCCTCGAAGGCCTCGAGGACCACTTCCAGCGCGTCGGGCGGGATGTAGAGGTCGACCGGCAGCTCGATGACCGGCTCGCCGTAGACCCTGGCGACGGCGCTCATGTGTAGGCGAGCCCCATGGCCTCGCGCACCTCGCGCATGGTCTCGGCCGCGAGGTGGCGCGCTTTCTCGCAGCCGTCGGCGATGATGTTGCGCACCAGCGTCGGGTCGTCGAGGTAGACCTGCGCGCGCTCGCGCATCGGCTTGAGCTCCGCCTGGACGGCTTCGATCACCGGCTGCTTGCACTCGAGGCAGCCGATGCCGGCCGTGGTGCAGCCCTTGCGCACCCACTTCTTTCTTTCCTCGTCGGAGTACACCTTGTGCAGCTCCCATACCGGGCACTTGTCGGGGTTGCCCTTGTCGGTGCGCTTCACGCGCGCCGGATCGGTGGGCATGGTGCGGATCTTCTTCGCGACGCTCTCCGGCTCTTCGCGCAGCGCGATCGTGTTGCCGTAGGACTTCGACATCTTCTGGCCGTCGAGCCCGGGCATGCGCGCGGCCTCGGTCAGCAGCGCCTCGGGCTCGACCAGGATCTTCTTGCCGCCGCCCTCCAGCCAGCCGTAGAGCCGCTCGCGGTCCCCGCGCGACAGGTTCTGCTGCTCGTCGAGCAGCGCCTGCGCCTTGGAGAGCGCGGGCGCCTCGCCGTGCTCGAGGAACCGGGTGCGCAGCTCGTTGAGCAGGCGGGCCTTCTTGGTGCCCATCTTCTTCACCGCCGCCTTGGCCTTCTCCTCGTAGCCCGGCTCGCGTCCATAGAGATGGTTGAAGCGGCGCCCGACCTCGCGCGTGAACTCGACGTGCGGCACCTGGTCCTCGCCCACCGGCACGTAGCGCGCGCGGTAGATCAGGATGTCGGCCGACTGCAGCAGCGGATAGCCGAGGAAACCGTAGGTCGACAGGTCGCGGTCGGCGAGCTTCTCCTGCTGGTCCTTGTAGCTCGGCACGCGCTCGAGCCAGCCGAGCGGCGCCATCATCGAGAGCAGCAGGTGCAGCTCGGCGTGCTCCGGCACGTGCGACTGGATGAACAGGATCGCCTGCGCCGGATCGACGCCCGCGGCGAGCCAGTCGATCACCATGTCCCAGCAGCTGGCCTGGATGTCGCCGGGCTTCTCGTAGTCGGTAGTGAGCGCGTGCCAGTCGGCGACGAAGAACAGGCATGGGTATTCGGCCTGCAGCCGGACCCAGTTCTTCAGCACGCCGTGGAAGTGCCCCAGGTGCAGGCTCCCCGTCGGCCGCATGCCGGAGAGCACTCGCGTCTCGTACATGTTGTTCTAGTTATCCGTACAAAATCGCGCGCACCAGCAGGTTGGCGAGGTTGCCGAGCGGAGCGAAGCTGCGCGCCATCAGCTTGCCGTCATTCGCCATGCCGTCGAACACCGCGAACAGCACGATTGCCGTCAGCAGGTGGCCGCTCCACTGCTCCAGCCGCGCGTAGTGCGCCGCGGGCCGGTGCGGCAGCAGCGAGAGCAGGATGCGCCCGCCGTCGAGCGGCAGGATCGGCAGCAGGTTGAAGACCATGATGACGAGGTTGGCGATGACGCCCGCCTCCGCCATCGCGGCAAGCGGCAGCGAGAGCGCGCCGCGCGGCATTTCCGCCACCAGCCTGAGCAGGATCGCCCAGAGCGCGAGCATTGCCAGGTTCGCGGCCGGGCCCGCGGCGGCGACCAGCGCCATGCTGGTGCGGCGCGGCTCGCGCAGCGCCGAGTAGTTCACCGGCACGGGCTTGGCCCAGCCGAAGACGAACTTCCAGGCCGAAAAATAGAGGATCGCGAGCGGCACGATCACGGTACCCATCCACTCGATGTGCCGCAGCGGGTTGAGGCTGATCCGCCCCTGCGCGTGCGCCGTCATGTCGCCGAAATGGCGCGCGACATAGCCATGCGCCGCCTCGTGCAGCGTGATCGCGAACAGCACCGGGATGGCGTAGATGGCGACCGTCTGTACGAGGTGGTTGACGTCCATCTTGCGAGGCTGATTCTATCAGACGGGTTCGATCGCGAAGGGCGCGAGCGAGCCTTTGCCCCTGCGCAGCACGAGCGGCGCCGCGCCCGAGAGGTCGATCACCGTGCTGGGCTCGACGCCGCACGAGCCGGAGTCGATCACGAGCTCGACCGCGTGCTCGAGGCGCGCGCGAATTTCGGCGGCGTCCGAGAGCGGCTGCGCGTCGCCGGGCAGCGAGAGCGTCGCCGAGAGCATCGGCTCGCCGAGCTCGGCGAGCAGCGCGTGCGCCACGGGATGGCCGGGAACGCGCACGCCGATCGTCTTGCGGCGCGGATGCGTCAGGCGCCGCGGCACCGGCCGGCGCGCGCGCAGGATGAAGGTGTAGCTGCCCGGCGTCCTGAGAAGCCGGAAAGCGGCTTCGTCGACCAGCGCGTACTGCGCGATCTCGGCGAGGTCGCGGCACATCAGGGTGAGGTGGTGGCGCTCGTCGATGCCGCGCACGCGGCGCAGCCGCTCGAGCGCGCGCGTGCTGCCGAGCTCGCAGCCGAGCGCGTAGCAGGAGTCCGTCGGGTAAGCGATCAGGCCGCCCGCGCGCACGATGTCGGCGGCGCGGTGCACGAGGCGCGGCTGCGGATGGGTCGGGTGGATCGAGAAGAACTGCGCCATTCAGCCGCGCAGGAACTCCTCGAGCAGCCGCGCGCAGGCCTCGGGCTGGTCGTGGTGCAGCATGTGCCCGGCGTCGGGCAACGTCACGTACTTCAGATTGCGGAAGGCGGCGCGCCGCTCGGCGTGCTGCGCGGCCGTCATGCCCATCCGTTTCAGGATGCCGGAGGCGTCGGCGTCCACCCACAGCACCGGCGCCGTCACCTGCTGCCAGCAGGCCTTCACCTCCTCGTAGCGGTAGAGCACCGGGTTGACGATCTTGTGCGCCGGATCGCCGCGCAGGATTACCTTGCCGTCGACCTCGCGCCCCCAATGGCGCGCAAGAAAGTCCGCGCGCTCCTGCGAGAGCCTGGGGTTGTCTCGGCGCAACCGCTCGGCGAGCGCGGCGAAACTCTCATAAGGCCGGAATCCGGGCCGGTCGTGCAGCTCCGAGAGCCAGCGCGCATAGCGACGCGGCGCGTCCGCAGGGTTGGTCTCCGAAAGGCCGAAGCCTTCGAGGTTGACGAGGCGCGCGACGCGCCCGGGGCAGATGCCGGCATACATGCAGGCGACGTTGCCCCCGAGGCTGTGTCCGACGAGATTCACGGCAGCGTCCTGCGCGAGCTTTCCGAGCAGGATATCGAGGTCGGCGATGTAGTCCGGAAACCAGTAGCAGTCCGACTTTCCCCAGTCGGTCAGGCCGTACCCGCGCCAGTCGGGCGCGTAGACGTCCCAGGCGCCGCGCAAGGCGTCCACCAGGAACTGGAACGACGCCGACACATCCATCCAGCCGTGCAGCAGCACGACCTTGGGACCCTCGCCGGGCCAGCGGCGCACGTGGTAGCGCAGCCCGCGCACGTCGAGCAGCATCGATTCGCTGCTACGCAAGGAAGGAAAACTCCACTTGCGGGCGCCGGCCGGAGACGAGGTCGGCGAGCGCCGCGGCCGAGCCGCAGGCGAGGGTCCAGCCCAGCGTGCCGTGGCCGGTGTTCAGGTACAGGTTGGCGAGCCGCGAGCGGCCGATGATCGGCACATTGCTCGGCGTCGCCGGCCGCAGCCCGGCCCAGCGATCGACCAGGGCCAGCGCTCCGAGCTGCGGAAAGAGCTGACGCAGGCGGCGCAGGATCGCGTTGCAACGCATCGGATTCACCGCGGTGTCGTATCCGGTGAGCTCCGCGGTGCCCGCCGCGCGCAGCCGTTCACCCAGGCGCGAGATCACGATCTTGAACCCCTCGTCGGTGAGGCTCACCCGCGGCGCGGCCGCGGCCTCGGCCGGGCCGAGGGGCAGCGTGATCGAATAGCCTTTCAGCGGATAGACCGGAATGCGCACCCCCGCGGCGCGCAGCAGCAGCGGGCTGTAGCTGCCCATCGCCACGACGTACGCGTCGGCGCGCATCTCGCCACGATCGGTTTCTATCGCCTCGATCCTCCGGTGGCCCCTGACCAGGCGCTGGACATTGGCGCCATAGACGAACCGCACCCCCTTCCCTGCCGCGAGGCGCGCGAGCTCCACGGTGAACTTATGCGCATCGCCCGATTCGTCCAGCGGCGCATAGACGCCGCCGGCGACGCGCGCTTCGGAGAATTGCAGCGCCGGCTCGAGCGCGAGGCACTCGGCGGCGCTTTTCACTTCCTGGGGCAAGCCCAGCTTGCGCATCGCTTCGGCATGGCGCGCCAGGCCGTCGAATTCGGCCTCGCCGGTCGCGAAGTGCAGGATGCCGCGCGCCAGCTGGTCGTAGCGGATCGCCGTGGTTTCGCGCAACCGTATCAGGCATTCGCGACTGTAGGCGGCGAGGCCGGCGAGCGCGCGGCAGTTGCGCTCGAAGCGGCCGGGCCAGCATTCGGCGAGGAAGCGCAGCCCCCACATCCACTGGGCGAAATCCGCGCGCGGCCGGAAAAGGAGCGGCGCGTCCTCGCGGCCGAGCCAGCGCAGGATCTTCGGCACCACGGAGGGCTTGGCCCAGGGCTGGGCATGGCCAGCGGAGATCTGTCCGCCGTTCGCGAACGACGTCTCGAGCGCCGGCGCCTCGCGCCGCTCGAGCAGGGTGACCTGGTGGCCGGCCTCGGCGAGGTACCAGGCCGAGGTGGTGCCGACCACGCCGGCACCGAGGACCAGAATGTTCACTCCATTATGATAGCCGGATGCCTCTCTTCTCCCTCGGCGAGCGCCGTGTCCAGCTGATCGGCGAGCACCACTACATCGCCCACGATGCGACCGTGGTCGGGGATGTCGTGCTGCATCCGAACGTCAACATCTGGTTCCAGGTGGTGGTGCGCGCCGAGAACGATCGCATCACGATCGGCGAGAACTGCAACGTGCAGGACGCGTCGGTGCTGCACGTCGATCCCGGCTACCCGATGAAGCTCGGGCGCAACGTGAGCATCGGCCACAAGGCGATGCTGCACGGCTGCACGGTCGGCGACGGCACGCTGGTCGGCATCAACGCCGTGGTCCTGAACGGCGCGAAGATCGGCAAGGGCGTGCTCATCGGCGCCAACGCGCTGATCACCGAGGGCAAGGAGATTCCCGACGGCGTGCTGGTCGTCGGGTCGCCCGGCAAGATCGTGCGCGAGCTCAAGCCCGAGGAGCGCGAAGGGCTCCTCAGGATCGCCAGCGGCTACGTCGAGCGCTCGCGGCTTTACAAGCGCGAGCTGAAAACAATTACTTAGGCGCCATCCGGATCGCGCCGTCGAGGCGGATCGTCTCGGCGTTGAGCATCTCGATCTCGACGATCGCCTTTACCAGCTGCGCGTACTCGGCCGGCCGGCCCAGGCGCGAGGGAAACGGCACCTGCTTGCCGAGCGACTCCTGCACGTCCTTCGGCAGGCTGGCCAGCATCGGTGTCTCGAAGGTGCCCGGCGCAATGGTGCAAACGCGGATGCCGCTGCGCGACAGGTCACGCGCGATCGGCAGCGTCATGCCGACCACGCCGCCCTTCGAGGCCGAGTAGGCAGCCTGCCCGATCTGGCCGTCGAACGCCGCCACCGAGGCGGTGTTGACGATCACGCCGCGCTCGCCAGAAGCATTCGGCATCGCTTTGGTCATGGCCTCGGCGGCAAGCCGGATCATGTTGAAGGTGCCAATCAGGTTGACCTTGATCACGCGCTCGAAGTGCCCCAGGTCGTGGGGGCGGTCCTTGCCGACAGTCCGCTCTGCAGTGCCGATGCCCGCGCAGTTCACCAGCGCGTGCACCCCGCCGAACTCCTTGAGCGCGAGCGCGACGGCGGCCTTGCCGTCGGCTTCGGACGCGACGTCGGTCTTGGCAAAGCGGCCGCCGAGCTCGCGCGCGAGCTTCTCGCCGAGCTCGGCCTGCATGTCGGCAATCACCACCTTCGCGCCGTTCTCGGCCGCCATGCGCGCGGTTGCCGCGCCCAGCCCCGACGCACCGCCGGTGATTAGGAAAACGCTGTTCTTGATCTGCATCGAGAGTTCGCCCTGGAATAAGGTAATGCGTTGGGAGATAAGCAAATAATTCGAGGATAATTCTAACCTCATGCAGCTTGGCTTCGGCGTTTCCTTCCCCGATCTATATGAGCGCGAGGGCCTGATCCGGCTCGACCGCGCGTTCGTCACCTACGTCGGCGAGGCCAACCGCGCGCTCGCAGACAAGCTGGTTTCCGCTCGCAAGGAGCCGCCATCGGGCGCAGAAGAATCCTCGCTGCTGATCGCGCTCGCGCCACATGTCGAAGACTTCATCGCCAAGCTCTTCGGCATCGAGGCCGAGGCGCAGGCGCTCGCGGCGCGCCACAACGAGCTCGCGCCGCTCTATTCGGTCAAGCGTCAGTTCGTGCAGCGGCGCGCGCTGCACAAGGTGAAGCCCGAAGAGCTCGCGGGCTATACGCCGGAGCGCAGCTGGGACGAGCTAGAGTTCGCGCGCCGGGTCACGGCCTGGCTGAAGGACGAGCCCAAGCACGGGCAGGAACTCAAGGAAGCAGCGCGCTATGCGGCCTGGGCCGTGACCACGCCCGAAGGCAAGGCGCGGCACCGCGCCGGCGTTCTTTTCAAGACGCCGCAGAAGCTCGACTTCATGCGTCTCATCCCCGTGCGCACCGAAAAGAAGGGCTATCAAAAGAATTTTCTTGCCGAGCTGCGCCATCGCGAGGGTTTCGCTCTCACCGATGCCGGCACCGACCTCGTCGGCGCGCTGGACGAGGCCAACTACTGCATCTGGTGCCACGAGCAGAGCAAGGACTCGTGCTCGAAAGGGTTGAAGGAGAAGGCTCCGGCCGAAGGCTTCCGCAAGACAGTGTTCGGCGTGTCGCTCGCCGGCTGCCCGCTCGAGGAGAAGATCTCCGAGTTCCACATGGTCAAGGCACGCGGCGAGCCGCTCGCCGCGCTCGGGATCATCGCGGTGGACAACCCGATGGTGGCGGCGACCGGGCACCGCATCTGCAACGACTGCATGAAGTCCTGCATCTACCAGAAGCAGGACCCGGTCGACATTCCGCAGGCCGAGACCCGCACGCTCAAGGACGTGCTCGAGCTGCCGTGGGGCTTCGAGATCTACTCGCTCTTCACCCGCTGGAATCCGTTCGATCTGCGCCGGCCCTATCCGAAACCCTCTACCGGGAAGAGAGTCCTCGTCGTCGGCCTCGGCCCCGCCGGATTCACTCTTGCGCACCACCTGATGAACGACGGCCACACGGTCGTCGGCATCGACGGCCTCAAGATCGAGCCTCTGGACCCGCAGGTCTCGGGCGTGGACGCGCTGGGCAATCACGTCGGTTTTTCGCCCATCAAGGATATTTCCCAGCTGCGCGAACCGCTCGAGCGCCGGGTGATGGCCGGATTTGGCGGCGTCGCCGAGTACGGCATCACGGTGCGCTGGGACAAGAACTTCCTCAAGCTGGTCCGTCTGCTGATCGAGCGGCGGCGCCAGTTCGCCATGTTCGGCGGCGTGCGCTTCGGCGGCACGCTCGGCATCGACGAGGCGTTCGCCGACGGCTTCGACCACATCGCGCTGTGCGCGGGCGCCGGGCGGCCGACGGTGCTCGAGATCCCGAACGGCTTCGCGCGCGGCGTGCGCGCGGCATCCGACTTCCTGATGGCGCTGCAGCTCACCGGCGCCGCCAAGCGCGAATCGATCGCCAACCTGCAGATTCGCCTGCCGGTGGTGGTGATCGGCGGTGGCCTGACCGCGATCGACACCGCGACCGAGTCACTCGCCTACTATGCGGTCCAGGTCGACAAGTTCCTGACTCGCTACGAGGCGCTCGGGGAAGAGCCGGACTGGAACGCCGAGGAGCGCGCGATCGCCCAGGAATTCCTCGCGCATGCGCGGGCTCTGCGCATGTCTCGTCCCGAGGACCGGTTGCAGCTCTTGCAAAGCTGGGGCGGAGCCACGATCGCCTACCGGCGCCGGATGATCGACAGCCCCTCGTACACGCTGAACCACGAGGAGGTGGAAAAGGCGCTCGAGGAGGGCATCGTCTTCGCCGAGGCCCTCACGCCGGTGCGCATCGAGGTCGACGGCCACGGCCACGCGCGCAGCGTCGTTTTTTCCACCGAGGGCAGGGAGATCGAGCTCCCGGCGCGCTCGGTGCTGATCGCCGCCGGCACGCAGCCCAACACGGTGCTCGCGCGCGAAGAAGGCGTGAGCCTTGCGCTGGACGGCAAGTATTTCCAGGCGTGCGACGAGAACGGGCAGCCCGTCAAGCCCGAGCGCCACGCCGCCAAGCCGAAGCGTCCCGAGGTGCTGCTGCACCGCTACGACGATGGCCGCTTCATGAGCTTCTTCGGCGACCTGCATCCCTCCTACTTCGGCAACGTCGTCAAGGCGATGGGCAGCGCCAAGCAGGGTTACCCGGCCGTGACGGGCGTGCTCGCAAAAGTTGCTTCTGCATCGAGGGAGGCAGATTCAGAGTTCCTTGCGCGCCTGAATCGCGATCTGCGCGCCGTGGTGCACGAAGTGCGGCGACTCACGCCCAAGATCGTCGAGGTGGTGCTGCGCGCGCCGGTGGCGGCGCGACGCTTTCATCCCGGCCAGTTCTATCGCATGCAGAACTTCGAATCCTTCGCGCTGCATACGTCGGGCACAACGCTCGCGATGGAAGGCCTGGCGCTGACCGGCGCCTGGGTCGATGCCGCCCGCGGCCTGATCTCGGTGATCGCCCTGGAGATGGGCGGCTCGGCGGACCTGCTCGCTTACCTGCAGCCTGGCGAGCCGGTGATCCTGATGGGCCCGACCGGCACGCCGACCGAAATCCCGCACGGCGAGACGGTGGTCCTCGCCGGCGGCGGCCTGGGCAACGCGGTGCTCTTCTCCATCGGCCGCGCGCTGCGCGCCGCCGGCTCGAAGGTGATCTATTTCGCCGGCTACAAGTCGATCGGCGACCGTTACCGCATCGACGACATCGAGGCGTCGGCCGACGTCGTCGTCTGGTGCTGCGACGAAGCGCCGGGCTTCTCGCCGCGCCGCGCGCAGGACCGCGCCTTCGTTGGCAACATCGTCGAGGGCATGCTCGCCTATGCCTCGGGAACGCTCGGCAAGCAGGCGATCGCCTTTTCGAGCATGGACCGGCTGATCGCCATCGGCTCCGACCGCATGATGGACGCGGTGGCGCAGGCGCGCCATGGCGTGCTCAAGCCCTACGTGAAGCCGGACCACGTCGCCATCGGCTCGATCAACAGCCCGATGCAGTGCATGATGAAAGAGATCTGCGCGCAATGCCTGCAGCCGCACGTCGACCCGGCGAGCGGCAAGACGACCTACGTGTTCTCCTGCTTCAACCAGGACCAGCCGCTCGACCAGGTCGATTTCGGCGCCCTGGCGCAGCGCCTCGCGCAGAACGGCGTGCAGGAGAAGCTCACAGCCTTGTGGATCGGCCGCTGCCTCAAGGAGCTTCCCCCGCCGGCGGAGAGAAAGGCGGCTTGACGCGATATACAATCTTTATATAAGATTTGTATATGGTGAAGGGCAAGGTCAAAGTCAGCACGTTCTCGGCGACGCTGCGCGACCTCGAGATGCTCGAGGTCGTGGCCCGCTACCACGGCATGAACAAGAGCGCGACCCTCGTCAGCCTGGTGCGCAAGGAATTCTGGCGCGCCTTCCCCGGCGGGACGGACAAGATCCGGCCCGATCGAGGAGCTAAAGTCGAAGGTGAGCAATGAAACCCATCATATTGTTTTTCTTGATCTTGTCTGAGTCCGCATTAGCCCAAACAATCAAGGTCGGCGAGCTCAACAGCTACAAGGTCTTTCCCGCCTTCCTCGAGCCCTACAAGAAGGGCTGGGAGCTCGCGCTCGAGGAGATCAACGCGAAGGGCGGCATCGGTGGCCGCAAGCTCGAGGTCGTCTCGCGCGACGACGGCGGCACGCCCGGCGACGCCGTGCGCGTGGCCGAGGAGCTGATCTCCAGGGAAAAGGCGGCGGTGCTGATGGGCACATTTGCCTCCAACGTCGGGTTGGCCGTCGCCAACCTCGCCGCGCAGCGAAAAGTCGTGTTCCTCGCCGCCGAGCCGCTTACCGACAAGATCGTCTGGGAGAACGGCAACCGCTACACCTTCCGCCTGCGCCCCTCCACCTACATGCAGGTGGCGATGCTGGTGCCCGAGGCGGCCAAGCTGAAGAAGAAGCGCTGGGCGATCGTGTACCCGAACTACGAGTACGGGCAGTCGGCCACCGAATCGTTCAAGAAGCTGCTCAAGGCCGCGCAACCCGACGTCGAGTTCGTCACCGAGCAGGCGCCGCCGCTGGGCAAGATCGACGCCGGCGCAGTGGTGCAGGCGCTCGCCGAGGCGAAGCCCGACGCGATCTTCAGCTCGCTCTTCGCCGCTGACCTGCAGAAATTCGTGCGCGAGGGCAATACGCGCGGCCTCTTTGCCGGGCGCACCGTGTTCAATCTCCTGGGCGGCGAGCCCGAGTACCTCGACCCGTTGAGGGACGAGACCCCCGAGGGATGGTGGGTGACCGGCTACCCCTGGAGCGAGATCCGGACCGCGGAGCACCGGCGCTTCCGTGACGCCTACCAGAAGCGATGGAACGATTACCCGCGCGTGGGCTCGGTCGTCGGCTACACCGCCCTGCATGCCGTGGCGGAAGGACTGCGCAAAGCGGGCTCGGCGGATGCCGGGAAGCTCTCGGCGGCGTTGCGCGGGCTGAAGATGGAAAGCCCGTTCGGGCCGATCACGTGGCGCGCGATCGACCACCAGTCGACGATGGGCGCCTACGTCGGTCAGCTCTCCAAGAAAGACGGGCGCGGCGTGATGGTCAACTGGCGCTACGCCGACGGCGCGAGCTTCCAGCCCCCCGACGCGGAGATCCGCAAGCTGCGCAAGGATTGAGCGCCTCGGCGATCGTCCTGCAGTTCCTGAACGGGCTCGCCTCGGCGAGCTCGCTTTTCCTGCTTGCGGCCGGGCTGTCGCTGATCTTCGGCGTCACGCGCGTCGTCAACTTCGCGCACGGCTCGCTCTACATGCTCGGCATGTACCTCGCCGTATGGCTCGCCCCGCGCATCGGCTTCTGGGCGAGCGTGCCCCTCGCCGCCGCCGCGGTCGCCCTCCTCGCTGCGCTGGCGGAGATCGGCGTCCTGCGTCGCCTATACAAGGCGCCCGAGCTGCTGCAGCTCCTGGCGACGTTCGCCCTCGTGCTCATCGTCCGGGACTTCGCCCTCTGGGCCTGGGGCCCCGAGGACATGCTCGGGCCGCGCGCGCCCGGATTCGGCGACGCGGTCGAGATCGCCGGCGGGCGCTTTCCGCGATACGAGCTGCTGCTGATCGCCATTGGTCCGGCGGTCTTCGCAGCGCTGCAGCTGCTGCTGGCTTGCACTCGCTGGGGAGTCTTGGTCCGCGCCGCAACCGAGGATCGCGAGATGGCCGGTGCCCTGGGCGTGAACCAGCGCTGGCTCTTCACCGGGGTGTTCGCCCTCGGCGGGCTGCTCGCCGGCCTGGGCGGCGCGCTGGCCATCCCGATGGAGCCGGCAACCCTCGAGATCGACCTGGCGACCATCTCCGACGCGTTCGTCGTCGTGGTGGTGGGCGGCCTGGGATCGATCCCGGGGGCGCTCCTCGCCGCGCTGCTGATCGGCGAAGTGAAGGCCTTCGCCATCGGCCTGGGCTATTCCAAGCTGACGCTCGCGATCGAGTTCGTCGTCATGGCAGTGGTGCTCGTGGCACGCCCCTGGGGCCTGCTCGGCAGGCCTGCCGTCCTGCCGCGCGGGCCGGCGACGCTCGAGCCGCCACTCCCGGCGCTGCAACGACGGCGCACCCTCCTCCTCGCCGCCCTGGTGATCCTTCTCTTTCTGATTCCAATAGCGAGCGGCGAATACACGCTGATCCTGCTCACGGACGTGCTCGTCTTCGCGCTCTTCGCGGTCAGCCTGCATTTCATGATGGGGCCGGGCGGCCTGCTCTCCTTCGGCCACGCCGCCTACTTCGGCCTCGGCGCCTATGGCGCCGCTCTCCTGCTCCTGCGCGGGCACGTCCCGATGGAGGCGGCCCTGCCGCTCGCGCCGCTGCTATCGCTCGCCGCGGCCGCGGTGTTCGGCTGGTTCTGCGTGCGCCTCTCGGGCGTGTACCTCGCGATGCTCACGCTCGCCTTCGCGCAGATCGCCTGGTCGGTGGCGTTCCAGTGGGACAGCGTGACAGGGGGCTCGAACGGCCTGATCGGCGTCTGGCCGGCGGCGTGGCTTGCCGGCAAGACGGCGTATTACTTCCTCGCGCTCGCCGTCTGCGCCGCCGCCATCGCGCTGCTCTGGCGCGTGCTTGGCTCGCCGTTCGGCTACGCGCTGCGCGCCGGGCGCGACTCGCCGCTGCGCGCCGATGCGATCGGCATCGACGTGCGCCGTGTGCAATGGGTTGCGTTCATGGCGGCCGGCCTCGCCGCGGGCGTCGCCGGCGCGCTGTACGCGTTCTCCAAGGGCTCGATCTCGCCGGAAACGCTTTCGGTTGGCCGCTCGGTCGACGCGCTCGTCATGGTGCTGCTCGGCGGCGTGCAGACGCTCACCGGGCCCGCCTGGGGCGCGGCGCTCTTCACCTGGCTGCAAGACACGCTGTCGCGCGAATTCGCCTATTGGCACGCGGCCATCGGCGCGGTAATCCTCGTGCTCGTGCTGCTCAGACGATGAGCGCGCTCGTGGTGCGCAACCTCTCGAAGAGCTACGGCGGCGTACGCGCGCTGCAGAACGTGTCCTTCAGCGTTTCCTCGGGCGAGCTCGTCGCCATGATCGGCCCGAACGGCGCCGGCAAGACCACCTGCTTCAACCTGCTGAACGGCCAGCTCGCCCCCGACGCCGGGGCCATCGAGCTCGACGGAAGGCCGATCGCCGGCCAAGCGCCGCGCGACATCTGGCGCCAGGGAGTGGGGCGCACCTTCCAGATCACCGCCACCTTCGGCTCGATGACGGTGCGCGAGAACGTGCAGCTCGCTCTGGCATCGCACCAGCGCCGGCTCTGGGCGCCCTTCGCCTCTCTGCCGCAGCTCGCCGTCGCCCAGGCCGACGCGCTCCTCGCGCGCGTCGACATGCTCGAGCAGGCCGGGCGGCCGTGCGCGCTGCTCGCCTACGGCGACCTGAAGCGCGTCGAGCTGGCGATCGCCATTGCCAACGAGCCGAGCCTGCTTTTGATGGACGAGCCGACCGCGGGCATGGCGCCCGAGGAGCGCGGTGTGCTGATGGCGCTCGCGGGAGAGCTCGCCCGGCGCGCAGGCGTCGCGGTGCTCTTTACCGAGCACGACATGGACGTGGTGTTCGGCCATGCCGACCGCGTCATTGTGCTGCACGCGGGCGAGGTCATCGCAGCCGGGCGACCCGACGAGGTGCGCGCCGACCCGCGCGTGCAGGAGGTTTACCTTGGCGCTGCTTGAGGTCAAGAGCCTCGTCGCCGGCTACGGCCGGGCGCGCGTGCTGTTCGACGCGGCGCTCGAGCTGCACGCCGGCGAGCTGGTCATGCTCTCAGGCCGCAACGGCGCCGGAAAATCCACTACTCTCAAGGCCATCATGGGATTGATCGAGCGTGGGGGCGAGGTGCGCTGCGCCGGCCGCCGCATCGAGCGGCTCGAGCCGTTCGAGATCGCGCGCCTGGGCATCGGCTATGTGCCCGAGGAGCGGCGCATCTTCACCGGCCTCTCGGTGGCAGAGAACCTCGAGGTCGGCCGCCGGCCGCCGCGCGCCGGGCTGCCGGCGTGGGATGAAGAGCGCGTCTTCGGCCTGTTTCCGGGCCTCCGCGAAATGAAACTTCGATCGGCTGCACGCATCTCCGGCGGCGAGCAGAAGATGCTGGCGATCGCTCGCACGCTGATGGGCAACCCGCTCGCGCTGCTGCTGGACGAGCCTTCGGAGGGTCTCGCCCCGCTCGTGGTGCGCCAGATGGCGCTGGCGATCGGCGAGCTCAAGCGCGCCGGTCTCGCGCTCCTCGTCTGCGAGCAGAACGAGCGCTTCGCCGCGGCACGGGTCGATCGCGCCTACCAGATCGAGAAGGGCCGCATCCGTCCCGCATGAGCCGCCGCGGCCTCCTGCTGACCATGACCGAGCCGCCCGCCCCCATGGAGGAGGAGTTCAACGCCTGGTACGACACCGAGCACCTGCAGGAGCGCCTGGCCATTACCGGCTTCCGCTCGGCGCTGCGCTGGGTGGCGGACGTCGCGCCGGGCGAAGGTCGCTACCTCGCCACCTACGAGCTCGATTCCTCTGCGGTGCTGGCTTCGCCCGAATACCTGGCGCGTTTCGAGGCAGCTACCCCGTGGACGCGCCGCTGCCTGGACAAGACGGTGGTGTTCAGGCGCTGGGCCTGCGAGCAGGTTTCCCCCGGCGAGGCCGACCCGCATCCGCTCGCCAAGGCACTGCTCCTCGTGGCGGCGCAGGCTCCGGTCGGAGAGCTGCAGATCCCCGGCGCGCTCCAGGTGCGCTACTTCATCGCCTCGGCCGGGGCCCCGGCCCACGTCGCCCTCGCCGAGCTCGCCTGGGAGGGCACGCGAAGCCTCCCGGCCGCCGAGCCCGGCTGGCTGATGCGCCTCTATCGCGCTTATGCGCCTTGAGCGCTACGCCTGGCTGTCGGTCGCGGCCGCCATCGCGACCATCGCGCTCAAGGCGCTCGCCTGGAGGCTGACCGACTCCGTCGGCCTGCTCTCGGATGCGCTCGAGTCGATCGTCAACCTCGCCGCTGCCCTGCTTGCGCTGTCGATGCTGCGCCTCGCGGCGACGCCGCCCGACGCCGACCATCCCTACGGCTTCTCCAAGGCCGAGTACTTCTCCGCGGGCATCGAGGGCGCGCTGATCGTCCTCGCCGCGGCCGGCATCCTGTGGGCGGCGATCCCGCGCCTCGTCGCTCCGCAGCCGCTCGACATGCCCTTCATCGGCCTGGGCCTGACGGTCGCGGCCTCGGCGATCAACCTGGGCGTCGCGCTGGTGCTGCTGCGCGCGGGACGCGCGCACTCGAGCATCACGCTCGAGGCCGATGGCCGCCACCTGCTCACCGATGTCTGGACCTCGGCAGCGGTGATCGTCGGCGTGGCGCTGGTGTATGTGACGGGCTGGCTGCGGCTCGACCCGCTGATCGCGCTCGCGGTGTCGGCGCACATCGTATGGACCGGCTTCGGCCTGATGCGCCGCTCGGTGCGCGGCCTGCTCGATCAGGCGATCTCGACCGAGGACCAGCGCGAGGTGGCCAAGCTCATCGAGGAGTATTCGCGCCGCTACGGCGTCTCGTTCCATGCCGTGCGCACGCGCCAGGCCGGCGCGCGCCGCTTCGTCTCGTTCCACCTGCTGGTGCCCGATGACTGGACCGTGAAGCACGCGCACCAGCTCTCGGAGGAGATCGAGTCGCGCATGCGCTCGATGGTGCCCAGCGCGGCGATCTTCACCCACATCGAGCCGATCTCCGACCCGGCGTCCTACGACGACCAGGAGCTCGACCGCTAGATGGTCCGGCTCTCCGGCGTCGTGCGCGCGGGCGACGCCATCGTCTGCGGCCAGGCGTGCGCCGAGCCGCAGACCCTGCTCGAGGCGCTGGTGGCGCAGCGCGCGGCGCTTTCGGGATGTCGCCTCTTCCTCGGCGCGAGCTACTCCGGGATCGTGCAGCCGGCGCATGCCGACCATCTGCGACTCGCGTCCTATGGCGGCATCGGCCATAACCGGGCCCTGTCCGACGCGGGCGTGCTCGACGTGCTGCGCGTGCCCTATTCCCGGCTCGCGCCGCTGATCCGCTCGGGACAGATCGGCGCCGACGTGCTCCTCCTGCAGGTCAGCCCGCCGAACGCGCGCGGCGAGTACAGCCTCGGCCTCGCCGCCGACTATCTCATCCCCGCGCTCGAGGTCTGCCGGGCGATCGTCGGCGAAGTGAATCAGCAGGTCCCCTGGACGCACGGCGAGCGCGTCCTCCGCGCCGCGGACTTCGACCTCCTGGTCGAGAGCTCCCGAGCTCCGGCGCGGCCCCGCAACCGACCCGCGGGCGTTCTGGAAGCCGCGATCGGCCGCCACGGCGCCGCGTTCGTACCCGACGGCGCTACGCTCGAGTTCGGCATCGGCTCGCTCCCGGAGGCCATATGCCCGTTCCTGGAGGGCCGCCAGGGGCTGCGCGTGCACTCGGGCACGATCGGCGACGGTGTGGCCGCGCTGGCGCGCAAAGGCGCCGTGATGCACGCCGACTGCGCGATGCTGATCGGCGGCCCGGGCCTCTTCGACTTCGCGCGCGGGAATGAACGCATCCGCTTGCGCTCTTCCGAGCATACTCACGGAAGCGAAATTCTGGCCAGGCTGGAGCGCTTCGTCGCGGTCAACTCCGCGGTCGAGGTCGACCTCGCCGGCCAGGTGAACAGCGAGATCGCGGGCGGGAGCTACGTCGGCGCGATCGGCGGCGCCCCGGATTTCGTCGCCGCGGCCAACCGCTCCCCGGGCGGGGTGTCGCTCGTGCTCATCCCCGCCTCGCGGCTGGTCGCGCAGCTGTCCGGGCCGGCGACGCTTGCCGCGGGCGAGGCAGGCGTCGTGGTCACCGAGCTCGGCGCCGCCGACCTGCGCGGCTGCGACGAGCGCGAGCGCGCGCGCCGGCTGCGCGCCATCGCCTCGGCGCACGCCGCGATCTAGCGGTATTCCCGCAGCGCGCGCACCGTCCAGAACGGCGTCGTCGCGATGCCGATGCAGGCGAGCGCGAGCACAAGGTTGACCTTGTAGCCGCCCGTGAAGTCGTGCAGCAGGCCGCCCGCGAAGGAGCCGCACGCGGCGCCGATGGCGTTGGCGGCGTAGATGCCGCCGTAGATGGTCGCGACTTGCGGGCCGGCGAAGTAGCGCGAGGCGAGCGACGAGACGATCGGGCCGCGCACGCCCATGCACAGGCCGAAGACCGGCACGAACAGCACGAGCAGCCACGGCGCCGGCGCGAAGGCGATGAGGACGAGGATCGCCATGCCGCTCGCCGTGCCGACGAAGCTCGCGCTGACCACCTGCCGGTATCCGAAGCGATCCGAGGTGAAGCCGCTGCCCATCACGCTCATCGCCGACATCATGCCGATCGCGCCGTAGGCGCTGGCGGCGGTGAGGGGCGAGAAGCCCGCGTCGATCAGGAAGGCGACCAGCTGGACGAGGACGCAGAACATGCCGGCGGCGGTGAAAAAGAACACCTGCGTGAGCCCCCAATACACCGGGCTCGCCAGCGCGCGGCGCACGGTCCAGCCTTCTCCCGTCCTCGCTCTCCCCGGCCGGTGGGCCGGGCTGCCCGCGGTAAACGTGCGCCACGGCAACAGCAGCATCGCGAGCGGCGCGAGGACGAGGAGCGCGCCACCGAGCACGCGGTAGGCGCCGCGCCAGTCGTACTCGGCAATGAGGTGCTGGGCGAGCGGCACGAGAAGCAGCGTGCCGAGGCCGAAAGACGAATAGGCGATGCCGATCGCCGTGGACAGCCTTTCGCGGAACCAGCGCGAAAGCAGCGCCGAGGCCGGCACCATGCCGTTCAGGCTCACGCCGATGCCGACCAGGCCGCCGATGAAGGCGTAGAACTGCCACAGGCTGGCGATCCCGCTCGCGAGGAAGAAGGCCCCGCCGATGCAGGCAAGGCCGGCGCCGTAGACCCAGCGCGGGCCGACGCGGTCGAAGACGAAGCCCACCATCGGGGCGGTGAAGCCGTGAACCAGCAGATAGACGGAATAGACGCCGGTGGTCTGCGAGCGCGTCCAGCCGAAGTCGCGCTCGAGCGGCAGCAGGAACACGGCGTAGGTATCGCCAAGCCCCCGCCCGAACATGGCGAGCGCGAAGCAGGTTGCGAGCACCGCGCCCGCGGTGCGCGACGGGCTCAGATTTTCTCGGCCGGCTCCAGGCCGAAGACCTGGCGCAGGTAGCGCAGGTAGCCGGCGTCCTTGCTCACCGTCTTGCCCGGAGAGTCCGACACCTTGGCCACCGGCTGGCCGTTGCACTCGGTCATCTTGATGACGATGTTGATCGGCTCGTAGCCGAGGTCGTTGGTCAGGTTGGTGCCGATGCCGAAGGCGGTGAGCGCGCGGCCATGGAAGCGCCGCGCGATCTCGATCGCGATCGGCACGGTTAGCTGGTCGGAGAAGATCAGGCTCTTGGTGCGCGGATCGACGCGGTTCCTGCGGTAGTGCGCGATCATGCGCTCGCCCCAGTTGAACGGGTCGCCCGAGTCGTGGCGCGCGCCGTCGAAAAGCTTGCAGAAGTACATGTCGAAGTCACGCAGAAACGCTTCCGTCCCATAAGTGTCGGCGACGGCGATGCCGAGGTCGCCGCGGTACTCCTGCGCCCACTTGTCGAAGGCGAAGGTCTGCGAGTCGCGCAGGCGCGGGCCGAGCGCCTGGCAGGCCTGCATGTACTCGTGCGCCATGGTGCCGAGCGGCGTCATGTTGTTGCGCATCGCGAACCAGACATTGGAGGTGCCGGCGAAGTACTCGGGCACCTCGCGCTTGAAGGTCTGCAGCACCTCCTCCTGCCAGGCGAGCGAGAAGCGGCGCCGCGTGCCGAAGTCGGAGATCTTGAAGTCGAGCTCGCGCTCCACCTTGCGCACCAGCTCGATCTTGGTCTTCAGCCGGCGGCGGCCTTCGTCGAGGTCCGGGCGCGGCTGGCTGCGGCGGAAGTACACCTCGGAGACGATGGCGAGCACCGGGATCTCGAACATGATGGTGTGCAGCCAGGGCCCGCGGATGGTGATGTCCATCTCGCCGGGCTGCTCGCCCTGCGCGAGGTGCACGTACTTGTCGTTGAAATGAAAGAGGCCCAGGAAGTCGACGAAGTCCGACTTCATGAAGCGCAGCGATCGCAGGTAGACAAGCTCGTCGTCGCGGAAGCGCAGGCTGCCGAGCGCCGCGAGCTCGGCGCGGATCTCGTCGAGGTACGGCCGGAAGTCGACGCCTGCCGTGCGGCACTTGAACTTGTACTCGACCTGCGCGCCGGGAAAATGGTGCAGCACGACCTGCATCATCGTGAACTTGTACAGGTCGGTGTCGAGCAGCGACTGGATGATCATCCTGAGGCCATTGTAACCTTCGCTCCATGTGCGGCCGTTACGCGCTCCACGCGCAGCCCGAGGTCGTCGCGCTGCAGTTCGGCCTCGCGGCGCTTCCCGAGTACAAGGCGAGCTACAACGTCTGCCCCGGCACGAACGTGCTCGCGGTTCGCCTCGGCCGCGACGGCCGGCGCGTGGCCGGGCTCAATCATTGGGGGCTCGGCGGGCGCCTCGCCAATGCGCGCGCCGAGACGATCGACGAGAAGCCCGCGTTCCGCGAGGCGTTCCGCCGCTGGCGCTGCCTGGTGCCGGCGAGCGGGTATTACGAGTGGAAATCGATCGCCGGCCGCAAGCTCCCGTGGTACATGCGCCCGGCCGATGGCGCGCTGTTCGGCCTCGCCGGCGTGCGCGCGTTCTGGAACGGGCAGCACACGGTGTCGCTCATCACCGTCGCGCCGAACGCGCTGGTGCAGTCGATCCACGACCGCATGCCGCTCATCATCGCCACCGGGGATTACGACGCCTGGCTGGGCGAAGGAAACGCGAAGAACCTGCTCAAGCCCTATGCCGCGGATCGGATGCAAGCGCATCCGGTCAGCGCGCGCGTCAACCGGCCGGAGAACGACGATGCGGCGCTGGTCGAGCCTTCGGACGAGGTGCCGCCGCAGCGCGATTTGCTCTGAACTCGCCCATACTGTATATAATGCCAGTCATGGAAGCCCTGACGGAGCGGCAAGCCGAGATCCTGCGCCTGGTGCGCGAGCTCACCGAGGTGTCGGGCTATCCGCCGACGCGCGCCGAAATCGCGCAGAAAATGGGCTTTCGCTCCGTCAATGCCGCCGAGCAGCACCTGCGCGCGCTGGAGAAGAAGGGTGCGCTCGAGATCTCTTCGGGCGCCTCGCGCGGCCTGCGGCTGCGCGAAGGCCGTTCCGGCACGCGGGCGCTCGGCCGGCTGCTCGAGCTGCCGGTGGTGGGGCGCGTCGCCGCCGGTGCGCCGATCCTCGCCGAGGAGAACGTCGCCGGCCGCTACCAGATCGACCCCAATCTCTTCACGCCGCGCGCCGACTACCTGCTGCGCGTGCGCGGCATGTCGATGCGCGATGCCGGCATCCTCGAGGGCGACCTGCTCGCCGTGCACCGCACGCCCGAAGCGCGCAGCGGCCAGATCGTGGTCGCGCGCCTGGGCGACGAGGTGACGGTCAAGCGCCTGCGCCGGCGCGGCAACGCGGTGCTGCTCGAGGCCGAGAACCCCGAGTTCGAGCCGATCGAGATCGATCTGCGGCGCGACGCGCTCGCCATCGAGGGCGTGGCGGTGGGTGTAATACGCAACGGCAGGACCTTCTGATAAGCCTTTAGAATTGGCGCGGGGGTTCAGCCTCGCGTCCATGACCAACCTAGCGAACGGAAGCGCCGAGCTCGGCGCCGCTGCCGGCATCACCGCGGACATCCGCGACCGTGCCGACCCGCGGCTGGTGCTCGCCGACCGCGTCGAGCAGCTCTACAGCCAGCTGCCGCTCGGCATGGTGGCCACGCTCGCCATCGGCGTGATCGCCGCGGTCGAGCTGCGCGAGGGCCGCTTCATCGAGCTGGTGCTCTTTTGGGGCACGCTGCTCGTGGTAGTGGTGGCGCTGCACGCCGTGCTCTATCAAGGCTACCGGCGCGAGCCGCACAAGATCGATCAGGCGGCGCAGTGGCTGCGCTGGCTGGGCATCGGCGCCTTCGCCGCCGGCGCGACCTGGGGCTTCGCCGCGGCGGTGTTCTTCCCGTCGCACGCCGACGAGCGCCAGGTATTCCTCGCCTTCCTGCTCTCGGGAGTGATTTCGGGCGGCATCCCGATGTACGCCGCTTCCTGGCCGGTGTTCGCCGCCTACGCGGCGGCGATTGCCCTGCCCTTCACCTACGTGCTCGCCACGTTCGGCAACCGGCTGTTCGCCGAGATCGCGCTGCTGATTCCGCTCTTCTACGGCGCGACGGTGGCCATCGCCTACCGCCTGAACGGCGTGTTCCTCGAGGGCTATCGCCTGCGGCGCGCCTACGGCAGGCTGACCGAGGACTACCGCGTGCTCAACCAGCGCCTCGAGCGCCAGCTGGTCGAGCTCGAGGAAGCGCGCCGCCAGGTCGAGGCGAGCGGCCGCAAGCTCGCGCTCTTCGCCGAGCGCGCGCCGATCGCGGTGCTCGAGCTCGACGGCAGCGGCACGGTGCAGGAAATTAACCACGCTGCCGAGATCCTGTTCGGCTACGCGTCGAGCGAGCTGATCGGCGGCCCCGTCACGCGCCTGGTGCTGCCCAAGTTCCACGCCGAGTTCGAAAGCCAGTGGCAGCGCCTGGTGGCGACGCGCGAGCCGATCGCCGGCCTGAAGGTGAAGAACCCGCGCCGCGACGGCCTGACCATCGTCTGCGACTGGACCGTCACGCCGCTGGTCAATCCCGAGGGCACGCTGATCTCGGTGATCGCGCAGGGGCGCGACATCACCGCGCAGCTCGAGGCCGAGCGGCTGAAAAAGGAGTTCACCTCGACGCTGTCACACGAGCTGCGCACGCCGCTCACCTCGATCATCGGCTCGCTGCAGCTGATCAACGCCGGCGTGCTGGGCGAGGTGCCCAAGGACGTGACCGAGCTCACCGACGTCGCCGAGCGCAACGGCCAGCGCCTGCTCGACCTGATCAACGACATCCTCGACATCGAGAAGATCGAGTCGGGCAAGCTGACGCTCGCCCCCGAGGTGATCCGAGTCGACGAGCTGGTGCGCGAGGCGGTGGTGCTCAACAAGGGCTTCGGCGACCGCTTCAAGGTGCGCTTCGAGCCGCGCGGCGCGCTGTCGGAGGCCCGGGTCAACGCCGACCGCAAGCGCCTGCTGCAGGTGATGACCAACTTGCTCTCCAATGCCGCCAAGTTCTCGCCCGAGGGCGACGTGGTCGAGATCAGCGCCGAATCGCGCGACGGCAGCCTGCGCATCGGCGTGCACGACCGCGGCCCGGGCATCCCCGAGGGCTTCCGCTCGCGCATGTTCGGCCGCTTCAACCAGGCCGACTCGACGACCTCGCGCCAGAAGGGCGGCACCGGCCTCGGCCTCGCCATCTGCAAGCGCCTGATCGAGATGATGCAGGGCCACATCGGCTTCGAGGACCGCCCCGGCGGCGGCACTACCTTCTGGTTCGAACTGCCATGCCTGAACGACCGCTAGTCCGCATCTGCTACGTCGAAGACGACGAGGACATCCAGCGCATCGTGCGCATGTCCCTCGAGCGCATCGGCAAGATGACCGTGGAGATCGTCACCGATCCGATGCGCGCGATCGAGGCGATGGGCGCGTTCAAGCCCGACCTGGTGATGCTCGACTGGATGATGCCGGGGATGGACGGCCCGACGTTGTACCGCAAGATGAAGGAACTGCCGGCGACGCAGGCGCTGCCGGTGGTGTTCATCACCGCCAAGGCGGCGCAGCGCGACCTGGACGAGCTGAAGGCGCTCGGCGCTGCCGGCGCGATCTCCAAGCCTTTTTCGCCGAAAGACCTGCCCGAGCAGCTCAGGGCGATCTGGAAGAAGCTGCCCTGAAGTCGCGCTTTACTGCCTAATGTAGTTTCTGCGTCTTGTCGGCTGCGGCCGGCGGCTCGAACTTGCGCGAGAGAAACCCGATCACCTCGTCGGCGTTGCGGAAGCGCGCGTCGCGGTCCTTCTCCAGCAGCTTGTCGAGCAGCCGCTGGTAGACGGCGAGGCCCTCGGGCAGCGGCGGCGGCGCCGTGTTGATGTGCTGCAGCGCCACCTCCATCGCGGTCTCGCCCTCGAAAAGGTGCCGGCCGGTGAGCATCTGGAAGAGCAGCACGCCGGCGCTGTAGATGTCGGTGCGCAGGTCGAGCGCGCGGCCCTGCACCTGCTCCGGGCTCATGTAGCGAGGCGTGCCGAGCACCTCGCCGGCATGCGTGCGCTCGACCGCCGAGTCGATGTGCTTGGCGATGCCGAAGTCGACCACCGCCAGGCTGCCGTCCTCGCGGAACATCAGGTTCTGCGGCTTGAGGTCGCGGTGCAGGATGCCCTTCTCGTGGATCTCGCCCAGCGCGAACATCAGCTCGCGGAACAGGCGCAGCGCCTCGGCCGGGTCGATCGCCTTGCCGCCCAGGCGCTTGTTCAGGTCGCCGCCCTCGAAGAACTCCATCACCAGGTAGGCGTGGTCCTCGGAGTTGCCGTGGCCGAGGATGTGCGCCACGTGGCGGCTCTGGATGCGCTCGACCAGCGCGTACTCCTCCATGAAGCGCGCCAGCGCGCGCCGGTCGGAGACGATCTCGCGCCGCAGGATCTTCACCACCAGCGGCTCGTCGTCGCCTTCGCGCGAGGCGAGATAGACGCGCGCCGTGCCGCCCTCGCCGATCAGCCGCAGCACCTTGATGCCGGGAATGCGGATCTTCGCGCCGAGGTTGTGGCCTTCCATGCGCGAGGCGAGCTCGGGCGACACCGTCCTCTCGCGCGCATCCGCGGTCAGCTCGCGCAGCGAGGTAAGGAGCTTCTCGCGCGTCAGCTCCTGCTTGCGCTGGTAGTCGTCGGCGCCGGCCTTCATCGCGCGCACGGCGATGATCTCGTTGCCCGCCCCGGTGAGGAACAGCACCTTCGGGCAGTCGGCGCGGGTCTTCAGCTTCTGCAGCCATTCCAGCCCGTCGCCGCGGCCGAGCATGTAGTCCAGGATCAGCGCGTCGTACGAGCCGAGCGGGAAGTCCGCGCCGGGAAACGAGCGGTCGAGCGGGTCGTACTCGTCGATCACCGCGTCCTGCCAGCGCTGGCGGATGTAGTGCGCGAGCAGCCCGCGCAGGTCCGGATCGTCGTCGATGATGAGGACGCGCACGGCTAGAGCGTGACCGCGTAGACGTCGACCGGCTCGCCGCGCCCGCGCAGCGCGAGCCGTCCGCGCGGCCGTGCACCGGTCTCGCCCAGCGCGCCGATCACCGCGCCCGAGGCGAGCAGCTCGCCGGGCTGCGCCATGTCGACCAGGCGCGCGGCGATGTTCACAGCGTCGCCGATGATGGTGTAGCTCATGTAGTGCGGCGAGCCCACGTTGCCGAAGATCGCCTCGCCCGAGGCCATGCCGAAGCCGATCCCCGTCGCGAGGCCACCGCGCGCCGTCCAGCGCGCGAGCACCGGTGCGACGCTCTTCGCCATGTCGTGCGCGGCGCGCCAGGCGCGGGCCGGCGCGTCCGGCTGGGGAAACGGCACGTTGAAGCCGACCAGGAGATTGTCGCCCGCCATGCTGAAGATGGTACCTTCGTGGCGGTACGCCGCCTCGGTCATCACCGCGAAATACTCGTTCAGGAGCGCGACCACGCCGTCGACCTCGGTGCGCTCGGTCAGGCGGGTGAAGCCGCGCAGGTCCGCGAACAGCGCGACCACGTTCACCCGCTGGGGTCCGCGCCGGAAGGGCGTGCCCTCCTCTGCCATCTCCTCGATGACGCGCTCCGCAAGCTTCGGCGACAGGTAGCGCGCCAGCGCGCGCAGCAGCGACTTCTTGTGCTCCACCTCGGCCGCCAGGCGGCGCGCCTCGAGCTCGCGCCGGGTCTCGTGCAGGCGGCGCAGGGTCTGCACGCGCGCGAGCAGCTCCTCGCGCCGCACGGGCTTGGACAGGAAGTCGTCGGCGCCGGCGCGGATGCCGCGCACGCGGCTGTCATGGTCTTCGAGCGCCGTGACCAGCACGATCGGCACCATCGCCGTCGCCGGCTCGGCCTTCAGGCGCTCGCACAGCGCGAAGCCGTCGAGGCCCGGCAGCAGCACGTCCAGGAGGATCAGGTCGGGCGGCGCGGCCAGCGCGCGCACCAGGGCGGCGTCGCCGTCGGCGACCGTTTCTGCGCGCATTCCCTCGGCATGGATCAGGCGCTCGAGGATCGACAGCATGTCCGGGTCGTCATCGACCACCAGGACCCGGAAGTTACTGCCCACCGATTCATCCGCGCTCATTCATACGCGATGGTGACTTTGGCGAGGTAGTCGGCGTACTCGGCGATGCGCGCCTCGAGCCCGGCGCGGTCGCCGGTGCGCGCGCCGTCCTCGATATGCTTGCCCAGGGTCGACACCAGGTCGAAGCCGTAGGAGTGGCCGACGCCCTTCATGCGGTGGCCGAGCTGGCGCAGCTGGTCGAAGTCGGCGGCCGCGAGCGCGATGCGCAGGTTGCCGAGCTCTTTCTGCCGGTTGCTCATGAAGACCGGGATCAGGTCTTCAAGGTCGCGCGCCACGACGACCTTGTAGGCGTCCTTATTCATTTAGTCCGATTATAGGCGGCGGGGGCTTCCCGGCCCGGGTCAGGCTTTGTCAGACAGGGCCGCGTGCGCTCGCAGCAGGTGCGGATGCAGGGTGAGCGCGGCGGCGAACGCGTAGCGCGCATCGCCGCGCGCGCCCTCCCCGAGGCGGATCTCGGCGAAGTGCAGCATCGCCGCGAAGTGGCGCGGCTCGAGCTCGAGCGTGCGGCGCAGATCGTGCAGGCACTCGGCGTCGCGCCCGAGCAGGTAGTAGAGCGCGGCGCGCTTGTGCCAGGCCTCGGCGTAGAGCGGCGCGGCCCGCAGCAGGAGGCTCAGGCGCGTCTCGGCGATGTCGTAGCGCCGCGCCGCGATGTCGCGCGTCGCGGCGTCGAGCGCCTCGGCGGCGGCGCGATGCGGGTGGTGCATCCACGCGTCCCAGATGCGCTCCTCGGTGGCGCCCGCCTCGGCGCTGGCGCAGCGCGCGAGGCGCCGGAACAGCTCGTCGAGCAAGGGCAGGTCTCGCGCCGGGCGCCGTTCGCGCCTCGCGGCGATCAGGCTGAGGATCGCGGCCGCAGGTCTCACGCCGGAATAGCTTAATGGAAATCGCGCGAGGCCGTTTCTAGCCCGCCCAGCAGGGCGCTGTAGTCCGTCAGGCGCCGCGCGACGAGATGCACCACGTCGGCGTCGCGCTCGATCGCGCCGTGCACGCCGAGCAGGCGCGCGCCGAGCAGCTCGCGGCGCTGGCGCTCGACCAGGCTCGACCACACCACCACGTTGACGTTGCCGGTCTCGTCCTCGAGCGTCACGAAGATCACGCCGCTCGCCGTGTCGGGGCGCTGGCGGCAGGTGACGATGCCGGCGACGCTCGCCTTCTCGCCGTGCCTGAGCTCGCGCAACGCCTGCGCAGCGAGCAACCCCAATTTTTTCAATCTGCTTCTCAAAAGCGCGAGGGGATGCCGCCCGAGGGTGAGTCCCAGGCTGGCGTAGTCCGCGGCGATGTCCTGGCCCTCGCGCGGCGCCGGAAGATCGGGCGTTCTCTCCGGCGCCGGAGCATCCAGCGGCGCGCTGCGCGGCGCGCCGGCTGCGGCCCAGTGCGCGAGGCGCCGATGCCCTGCGAGCGAGCGCAGCGCGCCCGCCGCGGCGAGGCAGCGGAGATTCTTCCGGTCGAGCTTCAGCTCGTGCACGGCGCCATAGGGCGCGCCGGCGGCGATGCGCCGGCCCTCGGCCTGCGCCAGGCCGCCGACCATGCGCAGCCCGAGACGCAGCGAGCCGCGCTCGAGCGTGCAGTCCCACTGGCTCGCGTTGACGTCGGGCGGCAGGAGCTCGACGCCGTGGCGGCGCGCATCCTGCGTGAGCTGCGCCGGCGCGTAGAAGCCCATCGGCTGGCTGTTGAGCAGCGCCGCGCAGAACGCCGCCGGATGGTGGCGCTTGAGCCACGCCGAGACGTAGACCAGGAGCGCGAAGCTCGCCGAATGCGACTCGGGAAAGCCGTACTCGCCGAAGCCGAGGATCTGGCGATAGAGCGCATCGGCGAAGTCCTCGCCGTAGCCGTTGGCCTTCATGCCCTGCTTCAGCTTGGCCTCGAACGGCTCGAGGCCGCCGCGCTTCTTCCATGCCGCCATCGCACGGCGCAGGCGATCGGCCTCGCCGGGCGTGAAGCCCGCGGCGACCATCGCGAGCTGCATCACCTGCTCCTGGAAGATGGGCACGCCGAGCGTGCGGCCGAGCACGGCCTTCACTGCCTCGCTCGGATAAGTGACCGGCTCCTCGCCGCGCCGGCGCCGCAGGTACGGATGCACCATGCCGCCCTGGATCGGGCCGGGGCGCACGATCGCCACCTCGATCACCAGGTCGTAGAAGCTCGCCGGCCTGAGGCGCGGCAGCATGCTCATCTGCGCGCGCGACTCGATCTGGAACACGCCCACCGTGTCGGCCTGCCGGATCATGGCGTAGGTGGCCGGATCCTCGGGCGGCACCTGGTGCATCTTCAGGCCGACGAGATCGAGGCACTTGCGGATCGCGGTGAGCATGCCGAGGGCGAGCACGTCGACCTTCAGCAGGCCGAGCGCCTCGAGGTCGTCCTTGTCCCACTGGATCACGGTGCGCTCGGGCATCGCCGCGTTTTCCACCGGCACCAGCTCGGGCAGCGGCCCGCGCGAGATGACGAAGCCGCCGGGATGCTGCGACAGGTGGCGCGGGAAGCCGCGCAGCAGCTGCGCGAAGCGCAGCCAGCGGCTCGATGCCGGGATCTCGCGGTCCCAGAAGGCGAAGCCCTTGGCCACGCGGTCGATCTCGCCGGGCGGCACGCCGAGCGCCTTGCCGACGTCGCGCACCGCGCTCTTCGGCCGGTAGCAGATCACCACCGCCGCGAGCGCGGCGCGGCCGCGGCCGTACTTGCCGTAGACGTACTGGATCACCTCCTCGCGCCGCTCGTGCTCGAAGTCGACGTCGATGTCGGGCGGCTCGTTGCGCTCGCGAGAGACGAAGCGCTCGAACAGCATGCTCATGCGCGCCGGATCGACCTCGGTGATGCCGAGCGCGTAGCACACCACCGAGTTGGCCGCCGAGCCGCGCCCCTGGCAGAGGATGCCGCGCGAGCGCGCGAAGCGAACCACGTCGTGCACCGTGAGGAAGAACGGCTCGTAGCCGAGCTCGGCGACGAGCGCGAGCTCGTGGGCCGCCGTGGCGCGCGCCTTTTCCGGCACGCCGGCCGGAAAGCGCCACGCCAGGCCGTCGGCGGCGAGCCGCGCTAGCCAGCTCGCCGGCGTATGCCCGGCGGGCACGAGCTCCGCCGGATACTCGTAGCGCAGCTCGCCCAGCGAGAAGTCGCAGCGCTCGGCGATGGCGACGCTTTCCTCCATCAGCTCTCTTGGGTAAATCTGCGCCAGGCGCACGCGCAGGCGCAGGCTGCGCTCGGCGTTGGCATGCAGCGCCTGGCCGCATTCCGCCACCGGCCTGCCCAGGCGCACCGCGGTGAGGATGTCGTGTAGCGGCTTGCGCGAGCGCAGATGCATGTGCACGTCTCCGGCCGCCACCAGGGGTAATCCGCACCGGGCAGCGACCTCGCGCAACTCGCCGAGCTTCGAACGATCGTTGGGCCCGCAATGCAGCTCGGCGGCGATCCAGGCGCTGCCGGCGAAGCGCTCGGCGATCCAGCGCCCGCGCGACACGTCGGTGCCGGGCACCCACAGCACCAGCGCGCGGGTTCCGGCGAGCGTTTCAACATCCGAAAGCGAAAGCGCATAAGCGCCCTTCTTGCTCCGGCGCCGGCCCGCGGTGATGAGCGACGAGATCGCCCCGTACGAGCGCCGGTCGGTGGCGAGCAGGACCAGCCTCTCCTTTTCCACGGTGATTTCGGTGCCATGGATCAGCTTCAGGCCGCGCTCCTGCGCGGCGAAATGCGCGCGCACGCTGCCCGCGAGCGAGCACTCGTCGGTCAGCGCGAGCGCCGCGTAGCCGAGGGCGTGCGCGCGCGCCACGAGCTCCTCGGGGTGCGACGCGCCGCGCAGGAAGGTGAAGTTGGAGAGGCAGTGCAGCTCGGCGTAGTCAGGCAAACCAGCCATGCAGCCTCCACTCGCCGTCTTCCCGGTAGACCCAGGCGAGCGATTCGCCGAGCCTGGCGACGAAGTAGTCGCGCCGCGCCTCGTCGCCGTCCCACCAGCCGCACTCGATCCGCTCCGGGCCGGCGAGAAGCTGCAATTTCGCCTCCTCTACCGGGAGGGCCTGATGCAGGAGCCATGAAGGCCGGGGCCCGGGCGGGGTGAACTCGCGCGGGTCCCAGTCGCCGGGCTCGACGCGCCGCCAGGCGTGCTCGGGGCGGTGGTCGGGCACGCAGCTGATGCCGTGCACCGCGTCGCGCCCCAGGCGCGCCTGCAGCCGCTCGACGAGCCGCGCCCAGTCCTCGGCCTCGGCGGCGGCGTCGCCGAACAGGCTGCCGCTCGGCGGCGCGAGCGGCGTGAAATCCTCCGCCTCGAGCGCGATCGCCTCGACCGGCTGCGCCAGCTCGAGCGCCGCCAGCCGCTCGCGCAGGAGCTGCGACAGGCGCTCGGCATCGCGCGCCGGGCTCGCCAGCCGCACTTCGACCTCGCTGGCGGCGCCGCGGCGGTGCTGCAGGCGCAGGCGGAAGGCGCGCACCCCCGCCTGCCGCGCGGCGAGCAGCCCGGCGAGCTGCACGAGGAGGCGCCGCGCCGCGAACATCAGCGCCCCGGCTTCGGCCACCTCGGCCGGCAGCTCGAGCGCCGCGGAAAAGCGCGGCGGCGGCGCGAAGAATTCATGCGCCTCGGGCAGCCGGCCGCACGCCCGGTCGAGCGCGTCGATGAGCACCGGCCCGCAGCGCCGCGCCAGGCCTTCGCGCGGCAGAGCGAGCAGCCCGCCCACGGTGGCGACGCCGATCTGGCGGAAAAACTCGGCGTCGCCGCCGGTCACGCCCGCCGGCAGATCCTCGAGCCGCGCGCCGCCACCGCGTGCACGCCACAGCGCAGCGCGGCAGGTGGGTGCCGTTGCCAGCAGGGCTTCGAAACCCATCTCGGCCAAGCCTGCGCACAGCGTTTTCTTCAACTTCGGCAGGCCTTCGAAATAGCGCAGGCTCGCCTCGACCTCTAGCGCGAGCGCCTGCGGGGGCTCGACGAC
>Ga0075424_100000462_pt1 | contig 31697 bp, 23 predicted proteins | sample SoiMethybrSBSTD3_FD_75301 | JGI IMG/M metagenome (GOLD analysis project Ga0075424, IMG submission 75301) | Bulk soil microbial communities from a Populus tree surrounding site in Tennessee, USA - Soil MetaG P. TD hybrid SBSTD3 | ecosystem: Environmental > Terrestrial > Soil > Tree plantation... | reverse complement strand
TCGAACGTGGAGCCCTTCTCGTCGCCCGGGTGCTGCACGGCGAGGAACAGCGTCGTGCCGTCGGGCGTGAACGCCGGGCCGCAGATCTCCGAGCCGCGCGGGCCGGTGAAGAAAGCGCGCGTGATGCCCCGGTCGGGCCCGCTCACGTCGGCGCCGTAGAGAGTGTCGTTGAAGCCGACCCAGTCGTCCTGACCATCGGTCGCGATCCAGATTCGTCCCTTCGGATCGAACGCGACGTTGTCGGGCGCGGCGAGCCAGCCGTTCTCGCTAACGGGGCCGCCGTAGCGCGCCCCGGTGGAGGGATCGGCAGGATTGCCGCCGAGGAGGAAGAAGCCCCAGTCGCACACCGTGGCGCCGTGGTCGGGCTTGCCGTTCACGAGCGGCGGCACGATCTCGATGATGTGGCCGAAGCGGTTGTAGGGACGCGGGTTCGCAGGATTGAGCTGGTCGGGCCTGCGCTGCTCGTTGTAGGTGAGCACCACGTAGACGCGCCCGGTCAGCGGATCCGCTTCGACGTCTTCGGGGCGATCCATCGGCGTGGCGCCGACGAGATCGCCGGCCCGGCGCGCCTCGATCACTACGTCGGCCTGGCTCGCGAAGCCATTGGCCGCGGTGAGGGGGCCTTCGCCGTGCACGAGCGGCAGCCAGCGGACCTTGCCGTCGGCCTCGAAGCGCGCCACGTAGAGCGTGCCGCGGTCGAGGAGGTCGCGGCTCGCCTCGGGGCGCGAAGCGTCGTAGCGGTCCTGCGTGACGAACTTGTACACGTACTCCATGCGCGCGTCGTCCCCGGAATAGAACGCGACGCGCCCGTCGTGGCTCGGAGCGGCAGTGGCGCACTCGTGCGCCGCGCGACCGAGCGCGGTGCGCTTCACCGGCGTGGACTTCGGATCGTAGGGATCGATCTCCACGATCCAGCCGAAGCGGTTCGGCTCGTTCGGCTCCTGGTCCATGTCGAAGCGCTCGAAGTAGCGGCTCCAGGCCTCGTAGCGGAGGTTCCGCCCGGTGAGGTTGTAGCGCCGCCGCGCCGCGGCCTCCGGACCTTGCGCCGCGTCGCCGGCGAAATAGAGCTGCGTGTTCTCCTCGGCGGAGAGGATCGTTCCCCACGGGGTGGTGCCGCCGGCGCAGTTGTTGAGCGTGCCCAGCACGCGCGTGCCCGAAGGGTCGTAGGACGTGCGCATGCGCGGATGTCCGGCGGCGGGGCCGGCGATGCGCATCCCGGTGCTGGCTGAAATGCGGCGGTTGGCTGCGCTCTCGTCGACCACGCGCCAGGCGTTGCCGCGCTTCTCGATCGCGAGGACGGAATGGCCCTGCGCCGCCATCTGCACCTCGCACTGCTCGCGCGTCAGATCGGCGGGGTTCTGCACCGCGGGAAAGCACAGCGCCGCACGGTGGTTCTCGTGATTGACGCCGAGCAGGCCGCGCGTCGAGGAGCTCGAGCCGCGCGGCAGCGGCATGTAGGCGATGAAGTCATTGTCGGTGCCGAACTGCTGCTCCTGCTCGGCGGGTGTCTCGCGTCCGGGCCGGTACTGAGGCCCGCCGCGCCGGATCGGGTCGCCCTGGCGGATGAGCACTTGCGCGGTGTGGCCGGCGGCGACGTGATGCGTGCCGTCGGTGCTGCGGCCGAGTTCTTCGAACTCGAGAGGCGCCGAACCGTCGCCGCCGGGGGACGGTGCCGCGCCCGGGGTGCTGCAGCCGAACAACCCGAACGCGCTGCCCGCGCCGATGCCCTTCAGAGCGGCCCGGCGCGACAGCCTTGCCTGGATGATCTCGGCAATCGTCGCAGCCATCGAGAGGCCGATGATAAAACGGGGTCGGGGCTTGCGCCCTGACCCCGTTCGTAAGGGTGACTGGAGCGGGAAACGAGTCTCGAACTCATCCCTCAACCCTGGAGAGGTTGCGCTCTACCAGCTAAGCTATTCCCGCGCGGCGCCTACTCTACCGGCGTCGCCCCGCCGCCGCCATCCTCCGAACGGCGCTGCGTGGTTCTTTCAGACTAGTCTCGGGGATCTTTTTTCGACGCGGTGCCCCCCGTCGCCGCGCTGTCGACGGTGAGGTCGTTCACCACGTTGCGCACGCCGCCCACTGCGCCTGCGATGCGCCCGGCCTTCTCGCGCTGCTCTTCGGACTCGACCGTCCCGTGCAGCGCGACATTGCCATGGGTGTTCTCGACGTCGATCTTGCGGGCGTCCAGGCTCGATTCGGACTCCAGGGCCGAACGGACGATCTGGGTGAGCGAGTCGTCGCTGAGCGGCTTGCCGGCATCGGCTGCCTTCTCGACCGCGCGCGTCTCATCGATCCTGGTCTGCGGCTTCGATTGGCCCATCGCCGGCTCCTCGCGGCTGCAGGCGTAGACCCCGAGCGCGACCGCCAGGCACAGCAGGGGAAGTTTCATACCATGCGCGCAAGCCAATTTCGTGCCAGGAAAATCCCCTCAGAAAATGCGGGGCTTTGACCCCGATTTTTTGATCCCTAGTGGAAAAGCTCCGCGATGGCACGCGCGTCTAAGCGGTACTCGTGGTTGCACATTTCATTGCGGATCACGACTTCGCCCTGCTCGGCGAGGATCGATTCCACCTCGCGCCGGCCGAGGCCGCGCAGCATGTCCTTCACCTTTTCCTCGTCGTACGGGCAGTGGTATTCGACGGCATAGAGGCGGAACACGCGCATCAGCTCCTCCGGGAATACCCGCGTGAGGAGATCGTAAGGCTGCGCGTCGCGCGTTTCGTCGAGCTCGAGGGTCGAGGCGAGCTGGGTGATGCGGTTCCACCCGTCGGCATCGCGGCTGTCGGCGAGCGGCAGCTTCTCGAGCAGCAGGCCGCACAGCGCGCCGCGGTCGGCGTAGAGGCGCAGGAAGGCCGGCATCTGCTCGGACTGGGCGAGGTAATGGATGAAGATCTGCTCGAGACTCTCGCCCTCGAGCGGCACCAGGCTCTGGTAGAGGCGCCCGCTCTTCACGTCCTCGAGCGTGACCGAGAGGCGGCCGTCGCCGAGCAGGCCGCGCTCGCTCAGCGTGGCGCCGAGATCCTTGTCGTAGGTCGCCATGCCTCGGATTCTCAATTCGGAGGTACAGTCGGCCACGAGCAGCTTCACCGGGCCCGAACCTTGCACTTGCAGTGTGACCCGTCCCGCGCCCTTCTGGTTGGCGCCGAGCAGGACGTTGAGGGCGGTGGTGTGGCCAAGAAGCGACGCGACGTCCTGCGGGTAGTCCCGGCCGTCGAGCATCCGCTGCCAGGCTCCCGTGAGGCAGGTGAGGCGCCCGCGGATGTCGAGGTCCTCGAACAGGAAGCGCTGAACGTAGTCGGTCTGCATGGTCAAAAGTATAGCCACTGCGGTAGATCGCTTGAGTGCGTAGTGATAAAGGACATTCCATGAGCGCCGTCGCCGCTCCCCGTCTCGCGCTTTCCGGTCACGACCTCTATCTGTTTCGTGAAGGCACGCATTCGCGCCTCTACCAGAAGCTCGGCGCGCACCTCGTCGAGGGCGCGATCGAGTTCGCGCTGTGGGCGCCAAACGCGGCCTCGGTGGCGGTGGTGGGCGACTTCAACGGCTGGGATCCGCGCCAGCACCCGATGCGGCAGACCGGCGACGGCTCGGGGATCTGGTATGCGCGAGCGCCGCAAGCGCGCCAGGGAAGCCTCTACAAGTATCACATCGTGTCGAAGCACGGCGGCTACAAGGTCGACAAGGCCGACCCGTACGCTTTTCGCTGCGAGACGCCGCCGAAGACCGGCTCGGTGGTCTGGGACCTCGACTACGAATGGGAAGACGCCGAATGGATGCGCACGCGCGGCCGGCGCAACGCCCTCGACGCGCCGCAGGCGGTCTACGAGGTGCACCTCGGCTCCTGGATGCGCTCGCCCGATCATCCGGGCGAGTTCCTCGGCTACCGCGAGCTCGCGCCGAAGCTCGCCGAGTACGTGAAGCGCATGGGCTTCACCCATGTCGAGCTGATGCCGATCATGGAGCATCCGTTCTACGGCTCGTGGGGCTACCAATGCACCGGGTACTTCGCGCCGAGCTCGCGCTACGGCACGCCGCAGGACCTGATGGGGTTCATCGACCACCTTCACCAGGCGGGCATCGGCGTGATCCTCGACTGGGTGCCTTCGCATTTCCCGTGGGACCCGCACGGCCTGGGCTTCTTCGACGGCACGCATCTCTACGAGCACTCCGATCCGCGCCAGGGCCATCACCCGGATTGGGCCAGCGCGATCTTCAACTATGGAAGAAACGAAGTCAGGGCCTTCCTGAGCTCGAGCGCGCACTTCTGGCTGGAGGTGTTCCACGCCGACGGGCTGCGCGTGGACGCGGTCGCCTCGATGCTGTACCTCGACTACGGACGCAAGCAGGGCGAATGGATCCCGAACCGCCACGGCGGGCGCGAGAACCTCGACGCGATCGAGTTCCTGCGCTTCCTGAACGAGACCCTGTACCGCGACTTCCCGGACATCCAGACCGTCGCCGAGGAGTCGACCGCGTGGCCTCAGGTGTCGCGGCCCACGTACCTCGGCGGCCTCGGCTTCGGCGAGAAGTGGAACATGGGCTGGATGCACGACACCCTCAACTACATGAAGCGCGATCCGGTGTACCGCAAGCACCACCACGACTCGCTCACCTTCAGCCTGTGGTACGCGTTCCACGAGAACTTCGTGCTGCCCCTTTCGCACGACGAGGTGGTGCACGGCAAGGGCTCGCTCATCGGCCGCATGCCCGGCGACGACTGGAGGCAGTTCGCCAACCTGCGCCTGCTCTTCGCCTACATGTGGGCGCATCCAGGGAAGAAGCTCCTCTTCATGGGCGGAGAGTTCGGCCAGCGGCGCGAGTGGACGCACGAGGCCAGCCTCGAGTGGCACGTGCTGCAGTACCCGCTCCACCAGGGTGTGCAGCGCTGGGTGGCCGACCTGAATCGGGCCTACAGGGAAAACCCCTCCTTGCACCGCAAGGATTTCTCGCACGACGGCTTCCGCTGGGTGCAGCGCGGCGACTGGGAGCAGAGCGCGCTCTCGTTCCTGCGCCTCGCCGGCGACGAGGCGGCGCCGGTGCTCGCGGTGTTCAACTTCACGCCGGTGCCGCGCTTCAATTACCGCGTAGGCGTGCCGCGCGGCGGTTACTGGCGCGAGCTCCTGAACAGCGACGCTCCGCTCTACGGCGGTAGCGGCTTGGGCAATTACGGCGGCACCGATGCTCTACCCATGCCCTACGAGGAGTACAGTCACTCGCTTACCCTGACGCTGCCGCCGCTTGCGGCCGTCTTCCTCAAGCCTGATTAAGAACAACCCCAGCACAGTGCCCGCCCCCGCGCGGGTGGTGATCGAGTCGGTGCGCCCGCAGGTCGACGGCGGGCGCTATCCGGTGAAGCGGGTGATCGGCGAGGAGGTGCTCGTCGAGGCCGACGTATTCGCCGACGGCCACGATCAAGTCGCCGCCGAACTCCTATATAAATTCGAATCGGAGCGGGACTGGAAAAGCGTCGCCATGCAGTTCCGCCACAACGACCACTGGGCGGCCGCCTTCACGGTGGAGAAGCTCGGCCGCTACCAGTACAAGGTGCGCGGCTGGGTCGATCCCTTCGTCACGTGGCGGCGCGACCTCGTGAAACGTAAGGACGCCGCGCAGGATCTCTCGGTGGATTTCCTCATCGGGTCGAAGCTCGTCAAGGACGCGGTTCTGGCCGACCCTGCCCGCGGTTCCGAAGAACGCTATCAGGCTGCGATGGCGGCGGAAGTGCCGCCGCCCGCGCCCGAAGCGGTGGTCGAGTCCGACGCGCTCGAGGTGGTAGTCGACCCGGTCAAGGCGCGTTTCTCCGCCTGGTACGAGATGTTTCCGCGCTCGGCGCGGGGCGATGGGCGTCATGCGACGTTCGCAGACGTGGTGGAGCGGCTGCCCTATGTGCAGGACATGGGCTTCGACGTGCTCTACTTCCCGCCGATTCATCCCATCGGTGCCACCGCGCGCAAGGGCAAGAACAACGCCGTCGCCGCTCGGCCGGGCGACGTCGGCAGCCCCTGGGCGATCGGCGCCAAGGAGGGCGGCCACAAGGCCGTCCTGGCAGAGCTCGGGACGCTCGAAGATTTTCGACGGCTCGTTTGCGAAGCCAAGAACAGAAACATCGATGTGGCGCTCGACATCGCCTTCCAGTGCTCGCCCGACCATCCCTACGTCAAGGCGCATCCCGAGTGGTTCCGCGCGCGGCCCGACGGCACGGTGCAGTACGCGGAGAACCCGCCGAAGAAATACCAGGACATCTACCCGTTCGACTTCGAAACCGCCGCGTGGCGCAGCCTTTGGGAAGAGCTGAAGAGCGTCTTTGAATTTTGGATTTCCCAGGATGTAAAGATTTTTAGGGTGGACAACCCGCACACCAAGGCCTTTCCCTTCTGGGAGTGGTGCATCCGCGAGCTGAAGGCGAAGCATCCCGAGCTCATCTTCCTCTCCGAGGCCTTCACCCGGCCGCGGATCATGCACAAGCTCGCGAAGATCGGCTTCACGCAGTCCTACACGTACTTCACCTGGCGCAACTCCAAGCAGGAGCTCGTCGACTACTTTACCGAACTGACTCAGACAGAGAGCCGCGAATATTTCCGCCCGAGCCTGTGGCCCAACACGCCGGACATCCTGCACGAGACGCTGCAGACCGGCGGCCGGCCGGCGTTCATCGTGCGCGTGGTGCTCGCGGCGACGCTGGCCGCCAGCTATGGCCTCTACGGGCCGGCGTACGAGCTCCTCGAGCACGCGCCGCGAGAGCCGGGGAGCGAGGAGTACCTCGACTCCGAGAAGTACGAGGTGAAGCGCTGGGAGCTCGAGCGTGCGGACAGCCTGCGCGAGCTGATCGCGCGGCTCAACCGCGTGCGCCAGGACAACCCGGCGCTGCAGCGCGACTGGAGCCTGCGGTTTCATGCGATCGACAACCCGCAGCTTCTCGTCTATTCGAAGAAGGAGGAAGAGAACCTCATCGTCGTCGCAGTCAACCTCGACTTCCAGCACCCCCAATCGGGCTTCGTCGAGCTCGACCTGCCGGCGCTCGGCCTCGCGCCGCACGAGACCTTCGACGTGCACGACCTCCTCTCGGGCGGTCGCTACACCTGGAATGGCTCCAGGAACTACATCGAGCTCAACCCGCACCAGCTTCCGGCGCACCTGTTCAAGGTGGTGCGGCGCGCATGACCTCGCAGACTGCAGCCGAGATCACGGCGGTGGCGCAGCAGGCGCTCTGGTACAAGGACGCCGTCCTCTACCAGGTGCATGTGAAGGCGTTCTTCGACTCGAACAACGACGGCATGGGGGACTTCCGCGGCCTCACCTCGAAGCTCGACTACATCCAGGACCTCGGCGTTTCGGCGCTGTGGCTGCTGCCGTTCTATCCCTCGCCGCTCAAGGACGACGGCTACGATGTCTCGGACTACCACAACGTCCACCCGCAGTACGGCACGGTCGCCGACTTCAAGCAGTTCGTGCGCGAGGCGCAGCGCCGCGGCCTCAGGGTGATCACCGAGCTCGTGGTGAACCACACCTCCGACCAGCATCCGTGGTTCCAGGCGGCGCGGCGGGCGCCCGCGGGCTCGCCCAAGCGCGACTACTACGTGTGGAGCGACACCGACCAGAAGTACAAGGGCACGCGCATCATCTTCACCGACACCGAGATCTCCAACTGGGCCTGGGACGACGTGGCGAAGCAGTACTACTGGCACCGCTTCTTCAGCCACCAGCCCGACCTCAACTTCGACAACCCGCACGTCCTGAAGGCGGTGTTCCGCACCATGCGCTTCTGGCTCGACATAGGCGTGGACGGGTTCCGGCTGGACGCGGTGCCGTACCTGATCGAGCGCGAGGGCACGTCCAACGAGAACGTCCCCGAGACGCACGTCGTCCTCAAGGAGCTGCGCAAGCTCATCGACGAGGCCTATCCGAACAAGATGCTGCTGGCGGAGGCGAACATGTGGCCGGAGGACGTGCGGCCCTACTTCGGCGAGGGCGACGAGTGCCACATGGCGTTCCACTTCCCGCTGATGCCGCGCATGTACATGGCAATCGCGCAGGAGGACCGCCATCCGCTGGTCGAGATCATGGCGCAGACGCCCGATATCCCCGACCTGTGCCAATGGGCGATTTTTCTGCGCAACCACGACGAGCTCACGCTCGAGATGGTGACGAGCCGCGAGCGCGACTACATGTACCGCATGTACGCCGCCGACCTGCAGGCGCGTGTCAACCTCGGCATCCGGCGGCGGCTCGCGCCGCTGATGGAGAACGACCCCGAGCGCGTCAAGCTGATGAAGAGCCTGCTGTTCTCGATGCCGGGCTCGCCGATCGTGTACTACGGCGACGAGATCGGCATGGGGGACAATATCTATCTCGGCGACCGCAACGGCGTGAGGACGCCGATGCAATGGAGCCCCGACCGCAACGCCGGCTTCTCGCGCGCCGACCCGCAGCGGCTCTACCTGCCGCCGATCATGGACCCGGTCTACGGCTACCAGGCGGTGAACGTCGAGGCGCAGGAGCGAGACCCGGGGTCGCTCCTCAACTGGACCAAGAGGATGCTCAGGATCCGGCGCGAGAGCCGCGCCTTCGGCCGCGGCCGGCTCGCGTTCCTGAATCCCGGCAATCGCAAGGTCCTCGCGTACCTGCGCGAATACGCCGACGAGGCGGTGCTGTGCGTCGCGAATCTCGCGCGCTCGGCGCAGCCGGTCGAGCTCGACCTGCGGCGCTTCAAGGGCCGCGTTCCGGTGGAGCTCCTTGGCCGCACCCCGTTCCCGCCGATCGGCGACCTGCCGTACCTCCTCACGCTGCCGGCGCACGCCTTCTACTGGTTCCGCCTCGCCTCGGACGCGGAGGGGCCGTCGTGGCACACGCAGATGATCGTTCCCGACGAGCTTCCGATCCTGGTGCTGTTCGACGGCTGGGTCTCGTTCTTCAGCGACCGGGTGGTGCCCTGGCGCATCCGCATGGCGGAGCAGCTGCGCAAGCGCCTGGAAGAGGAGGTGCTGCCGCGGTACATCCAGGCGCAGCGCTGGTACGCCTCGAAGGGCGAGCTCATCCGCGAAGTGCGCCTGCAGGACCACGCTGTATGGGAAGTGGGGAACATGCACGGGAACATGAGCGGCGGCGGGATCAGCTGGCTGCTGACGATTCTCGACGTGGGCAAGGCGAGCTATTTCCTGCCGCTGGCGCTCGCCTGGGAGGAGGACGAGGAGCACGTGCGCCAGCTCGCGCAATCGACGATCGTGCGCGTGCGGCAGCAGGCGAACGTCGGCGTGGTCGGCGACGCCATGGCCGACGAGGGTTTCTGCCGCAACGTGGTCAAGGCGATCGGCGAAAGCCGCAGCCTCGCGGCCGGCCAGGGCTCGATCCGCTTCGCGCCGACCGAGGTCTTCCGCCGCATCGCGGGCGAGGATCTCGCCACGCTCGCCGTGGGGCCGCTGCAGGCGCAATCGACCAACACTTCGGTCACGCTGTCGGAGCGCCTGTTCCTCAAGTGCTATCGGAACCTCCGTCCCGGGGTGAACCCCGAGCTCGAGGTCGGCCGCTTCCTCACCGAAACGGCGGAGTTCGGGAACTGCGTGCCGGTGGCGGGCGCGGTCGAATACCTGTCGGAGGGAAAGGAGCCCGTGACGCTCGCGCTCCTTCAGGCCTACGTGCCGAACCAGGGCGACGGCTGGAGCTATACGCAGGAATACCTGCGCCGCTGGCTCGAGACGCAGCGCGGCGCGCCGGAAGCGAGCCACGCGTCCTATCTCCTGCTCATCCAGACCCTCGCCACGCGGACCGCCGAGCTCCACCGCGCGCTCGCCACGCCCTCGCGCAACCCGGCCTTCACGCCCGAACCGCTGACGAGCGCCGACGTCGAAGCGTGGAAGTCGCGGGTGAAGGAGGAAGCCACGCAGACTTTGGCAATGGTCAAGAATCCCGAGCTTCAAGAACGAAAAACAGAGGTGTTGGCGCTCATCGACGCCTGCGCCGCGCCGAAGGGTCGCGCGCTCAAGATCCGCCATCACGGCGACTACCACCTCGGCCAGGTCCTGCTGGCCAACAACGACTGGTACATCATCGACTTCGAGGGCGAGCCGTCGCGGCCGCTCGCCGAAAGCCGGCGCAAGCTCTCGCCGCTGCGCGACGTCGCCGGAATGCTGCGCTCCTTCAGCTACGCGAAACGCAGCGCCACCAGGGGGAACGACCTCGACGGCTGGGAGCGCGAAACGCGCCGGGCGTTCCTCGATGCCTACGCCGCGGCCGCGAACGGCGCCGGCCTTTTCGAGGCGTTCGAGGATGTCGGCGGGCTGATGCGGCTTTTCGAGCTCGAGAAGGTGCTCTATGAGCTGCGCTACGAGCTCGGCAACCGGCCCGACTGGGTCCAGGTGCCGCTCGCGGGCCTCCTCGCCATGCTGGAGAAAAAGCCATGAACCGGCTCGAACTCGACTTCGATCTCCTGATCGCGCCCCTGCGCGCGTTTCTCGTCCAGGCGGCCGATTTCGTGCCGCGCCTCATTCTCGCCCTGGTCGTCATCCTGGTTGGATGGCTGCTCGCGAAGGCGGCGCGCTTCGCCATCGCCAAGGGCCTGCGCGCGATCAACTTCCAGGTCCTGACCCAGCGCGCCGGCCTCGACGGCTTCCTGCGCGACGGCGGCATCGGCCTCGACACCGCCGACATCATCGCGCTGGTGGTGTACTGGCTGGTGATCCTCGGCGCACTGGTGGTGGGCTTCAACAGCCTCGGCCTGGTCTATGTCACCGACGTGCTGGGACGCGTGATTCTCTTCGTGCCGAGGGTGCTGGTGGCGCTGCTGGTGCTCGCCTTCGGCGCCTATTTCGCGCGCTTCATCGCCAACGCGATCACCGCCTACTGCCGCAACGTCCATCTCCAGGACGCGGAGCTGCTCGGGCGGCTCGCGCAGTACGCCATCGTCACCTTCGTCGTCCTGATCGCGCTCGACCAGGTCAACATCGGCGGCGACATCGTGCGCCAGAGCTTCCTCATCATCCTCGCCGGGCTGGTGTTCGCCCTGGCGCTCGCATTCGGTCTCGGAGGAAAGGAATGGGCGGCGGAGCTGCTGGAACGCTGGTGGCCGCGCAGGCGGCGCTGAGAAGACACGTCATGCCGTTCGGCGCCGAGGTGCTCGGCGACGGCGGCGTGCGCTTCCGGCTGTGGGCGCCGGGCGCGCAGGAGGTTCTTCTTGTCCTGGGAAATCAGGCAAAGCCGATGATGCAGGTCGGCGCGGGTTGGCATGAGCTGGTGGAAAAAGCACGGCCCGGCGCTCTGTACCGCTATCGCATCGACGGAAGACACGACGTGCCCGATCCCGCATCGCGCTTCCAGCCGCGCGACGTCGACGGGCCGAGCGAGGTGATCGACCCGCTCGCGTTCGCGTGGCAGGACGAGGGCTGGCGCGGACGGCCGTGGGCCGAGGCGGTGATCTACGAGCTGCACGTCGGGACCTTCACCTCGCACGGCACCTACGCAGGCGTGAGCTCGAAGCTCCACTACCTCAGGGACCTCGGCGTCACCGCGATCGAGCTCATGCCGCTTGCGGACTTTGCCGGCCGGCGCAACTGGGGCTACGACGGAGTGCTGCCTTATGCGCCGGATTCGGCCTACGGGCGGCCCGAGGAGCTGAAGGCGCTGGTGCAGGCGGCACACCAGGCCGGCCTGATGGTGTTCCTCGACGTGGTCTACAACCACTTCGGGCCGAAGGGCAACTATCTTGGCCTGTATGCGCCGCAGTTCTTCACCGCGAAGCACCAGACGCCGTGGGGCGCCGCGATCGACTTCTCCGTCGGCACGGTGCGCGAGTACTTCATCCACAACGCGCTCTACTGGCTGGAGGAGTATCGCTTCGACGGCCTGCGCTTCGACGCGGTGCACGCCATCGTCGACGAATCGCCGCGCCACGTCCTCGAGGACATCGCGGCGGCCGTGCACGCGCGCGATCCCGACCGGCACGTGCACCTCGTGCTCGAGAACGACGCCAACCAGGCGCGCTTTCTCGCCGCCGGCCGCTACGACGCGCAATGGAACGACGACTGGCACCACGCCTGCCACGTGCTCGCGACCGGCGAATCCGACGGCTACTACGCCGCGTACGCCGAGGCGCCCGCGCGGCACCTCGCGCGCTCGCTCGCCGAGGGCTTCGCCTACCAGGGCGAGGTCTCGACCTTCAGCAACGCGCCGCGCGGCGAACCGAGCGCGCACCTGCCGCCGCGCTGCTTCGTCGACTTCCTGCAGAACCACGACCAGGTCGGCAACCGTGCGCACGGCGAGCGCCTCGCCTCGCTCGCCGACGAAGGCAAGCTGAAGCTGCTCTCGTCGATCCTCCTGCTCGCGCCTTCGCCGCCGCTCATCTTCATGGGCGAGGAATGGGCCTGTCACCAGCCGTTCCTCTTCTTCTGCGATTTCGACGGCGATCTCGGCGAGGCGGTGCGCAACGGCCGGCGCGAGGAATTCGCGCGCTTCGCCGCGTTCGCGGATGCGAAGGCGCGCGCGCGCATTCCCGACCCGCTCTCCGAGCAGAGCTTCAAGCGCTGCGTGCTGCGCTGGAAGGACGCGCGCGGCACGCAGGGCCGCGCCTGGCTCGCGCACTACAGCCAGCTTCTCGAGCTGCGGCGCGTCGAGATCGCGCCGCGCAGGTTCGGCCCCGGCCGCTACCGCATGCTCGGCGAGCGTGCCTTCGAGGTCGCCTGGGACGGGCTCGTCCTGAGGGCGAATTTTGCGGACGCGGCGATCGCGGCCGATTCGCCGGTGGGCGGTCGCCTGCTCTGGGGGAACGGCAACGGCCGCCGCCTCGACCCCTGGAGCGCCGGCTGGTGGATCGGTTGAGCGAGATCGCGCCGAGCTACCTCGACGTCTGGCAGCGCGAACACAAGCTGGAGCCGGAGACGCGCCGCGCGCTCGAGGAGGCGCTCGGGCCGCGGCGCTCGCCAAAGAAAGTGGCGATCGAGAAGGGCGCGTGCCATCAGCCCGAGCTTCTCGCGAAAGGCGGCCGCACCTGGGGTTTCATGGTCCAGCTTTACGGCGTGCGCTCGCAGCGCAACTGGGGCGTCGGGGATTTCGGCGACCTGCGGGCGCTGGTCGAGCTTGCGGCGAGCCTCGGCGCAGGCGTGGTCGGCGTGAACCCCCTGCACGCCGCCTACGTGAGCCCCTACAGCCCGTCGAGCCGTCACGCGCTCAACACGGTCTACCTCGATATCGAGGCGATTCCCGAGTTCGCCCAGTGCCGCGGGGCGCAGCGGCTTACCCAGTCGCGCGCCTTTCTGGCGCGCCTGCTCCAGCTGAGAAAGGCCGAGCTCATCGACTACGACGGTGTGCGCGCCGCCAAGCACGAGGTGCTGGAGCTCCTGTACGGGTGCTTTCGCAAGGACCGCGCGCGCCGCCGCCGCTTCGCCGAATGGCAGGCGAAGAGCTCGACCGAGCTGCGCGACCATGCACTCTACGAGGCGCTGCGCGAGGAGCTCGGGAACGGCGGCTGGCAGAGCTGGCCGAGGGAATTTCAGGATCCCTCCTCACCCGCAGTAAAGAAGTTCGAGGGAAAAAAGAAAGAGCGCGTGGAGTTCCACGCCTACCTCCAATGGAACGCCCGGCAGCAGCTCGACCTTGCGCAGCGGCGCGCGCAGGAGCTCGCCATGCCGGTCGGCCTCTATTTCGATCTCGCGCTCGGCGCCGATCGCGGCGGCGCCGAGGTGTGGTCGGACCGCGCCGCATACGCCACCGGGGCGTCGATCGGCGCCCCGCCCGACGAGTTCAATCCGCGCGGACAGGACTGGGGCCTGCCGCCGTATTCGCCGCGCGCGCTGCGCGCCGCGGGCTACCGTCCGTTCGTCGAGCTCCTGCGCGCCAACATGCCGCAAGGCGGGGCGCTGCGCCTCGACCACGTGATGGCGCTCGCGCGCCTGTACTGGATTCCAGCGGGCAACAAGGCCGACCGCGGCGGCTACGTCCACTATCCGCTCGAGGATCTTCTCGGACTCCTGGCGCAGGAGAGCCGCCGCAACCGCTGCATGGTGATCGGCGAGGACCTCGGGACGGTCACCGGCGAGCTGCGCCAGGCGCTCAACGACGCGGGCGTGCTCTCGTACCGCCCGCTCTTCTTCGAGAAGGGCGCCGACGGCGAATTTTCTCCGCCCGAGGCGTATCCGCGCGAAGCGCTGACCTGCGTCAGCACGCACGACCTGCCGACCTGGCGCGGCTTCTGGGCCGGACACGACCTCGGCCTGCGCGAGCAGTTCGGCCTCACCGTCGACCCGAAAAAGGAGCGCGAGCAGCGCGAGGCGGAGAAGGAGAAGCTCAAGCGCGCGCTCGAGCGCCAGGGCTTCGACGCGTCGGCGGCCGGGGCGCACGCCTTCCTGGCGCGCACGCCGTCCAAGCTGCTGATGGTGCAGCCCGAGGACGTGTTCGAGCTCGTCGAGCAGGCGAATCTTCCCGGCACGGTCGATCAGCACCCCAACTGGCGCCGCAAGCTGCCGGTGAGCCTGGAGCGCTGGAAATCCGACCCGCGAGTCCAGCGGCTTGCCGCCACCCTGGCGGAACGAGCGCTGACCAGGGAGGGTTCGGGGGCCTCGGGGAGCTCGGGGTTCGCTCCGAGGCGCATCCCGGTCGCGACCTACCGCCTGCAGCTCCACAAGGGGTTCCGGCTCGCGGATGCGACGGCCCTGGTGCCCTACCTCGCGCGGCTCGGCGCGAGCCACGTCTACGCGTCGCCGTTCCTCAAGGCGCGTCCGGGCAGCACGCACGGCTACGACGTGGTCGATCACGGCAGGCTCAATCCGGAGATCGGCACCGAAGCGGACCTGAAGAGGCTGCTCGACGCGCTGCGCCGCCACGGCATGGGCCTCGTGATGGACATCGTTCCGAACCACATGGGCGTGCTGCAGGGCGACAACCCCTGGTGGCAGGACGTCCTCGAGAAGGGCCGCGCCTCCCCGTACGCCAAATTCTTCGACATCGACTGGCAGCGCGGCGGCGGCCGGCTGCTGCTGCCGGTCCTCGGCAGGCACTACGGCGAGGCGCTGGAAGAAGGCGAGATCAAGCTCGCCCGCGCGCGAAAGGGAGCCTGGCGCATAGCGTATTTCGACCAGAGCTTTCCTCTCAGCCCGAAGAGCGCCCGTAACCTGAAGCCGGCGAAGGACGCGAAGGATCCGCTCGCGCTGCACCGCCTGCTCGAGAAGCAGCATTACCGGCTCGCGTTCTGGCGCGTCGCCTCCGACGAGATCAACTACCGGCGCTTCTTCGAGATCGCCGATCTCGCGGCGCTGCGCACCGAGGACAAGGCGGTGTTCGACGCTACGCATTCGCTCCTCCGCAGGCTCGCCGCCGAGCCCGGCGTCGACGGACTGCGCATCGACCATCCCGACGGCCTGTCCGATCCCGAGCAGTATTTCGAGCGGCTGCAGGGCCTCGGCGAGCGGCCCTGGATCGTTGTGGAGAAGATCCTCGCCAGCTACGAGGCGCTGCCGGCGCATTGGAAAGTGCACGGCACCACCGGCTACCGCTACGCCAACCTCCTGACGGGCGTGTTCATCGACCCGTCGGCCGGCGAGCGTTTCGAGCGCATCTACCAGCGCTTCACCGGCGAGCGCGCGTCCTTCGACGAGATTTCGCGCTCCAGCCGGTTCCTCATCATGAGCACCACGCTCGCCGCCGAGCTCGCCGGCCTGGCGCAGCGGCTCGCGCGGATCGCCTCGGGCAATCGCCGTACGCGCGACTACACCGACAGCGGCCTGCGCAGGGCGCTCGCGGAGATCGCGGCGCTCTTTCCGGTGTACCGGACCTACGTCAGCGCGCGCGGCGTCTCCGACGCCGACCGGCGCTACATCGACTGGGCGGTGAAGGCGGCGCGCCGCGCGAGCCGCGTCGCCGATCCGAGCGTGTTCGATTTCGTGAAGAGCGTGCTGACGCTCGACGCCGCGCCCGCGGGCGGCGCGCGTCGCCGGCAGATGCTGGAGTTCGCGATGCGCTTCCAGCAGCTCACCGCGCCGGTGGTGGCGAAAGGCGTCGAGGACACGGCGTTCTACCGCTACCACAGGCTGATCGCGCTGAACGAAGTCGGCAATGACCCGCGCAACTTCGGGTTCTCGCTGAAGGCCTTCCACGCGGCGAGCGAGGATCGCGCCAAGCACTGGCCCTTCACAATGCTCGCCAGCTCCACGCACGACACCAAGCGCTCGGAGGACGTGCGCGCGCGCCTGGGCGTGCTCTCCGAGGTGAGCTCGGCGTGGCTCCTTCTCCTGCGCCGCTGGCACCTCGCGAACCGCAGCCGCCGCACCGACGCGTCCGGCGAGAGCCTGCCCTCGCGCGCCGACGAGTACCACTTCTACCAGGCGCTGATCGGGATTTGGCCCCACACCAAGCCGGACGCGCCTCAGCTTCCCGTCTTGAGGGAAAGACTAAAGGCTTACATGCTGAAGGCAGTGCGCGAGGCGAAGCTGCGCACGAGCTGGATCAACCCCGACACCGAATACGAAGCGGCGCTCGAGCGCTTCGTGATCCAGTCGCTCGAAAGCCCGGCGTTCGTGAAGGAAGTGAACGACGCGGTGCCGCGCATCGCGCGGCTGGGCATGCTGGTATCGCTCTCGCAGGCGCTCCTCAAGGTGGCGTCCCCGGGGGTGCCCGACTACTACCAGGGAACCGAGCTGTTCGACTTCAGCCTCGTCGATCCCGACAACCGCAGGCCGGTCGACTACGTGGAAAGAAGCAAGCTGCTCCAGGAAGGGGAAAGTGAGCCCGCCCGGTTGTTGGAGCACCTCGACGACGGCAGAGCGAAGCTGCACATCATCCGCAAGGGCCTCGCGGTGCGGCGGGCGCATCCGGGCCTGTTCAACGGTGGCCAATACGTGCCGCTCCACGCCGACTCCGGGCGCGAGGACAACATCGTCGCCTTCGCGCTCAGACGCAACGGCGACACGGTGATTGCGGTCGCGCCGCGGCTCTTTGTTCGGCTCATCGACGCGCAGGACGCCGCACCGATCGGCGAGCGCGTATGGGGCGGCGCCTGCCTTTCGCTGCCGAAGGAGCTGAGGGGCGGGTTTGTCAACGTGCTGACCGCCGAACAGCAGGTTCTCGAGGCCACAGCTCCGCTCGCTCGGCTTCTCGGCCGCTTTCCCGTGGCGCTGCTGGTGCCCGCCGCATAGATCGAACGGCCCATGAATGCGGGCCCGCGGTTTGCTACGAGCACTGCGAGCCTGTTGTGCGTCATTGCCTTCTTGTCCTCGTGCTCATCGCACTCTACACAGCGCTTCGAGCGGCCGCGGCTGAGGAAGAGCGGTCCTATCAGGTCAAGTTTCCGAAGACCGGCAACGCGGCGCTGGATGCGGCGCTGCGCGCGGCCTCTCAACTGGAAACGCTGCGCCAGAAGGGAGCGGTGGACCCGTTGGCGCTGGTCATGCGGGCCCAGGCCGATGTGGCGCGGCTGCAGACGGTGCTGCAGAGCTTCGGCTATTACCAGGGCCGTATCGGCATCACGATCGACGAGCGCCCGCTCGACGATCCCGCCTTGCCCGATCGCATCGCCGGGCTGCCGAGCGGATCGAAACCCGTCCTCGCGGTCACGGCCGAGCTCGGGCCGCTATACCGCGTAGGAGAAGTAAAGCTCGAAGGCGATGTGCCGGAAGGCATGCGCGAGCGGCTCGGCATTGCGCCCGGCGCGCCGGCGGTGGCTGCGGACATCCTGGCCGGCCGCGACCGGCTGCTCGACGCGCTGCGAGAGGCGGGCCATGCGCTCGCGCGCGTGGAGTCGCCCGTCGCGCACGAAGATCCGGCGCGGCAGGTACTCGACCTGGGCTTCGAGGTCGACGCGGGACCGCGCGTGGAGCTCGGCGAGATTCGCATCGTCGGATTGCAAGCCGTCAACGAAGCGTTCGTGCGCCAGCGGCTGCTGGTGCGCTCCGGCGACCTGTTCAGCCCGAGCCGCATCGAGCGGGCGCGGCAGGACCTGCTCGCGGTGGGCGTGTTCTCCGGCGTGACCGCGCGGCCGGGCGAGCAGCTCGATGCGTCGGGTCGTCTTCCCCTCGGCTTCGACGTGCAGGAGCGGCCGCGCCGCGTCCTCGGGCTCTCGGCCGCGTATTCCACCGACCTCGGCGCAAGCGTCGGTGCGAGCTGGTCGCACCGCAACCTGTTCGGAAACGCCGAGCAGCTCAATTTCTCCGCTTCGGTGATCAACATCGGCGGCACGGCGGCGACGGACGTCGGCTACAACCTGAGCGGGCAATTCGTCAAGCCCGACTTCGGGCGGCGGGATCAGTCGCTCGAGTTGAAGCTCGGCGCGCTCAAGCAGAGCCTCGACGCCTACGACCAGACCGCGGTGCTCGCGGGCGCGACCCTCAGCCGCAAGCTCACGCCGCGGTGGACCGGCAGCGTGGGCGTGTCCGCGATCCAGGAGCAGATCACGCAGCAGGGCGTGACGACCGATTTCACGTTGCTCGGGATCCCGCTCGGCCTGCGCTACGACAGCACCGGCCGCGCCAATCCGCTCGCGGATCCGACGCGCGGCATCGTGGGCAACGCGACGCTGACGCCGACCTACTCCCTCGCCAGCGGCGACGCGGCAAACCAATTCTTCACGCTGCTCCAGGTGAGCGCCGCGACCTACCTCGACCTCGCGCGCTTCGATCTCGCCGCCGAGGGCCGCAGCGTCATCGCGATGCGCCTGCTGGCCGGAAGCGCGCTCGGCGCCTCGCAGTTCGACCTGCCGCCGGACCAGCGCTTCTACGGCGGCGGCAGCGCCACGGTGCGCGGCTTTCGCTACCAGTCGATCGGGCCGCGCTTCGCCGACGGCAAACCGGCGGGCGGCACTTCGATCGATGCCGCCTCCGTCGAGCTGCGGCAACGGGTCTTCGGCGACTTCAGCGCCGTGGCGTTCGTCGACGCCGGGCATGTGAGCGCCAGCGGCGAGCTGTTCCAGGGCAAGGCGGAAGTGGGCGCGGGCGTGGGCGTGCGCTACTACACCGCCATCGGCGCTCTGCGTGTGGATCTCGCGGTGCCGCTCACCACGGTGCCGGGTAACGATCGGTTCCAGGTCTACATCGGCCTGGGTCAGGCCTTCTGATGCGCCGCGCCGCGCGCGTCTCGGCGTGGGTGCTGGCGGCGATCGTCGTACTGCCGCTCGCCGCCGCAGCGCTGGTCGTCGCGCTCGGCAACACCGACCCTGGACGGCGCGCGCTCGAGCGCGCGCTGGAGCGTGCGAGCGGAGGCCAGATCGTGCTCGAAGGCCTCGCGGGGCGTTTCCCGGATCAGCTGCGCGTGGCACGCATCGAGATGCGCGACCGCGAGGGCACCTGGGGCGTCGCGAGCGATCTGCAACTGGACTGGTCGCCGCGCCGCCTGCTCCGGCTTGAGGCCCGCGCAGCGCGTGTCGAGCTCGCGCACCTCGCCTTGCATCGCCTGCCCGTGCCCGGGGAGGAACCGGCCGCGCCGCGGCGCGGCCACTCGACCCGGCTGCCACTTCGCGTCGACCTCGACGCGCTGCGTATCGCGGCGCTCGATCTCGGGCCGGAGGTGGCGGGTGTGGCGAGCACCGTGGCCGTTCGGGGACACGCGCGGCTCGTTTCCATGTCGCAGTTCGATCTCGCGCTCGAGGTCGATCGCCTCGACGCGCCCGGCACCTACCGGCTGCAAGGCAGGGCCGACGCGGCGGGTCTTTCGGCGCGCGTCGATCTCTCGGAACCGGCGGGCGGCCTGGCGGCGCAGCTCGCCGCGCTGCCGGACCTCGGCGCCCTGTCGGTGAAGGCAAGCATCGAGGGGCCGCGCCACGCTGAGCAGGCCCGGCTTACGTTCGCGGCCGGTCCTGCACGCGGCACCGCCGAGGGGAGCCTCGATCTCGAAGGCGGGACGCTGGACCTGAAGATCGCCGCAGCCGCACCCGCGATGCGGCCGGGCCCCCAGCTCGCGTGGGAGAGCGTCACGCTCGAAGGCCACGTGAAGGGCGCATACGCCAGGCCCGAGGCAGACGCCCGATTGCGCGTGCAGGGCGTGCGGGCGGGCGAAGGCGGAGTGCGCGATCTCGAAGCCGGGCTCGCCGGCAACGCGGGCGCCATGGCGCTGCACGCCGTCGTCGAAGGCTTGCGGATCCCGGGACCGGCACCCGATCTCTTCGAGGCCGCGCCCCTGCGGCTGCAGGCGAACGTGCGCCTCGACGATCCTGCACGTCCAATCGAGTTCGAGCTTCGCCATCCCGCGTTGCTGGTCGACGGCCGCGCGAGCGCGGGGGGCGATCCAGGCGCGAGCGCCAACATCACGATCCCCGCGCTCGCTCCGTTCGCGGCCGCGGCGGGGATGCAGCTCGAGGGACGCACACGCATCGCGTTGCGCGTCGCGACGAAGGCCGATGTGACTCGGGTGAACGTCGACGCTGCCGTGCAGGTCAGCGGCGGCAGCGGGCCGCTGCCGGCGCTCATCGGCAGCGACGCCAAGCTCGCGCTCGCCGCGTCACTGCGCGGCGGCGAGCTCACGGTAGAGCGAGCGCAGCTCGACGGCCGCGCGGTTCGCCTCTCCGCGAGCGGGACGCAGCGCGGCGAAGCGTTCGACATAAGCTGGAAGGCCGCGCTGCCGGATCTCGCCGCGCTCGCGCCGGCCCTCGAAGGCGCGCTGACGGCCGAGGGGCAGGCTCGCGGCACGGCGCGCGAGCCCTCAGGCACGATCCGCGCCAACGGCCGATTGCTGGGCCAGCCGCTCGCGCTTGCGGCAGGGCTACGGCATGAGCGCGACGGGGCGCTGCGCTTCGCCATCGAGCGCGCCGACTGGAAGAGCGCGCACGCCGACGGCGAGATCAGCATCCCCGCAGCCGATCGCGTGCCGCGCGGCCGCGTCGCGCTGCGCATGGCGCGCCTCGACGATCTCCAGCCCCTCGTCGGTCAGCCTTTGCAGGGAAGCCTGGCGGCGAGCGTGGAGTTCGTGCCGCAAGGGGAGAGCGGCAAAGCGCTCGTGCGGGTCGAGGCGCGCGGCGTCGGCGCGCCCGACGCCAGCGCCGAGCGCATCACCCTGTCGGGCGAGATTGGCGCGCTGTCCTCGAGTCCCACCACGGCGCTGCAGCTCGTCGCCGACGGCATCAGGGTGCAGGACCTTACCGGTGTCACGCGTGTCGAGTTGAACGGCCCGCCGGAAGCCCTGGCCGTCAAAGTCTCCGCGCGGCTGAAGCATCCGGACGGATACGACGCGAACTTGTCGGCAACGGCACACGTTGACGCTGTCGCGCATACGGCGCGCCTCGACACGACCGCGCTGGACTATAGGGGGCAGAGCGCGCGCCTGCTCGCACCCGCGATATTCAGCTTCGCTGACGGCATCGCGGTCGATCGTTTACGTGTCGGCGCGCAGCAGGCGGTGCTCGAGCTCGCGGGCCGCCTCGCGCCGAATTTGGATCTGCAGGCGTCGCTGCGCGGCGTGACGCCGGCGCTGCTCAAGCCTTATCTGCCGCAGCTCGACGCGGCGGGCACGCTCGGCATGGACGCGAAGCTCACCGGGGCTGCCACCCGTCCGCAGGGCAGGATCCGCATCGACCTCGCCGGCCTGCGCATGCGCAGCGGGCCGGCGCGGGCGCTCCCGGCGGCGAACCTGCAGGCGAGCGCCGATCTCGACGGCCGTACCGCGCGCATCCGCGCACGCCTCGACGCCGGCCCGCGGGCTCAGCTCGCGCTGAACGGTACGGCACCCCTCGCGGCAGGCGAGCGCATGAACCTGCGGGCGAGCGGCACGCTCGATCTCGCGCTGGCGAATCCGCTGCTCGAGGCCGACGGGCGTCGCGCGAAGGGGCGCGCAGCGCTCGACGTCGGCGTCTCGGGCGAGTACTCCGCCCCGCACGTCGACGGCAGCGTGACCATCACCGAAGGCGACCTGCAGGACATGGCACGCGGCGCGCGCCTCACCGACATCGCCTCGCAACTGCGGCTCGAGCGAGATACGGTGCGGATCGCAAGCTTTAGCGCGCGTTCGGGGCGCGGCACGGTCACCGCGACGGGCGAAGTCGGCGTGCTGCGGCCCGACATGCCGGTGGACATCACGATCAGCGCACGCGATGCGCGCCCGCTCGCGAGCGACCTCATCACCGCTGACCTCGACGCCGATCTCCGCGTGCGCGGCGCTGCGGCGACGCGCATCGATGCGGCGGGACAGGTGCACGTCAAGCATGCCGACATCAATATTCCCGGCGCGCTTCCCCCCAGCGTCGCGGTTCTGGACGTACGCCGGCCAGGCGAAGAATCCGCGCCAGCGCCCGCGAAGCCGGCGCTGGTAGTGGGCCTTGATGTCGCCGTGGACGCCCCGCGCGCGGTGTTCGTTCGCGGCCGCGGCCTCGATGCGGAAATGGGCGGCAAGCTTCAGGTCGGCGGAACGATCGACGCTCCGGAGATCCGCGGCGGTTTCGAGCTGCGCCGCGGCACCTTCGCCCTGGCGGGGGCGAGCCTCAAGTTCGTCCGCGGTCAGGTGAGCTTCGCCGGCACCGGGGTCCAGCGCAAGCTCGACCCGACGCTCGACTTCGCGGCGGAAACCGCCGCGGCCGGCGTGACCGCGAAACTGGGCGTCACGGGATTCGCCAGCGCCCCCAAGATCGCGCTCGGCAGCGCGCCCGAGCTGCCGCAGGACGAAGTCCTCGCCCGTCTGCTTTTCGGCGTGAGCGTGAAGGAGCTCAGCCCCCTGCAGATCGTGCAGATCGCACAAGCGGTCAACACGCTGAGGGGCTCCGGAGGCGGACCGAATCCGCTCGCGAAGGTGCAGAAGGGCCTCGGCCTGGACCGGCTCTCCGTCAGCGGCGGCGACGGCAAGAGCGGACCGAGCGTGGAGGCGGGACGTTATGTCTCGGAGCGCGTTTACGTCGGCGCGCGCCAGAGCACTACCGGAGCGGCGCAGGCGCGCGTCCAGGTCGATCTGACCCGGCGGCTGAAGGTCGAAACGAGCGTGGGCAGCGGCGGCGGGACGCTGCAGGGCGTGACGCCGGAGAACGATCCCGGGACCCGCATCGGGCTGCTGTACCAAGTGGAATACTAAGTCGTCAACTCCTGACCCGCCCCGATCTGGCGCCGGCGTAGGTTGGCGCCACGCAGCGTATTACCGCTGCCATTAGAAATCTATTCCGCGTCGTTCCAGCAATCCTGCGCCGGGAATTTCGTCGGTGGGGACCCGGTATCTACGGGCGCTGGGGGAGGCACAACCTCAACGCAAAGGAACGCATCATGAACCGTTACGTCATCGCCGTCGCCGTCGCAGTCTTTTCTTCTTCCGCGCTCGCTCTGGAAGTCGGGCCGCCGTTCGAGCAGACGCAGCTCGATCGCGAGTTGCCGGACATCCAGTTTGCCCCGGTCAAACCCTATGTGGCCGACAGCAGGGCGCCCTATGAGCAGCTCGTGGTCGACCGCGTGCTGCCCGACATCCACTTTGCGCCGGTCGAGCCCTATGTGGCCGACAGCCGCGCGCCTTACGAGCAGGCCCAGATCGATCGGCAGCTTCCCGACCTGGGTCGCCGGTTCGAGATGCAACGTCAAGTCACCGACGGCTCCTCCGTGAGCGACGTGAAGCGCACAGCGCAGCCCTAATAGCGCTCACCGGGGTGCGGCCGCTGCAATTTTGGCTCGCGCCCCGGTAACGCGCACCGTGATCGATTACGCGAAAGGAGAACCGAACCATGAAGAGATTCATCACCACATTGGCCCTCATGATGTTGGCGGCGCCCGCGCTGGCCGGCGAGGATTCGACCGAGCGCTACTGGAACTCGGGACCGGCATGGTATGACATCCCGTGCGGCCTTGCCTGCTTCCGCTTGTGGGAAGACTCCGGGCTCGGAGCGGGAGACGTCCGCCTCGCGCAGCTGAGGCACGCCCGCACCCCGGCGGAGCTACGCTCGGCGATCGAAGCCCGCCGCCTGGATCGTCGTGATGAGCGGCTGTAGCGTGCCGAGGTCCGCGGGCTTGACCAGGTGGTGGTCGAAGCCCGCCTCGCGCACGCGCTTCCTGTCCTCCTCCTGGCCGCAGCCGGTGAGCGCAACGAGCGAGGCGCGCGGCCGTAGGGGGAGGCGCGCATGCGGCGCGCGACCTCATAGCCGTCCATGCCGGGCATGCCGAGGTCGAGCAGGACCATTCCCGGGCGGCAGGCGTCGAAAGCCTCCAGGGCCTGCGGGCCGTCGTGCGCCACCCGCACGCCGGCTTCCTGCTCAGGCGCGGAAACCTTGCCCCCGGTGTATGTGAGCTCCGCCATTTCGTGTCGCGCCACTGGCGCATCGACGAGCTCGGGAATGATGCGGTAGACGATCACGCCCAGGCCTACGGCCATTCGCACGTAGCGCGTATCTCCCGCCTCGATAGTGAACGTGAGCTTCTTTTCAACCTCGGAGCCGGTCACGACCTCGATGTCTCCGGGATCGCGATCGACGAAGAACACGCCCCGATGAAACCGCGGTCCCGACGACCGCGCCGTTGAGCCGGATATCGGGCGTGATTCCCGCCCCGAGCACGCCGGTGCGGTAGAACCAGATGCGCGACTTGTCCGCGGCTAGCGGCCGCAGATCCTTTTCCACCGCGTAGAACCTGGGACCGGTGGCGCAAGCCGCCACCAGGGACAGCAGCCAAGCGAGTCCCAACAGCCGGCTGGCATCCGCCCAGCGCTCACCGGGAGGGCGGCCTACTTGCCGGTGAATGCGAGATCGGCCATTTCCTTGCGCGCCTCAGCAGCATCGACGAGCTCTGGAATGATCCTGTAGACCAGCACGCCCAGGCCGACGGCGAGCCGCACGTAGCGCGTATCCCCGGCCTCGGTGGTGAACGTCAGCTTCCGGTCGACCTCGGACCCCGTGATGACTTCCATGTTGCCCGGGTCGCGATCGACGAAGAACACGCCGTAGGACACCGCGGTTCCGACGACCGTGCCGTTCAGCCGGATGTCGGGCGTGATGCCCGCCCCGAGCGAGCTCGGGCGGTAGATGAAGATGCGGGACTTGCCTGCCGCGAGCGGCGCGAGACCGCTTTCCACCGTGTTGAACTTGGGGCCGGTCGCACAACCGGCCGCCAAGGACACCAGAAACGCGAGTCCCAACAGCTGCAGCTTCCGCATGTTCATGGTCCTTTCACTTGATGTTCAATGCCACGGGGGAATACGGCGCGTACGCCTTCTCGACCGGCAGATAAAACCCCACCAGCTGATTGGCGGCGATCACGAGGTAGGCCTCGTGCACCTGCGCGCCCTCGACGGTGAAGATGCCGCCGACGCGCCGATAGACCGCGCCTTCGGGCAACGCGCCGCGCAGCTCCCAGACGGAGCCCTGCGGCAGCGTTCGGCCGTATCCTGCGGGGAGTTGCAGGTAGGCTTCCTTGACGATCTCGATGCGGGCGGGAGCGGTGGCGGGTGGGGTCGACAGCACAGCGTCGCGCCGGTAGACCTCGCTGGCGCACGCCGCGACCGCGAGCAACAGCGCTGCCGATACGGCGCGCACGCGGGACATCGTCGGCTACCCTCCCCCAGATTCTTGTTAGGTCGTTGCGGGCGGAAGTATCGTACGAACCGGCAGGATACTCAAGGCCGCCTAGCGGTCGATCTGCGAAAGCGCTTGGCGGATGGCGCCGGCGCCTTGGGGCCGCACTAGCCGAGCCGCTTCCACGCCCTCTTGTAGGAACACGAGCGTCGGCCATAGCTTCACGCCGAACGAGCGCCCCAGGCGGCGGCCGCTTGCGTCGGCGATCCTGATATGGCGCACGCCGGGATGCGCCGCCAGCGCGTCGGCGATGAGCGGTTGCGCGCGGCGGCACCAGCCGCACCAGGAGGTTCCGAACTCGAGAAGCGTGGAGCCCGGCAGCGCGTCGACCTCTTCGCGCGTTGGCTCGCTGGCCGCGTCCTCCGTCGTCACCGGACGGTTAGATAAGTTAAATCGGACAGCTTGATAACTCACTGTCCTCCGCGGGGCGCCGATCGCAGCACCCCCGCGAGCTCCTGCTTCCAGAATCTCGCCTGCCCGGTGGTGCCGTGCCCAAAGGTCTCGCTGCTTGCTGGAATCACGTAGGCACGGCCGTTCTTCACGCGCTTGATCTCGCGCTCGAGCACGCCGAGCTCGGGCGGATTGCGCTCGTCGTCGGCGGAGTTGATGGCGACGAGCAGGGCCTGGATTTTCTCGAGGCCGGGCGAGGGGTTGTAGTCGGCCGACGATTCCCACTGGTAGAGGTGATCGTTGGCGTCCCCGCGGAACGGAGCGGTCAGGCGCTGGTTAAGGAGCTGGTCGGCCTTCTCGCGCGTGGGCGCGGCCTTGTAGAGGCCCTGGTTGCCGCCGCTGGTACCCGTCGCGAAGAATACCGACGCGAGCTGGAAGCCGCGCGGCTGCTTGGTGTAGTTGCCGTTCATCCAGTCCGGATCGTTGCGGATCGACTCGACGAGCAGGCGCCGCATCATCCAGTTGCGGCCGGACATCTCGGTAGGAAGCGAAGCCATGGGCACCGCGACATCCATGTAGTCCGGATACTTCTGCGCCCAGATCCACGTCTGCATGCCGCCCATGGAGTTCCCGATCACGAGTCGCAGGTGCTTCACCCCGAGGTGCTCGCGCACCAGGCGATATTGGGCGGCGACCATGTCGTCGTAGTTGTACTTCGGGAAGCGGGTGCGCAGCCCGTCCGAGGGCTTGGTGGATTTCCCGGTGCCGATCGCGTCGGGAAGGATGACGAAATAGCGGGTCGCGTCGAGCGGCTGTCCCGCGCCGAAGAGCTCGCCCGCAAACGCCGGCGTCAGGAAACCCGCGCCCGATCCGGTCGTGCCGTGCAGCACGAGCACCGGCTCGCCGCTGCGCGCACCGACCGTGGTGTAGTGCAGGCGCAGCTCGGGCAGCGTCTCGCCGGTGTGGAAGCGGAAGTCGCGCACCACCCAGTCGCCTTCCTGCGGCGCGGGATAGTCGGCGGCGGCAGCGCCGAGCGCCATGAGCGCGGCGGCGAGCGTGAGGAGCAGGCGGGATCGCTTCATCTTGTCTCCATTCAGTTCCGGGATTTCCAGCCGATAGGGTACATCGACCCGAGCGCGCGTTTCTCGTCGTCGGTGAGGGGGAAGAAACGCGGAGTGTCCGACTGGAAGAGACTGGGCCGGCACGGCGCCGGGCGGCCGCACATGAGCTTCGTCGAGTCGCCATTGTGCCCCAGGCCGAGCGCATGTCCGAGCTCGTGCGCGATCACGTTGCGCGCGACGTTGCGCAGGGTGAAGGGCGGGTAGGTCATCCCCTTGATCGCGACGATGCGCCTGGAGCCGCCGGCAAACGGCGCCGCGAACGAGACGAATTCCGAGTCCGAGAGCGCCACCACGATGTCGCCCGGCAGTTCCGCGAAGACGGGCGGCACCGTCACGGGCACGCCGGTTCTTGCGAGCACGGTATCGCTCAGCGCCTGCAGGTCTCGATCGGGCACCCGCGCCACCACCCGGTTCACATTCCCGAGCCGGAAGCCGGATTCCAGCGCCTCGAAGGTCTGGTTCCAGAACCCGACCGCCTCGTCGAGCAGGCCGAGACGCACGTCGTTCGCGTCCGGGCCGACCGCGGTGATCGACGGCACGTGGCGCCAGCCCCTGGGCTGCGCGCTCGCCACGCCGGCCGCGAGCAGCGCGAGCAGGCAGAGCCAGGCGGCGGCAGGCTTCAAGCTATCGTGCGACGCCGTAGACGCGCTCGGCGTTGCGCCAGGCGAGCGCCTGCGCGAGCGGGTCGGGGAGCTGGCCGAGAATGAGGCGCCACTGCTCCACCACCTGAGCGTACTTCGCCCAGCGGAACCCCTTGTGGGCGTCGGTCGCGAACATGAAGCGTTCGGGATACCGAGCGAAGAGATCGCGCCACTCGCGGCGCAGCGCGCCACAGTCGTCCACCACGGCTTCGCCGAGCATTTCGCTCTTCTCCTCGCTGGAGAGCGAGCCCGCCCGCTCCTCTTTCTTCGACAGCGTCACCATCACGTTCTCGTGCGACGACAGGACCATCGCGACCTGCTCGTGCGATGCGCGGCCGGCGTGCGGCCAAATGAAGGTCACTCCGGGAAAGCGCGCATACAAGGTGTGGAAGGCAGGCCAATCCCGCTTCCAGTCGTACACCTCCCAATGCAGCATCACCGGCACCTTGCGGCGCTCCACCTCGGCAAGCAGCCTGCCGACGTTCTCGCCGTCGGGCGCCACGTAACGCTCGCCCTCGAGCGTTTGCTCGCCGTGGGCCTTGTCCGCATGGGCGAACAGAAGCTCGCCCACGAACTGGTAGCGCGGATCCTTGAGATAGGTGGCCATCTGGTCCACGAAACCGTCGCTCAGGTTACCCCGCTCGCTGAACGGCTTCGGCGTGCCGATGACAAAGCGCTGGGGAAAACGCTGCTTCAGCGACAGCACGCTCGACTCGCCGTTGCGCTTGTGATGTTGCCGGGCGAAGAGCGCCATGCGCTCGACGCCGGATTTGGTCATGGCTTCCGACACGGTGCCCGACATCCCCGACTCGATCTGCGCCATGGCGTCGAGCAGCGGCCCGGCGTACCTTGCCGCGGCCGGCGGTGGCGCGCAACGCTCCTCCGCCTGCGCTGCGGCACCCAGCACGAGAAGCAGCAGGCATGCGAGCGCCCTTTTGATCATGTCTGGTCGCAATAGCGATGCGCTTCCGCGGCGCCGAGCGGCGCGGGTGTTTCGGTGGCGCACCCGCTCAGCGCGAGAATGGCAACGAAAAGGGCCCGGCCTATTACGCGCCCTTCGCCGGCGCCAGCGCGCGCACGCTGTGGTGCTCGTGGATGAGGCGCAGGCCCTCGGGCGTGCGCTTCACGATCATCGTCAGCGCGCCGGGATACTCGGTCGATATGAGCTTGCCGCTGGCGTCCTGCGGAAAGCTTTCCGCGGTCACCGTCATGGGGGCGACAGCGACCGCGGAATCGCCGCCGATCGGCATCACATCGACCGCACCGAGCGATACCGAGACGCGCGCAAGCGCGCTGAGGTTCTCGGAAGAGGAGGTCTTGATGGAGTCGAATCCGCGGTACAGCCTGCCGGAGGCGATCGACGAAACGGCCGCATCGTGCTGGATCAGCCCCATGAGCTTGGCGTCGTCGCCATCGTTGAAAGCCGCGACGTAAGCCTTGACGAAATCCTGGACCTCGGTCTGCGAGAGTGCGGGCGGCGGTGTCGGGGTGCAGGCCGCAAGGAGCAGCGCTAGGGCAAGTAGCAGTGAACGTGCAGTCATGATCGCCTCCCGAGGTTTGTGCCCGGAGAGGATAGCACCCGCTAGCCCCTGAGAAGGTACGGCCCCTCCGCGGCCACCAGGCAGATGCAGCCTTCGTCGCGGTCGCCGAGCGGCTGATGCTCGATCGAGTTGTCGATGTCCTGCATGTCGCCGCGCCGATATTCACCGAACGCGTCGGCAAAAGCGCCGGTGAGCACTACGGTGAGCTCGACGCCGGTGTGCCCGTGCAACGGCAGCCGACAGCCGGGAGCAAGCTTGATGAAATAGAGCTCGCCCTGCGCGCCCGGCGAGAGCGTGAGGCGATGCTGCCACACGCCCGGCGCGAGCCGCTGCCATGGAATCCGGTCGAGCGTGAGGCCGTACCGGGTTGCGATCGGCGCCGGCAGCGCGTCCGCCATCCCGCCGCGATCGTTGGAGGCGCGCCCGGAGAGGACGGGCTCGGGCGGCGTGGCCGGTGCTGCGACCTTGCCGCCAGGCGCAGGCGCAGAACCAAGCAGCGCCGCCCCGACGAGCTCCATGTCGCGCAGCTCGGCGCGGCATTCCGCGCACATCGAGGCGTGCACCGAGCACGCCGCGGCGAGCGGCTCGGCCAGGGCGCCGGCGGCGAAGCTCATCAGCGTGGCGCTGTCCGGATGGTGGCGAATCGGAGTACTCATTTGAGGTCCTCCAGTGCGGCGCGCACTTTCTGGTACGCAAGGCGCAGGCGCGATTTGACCGTGCCGAGCGGCAGCGACAGGCGCGCCGAGATGTCGTGGTGGGACAGGCCGTCGACGAAGGCAGCCGTGACGACGGCGCGCTGGTCTTCCGGCAGCGCGGCCAGCACTGCCTGCACCCGCGCCTGTCGCTGGCGTTCGGAGGCCGCATCGTCCGGGGGCGTGTCTTCGGAGGGCGTGCCCTCCGCCACTTCGTCGGAGAGCTCCTGCCAGCAGGTTTCCCTGCGCAGGCGGTCGATGCGCAGATTGCGCGCGATCGAGAACATCCAGGTCGCGGGCGTGCCTTTGGCGGCACAGTACTGCGCGGCCTTGCGCCAGACCGCGAGCAGGGTCTCCTGCGCCAGCTCCTCGGCGGTCGCCGCGTCGGCGCCGTGGCGCATCATGTAGTGGCGGATCTGCGGCCCGAATTCCTGGAACAGGCGCCTGAAGGCGCCGTCGCTGCGGTCGCTCGCGATCCGTGACAGGGAATCAGGCATCCAGCCCCACGCGCCCACGCTCCGCGGCGCGTAGGCCGCCGGTGAGTCGATCGAGGGTCGCAACATAGCCGTTCTCCGCGCTTTTGTAACGTCATACGCAGGGTTGGCCGCTTTGGATCACCCGCCGCCGCGCCGACCTCGGTGATCCGAATGCTGCAAGCGCACGTAAGGGTCTGCGGCATTTTCGCGAAGGAGGCGCCATGCCCTTGCAACCCGAACTCCAGCAGCTCGTGGCCTTCGTGCAGGCGGGAGAGCTGCCGAGATGGCTCACGATCTCGACCATCATCCTGCTCGCGGCGACTGTGTCGAGCACGGTCGGCTTTGCCTTCTCCGCCATCGCCGGCGCGATGATCCTGCATTACGTGCCGAACGGCGTCGAGGCGGTGCAGACCATGATGACCGCCTCCATCGGCATCCAGGCCTACAGCGTCGCCGGGCTCTGGCGCTCGATCCAGTGGTCGCGCTGCGCGCCGTTCATCTTAGGCGGCGTGGCCGCGCTGCCCCTGGGAATCGTCCTGCTTCTGCATCTCGAACCGCGCGCTTACGCTCTGGCGATCGGCGCGGCGCTCGCTGCCTACGGGCTCTACATGCTGCTGCGGCGCCCAATCGTCCTGAAGGGTGGCGAGCGCCGCGCCGCCGATGTCCTGGTCGGCGCCCTGGGCGGGATCACCGGGCCGCTCGCCGCGCTGCCCGGCACCTGGCTCACGATCTGGTGCGGCCTGCGCGGATGGGACAAGGTGACGCAGCGCGCCGTGTACCAGCCTTACATCCTCGTGATGCAGCTCCTGGGGCTCGGCGCGCTCGCGGTGGTCAAGCCGCAGCACGGCGCGCTCGTCGGAGCGCATCTCGCCTATGCGCTGCCGGGACTCGCGGGCGCGGTGATCGGCCTGCGCTTCTTCAAATGGATGACCGACGGCCAGTTCCAGCGCGCGATCTACCTCGCGCTGATCGCTTCGGGCGTCGCGCTCGCGGTCAAGTGAAAAACGTGCCGAGCCACTCGCCCAGCTCGCCCAATCCGAGAAGGATTGCGAAAAAAACCGTGGCCAGGAGGGTCGCCATGGCACCGCCCTTCCAGCCTCTCGTGCGCACGAAATAGATCGGGAACGCCACGATGGCGAGCACGAGGATGCCCGCGTTCATGAGCGGCCCCGCCTGGTAGCCGTGCTCGCGCTTGTCGACGTGATACCACCAGAAGATGAGCGGGAGCGCGATGAGGGTGGTGGCTAAGTCGAACCTGCTCAGGTCTTCGACCTTGCCCGTCGTCAGCATTTCGACAAGCGGGCCCAAGAAAGAGAGAACACCGAGAAGGATCAGGGCAAGCGCCTTGGGCGCCAGCGGATTAACCCCGCGCATGTGCCGCCTGAATGGACCTCAGGTACG
>Ga0075424_100000460_pt1 | contig 31754 bp, 25 predicted proteins | sample SoiMethybrSBSTD3_FD_75301 | JGI IMG/M metagenome (GOLD analysis project Ga0075424, IMG submission 75301) | Bulk soil microbial communities from a Populus tree surrounding site in Tennessee, USA - Soil MetaG P. TD hybrid SBSTD3 | ecosystem: Environmental > Terrestrial > Soil > Tree plantation... | reverse complement strand
CGGCCGGACGCGGACGGAAGGGCACGGCTGATCGTCGAAGGGCCGCGCTTTGCGACCCGGCCGCAGGCCCTGGAGATCACCCGCGAATCGGCGCCGGGCCCTCAGCCCGCCGGATCGGTGGTTGTAAGGTGGAGCGCGCAGGCCCCTTAGCCGGTCGGCGCCGGCGCCATGAGCCTAGACGGCGCCGCTCGCGCCGCGATCGTCGCGGCGCACGTATACCGTCTGCGACGGAAACGCCAGCGAGGTGCCGGCGCCCTCGACGATGCGGATGACCTTCAGAAGCAGCTCTTCCTGAATGGCGTCGAATCCGGCGCGGTCCGCGGCCCGCACGTAGGCGAAGATCTCGATCTCGAGCGCCGAGGTTCCGAGTCGCACGAGGTTGACGCGCGCGTCCCGGGTCTGAACGCGGGGTTCTCCCGCCAGCATCTCGCGCAATCCCGCCAGTATTTTCTCCACCTGCTCCACCTTGGTGTCGTAGACGAGCCCGACCACCGGACGGAACCAGAACTTGTCGCGTCGGGAGAGATTCTCGATCTGCGAGGCGGCCACGACGCCGTTCGGGATGCTCAGCACGGTCCTCTCCTGCGTCCGGATGCGCGTCGCCCACAGGGTGATGTCTTCGATTTCGCCCATGGGCGCTGCCCCGATGCGACAGACGTCCCCGACGGTGAGCGCCCGGTCGGCGAGCACGGCGACGCCGCCGAAGAGATTCTCCAGGCTCTTCTGCGCGGCAAACGCCAGGACGAGACCGCCGATTCCGAGGCCAGCGAGCGTCGCCGTCAGATTCACGCCGAAGTATGCGAGCCCGAGGAGCAGGACGAGGACGAACGCGACGATCTTGAGGAATCGCCGCAGTAGAGACAGCGTCGTCTGGCGGCCGGCCGCTCCGATGTACCGGGCGAAGACCCGCCGATCCACGGCGTCGACCAGGCGCGACAGGAGCCAGAAGAGCCCGCCGAGCAGCAGGACGACCAGTATCCGGTTGTAGAAGAGGCGGTAGAGCGCGGGCATGCCCATCCACTCGACGGCCGCACGGTGCAGCAGGAGCGTGAGCAGAAAGGTCACGGGGCTCTGGGCGCCCGGCACCCAGACCCGGACCCGCGACGCCGCATCGCCTTTTCGCACGAGCCGCACCAGCGCGAAGGTCAGGCTCACGAGGACCCATGCGATTCCGTACAGGATCGGGAACAGCAGCAGGAACGCGGCGACCTGCCAGAGCGGCATCGCTCCGAGCCGCGATCGGACCATGAAACCGGGCAGCTTCCCGTCCAGATCCAGCAGCTGCAGCCGATCGTAAACGCGCCGGCACTCACGGACCGTGTCCCAGGAAATCAGCCAGATCGGCGGCTTCCCGTCCTCGACCCGGGCGAGCACCACGTCGAGATTCCCGCGAACCTCGGCGACCTTCTCGAGATCGGGCGGCAGGCCGTCGCCGCTGGTTCCCTGCGGGTTGCGGCTGACGAGGTCGAGGTCGCGCGTGATCAACCGATGATCGAAGACCACCTGAAGCTGGCGCGCGATCTGTTCGCGGGCGCTCGCGAGCGCCGGGGGGATCTGCAAGTACTCGGCAGCGGTCTTGTAGTTGCCGTTCTCGACGGCGTTCAGGAATCCGAAGAAACAGCCGTGGGGCGTTTCGCGCCCGTAGGGATCCGCCTCTACCTCGGTTGCGGGTGTGGGAGTCGGACCCGGCGGCAGACCCGGCAGCTTGATCTGCGCCGATGAGGGCGCCGCGCCAAGGAGCGCCAGCGCGAAGAGAAGGACGGCGGACTTCCGACGGGACCGGAAGAGTAAGGGCATCCGGGAAGCGATCTTAGCGAAGGGTCGCGTGATCCGCCGCGTCATTGCGGCGGCTTCTGCGCCTTCGAGGTCAGCTCCAGGGAGACGAGGCGCGCGATCAGGATCGCTGGATAGAGCTGCCCGATCAGGGCCTCGGCGATCACCAGCGCGCGGGCGACGGGATGGACGGCGGTCACGTCTCCGAAGCCCACGGTCGTGAGCGTCACGAAGCTGAAGTACCCCAGAACCTGCGAATGGAGTCCCTGTTCGTTCGCGGGGACCTGGAACGAGCCCGGTTGCAGAAGGTCCAGCAACTGGTACGCCGAAGCCCAGATGAGCCCGAGAAGAAGGTAGACCACGATCGCGCCCTGGATCCGATGCGCCGTGACCGGGCCTTCGCGGAACACCTGCTTGAGCACGAGACCCGTGAACAGGACGAGCAACGCAATCGTGAACACCTCGATGGCCACCGCGAGCCACGGCCGCGGCGCCACGGTGTGCGTCCAGCGCACGACGAAGGCGCCGGCCAGGAGAACGGTGGTGATCCAGCCGATCGCACGGCGGCGAAACGTGGCGAACACGCCCGAAAGAAAGAGGAGGCAGAACGCCGCGTGGAGCGCCACTCCGGGCAGAACCCCGAGCGACACGAGCGGCGACGCGACGAAGATCGCGAGAACCAGGAACGCCAGCATGGCCGAGAGGCCCCAGTCCGCTCGCCAAAGGACGCTCGTGTCGGGAAGCCGCGGCACGGCTCAGTACCCTTCCCCGTCCGCAGGCGCCGTCGCCTTTCCGCGGTGGAACCGGAACAGGAAAACGAAGTAGAGAATCGCCAGCGGCATCCCGACGAAGAGCCAGCCCAGGGCCGTGCGGAGGCCGGCCTCGTCGCCGCTCGCGTTGTACGCCGTCATCGACAGGGCGGAATCCCCCGTCGCGCGGAGCAGCACCGGGAACACGCACGCCGCCGTCGCCGTCGAGAGCCCGGCGAGGAAGGCGCAGGAGCCCAGGAACGCGGCACGGTCCCGACCGCGCGATAGGCCCAGCAAGGCCGAAGCCAGCCCCGCCAGCGCGACGGCGGCGAGAAGCCACGCGAGCGGTCGCCGCGCGAGCGCCGGGAGGAAGGCGTCGTTGACGCGGATCGTGGCCACGGTCAGGAGGGGCCAGAGAATCGCCGTGACAGTGAAAGCGAGGCGGGCGATGCGGCGGCTGCGCTGCCGGACGGGCCCGTCGGTCTTCCAGACCAGAAACGCGCCTCCATGCGCGACGAGAGCAGCGAGGGCGAAGACGCCGACCGCGACCGTGTACCAGTCGAGGATGCCCATGGGCGGGCGCGCGGAGAAGTCGGTGAAGAGAGGCAGCGCGAACCAGCCGTCGGCGGAGAGCGGAACGCCCCGGAGCAGGTTTCCGAGCGCCGCTCCGAAGAAGACCGGGAGCAGCAGGCTCGGCAGCCAGAAGAAGAAGTCGCAGGCCTGCTTCCAGACCGGGTCGGCGACGTGATGGCGAAACTCGATCGAAATTCCCCGGAAGACCAGGCACCACAGCACGAGGAAGATCGCGAAGTAGAAACCGGACACTCCCGCCGACAGCACCCGTGGGAAGCTCACGAAGAGCGCGCCGCCGGCGGCCAACAGCCAGACTTCGTTGCCGTCCCAGTACGGGCCGATGGCCGCGAGGACCTGGCGGCGCTCCGCGTCGGTCCGCGCCACGGTCAAGTGCAGCGCGCCGGCGCCGAAATCGAACCCGTCGAGCACGACGTAGGCCGTCAGCATGAATACCGCGAGGCCGTACCAGAGCTCAGCCATGGGGCGCCTCCGGCGTTCCGGCCGCCGCCGAAAGCGGAACGGGGCCGTGCGCTATCTCGCGCGAGACCAGGAACAGAAAGAGGACCGAGAGAAGCGCGTAGAGCCCGCAGAAGCCGATCAGCGTGAAGAGCGCCGTCCCGGCGTGCACGGTCGGGCTCGCGCCCTGCGCCGTGCGGAAGAGACCGTAGACGAGCCACGGCTGGCGGCCGAGCTCCGTCGTCATCCAGCCCGCGGTGACGGCGATGTACGGAAACGGAAACGCCATCATGAGAATCCAGAGCATCGGGCGACTTCGTTCGAGGCGGCCGGTCCAGGCCAGAAGCGCCGCGATTCCCATGATCGCGATGAAGATCGTCCCGAGGCCCGCCATGATGTGGAACGAGTAATAGAGCAGAGCGATGTTGTCGGGCCAGTCGCTTTCGGGAAACTCCTCCAGTCCCTGTACGGCGCTGTCGGCGTGGCCGAAGGCCAGGATCGAGAGGATGGCCGGGACCTCGATGGGATTGTCGAGCTTGCGCTCCGGCACGTTCGGCTGCCCGATCAGCGTAATACCCGCGCGGGGACCCGATTGGAAGTGTCCCTCCATCGCCGCCAGCGCCACCGGCTGATGCCTGGCCACGAGCTTGGCCTGGTGGTCTCCGGTCGGATAGGCGACGAGGAGGCTGGACACCAAGCCCGAGGCGACGCCCAGACGGAGGAAGAGACGCGCCGTCTCCTCGTGCCTCCCCTGGAGACGGTAGAACGCGCCGAGCGCGGTCACGACGAAGGACGCCGTCACGACCGCCGACATTTGATTGTGGAGAAACTGCGCGATCGCCCAGCCGTTCAGGAGGAAGGCCCAGAAATCCTGGAGAACCAGGACGCCGCCGGACCCGACCGCGTGGCCGACGGGACGCTGGAGAAAGGCGTTCGTCGCGATGATGAAGTAGCCCGAGAGCCAGCTTCCCGCGAAGAGGGCGACGGCCGCGGCGAAGTGACCCCTCTTTCCCAGCCGCCGCTCCCCGAACACAAGCAGCGAGAGAAACGCCGACTCGAGGAAGAAGGCGAAGACGCCTTCCATGGCGAGGGTGTGGCCGACGACGTTGCCGGCGTAGCGCGAGAACTGCGCCCAGTTGGTGCCGAACTGGAACTCCATCGGAATCCCCGTGACGACGCCGACCGCGAAGTTGATCCCGAAGATGCGGATCCAGAACCGCGCGGCGTCGTTCCACCGCTCGCCGCCCCTCCTCAGGCCCAGGGCCTTCATCACCACGATCAGCAGCGCCAGCCCCATCGTCAGGACCGGGAACAGGTAGTGGTAGACAATGGTGAACGCGAACTGGAGGCGATGGAGAAAGAGAGGATCGCTCAACCCCGCACCTCACTCCCGGGCGGTTGACGGATCGGTTTCCCCGCAAATATATTCTGGACGGCTTCGATTCCCGACCGGAATTGCCATGAGCCCCGCCCCACAATAACGAGGAGGTAGTTCGTGAAGACTCGTGTGCTTCGCTCCGTCCTGTGCGCGCTGGCCTCCGTCACCCTGACGGCGCCGGCGCTTTTCGCGGCGGACGTCACGCTCGCCGCGATCCAATTCCCCGAGGGAAGCGGGGTCGACGTCAACCTCGTGCCCACAAATCGCGTGGCCCCGGCCCAGGCCGAGGCCGAGGTCAAGTTCAAGAACGGCCAGGCCAACGTCGAAGTCAGCTACAAGAAGCTTCCGCCCGCGACGCTTTTCGGCGGCGACGTCACGTCGTACGTGGCGTGGGCCGTGGCCCGGGACGGACGGTCCGAGAACCTGGGTGAGCTGATCGTGCGGGATCCCAAGGGCAGCGCGACCTATCGGACCGGCCAGAAGGAATTCGGCCTGTTGATCACCGCGGAGCCGTATCCCCTGGTCACGCGCCCGTCCGAGCTCGTCATCTTCACGTCGGCGCCGCCGCCGGTGAACAAGGCCAGGTCGACGCCCGTCACGATCCCGAACCTCCACGCGCCGGCCGCGGTCGGCAACCCACAGATCGGCTCGCTGACCTATACCGGGTCCGAGCCTCTCGACATCGTGCAGGCCCAGGCCATCCTCGCGCAGGCGCAGCGAATGGGCGCCGACAAGTACAACCCCGACGCCCTGCGCGAAGCGAGCGTCACGCTGGCCCAGGCCACCAACTCCTACAACGCCGGAAACAAGAGGCAGGGCACGGACTACGCGCGCCGGAGCGTCTCTCTCTCCTCCACCGCGATCCGCGACACGCAGCGACGGATGGACGAGGAAGCCGCCGCCGCCGCCGCCGCCAAGCGCGCCGCCGAGATGCAGTCCCTCGAGCAGCAACGCACCGCCGCCCAGCAGGACGCGGCCGCTTCTCGAGAGGCGGCGCTCGCGGCGCGGGAGCAGGCGATCGCCGCACGCGAGCAGCTGGCCCAGTCGCAGCAGCAGCTCTCCCTGGCGCAGCAGCAGGCCGCGGCCGCGCAACAGCAGATGACGTCGCTCCAGCAGCAGGCCCAGCAGGCGCAGATGGACGCGGCTGCCGCGCAGGAGCGCGCCGCGGCGGCGGGACTCTCCGCTGAGGCCGCCGATCAGGCCCGGCGCGACGCCGACGAGGCACGCCGGCGGGCGGAGGAGCTCGCGACCCAGGCCAACGCCGCGCGCACCGAGGCCCAGCGCGCCAGCGCCGAAGCCGCGGCCCAGGCCGCAGACCTCGAGAAGCAGAAGCAGGCTCTCCAGACACAGGTCGGCCAGAGCGAGGCGGAGATCGCCAAGCTGCGCGCCGAGCGCAACGACCTTCAGGCCCGCCTGACGGGCGCTCTCTCGGAGGTCGCCCAGATCACCCAGACCGCCCGCGGCGTCGTGGTCAGCCTGCCCGACATCCTCTTCGACACCAACAAGGCGACTTTGAAGCCCAACGCGCAGGTCGCGCTGGGCAAGCTCGCGGGAATCGTGTCGGTCTTTCCCAACATCAATCTGCGCATCGAGGGCCACACCGACTCGACCGGTACGGACGCGATCAACAATCCTCTGTCCCGCGACCGCGCCAACTCCGTCATGACGTTTCTCCGTCAGCAGGGCGTCGCGGCCAGCCGGATGAGCGCCGAGGGCTACGGCTCGAGGATCCCGGTCGCCGACAACGGCACCGTCGAGGGACGGTCCAAGAACCGCCGGGTCGAGATCATCCTGGCGGAGGGAACGATCCAGCCGGCGTCTTGAGAGAAGTAAGCGGTAAGTAAGCGGTGAGCAGTAGGGGTGAAAAGCCCCGCTTACTGCTTACTGTCGACTGCTCACTGATTCGACGGCGTCTTCTCTTTCTCGATCTCCCCGGTCATCGGGACGAAGCGCACGGGGATGATGCTCCGCTCGCTGATGCGTCCATTGGGCTCGCGCGTGAAGACCTTCAGCTCCTGGAAGAACGTTCCGACGGGGATGACCATCCGGCCACCCGGTGCGAGCTGCTCGATGAGCGGCTGCGGAACGCTTTCGGGCGCCGCCGTGACGATGATGCCGTCGTAGGGAGCGTGCTCGGGCCACCCGCGGTACCCGTCTCCTTCCTTCACCGTGACGTTCTTGTAGCCGAGCTCCGCGAGCTTCTGCGCGGACGCGCGTGCCAGCTCCGGCAGGATCTCGATCGAGTACACCTCGTCGGCGATCTCGCCGAGCACCGCGCTCTGATACCCCGATCCGGTTCCGATCTCCAGTACCCGCGCGTGCTCGGGGAGAGCGAGCAGCTCCGTCATCAGCGCGACGATGTACGGCTGCGAGATCGTCTGGCTGCCGGCGATCGGCAGCGGATGGTCCTCGTAGGCGCGCGTGCGCTCCGGCGGCTCGACGAAGAGATGGCGCGGCACCTTGCGCATCGCCGCCAACACGCGCGGATCGCGGACGCCGCGCGCCGCGATCTGCGTCTCCACCATCGTCGCGCGGCGGCGGGCGTCGGCGTCGTCCCGGGTCGACTGCAACCCCTTACCCTCCCGGCGCGAGCCACAGCCGCCCGCCGCGGCGAGCGCCAGCGAGAGCAACGATACCGCCATGCCGGCGGCCGCCAGCCGCGAGGTCATGGCGCCGCGGCCTCGTACGCGACGCGGCCCCCGACCACCGTCATGACCGGCTTAACCGCGAGGATCTTCTCGACCGGCACCGTCAGCGGGTCTGCCGAGAGAGCGGTCAGGTCTCCGGCGGTGCCGACGGCGATCCGGCCGCGCCACTTCTCTTCGAATGCCGCGTAGGCGGCGTCGGACGTGAAGAGCGCGACGGCCTCGGCGCGGGAGAGCGCCTGATCCGCGTGCCACCCTCCAGGAGGCTTTCCCGATGCGTCCTGACGCGTCACCGCCGCGTACAGCCCCTCGATCGGATTCTCGGATTCCACCGGAGCGTCGCTTCCTCCGGCCAGGCGCGCGCCCGCGTTCTTGAGGCGCCGCCACGCATAGGCCCCTGCGATGCGCGAGGGGCCCAGGCGCGCCTCGGCCCAGACCATGTCGGACGTCGCGTGCGTGGGCTGGATCGAAGCGATCACACCGAGTTGCGCGAACCTCGGGAAGTCCTCCGGTGCGATGACCTGCGCGTGCTCGATGCGGGGGCGCTGTCCTCCCTCCGGCGCGCGGGGTGCGGCGGCCGCGGCGTGCTCGTAGGCGTCCAGCACGATGCGATTGCCCCGGTCGCCGATCGCGTGGACCCACAGCTGCCAGCCGGACCGGCGCGCGTCGAGCGCCACGGCGGCGATCCTCTCGGGCGGAGTCACCAGCAATCCCCTGTGACCGGGCTCGTCGGAGTAGTCTTCGAGCAGCGCCGCGCCGCGGCTCCCGAGCGCGCCGTCGGCGTACGCCTTGATCGCGCGGACCGTCAAGAAGTTCGAGCCCCCGCCGATATGAGGGCCCTTCGCGAGAAACGCGGGCAGCTGAGCCGGGTCGGGCGACACCGTCGCGTACACGCGGATGGGAAGCGCGCCGCGCGCGGCCAGGCGCTCGAGCGCCGCGATCCCGTTCGCGTCGTAGCCCGAGGCGTCCTGGACCTCGGTCAATCCGACGCGCGCGCACGCGTTCGCGCCCGCGGCGAGCCACCGCTCCCGGTCGGCCGGAGTGGGCTCCGGCATCGCTTTGACCGCCAACTCCATCGCGTTGTCCACGAGCACGCCCGACGGCGACCCGTCGGCCCGGCGGAGGATGCGGCCGCCGTCGGGGTCTTTCGTGTCCGCGCCGATTCCCGCCGCTCGAAGAGCCGCAGTGTTGACCCAGAGCGCGTGGCCGTCGACCCGGCGCGCCGCCGCCGGCCGATCCGGCAGGACGGCGTCGAGATCGCGAGCATCGGGGAACTGTTTCCCGGGCCAGAGATTCTGGTCCCAGCCCCTCCCCTCGGCCCAGACGCCCGGTGGCAGCTTCGCCGCGGCTTGTGCGACGCGGGCCGCCGCCGCGGCGGCGTCGGGCGCGCCGCGGAGGTTCGCGTTTTCCAGCGCCTTGCCGATGCCCAGAAGGTGCAGGTGCGCGTCGGCGAAGCCGGGGAAAACGAACGCGCCCTTCAGGTCGACGACGCGCGCGCCGGGGACGAGCCGGGCCGCCTTCGCGGGCTCGCCGACGAAGACGATCTTGCCGTCGTCGATCGCGATCGAGGCTTTCTGCGGTGGGGCGTCGGCCGCGAGGTAAACGGTGCCGCCTTCCAGGAGCAGATCCGCCGCCGGCGGGGCTCCCGCCAGCAGCAGGGTCAGCAGCAGAAACACGCGGAGAGTTTAACCCGCCTCGTTCGCGATCGATTCCGGCCGCGGTTTAGCCGACGAGTCGGGCGAGCAGCAGCGTCTGGTCGTCGTACTGAGGGGCGTCCGCCACGAAGGCGTCGACCTCGTCGAAGATCATCCGGCAGAGAGCGTCCGGCGAGGAAGACCCGTCCTTCGCCAGGATCCGCGAGAGACGGTCGAGGCCGAATTCCTCCTCGGCGCTGTTGAGGGCTTCGGTCACGCCGTCGGTGTAGACGCAGAGCAGGTCACCCGCCGAGAGAGAAATCGTCTCTTCCTTCCACGACGCGTTCGGGAACATGCCCATCGGCACGCCCGTCGCGCTGAGCTTCTCGATTCCTCCGGACTTGCGCCAGAGCAGCGCCGGGTTGTGGCCCGCGGAGACGTAGCGCAGCACGCCGGTGTCCGGTTCGAGAAGCCCGAAGAAGCACGTCAGGAACTTGCGCGTCCCCGCGAAGCGCTGGAGGTGGCGATCGATCCGGCTGATCAGGTCGGCCACCGTCTTCGCCTCGTCGATCTGGAGGTGTACGGCGGCGTGCACGGTCGACACGAGCAACGCCGCGGGGATGCCCTTGCCAGAAACGTCGGACACGAGGAACGCGAGACGCCCTCGCGAGAGCGGGAAGAAGTCGAAATAGTCGCCGCCGACCTGGCGCGTGGGCACGTTCTTCGCCGCGATCTCGAGGCCCGCGACGACGGGCAGATCCCGCGGTAGAAGCTGCTTTTGAATCGCGGACGCGAGCTCGAGCTCCCGCTCGATGCGCTCCTTCTCCAGGGCGTCGCGGTGCAGGCGGGCGGTCTCGATGGCTGCCGCGGCCTGGTTGGCAAAGAGGGAGAGCAGCCTCGCGTCGGTTGGGGTGAAATCGAGCACGCGCCCGTCGCGCGATTCCTTGTCGGCCACCGCCAGGACGCCCAGACGGCGCTCCGCGACGGAGATCCCGACGGCGAGATACTTGCGGCAGCCGCCGTCGCGCATGCCGTCGCTCGGCGCCTCGTTGTTGATAAGGCCGCCTTCGGGCAGCGTCCACTCCAGGCAGTCCTTCGGCACCAGGATCTCTCCGCCGACGCTGCGCTCCAGGAGCACGCGATCCGCGTCGTCGAACAGGACCAGGGAGCCCTTGCCGGCGTCCGTCAGCGAGATCGACCGGAACAGCACCTCGTCGGCGAGCGCCGAGAGGTCGAGCTGGCCTCCGAGCGAGAGACCCAGGTCGTAGAGCGACTCGAGCTCGAGCAGGCGCGCCTTCAGCTCGAACTCGGCCTCGCGGACCTGCCGGGCGAGTCCGTGCGCTCCCACGAGCGCGCCGAGGAGAAACGCGAGCAGGTTCGCCTCGTCCTCCGGCGGATGGTCGGGTGAGACGCCCAGCAGGCGCAGCGCCCCGTGCACCGAGCCCTCCGCGCAGAGAGGGAGCCAGAGCTCGCCCTGCCGGCGGAAGATCCCCTCGGGCAGCGGCTCCGGGATCTCCCCGGGTGAGAGCGGTTGCGTGCTCTTCTCGCCGGTGCGGATCCAGGCGTCCCGATCCCGCAGGTAGAGCGTCGCTTCCTGCGCGCCGGTTGCCAGCACCGCCGCCTCGGCGATGCGCGAGGACAGGGGTTGATCGCTTCCCAGAATCGCGCCGACTCTCTTCCAGAGCTCGTCGAGGCGTACGGTGGACGAGGCGGGTCCCGGGACGGTCATGTTCCTCTCTAGGCGGTGTGGGTCGTGACGCTGCGGACGGCGTCCTCCTGCGTCGGGTAAATCTCGGCGTACTGCGCCAGGCCCATGATGCGGAACGTCTTGTCGATCGTGGGAGTCAGGCCGCAGAAAGCGAGCACGCCCTTCTTGTCCATCACCTTCTCGAGCACCTCGATCAGGATCGAGATGCCGATGGAGTTGACGATGCGGGTTTTCTCGAGGTTCAACACCAGGGCGCGGGCGCCCCGGTCGAGCTGGGCGTACGCCTCCTTGGCGATCTCCTCGCCTCCCTGGTTGTTGATGTAGCCGTCGGTCCAGAGGATCGCGACGTCGCCCCGGCGTTCCGACGACACCTTGCAGGACTCGCTCACTTGTATTTCCTCATCAGGATCCGCGTTCCCGTTTTCCCGGACGTGATCTCGACCTCGTCCATGAGGCTCTTGATGATCTGCAGCCCCCAGCCGCGCTTGCGATGGTTGTGGAACGTCTTTTCGGGGCTCGGCTTTTCGACGGCCTGCGAGTCGAATCCCTTGCCCTTGTCTAAGACCTCCACCTCCAGCCACTCCCTGCCCTTCGGCTCCTGGCCCAGACGGAACGTCAGGTGCAGCTGCTCGTCGCGGCAGTCGGCATGCTCGAATGCATTGATGCAGGCTTCCACGAGCGCGAGCTTGACCTCGTCGATCTTATCCCGCGTCATCGCGAGGTATTCGCCGAGAGCGGCCGCTTGGGCGGTGGCCACGATCTCCATCTCCGGAGCGACCGGGATGGTCATGGAAACTTCCCGCCCGGGCGGAGCGGATCCTCCCTGCGACATGGGACCGCTCCTAGAAGCGAAGGAAGAGTTGCAGTGACCGGATCAAGACGGAAGGCAGTTTATCGGACGCCGCCAGCACCAGCGTCAGCGCAAGCTCGCCGGCCAGAAGCCCCCAGAGGAGGTTGGCCGGCTCGAAAGCCTCAAGTCCGATCGCGAGGGCTTTTCTCATCACTGCGGGGTTCCCAAGGGGCAAGAGTCCTGCCAATCGAGCCCAGCAGGTAGATCCCACCTAAATGCCTGTGAAGGCGACAGTTAGAACTGACTGCTCCATTTGCCCGCATCGTGACATATCGTAACACAATGACACACAAGCAGTGTGACGCCATATGGCGCACATGCGTAAACTACTTATCTGAAGTTAATTGTTGATTATATGTGACTGACTGTCACAGAGACTTATTGGCCCAGCTGCTTGCGATAGAGGGTACGGCGGCTGATTCCGAGGAGCCTGGCGGCACGGCTCTTGTTCCCGCCGGCCATCCTCAGGACCCGCTGGATGTGGCGATCCTCGAGCTCCCGCAGGTCGGCGATCTCCTCGTCGCTAGCGCCCGGGGCCGGAGGTTCGGCCAGTCGCAGCCCCGGCCGGGGCAGCCACTGCAGGTCCTCCCGCCGGATCGCGCCCCCCTGCGAAAGGGCCGCGGCCCCCTCGAGCAGGTTTTCGAGCTCCCGGATGTTCCCCGGGAAGTCGTGCGCCAGCAGGGCCGCGTACGCGTCCCGTTCGAGGGTCGGCACGTCCTTGCTTTCGCGCGCCGCGAAGCGCTCCAGGAAATAGCGCACCAGCCGCGGGATGTCTTCGCGGCGCTCCCGGAGCGGAGGCAGATCGATCTCGACCACGCGGAGCCGGTAATAGAGATCTTCGCGGAACTCGCCCCGGGCGATGCGGTCGCGCAGGCGCGCGTGTGTGGCGGCGAGGACGCGAACGTCGATGGGCATACGGCGCCGTCCGCCCACGCGCTCGATCTCGCGCTCCTGGAGCACGCGCAGGAGCTTGGCCTGGAGCGCCTGGGGCATGTCGCCGATCTCGTCCAGGAACAGCGTGCCCCCCTGCGCCGTCTCGAACTTTCCGGGACGCGCCTCGACGCCGGTCGCCACGCCGCGCTCGATGCCGAAGAGCTCCGACTCGAGCAGCGTCTCCGGCAGCGCGGCGCAGTTGATCGCGACGAACGGCTTTTCGGCCCTCTCGCTGCGGGCGTGGATCATGCGCGCCACGAGCTCCTTGCCCGTTCCGCTCTCCCCGGTCAGAAGAACCGAGATGCGCGACGCCGCGACGCGCGACACCAGGTCCAGCACCCTCCGCGCCGCCGGCGAATCTCCGACGAACAGCCGCCCCGCCGCGGAGCGTCCGGTCTCGTCGCGCAGCCGGCGATTCTCTTCCTCGAGACGCTCTCGTTCGCGCGTCAGCTTCTCGAGGTGACGTCGGTTCTCGATCGCCATGCCGCAGAGGCCCGCCAGCGACACCAGGAACCGCCGGTCCTCTTCGTCGAACGCGGCCTGGCCCCCGCGCCGGACTTCCTTGTCCGCCAGCACCAGGACGCCGATCGGTCTCCCGCCTCCGAAGATCCGGGCCCCTACGGCGGTCAGCACGGGACGTCCCAGGAGCTTGAACTTCTCGCGTGTCAGCGCTCCCTCCGCCTCCAGAACGTCGCGCAGGAACTCGTCCTGGGCGACGACGGTTTCGGCCGGCCGGCGCGGGAATCCCACGCGGGCCTCGGCCCGGCGGGCACCTCCGTCGCCGAAGGTCGCGAGGTATCCGCGCGAAGCATCGAGGACGCCCACGACCCTCGAGAGGACGTCCTCCGCCAGCGCTTCCTCGTCGGGAAGCGCCGACAGCGACAGACCCGCGTCGTAAAGCGTCTCGAGGAGGAGAAGCTTGTGCTGGGTCTCGAAGTGGCGGGACCGTTCCATCAGGAGAGCGGGCTTCTCATTTGCCCGCGGCGAGCACCTTCTCCCGGCGCAGCTCCGCGACGGTCATCTCCTGCGCGCGTGTCGGCGCCCAGCTCGGATTCCACTTCCGGTTCTCGGCGATCAGCTTCTCGGCCGCGTCGAGATCGCCGCGCCGCGCCAGGACCTCGGCCACGTGGGCGCGGGCCTCGTAGATGTGGCGGCGATCCGGAAAGGTCTTGAAGGGCGACTTGGGCTCCGCGACCTGCTTCCAGATCGCAAACGCCTCGTCGATCTTTCCCTGCTTCTCGAGGGCCTTGGCAGTCAGCATCATCAGGCCCGCGTTCTGAGACTTGGGCTCGTAGCCTTCGCCCTTGGGCTCCTTGGCGGTTAGCTCTTCGGCCTTCGTCTTTACGAAAGCCAGTTTTGGCATAGCGGCCGCCGGATTGCCCGCGCAGACGTCGAGGGCGGCATCGGCGATGGCCTTGCGGAGTTCGGTCTCCTTGGAGCTGGAGGGGACCTTCTCGAGCCTCGCGTGAATCTCCTGAACTCGCGCGGCGTCCTCGTTCTCGCAAGCGGCGCGCATCGCATTGTAGAGGTAGTCACGGCGTCGCCAATCCTGATCGGTGATATCGGCTCCCTTGACGAAGCTGTCGAACGCCTTGGTGTACTCGCCCATGCCTTCGTACGCCACGCCGAGGTGATCGTAGGAATCGACGAAGTCGGGCTTGATCGCGAGCGCCCGGTTGAGGTTTTCGATCGCCTCGTTGTAGCGCCCGGAATAAGCCTGGACCTCGCCCAGCGAGTCGAACGGGTTGGGATTGTCGGGCGAGATGAACTTGTACCTCTCCAGCGCCTCCACGGCCTTGTCGTAGTCGCCCCGCCAGCCGTTGTAGTAGCCGATCTGGTTGTACGCTTCGGCGTTGTTGGGATCGACCTCGAGGAGCTCCTGAAAGATCTTGATCGCCTTGTCGGTCTCGCCTCGCTGCAGCGCCGAGCCGGCAAGCACCATGGCGCCCCGCACGTCGTCGGGGTACTTCTGTTTCATCTCCGTGGCGAGCTTGAGGAGGTCGTCCCACCGGTGCTCGGCCATCGCCAGCTCGATCCGCACGAGCAGGCGCTCGCGCTCGGTCAGTCTCGATTCCTCGCGGGAGGCGCGCTTGATCAGCGCGACCATCTGATCCTCGTCCTTGGCCTGTCGTGCGAGGCCCAGCATGGCCATCGCGAAGTGGGGGTCGAGCTCAAGGGCGCGGGCGAAGCCCAGCCGCGCCTCCTTCTTGTAGAAGCGTCTTTCGTTCGCGATGGCTTCCTTGTAGGCGTCGTAGGCGGCTACGGAGGTCGTGGTCACGTCCCGCCGGGTGGACATGAAGAGCGCGGCGGCGACCCCCGCTCCCGCGAGGATCACGGCAGCCAGAACGATCAGCAGCCAGCGGCGACGCTTCATGTCTGCACCTTCCCTAACCCATTCATACGAATGGCGGATCCCCGGGTTTTCAGCCCAGAATCAGGCCAGAATCCGCCCAAAACCGCCTCAATCCACCCTCAAGAACAGGAACGTCATGTCGTCGTATTGCTCGGCCCCCCCGACGTGGTCCCGGATGTCCGCCAGGACCTCCTTCGCAACCTCTTGCAGGGACGACCCTTTCTGGCCTTCGAGGCAGGCCATTAGCCGCTCTTCGCCGTACGGGTTCATGTCTCCGTCCATGGCCTCCGTGAAGCCGTCCGTGTAGAAGAAGAGCGTATCCCCTTTTTTCAGGTAGAGCTCACAGGTGTCGTAGGGCACCTCTCTGAAGGCCCCCAGCGGCAGCCGGTGCTCGGGGGGGGCGATGAAGCTCGGGATCCCGTTGCCCGATCGCAGCAGGATCGGCAGGGGCTGCCCCCCGATCGCGTAGCGCAGGGTCATCGCCTCGGCGTCGAGCAGGAAGAACCCGAGCGAGACGAACATCCGCCGCTTGATCGCGTAGATACGGCGATTGGACTCCTGAAAGAGTGCCCCCGGGTCCGAAGTCGTGAGCGCGCGCGAATAGACGATCTCCTTGGCGGCCACCATCAGGAGCGAGGCTGGGACCGACTTGCCGGAAACATCGCCGATGACCATACCCAGGCGCCCATCCTCGAACGAAATGAAGTCGTAGAAGTCTCCACCGACGACGCGCGCGGGAATGGACCCCCCGAGGAAAGAGAAACCCGGCATCTCCGGCAGGTTCCTCGGCAGAAGGCTGATCTGGATGTCGCGGGCGATCTCGAGGTCGCGTTTCAGCTCGGCCTGGCGCGTCATCTCGTCGTGCAAGAGCGCCGTCTCGATCGCCAGCGCCGACTGGTTGGCGAGCGTGGAGAGCAGGGAGAGATCCTCGCGGTCGAACCGCTCTCCGGAGAGCTTCTCTTTCAGGGCCACGATCCCCATCAGGCGCTCGCGGTAGATCAGCGGGACGAGGAGGCGGAAGCCCTCCTCGACCAACCGGTCGCGGAATTGCTCGCTCTCGTCGTCGGCGAAGTGGAGAGAGATCTCGGCGAGGTCCGAGGGCTTGCCCTCCTGCCGGAGCACGCGGCGCACCGCGGCCGCCGGCGAGAGCCGGTCCTCGCGGCGGCTGCGGCGCTCGAGCCAGCCGTCGCGGTCGCGGAGCCAGATCGAGGCTTTCTCCAGCCGCATGGTCGCGGCGATCGAGGAGGTCAGGTAGTCGGCGATGCGGCCCAGGTCCAGCTCCCCGGTGATCGCCTCGCTCATCTCGAGCAGCGCCGACTGGTAGTCGAATTTCTCCCGGAAGAAGAGCTTGTCGAGCGGGGCCTGGAGCTTCCGGCGCAGGACCTCGAACAGCGAGATGCCGACCAGGAAGAAGCCGAAGTTGAACAGGGGCGAGGCCGAGAGCCGGGAGCTCGCGAAGAGCAGGTTCGCGAGCGCGACGACGCCGGCGTACAGGCCCAGCAGCACCGCCGTCGTGGCCGCGTACAGGAACGTGCGCCGGACGATGACCCGCACGTTCAGCATCTGGAAGCGGACGATCGCGTACGCGAACGTCAGCGGGATCAGGATCATGGGGATGATCCCGTAGAAGGCGTATTCGTCGATGCCGAACGCCGACGGCAGGACGATGAAGAAGATCACGAAGGGAACCGTGCCCAGGATCGTGCCGACGAAGACGTGGAACGCCTGGCGGCGCTCGCGCGGGTCGTCGAGCGTGAAGGCCGAGTGCGCCAGCGCCACGAGCCCGAGCACCAGGTAGTCGCCGAGCAGGATCCAGGACGACAGCGGCGCGCCCGAGAGGACCGTCAGCTTCTCACCCTGGATCTGCCGGAACACGTCGTAGAGGTAGACGAAAGGCGGAATCGCGTAGAGCAGGTAGAGAAGGCCCGGGCTCGTGGACAGGAAATCCTGCATCCACACCTTCCAGCGTGCCGGCGGCTCCCCCGTCCACTCGTCAGCCTTGGCGAAGCGGAGGCGCTTGGGCCTGGGGAAGATCAGGAAGAAGTGGAGGAACACCGCGGGCAGCAGGAAGAGGCTGACCGTCCCGGTGTTCTGCACGAAGATGTCGATCCACCAGTAAGACGCAGGCCGCAGGCGGCACACGAAAAACAGCAGGAACAGCACGCACAGCAGGAAGAACATCTGGGCCGAGCGTTCCTGCGGCACGCGCACGAAGACGAAGAGCCCGATCAGGAAGAAGAGAAAACCCACCACGACGGCGTAGAGGTATGTCTTCCCACCGAGGCGCTCGGCGGAGAGCTGCAGGCGCACCGTCCGCAGCTCCGAGCCCGCGGGCCTGGGCGCCGTCAGCCCCACGCACGGACCGTTACGGACGAGGTAGTCGACCTTTTCCCCGATCCGGTGGCGGCGCAGCTCCGCCGACGCGTCGGAGGTCGTGTTCACGATCTTCTGGCCGATTCCCTGGATGCACTCGCCCGGCTTGATCCCGGCCTTGTCCGCGGGCCCGCCCGCGACGACGGCGCGGACCGCGATTCCGTCCTTCACATAGGGTTCCGGCGAGATCCCGTCGTAGGGCCGGGCCGAGAACATGTCGGCGATCGAGGCGATCGCGAGGGCGAGTCCCGCGAAGCCGATGGCGAGGAGCCATCCCGGCCGCGATTCGGCCTTCGCGCGCCCCTCCGGCTGTACGTTCCCCCCGTTTCCCACCCTCAAGTTCGATCTCGCGGACTGCTCATGTTAATCGGATTCCCGGGCCAAAAATGCCGCGAACCCGTCATTCCAGAGCCCCGCAATCGGCGGGATATTCTTCGCGCGAATGCCGCTGATCACGTTCGAAGGCGTGGAGGGTTGCGGAAAGTCGACGCAGCTCGCGCTCCTCGCGGAGCGCCTGCGCGCCGCCGCGCGTCCCGTCGTGACCACGCGCGAGCCGGGAGGCACGCCGATCGCCGAGAAGATGCGCGCGATCCTCCTCGATGCGTCTCACGCCAACCTCGATCCGATGGCGGAGCTCCTCCTGATCGAGGCCGCGCGCCGCCAGCACGTCCGCGAAATCCTTGCGCCGGAGCTCGCGCGCGGCGCCTTCGTCCTCTGCGATCGCTTCTCCGATTCCACCGAGGCGTACCAGGCCGCCGGGCGCGGCCTCGATGCCGGGTTCGTCTCCATGCTCGACGCGCGGGTGCGCGACGGCGTATCTCCCGACGCGACCCTGCTCTACGATCTCGATCCCTCGGTCGGTCTCTCCCGCGCGCGGCGGCGCGACGGCGACGCCGGAGGCCGCTTCGAAGCCGAGGACCTCGCCCTCCACGAACGCGTGCGAGCCGCGTTCCTCGCGATCGCGCACCGGGAGCCGGCGCGCGTGACCGTGATTCCCGCCGACGGGAGCGCCGAGGACGTCTTTCGGCGCACATGGGAGGCCGTCGCGAAGAGGTTCCGGCTAGCGTGACCCGCGAAATCGAAGCCGTCCTGGAGAAGCTCGCGGCCGACCCCGACCGCTTTCCCGGAGCGCTGCTCCTGTGCGGTCTCTCCGAGGAGGCCCTCGAGCGCGAGTCGCGCCGGCTCGCGGCGAGGCTGTTGTGCCCAGGCGACGATCCGGACCAGCAGTGCGGAAGCTGCCGGCGCGTCGCCTCCGGACTGCATCCGGACTTCCTCTCCGTCGAGCCGGAGGGAGTCCAGATCCGCGTGGACCGCGTGCGGGAAGCCCTGGTCTTCGGCGCAGGCCGCCCATACGAGGCGGCGCGGCGCGTCGCCCGGATCCTGCGCGCGGATCAGCTCGGCGTCGAGGGCGCCAACGCGCTGCTGAAGTCTCTGGAGGAGCCCGGGCAGCGCTTCCGCTGGATCCTGACCTCGGCGCGCCCGGAGCTCTTGCTGCCCACGATTCGCTCGCGGTGCACGGTCGCGACCCTCGCCGTGCCGGGCCCGGAGGAACGTCGGCGTGTCTGGACCGAGAAGGGGTTCTCCGAGGCCGACGCCGAAGATCTCGTTCTCTTCTGCGCCGAGGACGAGCCCGACCCGGCCGCGCAGCTGGCGGCCGGACGGGCCCTCCGGCAAACCGCCGTCGGGGCGCTCGAGGAGGGTCTCGTGGAAGGCCGCCTGGCGCCCCTCCTGCTCCTCGCCGAAGCTTGCGCCTCGCTCGAACGCGAAGACGCCCGGTTCCTCGCGGAGCTTCTGGCGGACGGGGCCGTGGCAGCCCAGGCGCCCGCTTCGGAGGCGCTGCGGCACCGCGCCGTCGCGGGGAAGCTCGCCGAAGTCGCCCGGCGGGTAGGAGGTTCGGCGTTCGCCGACGCCGCCATCGCCGCCGCCGACTCTCCTCCGGACAACCGGCGAGGCAACCGGCGGCTGCATTACGAGAAGGTCCTGGTGGGACTTTACGAACGCCGACGCCGGGAGACAGAGGACGGGAGACGTTAGACGATCGAGCGGTTTGTCCTTCGTCTTTCGTCTAACGTCTTCGTCTGGCGAAAAAAGAAAGCTCGAAGGAACCGAGGGGAGGCTTCCGGCCCGGCGGGCTCGGAAGGATTGGGAAGAGTGCGGACCTGGGAGCTACCAAGATGACGGAAGGTGTGGCAAACTGGGAATGGCAGACGCCGCCGGCCCTCCGCTCCCCCAATCGATTCCTTCGAGTCCGCTCAGTATATGACTAAAGCGGAGTCAACACACCCCGTCTTTACAGGTTCCAGGGTCCGAGTTCCGGGTTCCGAGTGCCCAAAACCGACCCGGAACCTGGAACCTGGAGCCTAAGACTTAAGGCTTAGACAGCGAAATCTCGACGGTTTCCGTCTGGCCCTCGGTGACCTCGACCTGCGTGGACTCGGTACCGAAGCCCGGCCTCGACACGACGATCCGATGCGATCCGGGCGCGATCTGGAGGCCGCGGGACAGCGTCGACAGCTCTTCCGCGGTGCCAGCGAACCGGTCATCGACGTACACCGCGGCATCCGGAGGCTCGACCTTGAAGAGGATCCGGCCCCTCGACGCCGACGTCGGCGGCGGCGGAGCCGGCTGGCCTTCGTACTCCACGCGAGGAGGAGGCGCCGACTCCGGCGGCTGACCCGGTTGTCCCTGTCCGTACCCGCCCTGCGGCGGCTGTCCGTACCCGCCCTGCGGCGGCTGTCCGTACCCGCCCTGCGGCGGCTGTGATCCATAGTTGCCGTATCCGCGAGGAGCAATCTCCATACCGCCCGTGTCCGGACCCATCGGGATGTCCTGCCCGTTCTTGTCCTTGCCGAAGAATCGCTGCAGACCGCCTTCGGGCACGGGTGTGTCGTACGAACCGTACTGCTTCTGTCCCGGGATCTTCTTCAGTTTGTCCTTGACGTCGATCTTCACGCCGGCTCGAATGTCGACGTCGACATCGCGGGTCTCGAATCCTTCCAGCTGCAGGCTGACCTTGTACTTTCCGGGCCTCAGATACAGATAGTCGGGATAGCCGTCGAAGTCATCGGCCGTTCCGATGTAGCGGCCGTCCAGGAACACGCGAGCCTCTTCGGGAGAAACGTCCGTGTTGACGACGCCCCAAGTTCCCTGAGCCATCGTGACATAGCCGCTCGGAGCGCCGTAGCCGCCGCCATAGCCGCCGCCCCAGTAGCCGGGGTAACCCCAGCCCCAACCCCATCCCCAGTAACCAGGCCAGCCCCAACCCCAGCCCCATCCCCATCCCCACCACGGGTTGCGCCATCCCCAACCACCCCAGCCCCAGCCGCCGCGCCAGCCCCAGCCGCCGCCGCCATGCCAGCCGCCACCTCCGTGCCAGCCGCCGCCGCCATGCCAGCCGCCGCCGCCATGCCAGCCACCGCCGCCGTGCCAGCCGCCGCCGCCATGTGAGCCGCCGCCTCCGTGCGAGCCTCCTCCTCCGCCGTGACCACCTCCGTGTTGCGCGAACAGAGAAGCCGCGAAGAACAAGGCCGCGATGACGAGCGCGAGCCTGGAAAGGGCCTTCATGTGGGCAAACCTCCGAAAAATCATAGAGCAATTCGGGGGCCAGAAGCACGCGCGGCCGCGCGTCGCCAAGTGCCTTTTGTCTCCGTGATTTCGCGGGCCGTCCTCGAAAGTGGAATCCGCTTTTCTGACCTCGGCGTGTGTCAGAACGTCACCGAGAAGTGATTCACGGCTCGTTCGCGAGGCCGCGCTTCAAGCCGCGCAGGTAGTCGTCGCGGAGCACGCGGTCCAGGGCTCGGCGTGCTCCCGGCAGCTCTCGCCGCTCCGCGAGCGACGCCCAGTACGGAAGCAGCCTTTGCGAGAGCGTGGTTTTCTCCGACATCCGCAACGCCTGGGGCACGGCCAGGAACTCGCCGAGCTCGGGATGCTTTCGGTAGAAGATCGCGGCCGCCTCGCCCGCCTTCTCCTGGCGACGCCGGAACGAGGCGAAGGTGATGTCGTGGTGGTGGCGGGCCACGGCCTCCGGCCGATAGAGCATGCGCATGCCCTGCTGCATGAGGCGGTAGGCGACCTCGATGTCTTCCCATGCGGCATGCGGGAAGCTCGTGTCGAAGAGCCCGGCCTCCAGCAGCAGTCGGCGCGGCAGGGAGACATTGGAGGTGTAGAAGAAGTTGAACGGGACCTGCTCGGGATCGCGAATCAGTCCGTAACCGAACTGGAGGCCGTACTCGTTGATGTGGTGGAGGAACGGCGACACCGGATGCTCCCGCGGCCAGGTCGTATAGCCGAGCACCGCCACCGGATATGCGTGGCTTTCCGCGTGAGCCCGGGCGTGGACGGCGAGCAGGGGTGGCTCCGGCACCGTGTCGTCGCCGAGAAAGAGCACCACTTCGCCGGTCGCCTCGCGCACGCCGCGGTTGCGCGCCGACGCCGGTCCGCCGTTGTCCTGGGAGAAGAAGCGGAACGGGTATGGAGGACGGAACGCCGCCAGGCGCGTCGGCGTCTCGTCTCTCGAGCCGTCGTCCACGACCACGACTTCGAAGGGCGGGGCCGACGCCTGCGCGGCGAGAGCGTCGAGCACCGGAAAGAGAGTCTCCGGCCGGCGGTACGTCGGGATGACCACCGAGAACGTCATGCGCCGCCCTCGAAGATCTCTTCGAGCGTCGTCTTGACCAGCGCGGGGGCGGCGTCCAGGAAGGGCGCGAAGAAGTCCGACGCCAGCCGCTCGTCGCCGGGATACGTGGGCACGATCCGCAGAGGGAACCTGGCGAAGATCTCGGCGTCCGTGCGACGGCGCGCGGCCTGCACGACGCGGCGCTTTTCCGAGAGAGCCGCGTGGTGGCGATGAATCCAGGAGAGCGCGCGCAGGTGGGCGATCGTCAGCGGATCGTCCACCGCGACCCGCGCCCCGACTTCCTCGGAGATGCCGAACAGAGCGCGCGCGAGCGCTCCCGGGCGTCCGTTGGACGCGTAGGGATCGCGCTTGAGCTCCGCGGCGCCGGGATTGCGGGACGCGAGCATCTGCGCGACCCGGGTCGTGAAGGCCATGACCACCGCGGGCATCAGGTCGCGAAAATGCTCGCGGTCGAAGTTCTTGTAGGCCGTCGCGAACGCGTTCTTCTCGAACAGGAAGCCGCGCGAGAAGACGCCCAGCGCCTCGCCCGTGGCTCCTCCCCGGTGGCGCGCGCGGGCCCGCGGCTCGGCGATCACCCGGTTGCCGAAGATCCACTGGCGCCATCCGAAGTCCACGTCTTCCAGGTAGGCGAAGTAGTCGTCGTCGAAGCCTCCCGAGGAGAGAAACTCGGCGCGCCGGACGGCCATCAGACCGCCGCTCGCAAAGAGCCGCTCCTCGCCGGGAGTGACCTCCGGCAGCGCGGCGACCGGGCGGCCGACGTGCGACGCGAAGGCGTGCCCGTCGAACGTCAGGAACCCGTCGAAGAAGTCGTTTCGCTGGCCGGTGCGGTCCGTCATCTGGCCGCCCACCGCGACGACGTCGGCGTCCGCGGCCGAGAGCGCCGCCACCAGAAGCCGCGAGGCGTCCTTCTCCACGGCGGCGTCGTCGTTGACGAAGAGGACGATCGGGGCTCGCGCCGCGTCCACGCCCAGCCGGCAGCCCGCGGCGAATCCGACGTTGGTGGCGGAGGGGATGCGCCGAAGGTTGGGGTGCTTCCGAAGGATCTCGTCCTGGGGCGTTCCGGAAGCGTTGTCGACAAGGAGGATCTCGGCGGTCAGGCCCTCGGCCAGGCTCGCTTCCAACGACGCGAGTGCCTCGAACAGGTGCTCGGGGCCGCGGTGATGGACGACGACGATGGAGGCTTCGGGTCGGAGCACGCGATCGAAGATTATCGAAAGAATCGTGCCAGCCGTGAGCCCTCGCGGCGCGGACCCGGCAGGGGGAGCCGAGCCGGGTCCGGACGCGCCGTTTCGAGCCATGAACGGAGCGGAGCGGCGACCGACCTCCAGCGGCGCCCGGCTGCGAAGGCGCGGGCCGCTGCCGAGGCGTGATCCCGGCCCGCCGCGTCCGATAGCCGTCCGATCACAGCCGAAGCCAGTGTGGCCGCGTCCCGCTCGCACTCCACCGCGGCGCCGGCGGCCGCGAGCTCCCGGGCCAGAGAGCCGCCCGCGACGGCGACGGCCGGCACGCCTCCCCAGGCGGCATCGAGCAGCCGCGTGCGGTAAGCCAGCTCCGTCTCCAGACCTTCGTTCGAGATCGAGACCAGAAGCGCGCATGCGGCATAGAGGTCGGCCCGATCCGGGTAGGGCAGCCACGGAGAGAAGACGATCGAGTCGCCGTTGGGGTCGATCTCTCGCGCGCGCTTTCGCGTCCGATCGAATACCGACTGCGGCGTCGTTTCCGGATTGGGGTTCTCGAAGAAGAGCAGCCGCGCGTCGGGCCGGGCGCGGAGGATCCGCGGCCAGGCGTCGAGCAGCAGACCAGGGTCGTACCAGTCGTACACGCCGCCGAAGAGGACGATGGGGCCCTGCGGCGGCAGACCGGCCGCCCTGCGGCCTCGCGCGGCGTCTCCCCGCGCGGGGGAATCGGGAACGCCGAAGGGGACGACCGCGAGCAGGCTCGAAAGCGTCGGATCCTGCGGGAAGTTCTCGGCGCCGATCCGGCCCCGCGTCAGCAGTGCGCCGGCGTAGAACAGGCGCTGCTCGCTCGACGCGCAGAGAAAGAAGTCCGCCCGGGAAAGCGCCAGGTCCAGCGTTTCCCGGTCGTGGCGCGCGGTCTCCGCTCCGAGGGAAGGGGCGTAGTGGAGGTTCTCGACCGGGAACGGATCGTAGAGGTCGGCAGCCACGGGGAGCTCGGGAACGGCATGGAACCAGGAATTGGCCGCGTGACCCGACACGACGGCCGCCTGCGTGCCGCGCGCCGCCTGCGGCAGCCGGTCCAGAGGCGCCGCGACGACCTCGATGCTGCCGGCGACTTCGCGGGCCTGCGCCGGGTCGTTGGGGACGAGCAGCCGGACTTCGAAGTCCGCCGCCAGCGCCCGCGAAAGTTCCAGTGCCCGGATACCCATGCCCGCCATGCGCGGCCGGATGGGCTCGGGCGCGAGCACCGCCACCGATCGGATCGGAGTCACCGTCTCCCGCGAAGCCGGTCGAGGAACAGGTGCAGCTTCCACGTGCGCGAGACGTAGATCTGATTCAGCACGCTGTTCAATCTCTCGATCTCGACGTGCGCGCCCGAGAGCAGGTGGTCGTACTCCTCGTTCTTCGCGAAGACCTCGGACAGCCGGGCGTGGAGAAGCTCGTTCTCCGCGGTCAGGCGCGCCTTCTCACCCTGGAGGAGCGCCTCCGCGCGCGCCAGCGACTCGGTCGCCCGGCGGTGCCCTTCGCGAAGGTACTTCAGCTCTCCCTGCGAGACGCCGTCGCGGTCGTACCAGAACGCGACCTGGGCGCGCATGCGGTCCAGGACGCGCGCGAGGCCCGCATCCGTGCGGCGAGCGGTATACCGTTCGAAGATCTTGCGCCGCGCGTCCTGGAAAGCGGCCGCGCCCGCCGCGACGTGCGTCGGGTCGTTGGACACGGCCTCGAAGACGCGGTACTCGCAGGTCACGGCGCGCAGGTGGCGGAACGGCGTCTCGGCCGAGAGCCGGATGAGAAAGTCCCAGTCCTCCGAGTAGTCGAGCCCTTCGTCGAAGCCGCCGACTTTCGTGAAGAGAACGCGGGGCAGCAGCAGTGTGTGGATCGGAATGTAGTTGGCATAGAGGAGGTAGTCCGGATCGAAGTCCAGCGAGTACTGGAGCGTGCGGACGCGCGGCTCCCAGCCCGACTCTCCCTGCCCGTAGACGACCGTGACCGCGTCCGAGTAGACGACGGGCTCGGGCCCCTGCCGGGCTCCCGCGACGAGGCGCTCGAGGTGGTCCGGGAAGCACCGGTCGTCGTCGTCGAGAAAGGAGACCAGCTCTTCCTTCGCTACGGCCACGCCGCGATTGGCGGCGGCCGAGCGGCCGCGCCGCTGTTTGGGTTCCTCCAGCGCCACGTCGAAATCGGAGCGAAACGCGTTGGCGACTTCCTTGGGGGAGGCGCCCCCGTCGTTGACGATCACGACCTGTCGCGGCCGCGCCGTCTGCGCGCGCAGGCTCTCGAGCGCTTCCTTCAGGAGCGCGGGGCGGTTGCGCGTCCGGATCACGACCGAGACCGGAGCGGGCCCGCGTTCGCCGTCGGTCACGAGAGCCGGCCCGATCGCGCGGCGGAGTTCCTCGATCGACGTCGTGGACGCCTCGGCGTACGTCAGCACGCGGAACGCCTCCACGGGACCGTGGCCCGGAAGCGTGAGACGGCGGTATGCGTTTAACCCCCGCATCGCGCCCGCGTAGTCGCGGACGGCCTGCTGGCTGGCATAGGCCGCGAGGGCCTCGTCCTTTTTCTCGCCGACGGACGCGATGTCTACCAGCGTGTTGGGAAGCAGCGGATTCGAGAGCTCGTAGAACGCGATCCGGAGGAAGCGGAAGCGGTCGTGATCCGGATCTCCCGCGCGCGACGCGGCGACCCGCTCGAAGACCGAGCGCGCGAGCGCGCGATGATCCGGATGGAGCTCGACCGGCGACGGGCAGAGAATCAGATCCGGCCGGAACTCTTCGATCTCCGCGGCGAGGGCGGCATCCAGCGAGGATCGTTCCTCGAAGAGACGCCGATCCGCGAGGCCCCCGAAGCGCGGCGGTTCCACGCCCAGCGTCGCGGCGGCGCGCGCCGCCTCCTCGCGCCGATGCCTCCCGTACTCGGACACCTTCTCGGTTTCCACACCTTCCTGGCTCGTGCCGTCGGTGGCGATCCAGATGCGCAGCGCCTCGGCCTTCCCGGCGGAGAGTGCGATCGTGCCTCCGGCACCGAGAGTCTCGTCGTCGGGATGGGCCGCGAGAGCCAGGATCCTGGCGCCCGTCAGCTCGGTCGCCTGGTACGGAATCAGGGAGTCTTCGCGCGGCATCGACCTGCGTGCAGTTTAGCCGCGCCGGTTGTTAAGTGCCAGTCCGCGAATCGTTTAGGCGCTCGTCCGCGCGGACCTGCGAACGGCTCAGCTGCCGATCGCGAACTCGCAGCGCCGGCAAAGAAAATCGTCCGGCGCCTCCTCCACCCCGTACGCCCAGCGACGCAGGCGCGCGAGCTTGTCTCCTCCGAGGATCTCAGCGACGCTCTGCGTCTTCACGTCGCCGATGACGTGTTTCTCGTGGTAGTCCTGGCAGCAGAGCACTGCGCTCCCGGTCGCCGTGACGTGGAGATGCTCGAACGGCCTCGAGCCCATGAGCTCGCAACCCCTGAGGTTCTTATACGCCGGCGGCTCGGGCACGTACGTCCCGCTGTCGGGCCGGCTGCGGATCTTGAACGGCTTGATGATCCAGCCCTGCGGCTCGAAGCGCTCCCGGATCTCCTCGGTGTCACGCCGATGCTCGTCGTCCTCGTCCCCCAGGAGCACGATCGCCATTTCCTCGGAAAGCGCGCAGGACTGCATCGCGTCCATGTTCGCGAGCACACGGGCGAGGTCCCGGGTCCCGTGGAGCTTTTCGTAGCGGTCGGGCCGGAGCGTGGGAAGGTTGACGCCGATGTAGAGAAACCTTCCCAGGCTCTGAAAGAGCTCGCAGCGCTCGGGCGTGAAGCCGGACGCGTTGGTCAGGAGGCTGATGGCGAGTCCCCTGCCGAAGAGGAAGCGGACGCGATCCTCGAAAAGGGGATCGAACGTCGGCTCGTTGTAGTTGGACAGAAAGACGACCAGACCCTTTCCTCCCGCGGCGACCGCCTCGTCCACGACTCTTTCGAAAACCTCCTGCGGCATCACGTCCCGCTCACGCGGGTCGATCGAGACCGGGCAGAAGGGGCAGCGGTGGTTGCAGACAGTGCACGTCTCGATCGAGAGGTAGAGCAGGTGCGAGCGGCGGGATTCCTTCTCGATGTCGTCGATCAGGAACCGCATCGCCCTCAGATGCGCGACCGCGGCGGACTCGGGCCGAACCGGGAGGCCCTTCTCGATCCGGGACAACGCCGTATAAGCGTGATCGGTCTTCGCTATCTGCCCGCCGGTCAATGGGTTGTAGACAGCACCCCCACGGTCGTGCAGAAACGGCGAGACAGTCTCCGGCTCGACTACGACAGAGGAGATTCGCGCGGGAAGGCAGTCTGCTCTCGATTCACTCATGCTGGCTTTCCGGGCTGTAGCGCCAACCCCCATTCTATCCGGCTTTTACGGAGCCCGCGACGCCGGTATCGCTTCTCCGTGCAGGCTCCGTGCCGGGAGCTAGACCAGGTCGTAGAGGGACGGCACGAGGTGAACGCCGGCGGCGAACCGGCGGACGGCTTCTTCGTCGAAAACGCGGGAAATCATCGGAAAGCCGGCCTTCGAGCGCTCTCCGGGCAGACCGTCGATGACGGCGCGCCCGGGGCCTCCCGGCGTGCGCCAGAAGACCAGCGTCTGCGCTCCATGCCTGCGGGCCTCTTCCGCGGCAGCGGCGAAGAGGGCGGGCAGGTCGGCGCCGCGAGGGTCCCGGCCGAGATAGTCGACGACCGTCGCCGCCCCCTGCCAGACCGACAGCGCGGCCCAGCCGGTGATCTCGTTTCCTTGCCGGCGCCAGACCATACGGTAGTGTCGCGCGGGCCTCGCGTGGAAACGCCAGTTGACGCGGGTCCGATCGCGCACCGCGGCAAAACGCAGCGTGCGGCGCGCGGCCTCCCAGAGGGCGTCGTGGCCTTCGGGAGCCAGGTCGCCCGACTCCATGTCCGACGGAGGCGCGCCGAATGCCTTCTCCGGTACGTGGACGAGTTCGATCGGAAACAGCGTCCGGGAGCCTACGATCTTTTCGCTGACCTTCTCATGGCGCGCGCCGGGGAAACCGTAGCAGAAGGGGACCTCTCGGGCGACGAGCGAGAAAAATGCGTCGGCCATCGTGCCGAAGACGCTTCGCCTGCCGCCCATCCCGCGGACCCTCTTTTCGGTAGCGACGTCGCCGGCCGAGTAGAGCAGGCGCTCCTCTCCGTCGAGCAGGAAGCGCGCTCCCCAACCCAGGTACGTGCCGACCACCTCGCCGTCGAGAACCGCCACGACGCCGCGCCACCCATCGGGGTCCTGCGCAAACTTCCAGCGCCACTCCTCTTCGGACAGCGGGGAACCGAAGACATTCTGGAAAACGCGGCGGATGCCGGGCGCGTCGGCGGCCGACGCCTCCCGGATCTCCACCGTCACCGCTTCTCCCAGACGGCGGTCTCGAGAGGGTCGCCGGACTCCTCCGAAAACACACGGAAGTAGACCGGGCCGTGAGGCAGCGAGGCCAGCACGTCGTCGGGAAGCCGCAGCGCCGTGTCGAGGGGTGTCCCCGCAAACGGCACGAGCGACGGATTCGTCGAGATCGCCGCCCAGGCTTGGGCGCGCGCCGGCAGCGAGGGCTCCGCCAATCGCGGGAAGCCGACCCGATGCGGCTGCGGCGTCCGTTCGAGGATCGCGCGGCCCAGTCTCCCCCACCGCCGCTCGCGATAGAGCCGGCGCGACGCGGCCCGGCGGCGTTCAGTCTCGGGATTGCGGCCGGAGCTGCGCGCGTAGAGGTGACGCACGCGCGCCTGCGCCACGAAGCGCAGGCGCAGCCCGGCGCGCCGCACGCGGTCCTCCCACTCGGTCTCCTCCCACTCGAAGAGAAACCGCTCGTCGAAGCGGCCGACGCGATCGAAGACGTCCCGGCGAGCGGCGAGCACCGCGCCCGAGAGATGCTCGGCGTCTCCCCCTTTTTCCCACAGAGCGATCTGGCGCCGCGCGAAGGGCGCGAAGGGCTCGCGCCCGAGGTGCGCGCGAAATCGCGTCGGAGACTCCGCCGGAAGACGCAGCCGCCCCTCCCCGTCCCAGAAACACAGCGGCGCCGCCGCGCCGATCCGAGGATCGTCGATCTGCGCGAGCAGTCCCGGAATCGCTCCGGGATGAAAGACGACGTCCGCGTTGGCGACGAGCAGCCGCGCTGATCGCGCCCGCGCCAGTCCCGCGTTCACGCCTCCCGAATAGCCCCGGTTGTCGGGAAGAAAAACGTTCGCGTCGGCGGAAAGGAGCGAGAGGGCGTGGACCTCCTCCTCTCCCGAGCCGCAGTCGACGAGGACGATCTCTCCCTCGACCTTCTCACGCGCGAACGCATCCCGCAAGGAGGACACGCACGCCGCCGCTTCCGCGGCGCTGCGGTGGCTCACGACGATCGCGGAGACGGCCGGCGTCATGCCCTCACAGAACGGTCCCGAGCCCTTCGAGAAACGCCGCCTCCAGGCGCTCGGCGACCCGCGCCGTCGAGAAACGGGCCGCGGCCGCGGGCCCCTCCGTGCGGGCGCGCCGGCGGGCGCCTTCCGTGAAGAGCTCGGGAAGCGCCGACGCCAGGCTCTCCGGATCCCCGTCGCGGAAGTGCCAGGCCGCGCCGTTGGCGATCTCGCGCTGACTGGGGACGTCGGAAAGAAGCGCCGGGACACCGCAGGCCAGCGCTTCCAGGGTGGGCAGTCCGAATCCCTCTTCCGCCCGGGAGGCGCCGATGAAAACGTCCGAGCTCCGATACGCGAAGGGCATCCTCTCCGGTGCAAGTCTGTGGTGGTACTCGTCGGTCAGGCCCATTCGCCGCTCGGCTTCCGATATCGGAAAGTACGACACACGGCGCAGGCGGAACGCGCCGCCCCGCCGGCGAAATATCTGGAGCCCTCCGAGTGCGACGTCCACGCCCTTCGAGTCGATCTCGATCGGGCCGACCACCAGGACGACGGGAGGGTTCTGGATCGGCTTCTCGGGCCCCGGCGAGAACGCCCCGGGATCGAAGGCCTGTCCGATGTCCACGGCGGGCCCGAATCCGAGCGCCTCGAGGCGCTCCGCGAGTGTCGTCGAGACTGCGAGCTTTCGAGCCGGGAGACGGTAGACCTTCTCGATTTCGTGTCGCGCATCCGCGTAGAAAGGGAATCCGCCTTCGTAGCCCTGGCAGAGGTGAAAGACCGGGCCGTGCGCGCCCGCGAGCGCGTCCGGGACGGTTCGCCAGAACGTGGCCACGCGAACGTCGGCCTCGCGCAACGCCTGGGAAGCGGCGAACGGCGAGTGCTCGAAGCGCGCCTGCATCAGCGGAAACCAGGAGGGTCCGGTCTGCGGAGAAACGACTGTCACGCGATGGCCGCGGCGCGCGAGAGCCTCCGCCTGCATCAGGACGATCTTGACTCCTCCATACGGCTCCGCGGACTCGAGCAGGTATGCGATCTTCATCTCGCTCGCGCGGTGGCGATCCACTGGTAGGTGGCCAGGCTCGGGAGGTCCGCGTCGGGCCACTGCGCGGCCAGGCCGAGAAAGGGCCGCGTTTCGGGCGCGGGAGCGCCGCCCTCCGGCTCGAGTGATTCCAGCCTCCAGCCGGCTTCCGCGATCGCCTCCTCGAGGAAGGACCGCGTGAACCAGCGGAGGTGGCCGACGTCGCACAACCCGGCGGCCACGCTGTCGTGGCGGCCCAGGAGCAGATCCCGCACGACCGAGAGATGGCCGGCGTTGGGCACGCTGACGAGAAGAATCGCTTCGGGCGAAGCCAGCCGCCGCGCCTCCGTCAGAGCCGCGACGGGATCCTCGAGGTGCTCGAGGACGTCCGCGAACACGAGCGCGTCGAAGCGCTCGCCCGTGCCCGCCAGCAGGCCCAGCGCGTCGGTCAGGTCTCCTTCGATGACGCGGTCGCAGCGCCGCCGGGCCTTGGCCGCGAGATCCGCGTCCCGCTCGATGCCCACGACCTCCCACTCCGGATGCCTGACGCGGGCCAACCCGATTCCGCCTCCCGCCCCGCAGCCGGCGTCCAGAACGCGCAGGCGCCCGCCGGGAAGCCTTCTCGTCAGCTCGGGTCTCTCCCGCTCCGAGGGATCCTCGAAGACCACCGCCATGAAGCCGAGATTCGGCTTCGCCTCGCTCTCGAGGCGCGCGAGGAAGGTCTCGACGGTTTCCGCGCCGAGGGCGTGGAAGCAGTCCGCCCGGAAAAGGAACGCCGGAGAGGGACGCTCCAGGCTGCGGCCGATGACCGCCGACTCGAGCTCCCGCAGCGTGTGGACTGCGGGCGGATCCACCGGCGTCGCGCGCGAGACGGCTCCCGAAGCCGGCTCGGGAATGTTGCCCAGGGGCAGGGCCGACGCATCCCGCACGACGATCCAGGATTCGGCGTCCCGCGCCGACGCGAGCGCCTCGGCGGCCGGAGCCGCCGCGTTCCACTCGCGTACGATCCCGGCCCGGGCCGCACGCTTCCACCGCAGTCTCGCCAGGCGCGCGCCGTAGTCGAGCGGCCGCCGGTTCGAGAGAAAAGCCGCCGCCCGGGTCAAGAGGAGGCGGCCACGCGATTCGGCGCCGCTTCGGCTTCCGTCTTTCCGG
>Ga0075424_100000457_pt1 | contig 31838 bp, 26 predicted proteins | sample SoiMethybrSBSTD3_FD_75301 | JGI IMG/M metagenome (GOLD analysis project Ga0075424, IMG submission 75301) | Bulk soil microbial communities from a Populus tree surrounding site in Tennessee, USA - Soil MetaG P. TD hybrid SBSTD3 | ecosystem: Environmental > Terrestrial > Soil > Tree plantation... | reverse complement strand
TCCGGAGGAAGGGCCGCCGCCGCCCGCCCGGCCAGGCCGAAGAGCAGGTTGACGGCCAGCGACATGTTGGGTGCGACGAGAACCGGGAAGCGTTCGCTGAATCGGCGCAGCTCCGACTGGCGCGCGGCGTCGAGTCCCGTGATGCCGACGACGAGCGGGATGCCGGCCTTCGCGACGGCGACGAGGTTGTCGCCGAGCGCCTCGGGCAGCGTGAAGTCGATGGCCACCTCAGCCTTCGCCAAGGCCTGTTCGCGGTCCGCCGTCACTGCGACGGCGATCGGGCCGGCTTGTGCAATCTCGCCGGCGTCTCGCCCGAGCGCCGAGCTCGAAGGTGAAGCGAGCGCGCCCGTCAGCACGAAATCCGGCGACTCGCGGATCGCCCGCACGAGGCAACGGCCGACCCGTCCGCTGATCCCGAGCACCGCGACGTTCGTCATCTCAGCTGCCCATCCTGCCGAAGAACTGGCGCACGCCCTCGAGCCAGGAACGCTGGCGCGGATTATGGCGCCTGCCGTCCGCAGCCAGCGCGCCCTCGAACTTGCGGAGCAGCTCTTTCTGCTCCGAGCTGAGCTCCACCGGCGTCTCGACGACCACGCGGCAAAAGAGGTCGCCCGTCGAACCGCCGCGGACCGGCCGGATGCCCTTATCCCGCAGCCGGAACACGCGGCCTGACTGCGTTCCGGCCGGCACCTTGATCGCGGCCTGGCCTTCGAGCGTCGGAACGTCGACGCTGCCGCCGAGGGCCGCGGTCGCGAAGCCGATCGGAACCTCGCAGGACAGGTGCGCGCCGTCGCGCTCGAAGATCGGATGCTCGCGAACCACGATCTCGACATAGAGGTCGCCCGGCGGCCCGCCATTCCGGCCCGCTTCGCCTTCGCCCGCAAGCCGGATCCGGTCGCCCGTGTCGACGCCCGGGGGCACCTTCACGGACAGCCGCTTGGTGGTCCGCGTGCGCCCCTGCCCCGCGCACTTCGGGCAGGGGTCCGTGGTGATCGTGCCGCGTCCCTTGCAGCGCGGGCAGGTCTGCTGCACGGCGAAGATGCCCTGGCTGATGCGCACTTGTCCGCTGCCCTGGCAGGTCTCGCAGGTGGCGGGCGAATGTCCGCGCGCAGCGCCGCTACCGCTGCACTCGGTGCATTCGCGGACCGTCTGGTAGTCGATTTCCTGGCTGGTGCCGAAGACCGCCTGCTCTAGGTCGAGCGACAGCTCGTAGCGCAGGTCGGCGCCGCGGAAGACCGCGCTCCGCCCTCCGCGGCGTCCGCCGCCGAAGATGTCCCCAAACATGTCGCCGAAGATGTCGCCAAAAGCGTCCGACGGGCTGAAGCCCTGGCCGGCACCGCGCGCCGCGTCGAGGCCGGCGCGGCCGTACTGGTCGTAGGCGGCTCGCTTCTGGGCGTCGGTCAGGACCTCGTAGGCCTCCTTCGCTTCCTTGAACCGCTCCTCGGCTTCCTTGTCGTCAGGATTCCGGTCGGGGTGGTACTTCATGGCCAGGCGCCGGTATGCCTTCTTGATGGCATCCTCGGTGGCGTTTCGGGGCACGCCCAGCACCTGGTAGAAATCACGCTTCGACATGGCGCTCCACATGCGCGAACGCCGGGTGGCCTTGCGCCACCCGGCGGATATCGTCGCTCACGGACTGGACCGCGCCGCCGTCAGTGCGGCTTGTTGTCCTTGTCCTTGATCTCCTCGAACTCCGCGTCCAGGACGTCGTCCTTGCCGGCATCCGCGCCCGGCTTGGCCGACGCGTCCGCGTCCGGAGCGGCGCCCGCGCCTTCCGCCTGGTACGCGCGCTGCACCACCGGCGCGCTTGCCTTCGCGAGCGCCTCCGCCTTGTGCTCGATGGCCGACTGGTCGTCGCCTTTCAGCACGCCGCGCAGGTCCGAGATCGCCGCCTCGATCGCGGCGCGCTCCTCACCCGTCACCTTGTCGCCGAGATCCTTCACCGACTTCTCGGTCGCGTGCAGTAGCGCATCCGCGCGGTTGCGCGTCTCCGCGAGCTCGCGGAACTTCTTGTCCTCGGCCGCGTGCGCCTCCGCATCGCGGATCATCTGCTTGATCTCTTCCTCGGAGAGGCCGCTCGAGGCCTTGATGACGATCCTCTGCTCCTTGCCGGTCGCCTTATCCTTGGCCGACACGTGCAGGATGCCGTTCGCGTCGATATCGAAGGTCACCTCGATCTGCGGCATGCCGCGCGGCGCCGGCGGGATGTCCGAGAGGTCGAACTTGCCGAGCGACTTGTTGTCGCTCGCCCGGTCGCGCTCGCCCTGCAGCACGTGGATCGTCACGCCGCCCTGATTGTCCTCGGCGGTCGAGAACACCTGCGAGGTCTTGGTGGGGATCGTGGTGTTCTTCTCGATCAGGCGCGTCATGACTCCGCCCAAAGTCTCGATGCCGAGCGAAAGCGGCGTGACGTCGAGCAGCAGCACGTCCTTGACGTCGCCGGCCAGCACGCCGCCCTGTATGGCCGCACCGACCGCGACCGCCTCGTCCGGGTTGACGTCCTTGCGCGGCTCCTTGCCGAACAGGTCCTTGACCGCCTTCTGCACGAGCGGCATGCGGGTCTGGCCGCCGACCAGGATCACCTCGTCGACGTCGCTGATCGAGAGCCCGGCGTCCTTGAGCGCAACGCGGCAGGGTTCGACCGTACGCTGGACGAGTTCCTCGACCAGCGACTCGAGCTTGGCGCGCGTCAGCTTCAGCGTCAGGTGCTTCGGGCCCGAGGCGTCGGCCGTGATGTACGGCAGGTTGATTTCCGTCTGCTGTCCGGAAGACAGCTCGATCTTCGCTTTCTCGGCCGCTTCCTTGAGGCGCTGGACCGCGAGCGGGTCCTTGCGCACGTCGACGCCGCTCTCCTTCTGGAACTCGGCGGCGATGTAGTCGATCACGCGGCGGTCGAAATCCTCGCCGCCGAGGAAGGTGTCGCCATTCGTCGAAAGAACCTCGAACTGGCGCTCACCGTCGACGTCCGCGATCTCGATGATCGAGATGTCGAAGGTGCCGCCGCCGAGGTCATACACCGCGATCTTGCGGTCCTTGCCCTTCTTGTCCATGCCGTAGGCGAGCGCCGCGGCTGTCGGCTCATTGATGATGCGGCGGACGTTGAGGCCCGCGATGCGGCCGGCATCCTTGGTCGCCTGGCGCTGCGCGTCGTTGAAGTAGGCCGGCACCGTGATCACGGCGTCCGTGACCGACTCGCCGAGATAGTCCTCGGCCGTCTTCTTCATCTTCATGAGGACGCGCGCGGAGATTTCCTGCGGCGCCGTCTTCTTCCCCTGGGCCTCGAGCCAGGCGTCGCCGTTCTCGGCGCGCACGATCGGGTAGGTCTCGAGCGGGATGTCCTTCTGCACGACGGCGTCGTCGTAGCGTCGGCCGATCAGGCGCTTCACCGCGTGGAAGGTGTTCTTCGGGTTGGTGACGGCCTGGCGCTTCGCCGGCTGGCCGACGAGAATCTCGCCGTCCTTCGTGAAGGCGACGACCGACGGCGTGGTGCGATCGCCCTCGCTGTTCTCGAGCACCTTGGGTGTCGCGCCCTCCATCACGGAGACGCAGGAATTCGTGGTGCCGAGGTCGATGCCGATGATCTTGGCCATGTCGTGGGCTTCCGATGAGTGGGACTGGTCCGGAGTTGGGGCCGCCGCGGGGCGGTTTCAACCGCCTTGTGGCCCCGAATCGGGGGTTCCGGGTTCCGGGGCCGCCGACGAGACGATGACGCGGGCGGGCCGGAGCAGGCGGCCATTCAGCAGCCAGCCCCGCTGGACGACCTGGAGCACCGTATGCGGCGGGTGGCAGGCGGAGGGCTGCAAGGCCATGGCTTCGTGCAGGGCGGGATTGAAGGCCTGGCCGGCCGGGTCGATGGGAGCGAGTCCCGCGCGTTCGAAGGCCTTCAAAAGGAGTCTCTGGGTCGCCTCCTGGCCCTGGGCGAGCGTCGCGGCATCCGCCGTTCCCGCTGATTCGAGTGCGAGCGAGAGCGTGTCGGCGACCGGCAGGAGGTCCCCGGCGAAGCGCTCGACGCCGTACTGGCGGGCCGATTCGACCTCGCGCGCCGAGCGCTTGCGCACGTTCTCGAGCTCCGCGATCGCGCGTAGGAAATCCGCGCGGTGCTGCTCCGCCCGCCGCTCGGCTTCCTCCAGCAGCGCCTCGGCAGCCGGAGACTCCGGCGATTCGCCGTTCTGCACGGCCTCGCCTTCCCTCTCGAACTCGCTTCCGCTCATGTGCGCCGGGTGTGGGGCTCAGTCCCGTGAATTCAAGGCGGAACCAAGCATGCGTGCGGCGATCTCGACCACCGGGATGACGCGCTCGTAGGCCATGCGCGTCGGACCGATGACGCCGAGCACGCCGACCACGCGGTCGTCCTGGCTGTAGGGCGCGACGATGACGCTGCAGTCGTCGAGGATGCGGTAGCCGGATTCGTGGCCGATGAAGATCTGCACGCCCTCCGCGTGCAGGCTCTGGTCGAGCAGGTGCAGGATGTCGCGCTTCTCGTTGAAGGCCTCGAACAGGCGCCGCAGCCGCTCGACGTTCGACAGCTCGGCGAATCCCATGAGGTTCGTCTCGCCCGCGACGACCATGTCGGCGTCGCGCGCATCCGGTTCCTCGGCAAACGCACGCTGCGCGAGCGTGATCGCGTCCACCATCAGGCGATTCATCTGCTCTCGCGTTTCCTGGAGCTGCGCGACGAGGCGCGCGCGCACGCCCGCCAGCTCCTGGCCGGCGAACAGCTCGTTGAGATAGGCGGCGGCGCGACGGAGCTCATCGTGGGAGAAGCGCCGGTCGAGCTGGACCACGCGGTTCTGCACCTCGCGGCCATTGACCACGAGGATCGTCAGCACGCGGTTTCCCGAGAGCCCGACGAACTCGATCTGCGACAGCGACGCGCTGGCCTCGCGCGGAACCGTGACGACGCCCGCGAGATGCGTGAGGCTCGATACCACGTGCGAGGCGGCCGCGACGAGCGCCTTGGCATCGCCCACGCGCGTCTCGAACTGCCGCTTGAGCTCGGCGATCTCCGCCAGGTCCGGGGGCTGGTACCGCAGCAGCGCATCGACGAAGTAGCGATAGCCCTTGTCCGTCGGCACGCGTCCGGCGGATGTGTGCGGCGAGGCGACGAAGCCATGTTCCTCGAGATCCGCCATGACGTTTCGGATCGTCGCGGCGGAAAGGCTGAGGCCCGACTCCCGGGTCAGCGTGCGCGAGCCGACCGGCTGGCCGTCGCGCACATAGCATTCAACCAGCGTGCGCAGGAGCTGCTGCGCCCGGTCATTCGGTTCGCTGTCGCCATCACGCGGGTTGTCAGGCATAAGTCCCTGTTGCAAAAGGGAAATGGCTAATACATGGAGCGCGGCGATCAAACTAGCAATCGCACTCGTCGAGTGTCAAGGATTGTGGCCCGGCGCAGGGGCGCATGCTAAAAAGCCGCGAACCCGGATGAACACGCACTTCTCCCGCATCGCTCTCGTCGGCAAAGTCGAAGACACGCGGGTCGCCGATTCCGTGGCTGTCCTCGCGAACCACCTGAGATCGCGCGGACTCACCGTGTACCTAGACCAGGATGCGTCAGTCGGCGGGCTGCCTGACGGGCTCGTGCGCAAGCCGGTCTCGGAGCTCGGCCGGGAGGCGGACCTCATCGTCGCAATCGGCGGCGACGGGACCCTGCTCTTCGCGGCGCAGCTCGCGCTCGAGCGCGGCGTGCCGCTCGTCGGCGTCAACCGCGGGCGTCTCGGCTTCCTGACCGACGTGCTGCCGGACGAGATGATCGGCGACATCGACGCAGTGCTCGCGGGCCGCTACGAGACGGATGCGCGCGAGCTGCTCGCGGCCCGGCTCACCCATGCCGACGGAAAGCCCCTCGATTGCCGCGCGCTGAACGACATCGTCGTGCAGCGCCAGGAATCCGGCCGCATGGTCGAGCTCGAGGTCCGCATCGACGGCAGCTTCGTCAACACCCACGGCGGCGACGGGCTTGTGATTGCGAGCTCGACGGGCTCGACGGCCTACGCGCTTTCCTGCGGCGGGCCGATCATCCATCCCTCGCTCGGCGCCGTGGTCATCGCGCCGATCTCGCCGCACACGCTGTCCGACCGGCCGATCGTCCTCGGCCGCGGCAGCCGCATCGAGATCCGGCTGGTCGAGCGATCGGGCATGCGCGCCCAGGTCACCTGCGACAGTTTCAGGCTCGGAGACTTCGAGCCCTCGTCGCGGCTCGAGATCGGGCCGGCCGCGGAGCGCATCACGCTGCTGCACCCGCCAGGCCACGACTATTTCCGGTTGCTTCGATCGAAGCTGCATTGGGGCCGCAGCGCCCGCTCGGGCGGCGAGGAATACTGAGGGTGCTCGCGCACCTGCAGATCCGCGACTTCGCGATCATCGACTCGGCAGAGCTCGAGCTCACCGCGGGGCTCACGGCCCTTACCGGAGAGACGGGCGCGGGCAAGTCGATCATCGTCGACGCTGTGATGCTCGCCCTCGGCGGCCGGGCGAGCTCGGACTCGCTCCGGCACGGCGCTGAGCGCGCGGAGATCACGGCGACCTTCGAGTGCGCCGGCAACCCGGCGGTGCAGCGCTGGCTCGAGGAGCAGTCGATCGAAGTCGAGGACGGCGAAGTCGTCCTGCGTCGCGTCGTCGGGCGCGACGGCCGCTCGCGCCAGTACGTGAACGGGCAGGCCCAGCCCGCGCAAAGCGTGCGGGCACTCGGCGAGCTCCTCATCGATATCCACGGCCAGCAGGAATTCCAGTCGCTCGTCTCCCGCGAGACGCAGCGCGCGATCGCCGACGCGAACGGCGTCGACGCGAAGCTCGCCGACCGCGTCGCCGCGCTGGCCGGCGAATGGCGGCTATGCGTGTCGGAGCGCGACGCGCTCGCGGCCATGGCGCGCGACCGCGGCGCCCGCCTCGAGCTCCTGCGCTACCAGGTGGGCGAGCTCGAGGCCCTTGGTCTCGCGTCGGGCGAGGTCGAGTCGCTCGTTGAGGAGCGCGGCCGGCTCGCGAACCGCGGCCGGCTGGCGGAGTCGGCTCAGGCGGCGCTCGCGCTCGCCTACGAAGGCGACGGCGCCGATGCGCATGCGCTCGTTGCGCGCGCGGCTGGGCTCCTGCGCAGCGCCGCGGCAATCGACCCGCGGCTCGGAACCGCGCTCGGGCTGGCGGACGAAGCGCTGATTGCGCTTCGCGAGTCGGGCCGCGAGCTCGGCGCCTACCTCGGCGGCCTCGACGCCGATCCGGCACGGCAGGAAGCCGTCGAGCACCGCATGGCGGCGATCGAGGACCTCGCCCGCAAGCACCGCGTCGAGCCGACGGCCATTCCGGAGAAACTCGAGGAGTTGCGCCGCCAGCTCGGATCGCTCGAGCAGTCGGAGCTCGCGCTCGAGGGGCTAGACGGCCGCATTGCGAGCGTCGCCGGGCTCTACCGGAGCGCGGCCGCGGAGCTCACTTCCGCACGGCGCACCGCGGCACGCAAGCTCGCGACCGCCGTCACCGCGCTGATCCGGCAGCTAGGCATGCCGGGTGGCCGTTTCGAGGTCGTCGTCGAGACCGACGCATCCGCCGATCCCGCGCCCACCGGCGCGGACCGCGTCGAGTTCCTCGTGAGCGCGAACCCCGGCGAGCCGCCGAAGCCGGTCGCGAAAGTGGCTTCCGGCGGCGAGCTGTCACGCATCAGCCTCGCCGTGCAGGTCGCCGCGGCGCGCCGCCAGGCGCGCACCTGCATGATCTTCGACGAGGTTGACGCCGGCATCGGCGGCGGCGTCGCCGAGATCGTCGGGCGGAAGCTTCGCGAGCTCGGCGAGCGCGGACAGGTGCTCTGCGTCACGCATCTCGCGCAGGTCGCGAGCCAGGCGCATCACCAGCACCGCGTGGTCAAGCTGACCGACGGGCGCAGCAGCCGCACGGCGGTCGCCGCGCTCGGCGCGGACGAGCGGATCGAGGAGCTCGCGCGCATGCTGGGCGGCGTCGAGATCACGCGCAAGGCGCGCGAACATGCGCGCGAAATGCTGAAGGCATCGGGCGAAGCGCGCTGACAGATAAAGGGGCCGCGCCCCTTTATTTCAGCTCCGCTTGCGGCGGTACTGGCAGTCCTCGCGGCGGCAGCGGCCGTAGAGGATCAGGTTGTGCTCCTCGATCGCAAAGCCGAGCCGCTGCGCGACGTCGTTCTGGCGCCGCTCGATGCCGCAGTCGACGAACTCCTCGACGCGCCCGCAGTCCATGCAGATGATGTGGTCGTGGTGTTCGCCTTCGTTCAGCTCGAAAACGGCCGTGCCGCCTTCCTCGAAGTGATGGCGCTTCACGAGCTGCGCCGCCTCGAATTGCGTGAGCACGCGGTAAACCGTCGCGAGGCCGATGTCCTCGCTCTGGTCGATCAGTGCGCGGTAGATGTCCTCCGCCGAGAGGTGACGGCCATGGTTGCCGGCGAGGATCTCGAGGATCTTGACTCGCGGCAGCGTGACCTTGAGCCCCGCTTTGCGCAGGTCGCTGGTTTCCAACGCTGGCTCCCGCCGCGCGGAGCGGCGATTCCGCTATGATGCGCGCCATTATCCCCCAGGACCCCCGCTGATGCGACCCGCTCCCATGAAGGCCGCCCGGGCCGCCGCCCTCGTTGCCGCGCTCTTCCTTTGCGCCTGCGTGTACCGCATGGACGTGCAGCAGGGAAACCTCCTGGACGCCGAGGACGTCGACCAGGTCGAGGTCGGGATGACGCGGAGCCAGGTGCGCTTCCTGCTGGGCACGCCCATGGTGACCGACACGTTCGACAAGGATCGCTGGGACTACGTCTACAGCCTTCGCCGCGGGCATGAGCGGAAGGTCACCAAGCGCCACCTGGTGGTCTGGTTCGAAGGCGATAAGGTCGTGCGCGTCGAGGAACCGATCCCGGTCCCGCGGCCGGCATCAGCGACGGCCAGCTGAACCTCCGCTCATCGTCCGCCCTTCGCGCGCAAGGCGCCGGCGGCGCTCGCGCGGATCCTCCGGAAGCGGGCGCAGGACCTCCACGCGGTCGCCCGGCGCGAGCACGTGCCCGCGCGCCACTTCGCGCCCGAAGATGCCGACTGCGCAGGCTGCGGGATCGAGCTCCGGATGAAGCGCGAAGACGTTCGACCGCTCGAGCGCCTCGCTCGCCGTGCAGCCGGCCGGCACCTCGAGCGCGATGACAGTCTGGCGGCCGGGCTCCGCACAGGCGACTTCGATTGCGAAGCGGTCAGCCGCCACCGAACACCTGGCGCGCGCGGCGCGCGAAGGCGTCGACAAGGTGGTTGCAGATGCCCTCGAAGGCGGGCCCGAGCGCGAGTGCGCCGATCACGCCGTGTGTCGCGAAGCGCACGTTGAGATCCGCTCGCGAACCCGCGGTCCGGATCGGCGTGAAGTCCCATCGCCCTTGCAGCTCTTCAAAGGGGCCATCGACCAAGCTCATCGACACCGAGCGTCCGGGGTCCAGTCGGTTGCGGGTCGTGAAGCTCGCGCGAGCGATGCCGCTCGCGAGGCCGAGCGTGACGGTCACTTCGTCCCGTTCCGACGCCACGATGCGCGCCGCCGTGCACCAGGGCAGGAATTCCGGGTAGCGCTCGACGTCGGCGACGAGGCCGTAGACCTGCTCGGCGGAATAAGGCAGGAGAGCGCTGCGCCGGACCTCACGCATCGTTTGTCCGCCTCACGCCGGGATTGTCACAGGCGGCTCCGGCATGGACAACCGCCACGACCCGTTAGAATGAACCATGGCAAAGCAGGACGGCGAGTCGGGCCGGATCGCGGTCAATCGCCGCGCACGCCACGACTATTTCATCGAGGAGCAGCTCGAGGCGGGAGTCGCGCTGCAGGGCTGGGAAGTCAAGGCGCTGCGCGCCGGGCGGCTGCAGCTGGCCGAGGCTTACGTGCTCCTTAAGGACGGCGAAGCCTGGCTGTTCGGCGCGCACGTGTCGCCGCTCGTCGCCGCCTCGACGCAGACGCAGGCCGATCCGACGCGGACGCGCAAGCTCCTGCTGCACCGGCGCCAGATCGACTCGCTCGTCGGCGCCGTCGAGCGCAAGGGTCGGACGATCGTGCCGCTCGCGATGTACTGGAAGGACGGTCGCGCCAAGCTCGAGATCGGGCTCGCGCGCGGCAAGAAGGAACATGACAAGCGGGCCGACACCCGCGACCGCGACTGGGCGCGGGAGCGTGCGCGAGTCCTGAAGGCGCGGCGCTAGCAACCGGCGCTCCTCAGTAGCCCGCTCCCACCGTAAGCACGTAGGTCGGCGACTCGTCCGGATCCAGGACGTACGCCGTGAGGTCGAAGCGGCCGCGGTGAAAACCCACGAGCAATCCGCGTCCGACGTCGAACGCCGTCTCGTAGGTCCTGGTCCGCTGGAAGACGAGCCCTGCGCGCCACTCGTCCCGGGGCGCCACGGACAATTCGGTCCACGTGTAGAGGAAGCTGTCGTCGGCGTCATCGGAGTCGAAAACGTACTCCGCCTCGCTGTAAAGCTCGAGACTGCGCCAGCTGAGCGAAGCCTTGTAGCCCGGAGCCACGCCGGCGGTGTTCCCGAGGACGACTCCGAGCATCGGCGTGAATTCGAGCGCGACTTCGTCGCCCACCGCGAAATTGCAGCCGGCCCAGACCGACCCCGTGTCGCGGTCCTCATAGTTGTAGCGCGCCTCGAGATGCAGGCGCCCGCGGTCGGTGAAGAACGTCGGCTGCACGAAATTGTCCGCACCCTCGACGAAATAGATGTTCGCGGACGCGTACCAGGATGCAGCCTCCGCAGGGGGCGGCGAGTCCTGCGCGCCGGCTCCAGCGCCCGACAGGAGCAGGACATGTAAGAGGAGCAATCGCGCAGTCACGGCTGGCGGAATCTTATACAGGCCGCACCCCGGAGGCCGCGCATCGCGATCTGGTAAAATGACCTTGACCTCCGGGGGCGATCGGTTTCGACGTGGGTCGCGAAACCCCAGGGGCGTGCCGAGGTGCAGGCCTCCTCGTAAATCAGCTTGCAAACCTATAGTTGCCAACGACGACAACTACGCTCTGGCGGCTTAATCCCGCCTAACCCCCGACCGGCATGTGCCTGTGCATCCGGACCCGGGGGACGCGCTCACAGGATCGCGGGACCGGCGTGCTCCGGGCCGGCCCCGCTAAAACGTTCCGGAGCTGGCCGCGTGTTTTCCCCGCCCGCCGGGTAGCACGCGGCGAGATCAATAGGCTGGACACGCACGTAGATCCTGTGGCGTAGGGCTTGCGGACGTGGGTTCAATTCCCACCGCCTCCACCATTTCCCCGTCCCCGGCGCCCGCCGGGGACGCAATGAGACGCCGTTCACATTAGGGCGAGTGCGGCGGACGCGCGTCACGAACTGCCCACCGGCACACATCACCCGGCCACGGGGAAACACACCATGCATCCGACGGGGGTGACGGGTGCTCGTATCGCCGCTGGAAAAGCTGCGCCATCAGTACCGCTCGGCGGGAGCAGCGCTCGCGCGCGCCGCGCGCCGGCCTATTCCGCGCCTGCCTCGCGCCCGCCGGCTCGGCATCGCCGCGAGGCTCTCGATCGCCTTCGGCGCCGTCACGATCCTTGCCGTCGTCGCGAACCAGATCGCCGAGCACGGCAGCGCCCTCGTCCGCCGGCTGGCCGAGACGCAGGTGGTTGCGGCAAGCCTCGACGATCGAACGGCCGAAGCGCTTCCGTCGGCGCTCGACCAGTTCCAGCGCGCCGTCCTCGCGCGCGTGGACTCGCAATCGGCCCCGCGCGTCGCGGCCCAGGATCAGGCGATCGCGATGCTCGATGCCGCGCGCGGCAACTATTTCGATGCGCTCCGGCCGACTATCGACGACACCATCCTCGTCGGCGTCGAGGTGCAGGTCGCGGCGCACGCCGACGTCGGCGCACAGCTCGTGCGGTCAGCGGACGCGCGCCGCCGGCTCCTGACGGAGCTCGACATCGAGTTCGAGTCGCTCGACGTGCGGATCAAGTCCTCGCTCGACCGCGTCTGGGCCGTGTTCGGCAAGGTCGTCGGCCGCGATTACCTGGTCGAGGCGAGCCGCACGCTCGACGAGCTCGGCCGCTACATCGACGACCTTGGCGACCTGCACGGCTACGGTCCCGGCACTGTGCGCGCGATCAAGCTGCGCGAAAATGCGTTCGCGGCCCTGCTCACCGAGAACGAGGCCAGCATCAACCGCGTGCTCGGAGCCGACTGGCTCGCGCAGACCCGCGGCAACCTGAAGCGCGTCGTGTGGCTGCGCGACCTGCTCGTGCGCACCGACGGGCAGCGGAAGGAGACGAGCGAGGCGTTCGCGCGCAGTCACGCCGAGCTGTCGGCGGCGATCCGCAAGTTAAGCACTCAATACGAAACCGCGCGCGCGGCCGAGTCGGCGCGCCGGCAGTCGGAAAAGGTCCTGAGCGCGGTTTCCGAGCAGGAGCGGCGGCAGCGCGTCCTGCTCGGCTGGCTGAGCGCGGTCGTGCTGCTGCTCTTCCTCGCCACCATCGTCAATACCGTGCGCAGCGTCGTCCTGCCGGTGCGCCGGCTGGTCCGCGCCACCGAGCGCATCGCCCAGGGCGAAATCGGCGTCGTCGTGCCGCGCGGCGGCGTCAAGGAACTCGACACGCTCGCCGTCTCCTTCAACCAGATGGCGGAACGGCTCACCTCGGCGCAGGAGATCGCGCGGCAGTATCACGGGCAGCTCGAGGCCAAGGTCGAAGAGCGCACGCGCCAGCTGCGGCACCTCGCGGCCCACGACCCGCTCACGCGCCTGCCGAACCGCCGGCAGTTCCTCGTACAGCTGCACGAAACGCTCGGCCTCGCGGGGGGCTACGGCGCGCGCGCCGGCGTCTTCTTCCTCGACCTCGACAACTTCAAGACCGTCAACGACAGCATGGGGCACGTATTCGGAGACCGCGTCCTGCAGGCTGTCGCCGAGCGCCTGCGCGCCGCGGTCGCCGGCTACGGCTACTGCGCGCGCCTTGGCGGAGACGAGTTCACCGTCGTGTTCGAGCGCGGGCGCGACGCGGCCGAGATCGAGCGCGCGGCCGAGGCGCTCGTGCGCGGATTCCAGGAGCCGCTGGTCGTCGACGGTCGCGAACTCCTCATGGGCCTCAGCCTCGGCGCGAGCCTCTTCCCGGACCACGGCCACGAGCCGGAGGGACTCCTGCGCGCCGCCGACGCGGCGCTGTTCCACGCCAAGGCGCAGGGTCGCAGCCGCGTGCGGCTGTTCAGCCCGGAGCTGCTCGAGGCTGCGGCCGCCCGCTTCTCGACCGAACAGGGTTTGCGCCGCGCCGTCGAGCGCGGAGAGTTCGAACTGCACTTCCAGCCGGAGATCGACCTTGCGAGCGGTGAGGCCGGCGTGGTCGAGGCCCTGCTCCGCTGGCGTTTGCCCGACGGCAGCTACGCGTCGCCGCAGGACTTCCTGCCGATTGCGGAGGAATGCGGCCTGATCCGGGAGATCGGCGAGTGGGTGATCCAGTCGACCGTCGAGCACGCGGCGCGCTGGCGCGCCGCTGCCTGGCCGGACGTGCGCCTCGCCGTCAACGTCTCGGCCCTGCAGCTGCTCGACACCCGCTTCGTCAAGGCGCTGCGCAGGTCGCTCGAGCGGCAGCGGGTCCCGGCCGAGTGCATCGAGGTCGAGCTCACCGAGAACGTGCTGCAGACCGGCCGGCAGACGACCGAGGCGCTGGCGCAGCTGCGCGAGCTTGGAGTCGGCGTCGCGCTCGATGATTTCGGCACGGGATACTCATCGCTCGTGTCGCTGCAGCAGCTTCCCCTCACCCGCGTCAAGCTCGACCGCAGCCTGATCGCGACGATCGACCGCAGCGCACGCTCGCAGGCGATCACGCGCGCGATCATCGCGCTGTGCCAGAGCCTCGGCCTCGAACTGACGGCCGAGGGCGTCGAGCGTCACGAGCAGCTCGCCTGGCTCCTCGGTTACCCGGCGATGCATGTGCAGGGTTACCTGCTGTCGCCCCCGGTGCCGGAGGCCGACCTGCTGACGGCGCTCACCGGCATGCCGGCGCGAATGGATGCTCTGCTGCTGGAAGCGCTGCCGTCGAACGCCGTCCCGCTCGCGCGGCTGCGCGCCACCAAGCTCCGGCAGCTGCGCTGAGCGCGCTACTCAGACCGTCCCGAGAATCGTCACCTGGATCCGTTGCGTCGGCCCGAGCTCGGTGCCCTTCGAGGCGCCGGTGAGCTCGACGTCGAAGCTGCGATCGAGCGTCGTGCGCCCATCCTGGAGGATGGGAACGTACAGGATCCGGAAGGTGTTGCCCTCGGCAAAATGCTCCACCCCCGTGGCGGGACCCCCGTAGTCGCGCCCCGCGCGCGCCGTGCCGTCGACGACGCGCCAGGTGACCTCCACCCCGCGCCGCTCCCGGCTGAAGTGCCTGAGCGGAATCGCCGCGACGACTGCGCGCTTGCTCACGACCATCATCGACGAGTCGAATGACACGAGCCCGGGCCGCGCCGCCTCCGCTGCCTTGGCCGCGGGCGTCCCAGGCACCGGCGCGGCCGACGCGGTCTTGGCAGCCGGCGGCCCGGAAAGCGCAGCAAGCGGCGCCTGCAGCACGGCCGGCACCGACGGCGCCACGCTGTCGATGTGCGCTGGCTCCACGGGAGCCGCATCCATCCGCTGTTCCGGTTCGCCGCGGCCGATCAGAAACCCGATCGCCAGCGCGCTTGCAAGCGCGACAGCAGCCCCGCTCCACCAGTAAACCCTGGAGCGGCGCGGCTCGGCCGGTACGGCGACCGGCGAAGGCGCCTCGACGCGCAGTTGAGTGGCAATCGGCTTCAGCACCGGCGCCACGGTGGCCCGCCTCTCGCCGCGAAGCGCCGCGACGAATTCCATCATGGTCGGCCGGGCGGCGCGACGAAGGTCGAGGGCCGATGCGAGAGCCGCGGCAGTCGACGCATCGAGCGCCGCAATGGCTGGCGGTGCGACCGCGATACGCGCAGCGACGTCCCGGCTCTGGCGCCCGAATGGATGGACGCCGGTCAGCATCTCGTACGTCACGCAGGCGAGGCTGAACACGTCGTCGCCCGGCAGCGGGTCCTCGCCGGCAAGCACTTCGGGACTGGCGTAGGCCCGCGTTGCCGCGGCCGAAGGCCGTGCCTCCGATGGCCGTGCCGCCTCTGCGAGCGGCAATTCCGGCGCCACGCCGAAGTCGAGGAGGCGCGGCGCACCCGAAGCCAGGAGGTAGACGTTGCCCGGCTTGACGTCGCCGTGGCTGATGCCGCGCGCGTGGGCCTGCGCGAGCGCCCCTGCGATCGCCAGCGCGATGGCGAGCGCCTCCGATTGCGGCAACCCCGAGGGCGCCATGCTCCGCAGTCGGGACCTGAGCGTCCCGCCCGAAAGGAGTTCCATGACGATGAACCAGGCGCCGCGGTCGCAGTCGAGGTCATGTAATCGTATGACGTTCGGGTGCGCGACCGCCTGCGTCTGGCGGAACTCGCGTTGCATCCGGGCGATGGCCTCCGGCCGGTCGCGCGAGTCGGGCCGCAGCATCTTGACCGCCACGCGCCGCCCTTCCGGGGCGCCGCCGTCGCGACGCAGGTCCACGGCGCGGTAGACCACGGCCGTGCCGCCAGAGCCGAGCTGTGACTCGAGCACGTAGCGATCACGCAGCACGTTGCCCGGCAGCGACCGGACGACCGGGACCGCCGCGCCGTTCCCCTCGGCCGCGAGCGGCGCAGAGCGCACGGAATGATTCAGCGCCGGTGCGAGCTCGCTCGTGACCTCCTCAGCGAGATCCTCGGTCAGCTCGTCGTCGTCCGCCACGGGCACGTCGATCTTCAGCAGCGTGCCGTTCAACTCCGAAAATGCGTCGTGGCCGGTAACGCTCATGCTTTTCCCGTCATCGCGCCTTGGCCATCGAGGCGGCCTGCGCTTTCGCACTAGTCTGTCGAAGCGCGCCTCGACTTTTCAAGACCAGCGATTTGCTCGCGCATTATGGTAAGCGTGGCGTCCCGCCTTCCTGCGGCGGCGCAGACTCCTCCGAAGGAAGGCGTCGCGCGTCGCGCCTGAGGATCCGGTCGTAGGCTTCGCCGAACAGGATCTCGAAGCCGATCGCGGCGCCGATGCAGGCGTTGCAGTGATCGGATGGCAGCGGCCCGTCCGCCCAGAAGAACTGCGCGCCGAACTCCAGGAAGAGCCAGTCGCGCCAGGCGGAGCGCCGATGCGTGACGGCGATGCCGTAGAGGTCCGGCTGCGTGCCGTCGGTCTCCCCGCGAACGTACGCCTCGTAGCGCATGGCGCGGCGGTAGTCGATCGCCTGGTAGAGCGCGGGCCGGATCCGCCAGCGCACGCCGTCCGTCTTCTCGGACATGCGCACCGAGTTGCTGAGGCGGAACAGGTATTCCTCGCTCAGCACCTTGTCGAAGTCGACCGCCTGCGTCACCCCGAAGCCCTCGTCGTTCTCGACGAAGAATGTCGTGCGGAGCGTCGTAAGGACGCCCGACTTGCCATAGAGGTAGTGGCGATACCGGGCGTTGGCGTAAGGGTTGAGCGGCGACTCCAGCTTGATGCCCGCGCCGAGGTCGAAGCGGCTGTCCCGGCCCTGGTGCGCCCGGTAGCCGACGCCGGCGAACCATTCGGCCGGCTCGTCGTCGGTGAACTGGCTGACGGCCGGGTTGAAGATGCCGATTTCGTTGGCGACGTACTCGTCGCGGCTCGCGCGGCCGATCGTCGCATTGAAGCGCTCGTTGATCTGCGGCAGGTTCGCGCTCGCGCGAAAGCGCGTGTCCACCTCGAGCTCATCCTGCTGGTCCCAGCCCAGGGTGACGCTCCCCCGGCCGCTCGTTTCGTCCTCGTACTCGAAGTACTGGTTCTCCCGGCCGAAGATCCGGTCGACGAAGCGAGCCGTGCTGCAGACGCCGCGCTGGATGCCGGCGCGCACGGTGTCGATTTTTTCGGCGTCCGGCGATACCTCCCCCTCGCAGCCGCTGCCCGCGGACTCGCGCTGGCCCCGCACCTCCAGCTCGGGCGAGTCCTCGGCCAGCGCCGGAATCGGCAGCACGCACAGCAGCAGCAGGATGGGGAATGGCGACCTCGAAACGGCCGCCATCGTCAGGACGGACGCCTCCGCCCGCTCGCTTCGAAGTAGTGACGACGGCACAGCGAGACGTAGCGCTCGTTGCCGCCGATCTCGACCTGCTCGCCCTCGCGCTCAGGGCGCCCGTCGGCGCCGATGCGCACGACCATCGTCGCCTTGCGCCCGCAGTGGCAGATCGTCTTGAGCTCGGAGAGCTCGTCCGCGAGCGCGAGCAGCCGCGCGCTCCCCTCGAACAGCTCGCCGCGGAAGTCGGTGCGAAGCCCGTAGCACAGCACCGGTATCGAGAGCTGGTCCACGACCATGGCGAGATCATCCACTTGTTCGCGCTTCAGGAACTGCGCTTCGTCCAGTAGGACACAGCTGACCGGCTGTCGTCTGTGCTCCGATTCAACTTCCCGGAACAGGTCCGAGCCGGGCTCGAAGTGCAGGGCGTCGCTCGACAGCCCGATCCGGGAATGGACCCTGCCGCCGCCGCGCTGGTCGAGCACGGCCGTGTAGACCAGCGTGCGCATGCCGCGCTCGCGGTAGTTGTGGCTCGACTGCAGGAGCGCGGTCGATTTTCCCGCGTTCATGGTCGAGTAGTAGAAATAGAGCTTCGCCAAGCGGGTCAGTACAGCAGCTTGATCTCGCGCAGCCGCTGCTTCAGGTAGTCGTCCGCGAGGATCGGTTCCGGGTAGCGGTCCGGGTGCGCCGGGGAGACGCAGCCGGGCAACGTCGCGATCGGGAAGTCCGAATTGAAGTGCAGGAAGAACGGCATCGAGTAGCGCGCCCGGCGCGCGCGTTCGCCGGTCGGGTTCACTACCCGGTGGGTCGTCGACGGCAGCACGTGATTGGTGAGGCGCTGCAGCATGTCGCCGACGTTGCAGACGAGCGTGCCGGGCGGCGGGTTGACCGGGATCCAGCGGCCGCCGCGGTCGAGGAGCTCGAGTCCGCCCTCCTCGGCGCCGAGCAGCAGCGTGATCACGTTGATGTCCTCGTGCGCGCCCGCCCGCACGCCGGTCGCCCCTTCGGCGAGCGGCGGGTAATGGATCACGCGCAGCACGCTGTTGCCCTCGCCAACCTTGTCGTCGAACCAGTGCCGCTCGAGCTTCAGGTAAGCCGCAATCGATTCGAGCAGCTTGCGCCCCATGCGGTCGAACGCGTCCCACAGCTCGAGCACGGACTTGCGGAACCCGGGGTCGTCCTTGATCCACACGTTGTCGGGCATCGACGAGCGGTATCGGTGACCCGGCGGCAGTTCGCGCCCGACCTGCCAGAACTCCTTGAGGTCGTGATGCGTCGCGCCCTTGGCGGTCTCGACGCCGAACGGCGTGTAGCCACGCGCGCCGCCGATCCCCGGCACGTGGTAACGCCGCTTGGCGGCGTCGTCCTGCGCAAAAAAGTGCTTGAAGCGGCCCAGGCAGTCGTCGATCAGGCCCTGCGGCAGCTCGTGGTCGGAGACGACGGCGAAGCCATAGCGCTCGAAGCTTCCTGCGAAATGTTCCACGAACGCCGCGGCGTCGCGCGTCGCGAGCCGGTAGCTGACGGGCACGATGGCGTCGGGCATGCGCGTTCATTATGGCCCATGATGGCGACGGTGATCGACCCGCGGGCCTGGTACATCGTCGTCAACCCGGCAAGCGGCGGCGGGCGCGCAGCGCGCTTTGCCCCTCGCCTGTCGGCGGCGCTCGAGCGGGCGCGTGTTCCATTTCGCTGCGTCGCGAGCGCAAAGCCGGCGGACGCCCGCGGCCTCGTCGCGCGCGCAGCCCGAGACGGCTGGCGGCGCCTGCTCGCCCTCGGCGGGGACGGGTCGCTCAACGAGCTCGTGAACGGCCTCCTCGACTCGGGCGTAGCGCCGGGCGATTGCCTCGTCGCCGCCGCGGCCGGCGGCACCGGCAATGACTGGTCGCGCGCGATGGAGATACCGGACGATCCCGACCAGCTCGCAGGCTGCATGGCGCGGGGCGCTGCCCGTGCTGCCGACATCGGAGTCGCGGGCGGCGCGGATGGTCGCCAGCAGGCATTCCACAACGTCGCAGGGGCCGGCATCGACGCCGAAGTCATCGGCCGGACGCCGCGGCGCGGGCCACGCTCTCTCGCGTACCTCGCCGGGCTCCTCGCCACGCTCGTCCGCTACCGCGCGCCCGAGTTCGAGCTCACCGCCGACGGCCGGACACTCCGCGGCCGCTTCCTGCTGGTGCTTGCTTCGATCGGGCCGCGCTGCGGCGGCGGGATGCGGCTGACGCCGGGCGCCGTCGCGGACGATGGCTGGTTCGACCTTCTCACCATCGATCCGCTGACTCCCGCCGGCGCGCTCGCGCGCCTGCCGAAGCTCTTCGACGGCCGGCTCGCGGGAGACCCCGCCTTCCGCGTGCTGCGCTGCCGCGAGGCGACGATCAGCGCGGCACGACCCTGCGGCGTGGAGCTCGACGGGGAGCTTTTCGGGACGACGCCCGTTTCGATCGCGATTCGCGCGGGCGCGCTCGCGGCGCTCGACTGCCGCGGCTAGCGGAACGACCCGAGGATCTTGTCGAGCTTCGCGGCTCCGGGGCAGAGCCGCTCGTAGGGCACGGCGTTCAGGGCCTGCTCCGAGGTGCCGTGCTGCCCGTGGAAGTCGCGCCGCGAGGTGTCCACGTAGATGAGGCCGGTCACATATTCGTTCCGCATCCCGCGCTCCTGCACGTAGGCGGCGGCGTGCGCGCGATCGGTCGGGTCGTAGCCGGGGTCGAGCTTGCGCAGCACGACGTTGCTGCCGTCGTGCATCGGCACCGAGACGGTCTCGCCGGGCGCGTACTGCACGCGGATCTCCTGCTTCGGCGCGATGTAGTCCGCGGATACCGGCGTTTCGCTGTGCTCGCGCACGTAGGCGTAGCTCTTGGTCGAGCCCTCGTGGTCGTTGAACGTCACGCAGGGTGAGAGCACGTCGATGATCGCGAAGCCCTGGTGGGCGAGGCCCGCCTGGATCAGGGGTACGAGCTGTTCCTTGTCGCCGGAGAAGCTGCGCGCGACGAAGGAGGCGCCGAGCGACAGCGCGAACAGCACCGGGTCGACTGGCTGCTGCTCGTTCGCCTCGCCCTTCTTCGACTTCGAGCCGACGTCGGCCGAAGCCGAAAACTGTCCCTTGGTAAGGCCATAGACGCCGTTGTTCTCGAGGATGTAGACCATGTCGAGGTTGCGGCGGATCGCGTGGGCCAGCTGGCCGAGACCGATGGACAGCGAGTCGCCGTCGCCCGAGACGCCGACATAGCGCAGGTGCCGGTTCGCCGCGCTCGCGCCGGTCGCGATCGACGGCATGCGGCCGTGCACGGCGTTGAAGCCGTGCGCGCCCGCGACGAAGTAGGCCGTCGTCTTGGACGAGCAGCCGATGCCCGAGAGCTTGACGACACTCTGCGGCGGCAGCGCGAGCTCGAAGCAGGCCTGGACGATCGCGGCCGTGACCGAGTCGTGCCCGCAGCCGGCGCAGAGCGTCGACATGCTGCCCTCGTAGTCGCGCCGGTTGAGCCCGAGCTCGTTCCTCGGCAACCCGGGATTCGCGACCTTCGGCTTCGCCATGAAGCTCATGCGGCCACCTCCTTGTCGAGTGCCTTGTTGACGCCCTCGACGACGGTCGAGGACGACATCGGCAGGCCGTTGTAGTGCAGGATCGAGCGCAGCTTGCCCTTGTCCACCGCCGTCTCCAGGGTCAGGAGCGCGCGCAGCTGGGCATCGCGATTCTGCTCGACCACGAAGACCTCCTGGTGCGTCGCCAGGAACTCCTCGACCTCGGGCCCGAACGGGAAGCCGCGGATGCGCAGGTAATCGACCGCGACGCCGGACCTGCGGAGCGTGGCGAGCGCCTCGCGCACCGGCGCGTCGCAGGAACCGAAGCTCACGATCGCGGCTGCTGCGCCCCGACCGTCTGCGATCGCGGCGGGCACCAGCTTCGCGGCCGTGCGAAACTTGCGCGACAGCCGGTCGAGCACCTCCTGGTATTCGGCCGAGTCCTCCGTGTACGCCCCGAACTTGCTGTGGCCCGAGCCGCGCGTGAAATACGACGCCTTCGGGCTGATGCCAGGCAGTGTCCGGTACGGGATGCCGTCGCCGTCCGGGTCCATGTAGCGCTGGAACTTCTCGATGCCCGCGACCTGCTCCGGCGTCAGCATCTTGCCGCGGTCCGGGCGGAAGTCGTCATCCCACGAGAAGTCGGGCGACATCCAGTCGTTCATGCCGATGTCGAGGTCGGAGAGCACGAAGACCGGCGTCTGCAGGCGCTCCGCGAGGTCGAAGGCCTTCACCGCCATCTCGAAGCATTCCTCCGGCGAGTCCGGGAACAGCATCACGTGGCGCGTGTCGCCGTGGCTCGCGTAGGCGCAGGCGAGCAGGTCACACTGCTGCGTGCGGGTCGGCATGCCGGTCGAGGGGCCGACGCGCTGCACGTCGAAGATGACCGCGGGCACCTCGGCGTAGTAGGCGAGCCCGATGAACTCCTCCATGAGCGAGATGCCCGGGCCGGAGGTCGGCGTGAAGGCGCGCGCGCCGTTCCACATCGCGCCGATCACGATGCCGATCGCGGCGAGCTCGTCCTCGGCCTGCACGATCATGTAGTCGCGCCGGCCCGTCCCCGGGTCGGTGCGGTGCCGTGCGCAGAACGAGCGGAAGGCGTCCATCAGCGACGTCGACGGCGTGATCGGATACCAGGCGCCGACGGTCGCGCCGGCGTACAGGCAGCCGAGCGCCGCGGCCGTGTTGCCGTCGATCATGACGTGGCCGCGGGTCGCGTCCATGCGCTCGATCCGGATCGGCAGCGGGCACTCGAAGTGCTCCTTTGCGTAGCGGTAGCCGATCTCGATCGCCTTCATGTTCGAATCGACTAGCTTCGGCTTCTTCGCGAAGGTCTCGGCGAGCAGCGCGCGGATCACCTCGAGGTCGATGTCGATGAGCGCCGCGACGGTGCCCACGTACATGATGTTCTTCATCAGGGTCCGCGCGCGCGCACCCTCGAAATTCTCGTTGCACAGCTGCGCGAGCGGCACTCCGAACGTGCGGACGTCGTCGCGCGAGGTGAGGGCCGGTCGCGGCCAGGTCGAGTCGTAGACGAGCCAGCCGCCCGGCGCGAGCTCGCGCAGGTCGCGCGAGTAAGTCTCGGCGTTCATCGCGACCATGAGGTCGACACGGCCGGAGCGGGCCCGCCAGCCTTCGCGCGTGACGCGGATCTCGTACCAGGTCGGCAGGCCCTGGATGTTCGAGGGGAAGAAATTCTTGCCGACGACGGGCACGCCCATGCGGAAGATCGCCTTCATGACAAGCGCATTCGCGCTCGCCGAGCCCGAACCGTTGACGTTGGCGAACTTGAGGGTGAAGTCGTTTACGCGCGGCGCAGCGCTTTTGCGCTCTGGCATCTTGCCTCGTCCTCGGCGTGGGGAATCTCGATCCACGATTTCTGCATGTCCCAGGCGTCCGTCGGGCAGCGCTCGGCGCAGAGCCCGCAGTGCACGCAGAGGTCCTCGTCCTTGACCATCACGCGTCCGGTCTGCACGAGCGGCTCGGACACGAACAGCGGCTGGTCCGGGTTCCTGCGCGGCGCCTTCATGCGCGCGATGACATCCGCCTCCTCCCCGTTTTCCACGATCGTCAGGCAGTCGGTCGGGCAGATGTCGATGCAGGCGTCGCACTCGATGCAGAGCTTCGCGTGGAACACGGTCTGAATGTCACAATTCATGCAGCGCGAAACTTCCTCGGCGGCGCGCCCGGCGTCGAAGCCGAGTTCGACCTCGATGTTCAGGCGCTTAAATCGCTCCTTGAGGCTCACGTGAGGCATGAGCTTTCGCGCCGACGCATCGTAGTCGTTCTTGTACGACCACTCGTGCATCCCGACCTTGCGGCTCTGCAGGTTCACGCCGCGCGGCATGCGCTCGGAGAGCGGCTCGCCCTGGCAGTGCTTGTGGATCGAGATCGCGGCCTGGTGCCCGTGTTCGACGGCCCAGATGATGTTCTTCGGGCCGAACGCGGCATCGCCACCGAAGAACACGCCCTTGCGCGTCGATTCGAATGTGACCGCATCGAGCTTCGGCACGTCCCACTTGTCGAACTCGATGCCGAGGTCGCGCTCGACCCAGGGGAAGGCGTTTTCCTGCCCGATCGCGAGGATCACGTCGTCGCAGGGGATGAAGACTTCCTCGACGACGCGCTGGCTGCGGATGTCGGCGCCGTCCATCTCGTACTCGATCCGCTCGAACTTCATGCCCTTGAGCTTGCCGTCCTTGACGATGAAGGACTTCGGGGCGTGATTGACGATGATCTCGACCTGCTCCTCTTCCGCGTCCTCCAGCTCCCATTCGGACGCCTTGAAGAAGCCGCGGGGCTTGCGTGCCATCACCTTCACGCTCTTCGCGCCGATGCGGAGCGAAGTGCGGCAACAATCCATGGCCGTATTGCCGACGCCGATGATCAGCACGCGCTCGCCGATCGAGTCAATGTGCTCGAAGGCGACCGACTCGAGCCAGGCGATGCCGATGTGGATTCGGTCGGACTCCGCGCGACCGGGCAGGTTCAGTTCCTTTCCTTTCGGCGCGCCGGTCCCGACGAAGACGGCACCGAAGCCGCCCTCGGCCAGCAACTCGCGCATGCTGGCAACCGGCGTGCCGAGGCGCAGATCGGCGCCCATGTCGACGACATAGCCGATTTCCTCGTCGAGGACCTGGGCGGGCAGGCGGAACGCGGGGATGTTGGTTCGCATCAGGCCGCCCGCGGTCCCGTACTGCTCGAAGATCACGACTTCGTAGCCGAGTGGCAGGAGGTCGTTCGCGACGGTGAGCGACGCTGGCCCGGCTCCGACGCAGGCGACGCGCCGTCCGTTCCCGCGCGCGGGCGCCTTTGGCAGTCGAGCCGTGATGTCGTCACGCAGGTCGGATGCGACGCGCTTCAACCGGCAGATCGCGACCGGCTTGTCTTCGACGCGGCGACGGCGGCAGGCGGGCTCGCAGGGCCGGTCGCAGACGCGGCCGAGGATGCCCGGGAACACGTTCGACTCGCGGTTCACCATGTAGGCGTCCGAGTAGCGGCCTTGCGCGATCAGCCGAATGTACTCGGGGACGTCGGTGTGGCTGGGACACGCCCACTGGCAGTCCACCACCTTGTGGTAGTAATCGGGATCCGCCGTGTTGGTCGGTTGCATCAGCTGGCCAGTATACCGGCCGCCCGGACGGTCGACGCGGCGCTTTGGCCGGCGGTGCCGCGATTCACGAGTTCGGCGATGCGCGTCGCGGTCTCGAGCGCGCGCAATCCGTCCTCGCCGGAGACGACCGGCCGAGCGCCTCGGCGCACGGCGTCAACGAAGGAGCGGATCTCGTCCTGCAGCGCGTCGCCCTGCTCGAAGCTGCGCTCCTCGAGATCCACCTTCGGTACTGCGCCCTCCCCGAGCGAGGCGGGCTTGCGCACGATCGAGAGCAGTTTCTGCTGGAGATCGATGGACAGATAGGCGTCGGCCTGGAAGACCCGCAGCTTGCGCTCCGCCTTGAGGCTGATGCGGCTCGCCGTCACGTCCGCGACGCAGCCGTTCTCGAAGCGGATGCGCGCGTTTGCGATATCGATCTCGTCGGTGAACACCGGCGCGCCGATCGCGTCGATCGACGCGATCGGCGAGCGCACGACGTGCTCGATGAGGTCGATGTCGTGGATCATGAGGTCGAGCACGACGCTGACGTCGGTGCCGCGCGGCTTGAACGGCGCGAGCCGGTTCGATTCGATGAAGCGCGGGTTCGAGAGCTCGCCTTCAATCGCGAGGATGACCGGGTTGAAGCGCTCGAGGTGGCCGACCTGCAGCACAAGGCCTTTTGACGCGGCCAGCGCGATGAGTTCCCGGGCCTCGTCCGCCGTCGCCGTGATCGGCTTCTCGACCAGGGCGTGCGCGCCCGCCGCGAGGAAGTCGCGCGCGACCGCGTGGTGCAGCGAGGTGGGCGTCGCGATGCTGACGGCGTCGACGTGCCCGAGCAGCTCGCGGTGATCCGCGAAGGTAGGGACGCCGAGCTCGCCACTCAGCCGCTCGCGCGCTTCGGCAGACGGATCGGCGACTCCGACGAGCTTGCAGTCGGCGAGCGCGGCATATTTCTGGGCGTGGAAGCGGCCGAGGTAGCCGGCGCCGACGACGGCGCAGCGCAGGGGCGTCATGACGCGCACATTATAACGCGCGGTTCCCGGCGGCTTGCCCCGCTCCGGGCGCCGCGAGAGACTGTGCGGATGGCCTGGTATGACCCGGTCCGCAACTGGTACGCGGGGCTGACGCCCGTCTGGCGGCGTGAGCTGCGCATTGCGGGCTGGTGGCTCGCGTTCGGTCTCGTCGTCATGCCTTTTCTGATCTACCTGGCGGGCGTGATGACGCTCGGGCCGTACGACGGCGGCCTGCTGTCCTTCCTGGGCTCGCTCCTCGCCGCCTTCTTCACCTTGAAGCCGACGGCCTGGCTCCTCGTGTGCGGGCCCTACCTGCTCTTCACGGCGGTTCGTTTCCTGACCCGGCCCCTGCGCCGCGCCCGCGCCGGCTAGTCGTCGTCCTCGGCCTCGCGGCTCTTGGCGCTCTTCTCGCGGACGGCCCGGAATTCGTTCCCTTCCCGCCACTCCGGCCACGTCTTTTCGTTCGCGACGCGCGCGCCGACTTCGAACAGGAGCCGCAGGTCCTCCATCGATCCGCCAACGTCCCAGTCCTCGGAATATTCGTCGCCAGGCTTGTGGTAGCGGTTCGCGTCGTAGTCGTCGAGCAGCGCCTTGCCCGCCCCCGCCGGCTTGTCGCGCAGCGTCGTGCCTGACTTCACGTAGAGCGCCGGCACGCCGGCCTTGGCGAAGTTGTACTGGTCCGACCGGTAATAACGCCCGGCTTCGGACCGCCGGTCCGGCGTCAGCGTGCGACCCTGTCTCTTCGCAGCGTCGGCGAGCAGGTCCTCGAGGTCGGATGCGCCGAATCCCACGACTTCGAGGTCCTTGGCTCGCCCGAGCGGGTTAAGGGCATCGATGTTGATGACGGCCGCGGTCTTCGCGAGCGGTACAAGCGGGTGCTCGACGTAGTACTCCGAGCCGAGCAGGCCCGACTCCTCGGCGGTGACCGCCATGAAGACGACGGACCGTGAAGCGCCGGGCAGCATGTCGCGATAGGCGCGTGCGATCGACAGAATGCCGGCAACGCCGGTCGCGTTGTCGACGGCGCCGTTGTAGATCCGGTCCGGCGCCGGCTTGTCGTCGACGCCGAGGTGGTCCCAGTGCGCGACGTAGATGACGTACTCGTCCGGGCGGTCCTTGCCGGCCACCATGCCCACCAGGTTCGGCGAGCGCTTGTGGCGAATGGTGTTGCGGACGCTGCCGCTCGCGGTGACTCCGAGCGGCACGGCCTTGAAGCCGCGCTTCACGGCGGCGGCCTTCAGCGCGTCGAAGTCCTGGCCCGCGAGCTCCATGAGCTGGCGAGCGCGCGCCTCGGTGACCCAACCCTCGAGCGCGGTGCGGTCGGCATTTCCGTCCGCGCGGTCGAGGTAGAACTGCGGGCCGCTCCAGCTGTTGCGGACGACGCCCCAGTCGTAGGCCGCCGGTGCCGTCTCGTGGACGATGATCGCGGCGGCCGCGCCCTGGCGGGAGGCTTCCTCGAACTTGTAAGTCCAGCGGCCGTGGTAGGTCATCGCCTTCCCGCGGAAGAGCGACTCGTCGCCGGTCACGAATCCCGGGTCGTTGACGAGGATGAGCGCAGTCTTGCCGCGCATGTCGACGCCGGCGTAATCGTTCCAGCCGTACTCCGGCGCGACGATGCCGTAACCGACGAAAACCACTTCGCTTCCGGCGACCGAAGCCGACGGTTGCACCCGTCGCGACACGAGCACCATGTCCTCGCCCGGGGCGAGCGCCATGCCGCCCGCCCCGCGACCGAACGACAGCTGCTGACTGTTGGCCGTGATCTCGACGAGCGCGACGTCCTGGCGGAAGTCGCCGCCAGCGACCGGCTGGAGCCCGAGCTCGAGATACTGCTTCTCGACGTACTCGGCGGTTTTGGTCTCGCCTTCGCCGCCCGGCTCGCGGCCTTGCATCTCGTCGGACGACAGCGCCTCGACGTGCGCCCGGTAGTCGTTACCCTTGATCGCCTCGGACGCCTTGCGCAGCATCTTGTCGCTGGCGCCGAACGCTCCAACGAGGCCCGCGAGCGAGGCGATGAACAGGATCCGATACGGCTTGTCGAAGGTCATCATGTCATCTCCCGGGCCAGGCGCCCGCCGGCCAGTAGTACCAGGCGATCGCGGCGAGGACGAGCCACATGGCGGCCTGGGCGAGCCAGCGCCAGGGCCGTTCCTTTTGCAGTCCTACGAAGGCGGCGCCGGATGCCGCGGCGAGCACCGCGAAGAGGGCGGCAGCCGCCAGGAGCGCGGGGTATTCCGCGCCGACTAGGGCCTGGCTGCTGGCCGAAAACGCGAAAACGACGGCCACCATGAGGAGTACGAGCGCAATGGAAGCGGCGGAGCCCAGCACCACGCCTGTCAGGAAGCCCAGTGGCCGCATACAACAAAGTGCCCTCCCGGGCGTGACGCCGGTACTTGATACCGCGCCCGCCCGCCCATAGCCTGTCCCGACTGGGTAAGGCCCGTGCAGGGCCGCAAGGAGCAGTTTAGCAGCCCATGGCACCCTGGCTCAGAGCCCCGACATCGTCCCGGCTTCGACTCGCGCTCGCCTGCGCCGCGGTCGCCGGCGTGCTGCTGCTCGCGGGCTCCGGCAACGAGGAGACTCCGCTCGCGCCTGCCATCACGCCGGCCGCCGCCTCCTCGGGCGAGCTCGTTCCGAGCGAGCGTCATCGCCGCGTGATGCGGCTCGTGTCCGAGGTCGTCGAGCGCCAGCATTACCGCCAGGCGCCACTCGACGACAACATGTCCTCGCAGATCTACGAGCGCTACCTCGAGGCGCTCGACCCGAGCAAGAGCTACCTGCTCGCCTCGGACATCGCCGAGTTCGAGCCGCTCCGCTACCAGCTCGACGACGCGATCCAACGAGCCGACGCCGGGCCGGCCTTCCAGATCTTCACGCGCTTCCAGCAGCGCAACCGCGAAGTCCTGCGCTTCGCCATCACCCTCCTCGACACCGAGCCCGACTTCAAGCTCGACGAGTCGTTCCGCTTCGACCGCACTGACGAGGGCTGGCCCGCCTCGGCGGACGAGCTGCACGAGCTGTGGCGCAAGCGCGTGAAGAACGACGCGCTCTCGCTGCTGCTCGCCGGCAAGGCCTGGCCGGAGGCGCGCGACACGCTCCGCAAACGCTACGAGCGCGTCTCGAAGCGCATCGAGCAGGTGACGGCGGACGACGTGTTCGAGACGTTCATGAATGCGTACGCGCACGTTTACGACCCGCACTCGAATTACCTGTCGCCGCGCAACTCCGAGGAATACAACATCGCGATGAGCCTCTCCTACGAGGGCATCGGCGCATCGCTGCAGCTCGTCGACGACTACGTGACCATCATGAACGTGCTGCCGGGCGGCTCGGCCGCCGCCTCCACCGAGATCAAGGTCGGCGACCGCATCACGGCGGTCGGCCAGGGCGAGACCGGCGCCATGACGGACGTGGTGGGCTGGCGCCTCGACGACGTCGTGCAGCTGATCCGCGGGGCGGAAAACACGTTCGTGCGGCTGCAGATCCTTCCGCAGTCCGCATCCCCCGGCACGCAGGAGACGCACCTGACGCTGAAGCGCGCCAAGATCACGCTCGAGTCGCAGGCGGCGAAGAAGGAAATCCACACGCTGAAGCGCGGCGACAAGGAGCTGAAGGTCGGCGTGATCTCCGTGCCGAGCTTCTACCAGGACTTCCAGGCGCGGATGAAGGGCGACGCCGACTACCGCAGCACGACGCGCGACGTCCACCGCCTGATCGACGAGCTGAAGGCCGAGCACATCGACTCGCTTGTCGTCGACCTGCGCGACAACGGCGGCGGACATTTATCTGAGGCGACGAGCCTCGTCGGCCTGTTCGTCGAGCGCGGGCCCGTCGTGCAGCTGCGCGAGACGAGCGGCCGCATCGAGGTCCTCGACGATCCCGAGCCGGGCGCGGCCTGGGACGGCCCGCTCGTCGTCCTCGTCAACCGCGCGAGCGCCTCCGCCTCGGAGATCTTCGCAGGCGCGATCCAGGACTACCAGCGCGGCCTCGTCGTGGGCCAGCAGACCTACGGCAAGGGCTCGGTGCAGAACCTCTACCCGCTCGACCGCTACGCGCTCGGCCCGAAGGCGGGGTTCGGGCAGCTGACCGTGACGATCGGCAAGTACTACCGCATCACCGGCGACAGCACGCAGCACCGCGGAGTCGACCCCGACATCACGCTGCCCTCGCTGCTCGACACCGACGAGATCGGCGAGAGCACGCGCGAGAGCGCGCTTCCCTGGGACCGCATTAACGCGGCGCGCTACACGCCGGAGCCGGCGGAGCTGCCCGTCGTCGCGATGGCCGAGCGCGAGCACGAGCAGCGCATCGCGCACAACCCGGACTTCGTCGCGCTCGAGGGCGACGTGCAGGCGATGCAGCAGCTGCGCAACCAGCGCGACGTATCGCTGAACCTCGAAAAAAGACGCGCGGAGCGCGACGCCATCGACGCCGAGCGCCTCAAGCGCGAAAATGCGCGCCGTGCGGCCCGAGGACTCGCGCCGCTCCCGAACGTCGCCGCCCTGGATGATGCCGAGGCACCGGATGCCGTCCTTGAAGAAGCTGTCGAGATCGCAGCGGACGCGGTCCAGCTGCCCAAGATTCAGGAACCGGCACGCCTTAGCTGAGCCGAGGGCGTTTTTCGCCCTTTTCCTTGTCAATTCCGTTACTTGCGCGTCGCTTGCTCCCTCTAGTGTTATACTTGACTACAACACTAAGGGACCGTAACATAGCGCCACCTGAACGCCTGGAGCGGACTGCGATGCGCACCAAATCCCTCGTTATCCACGCCCATGCGCGGCTGGACCGCTGGCTCCTCGCTGCGCTCGTCGTCGCGGCCGCCGTGGCGCTTTCCGCCTGCGACAACGCCAACGGAGACAGCGAGAAGGAAGCCAAGGACGCCGTGACCGCGGTGCCGGTCGAGGTCGCGGCCACACAGCGCGCCGAAATGGCCGCGCTCTACAGCGGCACCGCGCCCGTGGAGTCCGACCGCAAGGCGTTCGTGATGCCGAAGGTGCAAGGCGAGATTCGCCAGGTGCTCGCGGACGAAGGCGAGCGCGTGCGCGCGGGCCAGGTGCTCGCGCGCCTCGACGGCGACAAGCTGCGGCTCGAGGTCGCCCTCAACGAGGCGACGATGCGCAAGCTTGAGCGCGACTACAACCGCAACCTCGAGCTGCAGCAGAAGGGCCTCATCAGCGCGGTCTCCCTCGACAACCTGAAATACGAGCTCGAAGCCGCGAAGGCGAACTGGGAGCTCGCGCGGCTGCAGCTCTCCTACTGCGACATCCGCTCTCCGATCGACGGCACGGTGACCCAGCGCCTCGACGTCGTGAAGGTCGGAAACACCGTCACGCCGATGGGCGGCGTGATCGAGAGCGGCCAGAGCTCGCTGTTCGTCGTCGAGGACCTCGACACGCTGATGCTGCGCGTCAACGTGCCGGAGCGCGAGCTGGCCAAGCTCTCGGTCGGCCAGGTCGCGCAGCTCAGCTTCGACGCTGTGCCGAACCACGTGTTCGAGGGCAAGATCGAGCTGATCAGCCCCTACGTCAGCGCCGCCACCGCGACCTTCACGGTGCGCATCCGCGTGACCAAGACCGACGGCCTGCTGCGTCCCGGCATGTTCGCGCGCGTCGCCATCGTCTACGAGCGCAAGCCCGACGCGCTGCAGATCCCGCGCACGGCGCTGCTCGACGGCGACGGCCCGCCAAAGGTGTTCGTGGTCAAGGACGGCAAGGCGATGGAGCGCGCGGTCAAGCTCGGCCTCTCGAATGGCGCCTGGATCGAGGTCACGGACGGACTCAAGGACGGCGAGCAGGTCGTGGTCGTCGGCCAGGGCGCGGTCAAGCCCGGCGCCGCGGTGCGCGTCGTGAATTCCACCGCGCGCCCGGCCGCCGTGAAGCTGCCGTCCGCCGCCGCGGCGGGCTGAGCGCGGCCACGCGATGAAAGTCGTCGAGTTCGCCACGCGGCGCCGCGTCACCATCCTGATGGTGACGGTCGCCATCGTCCTGTTCGGCTTCGTGTCTCTTTCGCGGCTGAAGCTCAACCTGCTGCCCGACCTCTCCTACCCGACGCTCACGGTGCGCACCGACCTGCCCGGCGCTGCGCCGCTCGAGCTCGAGACGCTGATTACGCGCCCGATCGAGGAGTCCGTCGGCATCATCCGGAACGTGCGCTCGGTCCGCTCCGTCTCCCGCGCCGGCCAGTCGGACGTGATCCTGGAGTTCGCCTGGGGCACGGACATGGACCTCGCGGGCATCGACGTGCGCGAGAAGATCGACCTCCTGCAGCTGCCGCTCGAGGCGAGCCGGCCGATCCTCCTGCGCTTCGATCCCTCGACCGAGCCGGTGATGCGCTATGCATTCGTCGACACCGACGAGTTCGCGAAGGCGAACCCGGGCGAGTCTGGCGGCGTCGAGCGCCTCAAGAGCCTCCGCCGCTTCGCCGACGACCGCCTGAAGCCCGACCTCGAGTCGGTGGACGGCTCGGCCGCGGTCAAGGTCAGCGGCGGATACGAGGACGAGATCCAGATCTTCGTAGATCAGCAGAAGCTCGCGCAGCTCAACCTCTCGATCGACAAGATCGCGGACCGTCTCCGGGAGGAGAACGTCAACCTCTCGGGGGGCCGCCTCGAGCAGGGCACTCAGCGCTTCCTGGTGCGGACGCTGAACGAGTTCACCTCCGTACAAGCCATGGCGGACGCGATCATCGCGAACGTCGACGGCAAGCCCGTGTACCTGCG